>JAEEGL016444255.1_pt1 | contig 62848 bp, 39 predicted proteins | sample 9134231 | NCBI WGS metagenome assembly JAEEGL01 (sample SAMN16246548, study PRJNA631951) | gut metagenome | biome: gut microbiome; feature: rumen; material: fiber-attached | host: Bos | place: Iran: Karaj | collected 2018-10
AACCTTCTTTGATGTAGGATAAGCACCCTTGTCGACACCCATACCAGTGGTGGCGTTGGCAGAAGCCTCAGGATCGAAGCCGGGATACTTAGTGATGGTGAAGAAGTCGTCGAGAGAAGCATACACACGAGTGTGGCTGATACCCACCTTCTTGAGCAGGTTCTTTGGCAGCGTGTAACCCAACTGGATCTGCTTGAACTTGAAGTAAGAGCCATCGTAGATCATGGCGCTGGAGTCTACATACTTATCGATATCGTTGGCACCTGCACGGGGCTTCGTACCAGAGGTGTTAGTGGTTGTCCAACGGTCGTCGAACATCACTTCCTTCATCTTGTTAGAGGTAGCATAGTCAGGACGATTGATACAGTTGAAGATCTTGTTGCCATAAGAACCTGTACCGAAGACGGTGAGGTCGAAGCCCTTATAGGCAGCTGTGAGTGTGATACCATAGGTGAAGTCGGGAATGGCGTTACCGATATCGGTCAGGTCGTCATTGTTCACCACACCGTCGCCGTTGATGTCCTTGAACATGGGATCACCAGTCTCGGGGTTGATCTTATCGAACTGGAAGCCACGGAAGTAATACACGGGATAGCCCTGCTCGAAGTAGGTGATGGTATAAGTATGGAAGGTGCTACCAGCCAAACGGGTGATAGAGGGATCGATATAGGTTACCTTATTAGTCAGTGTAGACAGGTTACCACGGATGCCGTAGCTGAAGTCGCCGATACGATCGCGCCAGCCGAGATCGATCTCGAAGCCCTTATTTTCTACGTTACCAGCGTTGATAGGCGATGTAGAGCCACCGATGATCAGCGATGGTGTGGTGTTCCATACCAGCAAGTCCTTGGTCTTCTTCACGAAGTAGTCAAGACCGAAGGTGAGTCGTCCACCCAGCAGGATACCATCGAGACCGAAGTCGAGTTGTTCAGAGGTTTCCCACTTCAGATCGTCGTTACCCATAGAGGTAGGAGCAGCACCTGAGGTGTACACGTTACCTGGTACGAAAGCGTAGATACCACTGAGAGCAATGTCAGTACTGTAGCTATAGCCGCTGAGTGCAGAGAGACTACCGTTCTGACCCCAAGAGGCACGGAACTTCAAACTGTCAAACCAACTCTTCAGAGGACTGAAAAACTTCTCCTCGCTGATGGTCCATCCTGCTGATACGGCGGGGAAGTAGCCCCAGCGTGTCTTCTTAGAGAGCTTAGAGAGGTCGGCGGCATCAGCACGGAGTGAAGCCTGCAACATGTAACGACCTAAGTAATCGTAACCCACACGTCCGAAGTAAGAATACTTGGTGCTGCTGGTGGTCTCACCACTGACGCTCTTCGTTGCCGAAGCGTTGGCATAGTTCAGATAGTAGAACAGAGGATCGTTCTTCTTGAGGGCATCCTCACCATTGGCCTCGAGACCACCCGTTACGAAGTCGTAAGAATTCTCCTGGAACGACATACCGACCATCGCGTTGACGGTGTGGGCATCAGCGAAAGTCTTGGCATAGTTGGCGAAGTTCTCCCACTGATAATATATAGTAGTTGATGATGTGTTGCTCTGGCTGACATAGTCGCGACTCTGAACGGCATTGCCATAGAAAGGCAGCGAGGTTGAAGAGCTGCGAGCACCATTCAGACGATAGCCGAAGCGAGAGGTAATCGTGAGGTTAGGAATCAGCGTAAAGTCACCATAGATTGATCCCGTTACGTTGAAGCCTGAGTTCTTGTTCAGACCGTTGTCGCGCATGATCAACGGGTTATACTGCTCACCGTTATAGAACTTGCTGGTGCCGTAGTAGTTGCCATCCTCATCGGTCAGGAAGGTCTTACCCATAGTCTGCAGGGCCTGAAGGTCAGCAGGCAGCGTATTTCCATAGGTAGCTGGGGTCAGCGGATCCATCATCATCACAGAGGTGAGCATAGAGCCGTACTCGTTGTTGGATGACACCTGGCGCACGGTATATTTCTCCACCTGATTGGTAGTACCCACCTTCAACCAGTCCTTAATCTTATACTCACCGTTGATGGTAGCTGTGAGTCGCTTGTAGGTGTCGGCATCGCCCCTTACGATACCATTATTATTAAGGTACGAGAGAGCCAGGTAATAGTTACCGCGATCGTTACCGCCGGTGAATGAGAAGTTGTGCTTCTGCATGTGTCCGTGGGTGAAGGCTACATCCGTCCACTTGGTGTCAGTCTTTCCGTCCCAGTTGGCGTTGATGAAGTCCTGTGTGAAGAGGTTACCCTCAAGCATATACTGCTGATACTCCTGAGCGTTCAGCATCTGGGGAACCTTGGCGAGGCTCTCGTCAGTCCACTGGAAGTCGTAGGCGATCTTACCCTGACCAGCCTTACCCTTCTTGGTGGTGATGAGTACCACACCATTACCAGCCTCAGCACCATAGATGGCAGCTGATGCGGCATCCTTCAGGATTTCCATCGAAGCAATGGTGGCGGGATCGATACCGCTGATGTCGCTCAGACGCACACCGTCGACTACATAAAGGGGCTCGGAGCTTACATTAGAAGAATATCCGCGCACGCGTACGGTGGGTGATGAACCAGGAGCGGCTGAGGTAGAGATCACCTGCACACCTGAGGTCTTACCCTGCAAGGCCTGCTGGGCGTTCGAGATGGTACGGTTCTCAATATCCTCGGGCTTTACCTGAGAGATGGCACCTGTTACAGAACTTTTCTTCTGGATACCGTAACCTACCACTACCACTTCTTCGAGCACCTTGTTGTCGGGGTTCAGTTTGATGGTCATACCATTCTTAGCTGCCACCTCCTGGGTCTCATAACCAATGTAGGAGACAACGATGGTCTTGCCTGCCTGCACATTAATGGTAAAGTTTCCGTCGAAGTCTGTAATCGTTGCGTTCTGGCTGTTGGCCTTCTCAACGATCGTTGCACCGATCACGGGTTCTCCGTTCTCGTCAATCACATTGCCCTTGATTCCCTGGGCCATCGATACTGCTGACACCAATAGTGCCGTGAGCATCATGATCAATCTGATTTTTTTCATTTGTAATTGTTTGAGTTAAATGTTAGAATAATGATTTCGGCTGCAAAAGTAGATATAATAATGATAGGTGCTTTGTCGTAGCGTTCTTTTGATTTTCGTTTGTGTTCAAAAGTGTTATGCCGCTTTCGGATTTGTTCAAAACTTGTTCTATTTGTTTAAAAATACCCTTTCGAATTAAACCTTTTTGTTTTTTACCCCTTTCTTTTTCACATTTTTACCTTTTTTCTTATCTTTGTAGCCGAAAACTAAGAACAAAGTAGTATGACTGGCAATTTTCCCATCAAAACCCTCATCATCACGGCATGGGCAACCATGTTTATGGTTGCGTGCAACAAGGATGTCGCACAACAGCAGCATGACAAAGACGAGGAACATGCCATCGTTGTGGCACAGGAGCTATCCAACAGTCGTGTTCAGTGTATCACTGAAGATGCTACAGGACAACTATGGATAGGCACCTTCCGTGGACTCAACCGCTACGACGGACATGAGTATCATCACTACTTCTGCAGCTACGACTCGCTCGGACTTACTGACAACCAGGTGAAGGATATCCTCTGCGACCACCAGGGACGTCTCTGGGTGGCCACGGTGAATGGCGTATGCCGATACAACCGTCTGGACCGTTTCGATCATATCCGTTGTAACACCTCGAACCTGAATACCCAGAAGCTGCTCGAAGACAGTAAGGGACAAATCTACGTCTATAACGGTAACGAACTGCTTCGCTATGACGAAAAAAAGCAGGTGTTCATCCCCTGTATCACCCGTCAGATGGCCAAACAACAATGGGGCTGGGGCAATTGTATCATCGACGCCTCCGACCGTATCCTGATCACAGAGAGTCAGCGCTTGCTGCTCTACGACAACACCTCGTTCAAACTGGTGAAGGAGATTCCCCTTGATGATAACCGTTACTACTTCTATTCCGAGATGCTCTCCAACGGACTGATGATCCTGTCGGGCTATGGCTACATGACTATTTACGATACGAAGTCACAACGCATCGTACCTGTCGATGAGGCCATGGATGCACGGATAACAGCCCATAACAGCATTGTTCAGGCAGCCCGACTGTTGGAAGACAACACCATCCTGCTCAGCACCTCGCACAACGGGATCTTCGAACTCAACCTGCTGAGTCACACCCTCCATGGTGAGGGCGATACTGGCTTTACCATCCCCGTGCCCGATGCCTTGGTGACACAGATCTTCCAGGACTCACGTAAGAACGTGTGGTTCGGCACCTACGACAAAGGACTCTTCGCCGACTATTACTATAAGGAGAAGTTCGGAGGCAGCGACAACTACCTGAACCGTGTCATCGACAACTCCTCCGTGCTGGCTGTAGCCATGGATCATGAGCAGAACCTCTGGATTTCCACCCTGCTCAAAGGACTGTTCGTGTATCATTGCGACACCCAGAAAGCGGAATCCGTACCCCTGCAAGGCCTTCCTACTGGAGAACAGAAGAATGCCGTTACGCACATCTTCTGCGATCGCGACGGCTACCTGTGGTTCTCTGCTGGCAGTATCGTGCTGAAATGCAGATACGACCAACAGCGCCTCGTCATCCTCAGTCAGGCTTCTGTACCTGGTGCCATGGACTTTGAACAGACCGACGATGGCACCGTATGGGTATCCACCAGTTCCAATGATATCATGGGCTTCCCCTTGGACGCTTCACAGCCTATCGTGAAACAAGCCTTCAATGCCGACTTCTGCTTCATCCCGTCGTTGCTGAAGCTGAACGATGGTCAGATGCTCATCTCGGCCTTCTTCCAGAAGATCCTCCGCATGAATCCCCAGACAGGGAAATTCAGCGAGCTTGACATCCCCTCGATGGCCCAGTGCATCCGTCGTAGCGTCTATATCCCTACCGATATGATCCAGGACTCCAACGGCGATGTCTGGATCGGCACTGTAACCAATGGTCTGTTGCGTTACAATCTCAAGACCAACGAGATGACACGCATTGGAGGTCTTTCCTGCTCCGATGTAGGTAGTATCGAGGAAGACCGCCAAGGCAACCTCTGGATCAGTACCATGAAGGGACTGAACCGTTGGGATCGTAAGACAGGACGTATCACCTCGCTCTATAAGGTTGATGGCATCGGAGGCGATGAGTTTGCCGATCGTGCCTCATGCCAGTTGCCCAATGGCAGTCTGGTGTTTGGAAGTACCGACGGTATCACGATGTTCAACCCCGTTGACATCGACACACTCCTACAGCTTCCCATCCGTTTCTGCGATCTGAAGATCCACAACCAACTGGTGCGTCCCTCTGTCGACGGACCTATCGAGGCGATGCTCGACAGTTGTCAGCAGATCCGTCTCAGTCATAGTGAGAACAGCTTCAGCATCTCGTTTACGGCGCTTGACTTCGGAGAATACGAGCGCGTACATTATTATTATAAGATGGATGGCTTCGACCGTGACTGGATCGATGCAGGCAACACCCACGCTGCCAGCTATGCCAACCTGCCCTCAGGCAGCTATACCTTCCGTGTGAAAGCCACCGATGATGCCAGCGACGAGATGATCTCCGACGAGCGCACGCTGAAGGTCGTTGTAGAACCCGCTCCTGCCTATAGCTGGTGGGCATGGCTCATCTACCTCGCCATCGCCTCTGCCCTCGCCTACTACCTCTATCGCAATGCCCGTCGCGTAGTGATCGCCCGTCGTGCCGCCCGTCAGGCGCAGATGGAGAAGGAACAGGAGCTGCGCACCAACCAGATGAACATGAGCTTCTTCGCCAACATCGCCCACGAGTTCCGCACACCGCTCACCATGATCGCAGGTCCTGTAGGTCAACTTGTCAAGAGCGACACCCTCAGTGGCGAGGACAAGGGTCTGCTGAGTATCGCCCAACGCAGCATCCAGCGTATGTTCAAGCTTGTAAACCAGCTGATGGACTTCAACAAGTTAGAGAACGACACCCTGCGCCTGAATGTGGAAGAGATCGACGTGGTAAAGGCCCTAAACGACATCTGCGACACCTTCGAGTTCAATGCTCAGGAAAAGGGCATCACCATCTATCGCATCGGTATGGATGAGCCGCTCATGGCCTGGACAGATGGCGACAAACTGGAGAAGATCATCTCGAATCTGCTCTCGAACGCCCTGAAGTTCACGCCCCGTAGCGGAAGGATCGACGTATCACTCGACATGACCAACGACAAAGTAAAGGTGAGCGTGGCCGATACTGGAAAGGGTATCCCAGAGGAGCAGAAGGAGAACATCTTCAAGCGCTACTACCAGCTCGACAACCAGACCAAGGCCATCGTCAACTGGGGAACAGGTATCGGACTGTACTTCGCCCGTCGTCTGGCAGAGCTCCATCACGGAAGCCTCATGGTAGACAATCGCACCGAAGGCACAGGAGCGGTGTTTACGTTCGACTGGCCCATCAACGCTGAAGCATATACCAACGAAGAACGACGCCCGTTGGAGAAAGGAGTTCAGGAGTTACAGGAGTTCAGGAGTTCAGACGATAGTTCTGCTACTCCTCAAGCTCAAAATGTAACGTCTGTAACTCCTGCAACTCCTGAACTCCTGAACTCCTCAGAATCGGAGGACGCCCGTCCGACGATTCTGGTAGTCGACGACGATACGGAGATCATCAACTACATGCGCCTGCTCTTTTCGCAGGACTATCGTCTCATCACCTGTCTCGATGCAGAATCCGCCCTCGACGAGATGCGTGCCGAGGAGCCCAATCTGGTGCTCAGCGATGTGGCCATGCCTGGAAAGGATGGCTATGAACTCTGTCAGGAGATCAAGCAGGACATCCAGCTCTCGCATATCCCAGTGATCCTGGTTACGGCCAAGGTTACTGCCGAGAACCAGGTAGAGGGTCTCAACGTAGGTGCCGATGCCTATGTCACCAAGCCCTTCGAGCCAGCCGTGCTCTCCGCCCTCATCCAGTCGCAGCTGAAGAACCGCGAACGCATCAGAAAGCTCCTCACTTCGAACACCAACTCTCAACTCGAAGACGCCCAACTCGAAGACGCCCTCTCTGAACAGGACAAGCACTTCATGGAAGAGCTTTACAAGCTGATGGAGGAAGAGCTGTCGAACTCAGAGCTCGATGTGACACGTATCACCAAGCTGCTCTTTATCTCGCGTACAAAGCTCTATTACAAAATCAAGGGACTGACGGGCGAGACACCCAGCAACTTCTTCCGCACCTACAAGCTGAACCGTGCGGCAGAGTTACTGAAGAGCGGGCGCTACACCATCGCAGAGATTGCCGACAAGACAGGCTTCAGCACCCAGAGCCACTTCACCGTGGTATTTAAGAAGCAGTTCGGTGTCACCCCCAGTGAATACAGATAAGGTTCGTGCTAATAAAAAGAATATGCATACAAAAGTTTTGATGGTTTCCCTGCTGAGCGCTTTGATGGCTTTGGTATCATGCTCAAGCGACGATGATAGCGAGTTGCGCAACGTATGCGACTACATCATCACGAAGTACTACACCAGCGTCGACGTGCCTCATCAGAACCCATTTTCTGCAAGCTATAGATGTAATACAATTTCATACGACAGAAATGGCAATATTCGCCATTTCTGTCGCAAATTTCGTATAACAGATAGTAGGCAATTCGAATTACTTGGCGATTTTGAAAGCGATGTGCTTGTCGTAAAGGGTGGCATATAGCATATTGTCCTCACCAATAGCAAACCAGCTGGCAGCTGTAGGTATCCAGTACTCACGCGTCTTGACACCTGTATAGCGGTTCAGCACATAGATATAGTCCGTGATTCCCGAGCCTCCAAGACCGCAGATGATGGAGTTATCGACAATCAGGAAGTTAGAGGAGTTGATCGTACGGGGCTTGCTCATCCAGAGCGTCTTGTCGGTATTGATATCGACGGCCACCAGATAGTTGCCCTGTTCGTCCTTGTCTGGTGCCGTAACCGTACACACCGAGAAATACAACACGTTATCCTTCACGACAGCCCACTCTATGCTCTCAAAAAGACTGTCCTTAGGGGTGATGGAGAGGTTGCGGATGTTATATACGCGCTTCACCTCCTTCGAGGGATTGAGGAGCATGATGAGATGCGGGTCTCGGCCACGACAGGAGAGATCCTGTTCGGACTCGCCCCAGGGGAAGGGCTTGTCGGTGGGCGTACGACCATAGATGGCTACGGGGAAGTCGCCATCGGTAAACACATCGTTCAGCGCCCATTTCTCATCATAGACGGCTGGCACACCTTCGGGGATACGGAAATCGGTATCGTCCCATCCGAGGGTAGGATGGCCGATGATGTTGCCTAATTTGAGGGAGGGCAAAGCGAGACTGGTGTAGTTCTCCAACGGGGTTGAGAACTTGGTGCGTACTAATTGCAGTGTGCGGCTCTTGCCAGCAGGTGCCGTTGCAAGTGTCTTACCATTGAAGTCGAGCGCTTCAACCAAAGCGATCTCGGTCTGAAAGTCCTGAGCAGCTGCTATCAGCGCGAGCAACAGAAACGGAATAAGGAATAAAGTCTTCTTCATTTTTTAAATAGGATGATTATTTCGGCGCAAAGATACAAATAATTCTCCAAACTGACAAGCATTTCGGGAATCTTTTTGTGTCGTCAATGACTGAATCATAGCGGCGAAAGTGTGACGTTTTGTAATTTTTCGTATTTTTTTTGTTTGTTTCGATAAAATGTCGTATCTTTGCGCACAATAGCTATAAGTATTATTAATCAGATGAATATGGAAAATGATTTTAACACCAGGCTTGAAGGCTCAACACTATTCATTGTCTTAGGGTTTGAGTTGTCGACGGCCAATGCCCCTGTGTTGAAGGAGCACCTGGAGCAATATGTGGGTCAGGACATCAAGAGGATCGTTTTTGATACCACCGACTTAGTGTATATCTCCAGTAGTGGTATCAGAACCATTATCTATGCCCAGCAGCAGATAGGACATTCGCCTGAGATCGTGTTCGTGAACTGCGCCAAAGAGATCTTTGACGCGTTTGAGATAACAGGGCTCAACCACTATATGACGTTTATGGACGACGAGCGCAAGAACCTGCTGGCTGAGAAGACGGACGGAGAGGACAATGACGCCTGGCGGCAGAAGATGGTTGATGCCAAGCAGAAGATGCTGGACCACTTTGCCGCCCATAACGACGTGGTGATGTACCAGATGAGGTTAGGTCGTGATGATGATTAAAACAACAATAAGATATGGAAGTACAAGCAAAATTGCAGATTGGCAACAATGATGCCAAGCTCTACCAGAAGAATTACAACGTGGTGACTCTGTTTTGTCGCTTCGCCCGGCATGCCAGCGTGAACCGTCCTGACACGGATGCCCGTTGTGAGTGTATCGATATTACGCTGTTGGCACCCACGATGGAGGATAATTCCCTATACGACTGGTATGTCAATGGTGAGTCGCTTTCCGGTCGCGTCAGCTTCGACCTGACCAACGGGCTGGGAAATTCTAATTCAGATGACGGTGACTTAGTGTTCGAGGATGCCTACTGCTTCGCCATCGAAGAGAATTACGACATCGACAAGCCCACGCGCCGCACCATCAAACTCTCGCTGATTGCAGAAAAGATGACTTTTGAAGGGGCTACCTTCGAGAATCCGTATGATAACCAATAAAGAAAAAAGGAAACCTATGACTACCCAATTATTATCAAATAACCTAAAAGCCGTACTCTTTCCTGACACGATGCAGGATGATGGCAATAATGTACAGAAAGAAAAGTGTTGTACCATACAGCATTTCAGCTACCGTAACGAGCGTAGCCGGAATGACGTGGGATACCCTTATGGCCCGGCGAATCCGATGACGATGTCATTCACGGTCAGGCTTGTTGAACCCGAAGAAGGTATGGTTTATCATAAGAAACTGACAGAAAACGACCCTACTAACTTCACCATCCTTTTCAATGCCACATTTAATGATAACCAGCGGTTGAAGGCCTACGACAATGCGCTCATCGTTGACGGCTTTGTGATTGATGTGGAGGACGACTTCAGCGCTGGCGACAAGGACACGCAGATGTTGATCCGCGTGAAGCTGTTCGTCAGATCCATCACCTATAAAGGCAAGTCGAAGGACACCGTGTTGGAGATTAATAGTTGATAGTTTACAGTTTACAGTTCAGTTGATAATAAAAACAGATAATTATGGCTAACGAGAAATATTTATTAAAGATTGACACCTATGAGTTCCGCTTCCAGGAAGAGAAGGAGATAGGCAACTGCAAGTACAGCCTGGAGCGTCTGTCGTACGACAAAGGCATCTACCGTCCGGCAGAGATGCTGGTGACGATGAAAGTGGGAGGCACCCCGACGCATGATGATCTGGTGAAGACCTTCCACCAGAAATCGGTATCGCTGCAGATCAAAATAGATGATAAGGATGCCAAGAAAGAAAAAAACGAGAATAACACCGAGAAAAAAGCCGATGCTTATAAAGATGTGGCCCAGAACTATTTTGTGTTCAAGGTGAAACCCTTCTACCAGAAAGTGGCAAACGGGGCCAGCGTGAAGCTGGAGCTGACCATCTACAGCGAAGACAAGCTGATGACCCTCGACAAGTACTCGAAGGCCTGGAGCGGCAAGAAACTCGGCAAGGATATCTTTAACAAGGAGGTACAGAAATTCAAAACCGACAATAGTAATATTAATGCCAGTTTGAATCTGAATGTCATCCAGTATGATACCACCGAGGGCAATGAGTTTATACAACCTTATCTCGTACAGTACAACGAGAGCTTCTACGACTTCCTGCGCCGCACGGCCAACCGTTGTGGAGAGTTCCTGTATCATGAGAACGGAGCCCTGCACTTAGGTATGGAGGTGCTTGATGAACATGAAAATATCGATTATGCCCCCATGGCTTCGGATCGTCACTACGAGGATATCATGAGTGCAGGAACGAATACTTCGGATTATGGTTATAATTATCTGAAGGACCGTAAAGATCCAGGGGCCAAGCCTTACAGCGAGCCGCTGACCTACGATGATTATCTGGACAAGACGAGTAAGGAGTACACGAGTTATGGTGAGCAGATGGGCTTGCTCGATAAGAACTCCGTGAGTTGTGTCTGCATGTTGCTCGGCGCCACGTCGCTCACACAATTCGCCACGAATATGACTATGACATATGGCTACAAGTGTGCCAACGTTCCCATTGCCATGGTGAGTTTAGAGAGTTTCTATCGGAAAGTAAATGTTGACGGCTGGGATGGCAAAGGCGAACAGAAATCATCAGATGATAATTATATCAGTCAATTCAGCACCTATGATGACCAGGAACTGAAGCTACATGATGATCCATTGAATCTGAATGCCAAGTTCTATTCTGTGGTACGCCAGGCTGAAAAGAAAGTCAGTGAGGATGCGGTCTATCTGGAATTCGGCAACCAAACGAAGAACCTGCATATCGGCGACCAGATCTTAGTAGATGGTGATACGTATCTCGTCATTGGTGTGAACGGCAGTTGTAAACTCAACGGACTTCTTTACGAGGAGCAACAACAGGTTATCGCCGTCAAGCCATACGGTGATGCCAACCTGATCATTCCGCCATTCCTGCCTGGAGAGGCTGTCCGTGAGTCGCAGTCGCAGTTAGCGTTTGTGACCGCCAATTTCGACCCAGAGAAGATCGGTCGTGTGCGCGTCAGATTCGCCTGGCAGCCTAAAGAAGGCGAAGGCTCCGATGCCTCACCCTGGATCCGTGTATCACTGCCCTTCGCCACGGATGGCGGCGGCGTGAAGTTCAAACCCAATGTGGACGATGAAGTGATGGTCAGCTTCGAGGAGGGTAACATGGAGCGCCCGTACGTTTCGGGATACCTGCTCTCACCACGCTCTAACGACTCCTGGAGCTACTTGTCCGATCGCACCATCACATCGAAGAACGGTCATAACATCACCTTCAACGACGGTATCAATGGCGGTACCTTCTACTTCGGACTATTACCTGGATTAAAGGCCATCAGAAGCTTCCTTCCCAACAATATCATACCCAATCTTTTAGACGACAATGCAAAATGCAGGGACCTTACCGGCGGTATGACCATCAGCGACCGTTACGGTCTGTATAAGATAGACCTTTCGAGCGACTCGCGTTCGGTCATGATACAGTCGGCTATGGGTGATGTGTCGCTGAATGCCTTTACAGGCATCAACATCTCAGCGCCCAACGGCGACATCAAGATTCAGGGTAAGAACGTCAGCATCGAGGCGAGCGACACCGTCAGCATAGAGTCGGGTCTGGCCATCAAAAACCGCTATCTTCCAAGTGCTGCAAAATACGAGGAGGACGGCTATAGTTGGGCAGGAGCACACTTCCGTGCCATTCCCACCGAGATATGGAACGGTTTCTTGGGTGCGTTTCCACGCGCAGTAGATAAGGTGGTCGACATGAGACTGCTGCGTACGGTAGCGGATATGTTCTTGCGCCCCATCGACGGCACCACGAAAATCAAGTCGTACACCTTCGTGCGTGTGGAGGCAGGCAGTGGCTCAGCGGAAGTTCCACATGATGCAAGAGAGGGCATGGATGATGAAACGAATGCCATCGTCAGCATCGTTGCAGCCATCGAGGTGGCAGCTGCAACCGCAGGAAGCAGAATTGAAACCATCAAAGTGGCCTATGAGGAATATCAAAAAGCTGCCAAAACGTTCCATGATCAGACTAACCTTGAGGGCGTTAACGCCAATGAAGAGGTGATAGACTTCGGCCAAATCAAGGGAAAAGGTTGGACGAGCGGAGTTATAGATCCAGAAAGTCTGCAGTATACCTGGACAGATTACCTCGCCATCGATGATAAGGATGAGGAGGAGAAGAAAGAGGATGATCAGCAAAAGGATGATGATCAGAAAGATGAGAAAAAGAATGATAAGGATGTGAACCAAAGCATGAAGGAAGACGATTCCTTTATGATTGAGGATGGTATAGAGATTGATCTGAATAAAAGCATGGATGGGCAAAAAGATCAGAAACTCAGGGATCGCCAGAGCATCATCAATGCAGCAACCCATCTGCTAACCACCATCCACAATCTCTACTTGGCTATCGACAATTACAGTCAGGATAATATTGAATTCGGTGCGGCAGAGGCTCCCTCTTACGCCAAATACGTCAAAGAAGCCATCAAGAAGCAGAAGTTCAGTGCGGTAAGCAGTACCGATGTGATTGAGGAACCTGGTAACAAAGAATGGAACAACATCAAGACGAACTATAAGCGTAAGGCCGTGAAGACGCTGTTGGCCGACACCAATATCGGAAAAACGGCAAAGAACTACAACTTGAGTATCGGTAATCCTGGCGATAACGACAATCTGGATAATAATGACAATTGGAGTGATATGGTAGGTAAACTGATCGCGGCTTCTGACGGCGAACAGAAAACCAAGACGCTGAAACACCGCCTTCAGGATTCTTACGTCCAACCATGGAAAGATTCTACTGTCAACCGCAGACGCTGGAAAGTCGGTGTGAAAGGAAAGATCCTCCTGTCGGACAATCCTGCCGAGACTATTTCCTTCAATAAGGATGGTGAAGCGAATCACAGCTGGAACCTGGTGGGTACGGAAGTATCGGCAGCGAAGTTGAAAGCAAAGTTGTTAGGTATAAATTAGGAGTAAAAGGAGTAAGATTATGGCAGATACAATATTTACCGACTGGTTGTCGGCATTACAGAATCTTCAGTCGAGCGTGTCGAAAGACCTTGCTGAGATTCGCAAACAGAAGGCTGAGATACAACAGCTGAAGGTGGACATTATCAACGAGGTGGCACGTGGCAAGTTTATCCGCGACAACGAGCGCATCGTGCTCTCAGCCCCAGAGATTGTGATTGGCAACGTGGATGCCAGTGGTATGCTCTATGGCGAAGGCGGCTCCATCATTATCAGGGGTCAGAACTTAGGTTTGGAAGGTGTTGGCGAATACGGCAATGTGAAGACGCGTGCCGCCATCATCTCGCAGACTGCCATCGACCCAGGTCCCGACGGCATCGAAGAGGTGGTACGCAGTAACTCGTCCATCACCAGTCAGGCCAGGCACATTACCTTGGAGAGTCACGAAGCCGAGGAAAACGGCTACTTTGCACGTTCACCGCAGACGGCTGGCGCTTCGGGTGTCAGGATTCATGCCGACGAAGCGGTGGAGATTGACGCATCGCAATCGTCAGAAAACCGTCTGGCTGCCATCGAGAGCAAGCTGAGCGAAGTCAGCGCACAAGCGCAGAGTCTGGATCTGGAGGCCACCACAGCCATCATGAAGATCACCCCGATCGTGGCACAGATGGAAGTGATGCTGAGAGGTCAGGATCTGATCAACAGCGACGAGATGATTATGCGTGTGACCTCTACGTTTATCGACGACCTGACAGATCAGTTCAACGACCTGCTGCCTCAGGCCTATAACGCCTTGAACAGCACCATTAACACCATGGCGCAACTGGCAGAGGCCAAGCGCAGAAAGAAGGCCTTGGAGGATGAGCAGCAGAAGGTGAAAGATGCTTCCGAGAAATTCAAGGAGGAGACTACGGGTGCCCGCCTCAAGGTAACTGCCGAACAGATGGCCATCGCCTCGATGGACGGTGATGGTAACATCCGTGAGAACAAGGAAGCAGCTATCAACGTGCAGACGGGCAGAATGGCGATTACCACCTATAAGAAGGACGGCTCGCTGATTGATAACAGTTATGTACGCATTGCCACCCACGATGTGGATATCTCGACGGTGAACCGTCAGTTGAAGAGCGAAGGCAAGCTGGATGGCGACTACACCACGGAAGGCAGTGTACATATCAACTCGAAGGATGTGTCGGTAAAAGCCGTGGACTACTCGATCGACAACGGAAAGTACCAAGAGAAGGATCAGACCAAGGACAGTCGCTTCAGTGTCCGTGCGGAGAACATGTGTATGCTGTCGTACGACAAAGACAAGAACACCACTGGTTCGTGGTATGTCACCGCCAACAATATGGGACAAGCCTCGTTCGACAAGGACGGCAATACCACTGGTACGCTGAGAATCGCAGCCGAGCAGATGTCGATGGCCGCCAAGGACAAGGATGCCAAGGCTTCAGGACAGCTGACGGTCAACGCCAAGGATATCTTCGTGAAGTCGATGGATACGGATGGCAGTTCGGGCAGCGACAAGGGCTTGGCCAGTGGTGGTAACATGGTAATCCTGGCCGAGAAGATGTTCGTTGGTCGGACCAATGAGAACACCCTGACCCAGGAACTGCAGATCTCTGCGGACAAGACGGGTGTCTATGGTAAGACCACCGCTGAGATCCAGCAGGATGGTGGTAAGGCGCTGTTACAGCTCGATGGCGACAAGGTGGCCATCAAGGGCGATAAGCTCGAATACTATGGCGATAACACCGTCAATGGTAAGACCGAGTTCAAGGCCGATGTGAAGGCTCCGAAGCTGGAGGCCGACAATATTGAGGCTAAGAGCTCGTTCAAGAGCCCGAACATCAGCGATGGTATCTCTACACCCAGTTCACCCTCTTCAGCCCAACTGAATGCAAAGCTGAAGGAGAACGATGCACCGGAGGAGAAATGAAAAGTGAAAAGTAAAAAGTAAAAAGCGATGAGAAAGTCAATTGAAATGATATTAGGTGAGGCGGATGCCAAGTTTGCTGGCTATGCCAGTCTGCTGAATTACCGTTATATGAATCTGTGTGTCGCCGCAGAGCCGATGGCTCTGTTGTCAGTCACCATTACCGACATTGAGGGTAACGAGTATCAAATTGAGGAAATGGCCGACACGATGCTGCCCGACGAGTTCTCGTTCGAGATCGTACCCCGCGATATGACCATGATCCCTTATATTCAGGAAGGTGTTGCCAAGGTACATCCGGAGTTCAAACAGGAAGTGATCAAGCCCAAGGATGAAGACCATTTCTTCATGCCAGACACACCTGATTATGACAAGGAGCGGCATATCGTCTGCACCATGCCTGAGGTGGACGACAACCGTTACGACCTGCTGAAAGATGCTGTCAAGGCCTATTACGAGGAGTGTAAGGTGGATATTGACAAAGTCAAGGCCAAATATTCGCAGACACTGACTGAAAAGACGCAGAATCTGCCGAAGGATGAGGCCGACGAGGCTAAGAATGAATGGGACAAGATGCTGGATCAGTACACAGAATTCATCAAGGCCTATCACGACAAGAAGGTGAAGGAGATAGAAGATGGTCACAACAAGTGGAAGTATGATCAGGCAGAGGAAAAGCTGAAGAGTTTTCTGACCAATCATTAATCAGGTCCGACTATGGCAATCAAGATTCTGAGTGTTGACGACGAGACGCCTATTGAACTGCTGATGAAGCAGTACTTCAGGCGCAAGATCAGGGCTGGCGAGTATGAGTTCCTGTTTGCACGCAATGGCGTGGAGGCCCTTGCCGTCTTGAATAGCCATCCCGATATTGAGATTATCCTCTGCGACATCAACATGCCCGAGATGGATGGTCTGACGCTGTTGGCCAAGGTGAACGAGATGCACAATCCCGCCCTTCGTGTGATCATGGTGAGTGCCTATGGCGATATGAGGAATATCCGTCAGGCCATGAACAACGGCGCCTTCGACTTCGCCACAAAGCCCATCGACATGGAAGACCTGAGTCGGACCATCGAGAAGGCCATCGAGCAGATACACTATGTGCATGAGTCGCAGAAAGAGCACACCCAACTGGTGTCACTGAAGGAAGACCTGACCACAGCCAGCGAAATCCAGCAGTATTTCCTGCCCAGGACATTCCCGCCCTTCCCAGAAGACAGCGACAAGGTGGACATCTATGCCTCGATGGAGGCGGCCAAGGAGGTGGGTGGCGACTTCTACGACTTCTTCCGCATCGACGACGACCATATTGCTTTGGTGATAGCCGATGTATGCGGAAAAGGTATTCCGGCAGCCCTGTTTATGGCGGTTAGTCAGACCATGATCCGCTCGAAAGGTACACTTTGTGCCAGTGCTGCAGAATGCCTGACGAAATCGAACCATCTGTTGGCCTCCTATTCCGTGGAATATATGTTCGTGACCATGTTCTATGTCATCTACAACACCAAGACAGGACTTGTCACCTACTGCAACGCGGGCCATAACCCACCCCACATTCTACGGGCTGATGGCACCGTTGAGGAACTGCCGAGGACGAAGAACCTCATCATGGGTGCTTTCGATGGTGTCAACTACAAGGAAGAAACCCTGCAGTTAGACCATGGCGATGCCTTGGTGATGTTTACCGATGGTGTGACGGAGGCGATGAACCAGAACCGAGAGGAATTTGGCACTCAGCGACTGAGTAACACCCTCAGTCATTTGGCGGGCAAAAGCAGTCAGCAGATCGTTGAAGGTGTCAAGGCAAGCCTCACTGAATTCGTGAATGGTGCCGAACAGCACGACGACATCACGATGCTGGTACTGAACCGCTTATAATAGTCATGGTTATGAGGCTTAAGAATATGAGAATAAAAGTATCAAAGCGTATCGTACTGGTTGTACTGTTGCAACTCTGTGCGCTTGCAAACTTTTCACTTCTACATGCGCAGGGCCTTCCTTTGATCCGTAACTTCACGGCGGAGGAGTATGGCGGACATAACCGGAACTTTGATATCGAGATCGACAAGGACGGCACGGTATTCGTGGCCAACTTCGAGGGACTGCTCTATTACGATCGGGCCCAGTGGCGCATCATCCATGCCCCAGACCTGAATCGCGTGACGACGATCTATCGCGATAATACAAACCATATCTGCATCGGCGGTTATCAGTTTAAAGCCCAATTGCAGAGGCAAGCCAACGGCACCTTATACTTGCAGAAGATCAGCGACGAGAGTGCAGAAGAAAACGAGGTGTTGGATGGCATCATCCAGACCGAGAAAATCGACGGAGGATTACAAGTACAAGTCAGGAAGAACAACGGTTTAGCCATAATCGACCATCATGGTCGTGAGCTTTATACCATCACCGAAGCCAACGGACTCTGTTCTAATCAAGTGGCTCATATCGTCTACGACGGGCACGGTGTCATCTGGGGTACTACGGCACACGGCATCTTCGCCATCGAACTGCCATCGGTTTATACCTATTTCTTACCGAAAGACGGTTTGACGGGCGAGGTACAGGCCATGGCCGCCTACGCAGGTAAGATGTATATCGGTTATACAGATGGTGTGATGGCTGTGGCTTCCCACCAGTGCAAGCGTATTTCCGGCATCGACAATATCTGCTGGGCCTTGGGTGAGAGCCGTGATGGTCTGCTCGCCGCTACCTCCAGTGGTATTTTCAAGATAACACCAGACCACCATGTCAGCAGACTGACCTCGTATTCCACCACCGCCATGTTAGTCGACGGCGATAAGGTGTATGCAGGAGAGCCCGACGGTGTCTATGTCTATCAGTCCAACTTTCGGCAACGCACAAAGGTCAACGACCTCCCACTGGTTACTGAGATTCAGAACGACGGACAAGGCGGTCTTTGGCTGAAGAATGTTCACGGCCAGACAACAGGTACCGCTCCCAAGCAGGTAAACGAGCCTGTTGCCGACCTTCCAAAACAGTTATCGATGCCACTGAGAGACATCCATATCACCACCCAGTATCGTCATGGTGACCAGGTATGGATGGGTGGCGACGAGATACTCACCATCGTTGACACCAGCCAGAAAGACCTTGTCCGCCTCACAGATGGTCGCACCCTCCGTTTCCGTTCCATCGTCATGGGCAACGACAGCATCCTCTGGGGCGGCTATAGCGAGCTGCCCGAAAAGCCGTTTAAGTTGGACAGCGACGAGCGCCATCTGCGTTTCACCTATGCCCTCGACTATGCCCCTCTCACTGGTAAGACGCTGTATCGCCACCGTCTGAATAACGATAAATGGAGTGGATGGAGTAAGAAGCAGAGCGTAGAGTTCCTGAAACACCCCTACGGCTCGTACACCCTCAGCGTGCAGGCCCTGTTGCCAAACGGAGAATTGTCGGATGTGGCAACGGTCAACTACGCCGTCGCCTTTCCTCTGCTGATGCGCTGGTATATGGTGGTACTCTATTTCTTCGCCTTCGCCTACCTCGGCAATATCCTGTTGCGCTACCGACTGAAGAAGTTGAAGAAAGACAAGCTGAAGTTAGAGCAGCTCGTCGAGGAACGCACCGCCGATCTCCGGAATGCACAACACGAGCTGATTCGTCAGGAGAAGATGGCCTCGGTGGGTAAGCTCACCGAAGGACTCATCGACCGTATCCTGAACCCGATGAACTACATCATCAACTTCTCGAAGATGTCGATCGACCTGTTGAAAGACCTCAAGACAAACATCGAGAACAACAAGGACGTGATCAACGAGGACGACTATCTGGATTCGGAGGATGTGCTGGGTATGCTGACGGAGAATCTGCAGAATGTCGATCAGTACGGACAGAACACCACCCGCACCCTCAAGGCGATGGAGGAGATGCTGAAGGATCGCACGGGCGGCTATATGGATATGGATCTGCTGCCTATACTCCAACAGAACGAGCAGATGATCAACACCTACTACGCCAAGGAAAAGGAGCAGTACGGCATCCAGATTGTCTTCACGCTGCCTACCGAGCGCATGCCCATCTACGGCAATCCCGATATGCTCAGCAAGGTGATCATGAGTCTGTTGGGCAATGCCGTCTATGCCGTCATCAAAAAGGCCCAACGCCAGGGGTGGTCTGAAAATCCTCCTTGCATCTCTCTCACGGCTTCCGTCGCCCCCGACCGCTATACCCTGAAGATCCGCGACAACGGCATCGGCATCGAAGAGACCATCATCGACAAGATCTTCGATCCGTTCTTCACCACCAAGACCACCGACGAGGCATCAGGCATAGGTCTCTACCTGACCCATGAGATCATCCAGAACCACAAGGGCGACATCACCGTGGCCTCCGTCAAGGACGAATACACAGAGTTCACGATCGGCCTGCCGGCGGCCGGAGATGAAGACCTGGTGTCTCGGCCATGAGAATTCCGCCAATGTAGCCCTACAGCTGAAACACCAGTGGCACTCGCTCATCCTCAATGCCGGATTGCAACCGCAGCGGCATCAACACCAACCTCGTCCCCCAACAAGGCCACTGGTTCCTCGCCACCCTCGGCATCAAGTTCTAATTATTCCCAGGTATCATCTTTGGGTTGTCCGAGTATCATCTACGGGTAAACGGAGTATCATCTACGATGTGTCCGGATATTCCTTTAGAAGGGGGGTAAAGTGATATTCGGACGAGCCGTAGATGATATTCGGACGGGTGTAAAGCAATATCGGAACGAGTGCAAAACAACTTGTTTTGTTGTACGAAACAATATCTTTCGTAAGGCGAAACAACCTTTTCTGTTATGCGTAGGAATATCTTTCGCAAGGTGAAACAATATCTTCCGTAGTTTGTGACGACTAAAGTCGGACTTTAGTCGGAGTAAAGTCCAGGTTTACTCGGAGTAAACCCTCAAATTTTCACGAGAATTTAGAGGTTTGCTTACTGCTCACTGGCAGAGAGAATACGGCTCACTATGACTTAGTTTACTACTAACTTCTGGAAATTTCACCGTTATCCCCACCAAAATGGGCAGAATCCCTTTATTTACTGGGGTTTTAGGCCATCTTCATCCCCACCATTACCTCCACCACCAACCCCACCGTGACCCCCACCATCACCCCCACCAAAAATCAGCCAGCGTTTCCGTTGTGACACCTTGACTATTTGGTCAGCATATCCGCTTTAACGCCTCAACTTTTGGTGGGGGTGATGGTGGGGTTGGTGGGGGTTTAGCGGCGGCGGAAGTTCCACTTGGAGTTGTCGCTGTTGAAATCGTACGCTGCGAGGGTTGGCGTAGAGTCGCCGGCAGAGTAGAGGCAGTACTTGGTGTTAGTGCCCTCGATACCGGGGATGGCCTTCGGCATGATGCGATAGGTGCCATCGGTGAGCTGCTCGATACGCCAGAGCTGCTCGTCGGCTCCTGTATAGGCGGCGACGGTGGTCACCTCCTTGTTGGCTGTAGCGGCGAGGGCGCGATCGGTACCTTCGATGGTGATCTTGAAGTACGGATTGCTGAGATAGCCACCTGCCTCGTTGACGGGGGTGATGGTCCAGCGCTGGTGAGGACGGTTCATATAGTCGCAGATACGAGCGGGGATGTCGCCCTTGGGCCATGTGCCGATGACCTCTTCGAGGGTCTGGTTGGCGACGGGCTTGACGGGCTGCTCTATCTGGTTGCGGTTGAACCAGCCCTGACGCTCCTGCTGCATACGGACAAAGTCGACGGTGAGCTCGAGGGCATAGCCACGACGCTCTGACTCGATCCAGAAGTTACCTCCCTTGAAGTTATCGCCAGCCACGGGCCAGCCGTTCTTCCAGACGATCGGACGGACGGCGAGCACGGAACGGCCACTCAGCTCGAAGTCGGCCTCCCAGTGGAACGACATCACCTCGACACCCTCGTCGATGATGAAACGTCCGAAGTGGCCGGCACCGCAAGCGCGGTCTTCTGCGGCAATCACCATCTTACCGCCGCCGTGGTACATATCGCGGCCTACATTGTCGAGATACGGGCCTTCTACGCTCTTAGAGCGGCCTACCACGATGTTATAGGTAGAGTTGACACCATCGCAACAGGTGCCATGGGTGCCGAGCAGATAGTACCAGCCATCGCGGTACATCAGATCGGAGGCCTCGCAGTCGATGGCGATATCCTTCTCTTTGTTGCCCTTGACACGGAAGCCGGTCTTGGGATCGAGCTCGATGAGACGGATGGTGCCGAAGTAGGTGCCGTAGCTGACCCACAGACGACCTGTGGTGGGATCGAGCAGCAGACCCGGGTCGATGGCATCCTGATCCTCCATACCATCGGAGGCGCAGACCTCTACGGCCTCACTCCACTTGAAGTCGGGCGACTTGGGATCGAGGGTCTTGTTCCACATGGTGAGGATGCGGCCTGCATGACCACCACCCAGACCACCACCAGTGGCACCGTAGATACAGAGGTAACGATCGCCGATCTTCAACACATCGGGGGCTGCACCGCCACCAGGACGATCGGCGCCACTGTTCCAGCTCCAACCGTCTTCTGAGATCAGACCTCCGCCACCCGTGCCGAAGGTATAGTACTTACCGTCGCACTCAGCGAGGGTCGAGGGGTCGTGGATATAGGGTGCGCCGATTTGCGCGGTAGAAGTTAAAAGTGAAAAGTGAAAAGTGAAAAGTACAGCCATCACTTTCACAATATTGATCCTATAATTAATCTGTTTCATTGCTTTATCTTTTATTTATTTATACTTTTCACTACTCACTTTTCACTACTTTGTAGTTCTTAACTGGATTTCCTTTCTCGTCGAGGAAGCGGACGCAGAAGTCGCTCATGCCTGGGCCGTTGATGATGGCACCACGCAGAATGTTACGACCTTTCTTCAGGGTAAGACGGGCTGACATGGCATCGTCCTGCACCATACGGCGGTCGCCAGAGAGCAACAGGGCTTCCTCACCATTGAGCCACCACATAGAGGCTGAGTTGGAGCCGACGGCCAGACGGACGTTCTCGATATCCTCGTCGCAATCGATGATGGTGACGGCCCAGAAGAGGACGCCATAGACCTGCTGACCCCACTTCTCAGCGAAGCGGAAGAGTTTCACGTTCATGTTCTCGCTATCGAGCGCATGCCAGGTAAGGGTCTGCTTGACGGTCGTCACCTTGGGCTCAGCGGGTTCCTGCTGTCCGAAGCTGCGTCCGAAGCCAGGAGCCACCTCCACTTTCTGATAGACGGCCTTGACCTTCTGACCATCCTTCGGCACGATGGTCTGCTGACCCTTGAAGTATTCGGTGGCGAAGTGCTCACGCAGATAAGAGTCGGTAAACACGGTGTTGCCACTGTTGGGCTTGTCGATGGGCTCTAAGAGCAGCCAGCGGCGGATGAAGCCTTCCTCATCGGGCTGGACAGGCTGGGCTGTGGCGGGCTTGAAGTACTTAGGACGGTTCTTGAACTGTACATAGTCGACACTGACACCAGCATCGCCCTCGACGGTGATCACCAGATCGGTAACACCCTTCGGGGTGTAGTTCAACGGTGCCGTGAGCGAGAGCCACTGGTTGCTGAAGTCGCGACGGAACATGGCGGGCATGCCTTCGGGTGTCTCGGGCTTCACGGTCATATCGACCTCGGCGATGACCTTGCCGTTGGCAGACTTCTCGCGGATGAAGAACTTGGTGTTACCTGGAGCCTTGGCGCTGATGATGACGTAACCATCGGTGAGACAGTTGAAATCGACATCATTATATTTGATCCAGCTGCCCTTGGCGGGGAGCGTAGCCTCATAGCTGCGGAAGGTGTTGACGGTGTCGATGAGCTGATAGGTGACACCCGCACTGGCCTCGCTGTAGCGGTCGATCTCGATACGCTCGGTGGCCTGGTTGATACCAACGCCGCGCAGGGTGGGCTTCACCTTCTGGATGGTGCCGTCGGGATTGAAGAAGAGCTTCTCAATCTGTACGCTGCGGCGCTTATCGTCGCGGGGCGAGAAGGCGTTCTTGTGATAGAACAGATACCACTGACCTTTGTAATTGACGATGCTGTGGTGATTGGTCCAGCAACCATTATCGTGCTCGGCCATGATCAGTCCTTTGTACTCGTAGGGGCCCATCGGATTCTTACTCATGGCATAGCCGAGAACCTCGGTATTCTCTCTGACATACGGATAGGTGAGGTAGTAGTTGCCGTTGTACTCGAAGGCGAACGGACCTTCAGCCTGACGACTGGGCAGATCCTTGAGGCAGTTCACGCCTCTCATCTCGAACTCGCGCTCACCCCACTTCACTTTCTCTGTCGGGGTGTCGTCGGCAATCTCCTTCATGTTGTCCTTGAGCTTGGCGCAACGTCCGGCTCCCCAGAAGATGTAGGCATTGCCGTCGGAGGCTAAGAGCACGCACGGGTCGATGCCGTTGATGCCCTTGATAGGCTCCGGCTCGGGAATGAACGGACCCTCGGGACTATCGGCGACGGCCACACCGACACCAAAACCAAAGCCCTTACCTTCGGCAGGATTTGACGGGAAATAGAAATAGTACTTCCCGTTGCGCTCCACACAGTCGGGTGCCCACATCGAATAGGAGTTAGGGCGCACCCAGGGCACTTTGTTCTGGGTCACAATCACACCGTGATCTGTCCAGTCGGTCAGATTCTCGGATGAGAACACGTGGTAGTCCTCCATGCAGAACCAGTCCTGACGGGCACCCTCGGGCGGGAAGATGTCGTGCGACGGATAGAGGTACACCTTATTATTAAACACACGTGCGGTAGGGTCAGCCGTGAACTGGTCGCGGATGACAGGGTTTTGCGCCTGCAAAAGCATCGGCAAACCCAAAAGAAGTAATAGAACAGTTTTTTTCATTGATTGGTTGACATTTATAAAACCTGGTACAAAGATACAAAAAAAAGCCCGCTGGCCGCCTGATACTTTACAGAAATAACCCTAATGATACATTTAACAAACTATCTGCAACAATTATGCGGTAACGATTCGAGTTTTTTCACTACCTTTGCAGCGTATTAAACAATCAATCACAAAAATGAAGAAACTATTATTAGGACTGATGCTGCTCGCAGCGGGCAGTACGTCCACATTCGCACAGTGGGGTCGCCCCGTCGACTATTCGGCAGGACCGGGTTTGAAGGATGCCTATAAGGATTACTTCACCATCGGTGTGGCTGTAAACAAGACCAACGTGTCTGATCCCGCTCAGATGGAGATTATCAAAAAACAATTTAACAGCGTCACCGCAGAGAATGCCTGGAAGCCAGGCGAGATTCATCCGAAAGAGGGCGTATGGAACTTCGGTTTAGCCGACAGCATTGCCAACTTCTGTCGTGAGAACGGCATCAAGATGCGTGGTCACTGCTTGTGCTGGCACTCTCAGTTTGCCGACTGGATGTTTACCGACAAGAAGGGTAAGCCCGTCAAGAAAGAGGTATTCTACGAGCGTCTGCGCGAACATATCCATACGGTGGTGAACCGCTATAAGGATGTGGTCTATGCCTGGGACGTGGTGAACGAGGCTATTGCCGACGATAATATGATGTTCCGTTCGTTCCGTCCAGGTGTAAAACCCAGTCCCTATCGTCAGAGCCGTCATTTCGAGCTCTGCGGCGACGAGTTCATCGCCAAGGCTTTCGAGTTTGCCCGTGAGGCCGATCCTACTGGTGTGCTGATCTACAACGACTACAGCACCGTAGATCCTGGCAAGCGTGAGCGCATTTACGAAATGGTGAAGAAGATGAAGGAGGCTGGTGTGCCCATCGACGGTATCGGTATGCAGGGCCACTATAACATCTACTTCCCCGATGAGGAGGCCCTCGACAAGGCTATCACCCGTTTCAGCGAGATTGTGAACATTATCCACATCACCGAGCTCGACCTGCGTACGAACATGGAGAGTGGTGGTCAGCTGATGTTCTCACGTGGTGAGGCTAAGCCTCAGGCCGGCTATATCCAGACACTCCAGGAGGACCAGTACAACCGTATCTTCAAGATCTTCCGCAAGCATAAGGATGTGATCAAGAATGTCACCTTCTGGAACCTGAGCGATAAGGACTCTTGGCTGGGCGTGAACAACCACCCGCTGCCTTTCGACGAGAACTTCAAGGCTAAGCGCTCACTCGCCGTGATCCGCGACTTCGACGCCGCCCGCGATAATCGTGTGCCGAAGGACGACTGGGTACCCAACCCCAAGAACCAGCCCGGACAGGAGTATCCACAGGTGAACAGCGAGGGCTTTGCCCGCTTCCGCGTCGTTGCTCCCGATGCCAAGTCGGTGATTGTCAGCCTCGGTCTTGGTGGCAGTGGCGGTACTGTGCTCCGCAAGGATAAGGACGGTGTATGGGTAGGAACCACCGAAGGTCCGATGGATCCTGGTTTCCACTATTATCACCTGACGATTGACGGTGGTGTGGTGAACGATCCTGGCACACACAACTATTTCGGTAGCTGTCGTTGGGAGAGTGGTATCGAGATTCCTGCTGCTGATCAGGACTTCTACGCCCTCCGCACCGATATTCCTCATGGCAACATCCAGCAGGTTCGCTTCTTCTCTCCGAGTCTCGGTAAGATGCAGGTGGCCAATGTCTATCTGCCTTATGGCTACGGCAAGCTCGTGAAGGGCAAGCAGGAGCGCTATCCGGTGCTTTATCTGCAGCATGGCTGGGGTGAGAACGAGACCAGCTGGCCTGTACAGGGACATACCGGTGAGATCATGGACAACCTGATTGCCGACGGCAAGATCAAGCCCTTCATCGTGGTGATGGCCTACGGTCTGACCAACGACTTCAAGTTCGGCACCATCGGTAAGTTTACCGCTGAGGAGTTTGAGAAGGTGCTCATCGACGAGCTGATTCCTTATATCGATGCCAACTTCCTGACGAAGGCCGACAAGTGGAACCGTGCGATGGCTGGATTGTCGATGGGTGGTATGGAGACCAAACTCATCACCCTGCGTCGTCCTGAGGTATTCGGCTACTGGGGTCTGCTCAGCGGTGGAACCTATATGCCGGAGGAGATTAAGAATCCGAAGGATGTGAAGGTGATCTTTGAGAGCTGTGGCTCGAAAGAGAATCCTGAAGGCATCAACAAGAGTGTGGAGGCCCTGAAGGCTGCCGGCTTCGATGCCCACGGACTGATCTCTGAGGGAACTGCCCATGAGTTCCTGACCTGGCGCCGTAGTCTGAAGGAGATGGCACCATTACTCTTTAAATAACCATATTCCAAAATGAAACAATCGACTATTCTATTACTATTACTGCCGTTACTGGCGTTTCTGGGCTGTACAGTACCAGAAGTAGAGAATCCTGTTCTGACCATCGAAGGTGGTCAGATACAGGGTGTTCTGGCTGAGAACCCAGGTGTCTATGTTTATCGAGGTATCCCCTATGCTGCTCCTCCTATCGGTGATCTCCGTTGGAAAGAGCCACAGCCTGTTGTGGGATGGGACAGTATCCGTATCTGCGACAAGTTCGGGCATCCAGGCTACCAGAGTGTTCATTATCCTGGTTACTATACTTCTGAATGGGGGTATGGCGACGAAGCACCATACAGTGAAGACTGTCTCTATCTGAATGTATGGACAAAGGCACCAGGAGAAACGGGCAAGAAGCTTCCTGTAGCGCTCTGGATCCATGGTGGCGGCTATCGCGAAGGCTGGGGTTCGGAACCAGAGTTTGATGGTCAGGAGTGGGCATCGAAGGATGTGGTGTTGGTAACGATCAACTACCGCCTTGGCATCTTCGGTTTCATGCCTTATCCCGAGTTATCAGCCGAGAGCCCTCATCACGTTTCCGGCAATTATGGTATCCTTGACCAGATACAGTCTTTGAAATGGATCAAAGCCAATATCGCACAGTTTGGTGGCGACCCTGAGAATGTGACCATCTTCGGACAAAGTGCTGGAGCTGGCAGCGTGAAGACGCTCTGTGAGTCGCCATTGGCACGCGGTCTGTTCCAGAAGGCTGTGATCATGAGTGGTGGCGGTATCGACATCCCTGCCAAAGAAGGAGAAGAAGCGAAGCCAGCTACACCGATGGTGAAGTTCTTCACGTATAACCCCACCTTGGAGGAAGCAGAGGCTGAGACCAAGAAAGTGATGGACTGGGCTGGGCTTACCGATCTCACGAAACTACGTGCTGCCTCTACGGAACTGCTTTATACCATCGGCACCTTATATAATATGGTGAATAAGACCGACGTGATGATTATGGAGCGTCCCATCGTTGACGGTTATGTCAGCCAGAAGAACTTCAATGAGGCCACGCGTGAAGGAACGATAGCCAATGTACCCTATATGATTGGCTATACCCTGAACGATATGGGTGCCATGGGACCTGGTATCGCAGAGTTCTGTAAGGTCCGCGAGGAACAAGGCGGCACGGCTTGGGCTTATGAGTTTGCCCGTCCACTACCCGATGACGGCAATCATCCTGAGATTACCAGTCGACTGAAGGGTGCTTTCCATAGCAGCGACCTCTGGTATGTCTTCAAATCCCTGAAGCACTGCTGGCGTCCTTGGACAAAAGGCGACTGGGATCTGTCTGAGAAGATGTTGACAGCCTGGACCAATTTCGCCAAATACAGCAATCCTAACGGGACTAAAGACGGCGCTTGGACGCCTTGCACCGCCAAGAGTCCTCAGTTTATGCTCTTCAAGCTTGACGACAAGGATGCCGAAGCATCTGAGATGGGCGAGCCGATACTTCCAGAATAATATGTTTACATGATATGAAGAAACTATCTGGTATGATACTTCTTTGCGCCTCCAGCTTCATGGCGGGGGCGCAAAACCCTTTTGTACAGACATGGTGCACCAGTGATCCTGCGCCGATGGTGCATGATGGTACGATGTATGTCTATACAGGTCACGATGAGGATGGCGCCGACTTCTTCTGGATGCAGGAGTGGCGCGTGTATTCAACCCAGGACATGGTGAACTGGCAGGATCATGGTTCGCCACTGGCCTTAGAGAGTTTCTCGTGGGCTGATGATCGGGCCTGGGCCTCGCAGACTGTTGAGCGCGATGGTAAGTTCTATTGGTATATCTGTGCCCACTCCAAGCTATCGGGTGGTATGGCCATCGGTGTGGCCGTAGGCGATTCTCCTACAGGACCATTTAAAGATGCCCTCGGCAAGCCTTTGTTTGAGAACGGCTCATGGGATCATATCGATCCTACCGTCTTTATCGACGACGATGACCAGGCATGGCTCATGTGGGGTAACCCCCAGTGTTACTATCTGAAGCTGAACCGCGACATGATATCATACGAAGGCGAGCTGGGCAAATTGCCGATGACGGAAGAAGCCTTCGGTGGTCCGATGATGAAGGAGCGCGAAGAAGGAAAGACCTATAAGGACTCGTATGTAGAAGGCCCATGGCTGACAAAGCGTAAGGGTGTCTATCAGTTGTTGTATGCTGCTGGCGGCGTGCCGGAACATATCTCGTACAGCACGGCTCCCTCGCCCCTTGGTCCCTGGAAGTATGCCGGAGAGATTATGCCACTATGCGATACCAACTCATTTACCAACCACTGTGGCGTGGCCGACTATAAAGGTCACAGCTATTTCTTCTACCATACGGGCAAGTTACCCCAAGGTGGCGGTTTTGGTCGCAGTGTAGCTGTCGAGGAGTTTAAATATAATGCCGATGGTAGTTTCCCAACCATCATGCCAACCGATGAAGGCGTAAAGCCCCTTGCAACGTTTAATCCCTACCGTAAAGTGGAGGCAGAGACGATGGCTTTCTCGAAAGGTGTGAAGACTGAGCAGAACGACGAGGTGGGTGTGTACGTGAGTGATATCCACAATGGTGATTATATCAAACTGCAGAACGTGGCGTTTGACAACAGATACCCACGTACCTTCACAGCCCGTGTGGCCTCTGGCTTGCGTGGTGGACAGATCGAGATACGTCTTGACAGTATTGGCGGGAAATGTCTCGGAACACTGAATGTACCAGCCACGGGCGGTTGGGAGAAGTGGCAGACCATCACGGTTGATCTGGACTATTCAACGATTACCGATATCGACGCGCCAACACGTACCATTTCCGGATTGACCCTACCAGCTACGGCTGACCTGTACTTGGTGTTCAAAGGTCGAAAGGGTCCGAAGTTGTTTAACTTCGACTGGTGGGAGATGCGCGGACTGGAGCAGGTGAACATGCCGCTCTTCCAGACCAAATATACGGCAGATCCCTCACCGTTAGTCGTAGGCGACACCTTATTCTTATATACCTCACATGATGCCTCACCAGAGGATATCACCGATGTGAACGAGAAGAGCTCAGCAGGTTTCTTTATGTACGACTGGCTGCTGTGGAGCACTACCGATATGGTGAACTGGACAGAGCATGGTGCTGTGGCCTCGTTGAAAGACTTCCCTTGGCGCAGTCGTGAGAATGGTGGTTGGGCCATCCAGACGGTAGAGCGAAATGGTAAGTATTATCTCTATGCCCCATTGCATGGGCATGGTATCGGTGTGTTGGTGGCTGATTCACCTTACGGACCATTCAAGGATCCCTTAGGAAAACCATTGGTTTGGGATCAGAGCAACTGGTTTGATATCGACCCGTCAGTCTATACCGACGACGATGGTCAGGCTTATTTGTACTGGGGCAATCCTCATACCTTCTGGGCTAAGCTGGGTGAGGATATGATCTCGCTGACCAGCGAAGTGACCAAGTTGCCACATATTCCTAATTATCAGGAAGGACCTTGGTTCTACAAACGCGATGGACATTATTACCTCGGCTTTGCATCAACTTGTTGTCCAGAGGCATTGGGCTATGCCATGAGCGATTCGCCTACCGGACCTTGGGAGTGGAAAGGCTATATCATGCAACCTACCCAGCGCGATCGTGGTAATCATCCTGGTATCTGCGACTTTAAAGGACACTCGTATGTGTTTGGTCAGAATTACGATTTGATGCACCTTGAGACTTTTGTTCACCATGAGCGTCGTAGTGTGTCGGCTCAGGAAATTACCTATAATGCCGATGGTACGATTCAGGAGATTCCTTACTGGTTGGATCAAGAGCCCATGAAACAACTGCACTGGTTGAACCCCTACCAGCGTGTAGAGGCAGAGACGATGGCCTGGGGCTTCGGACTGAAGAGCGCCAAAATGGGGATTGAGAATACAGGTGTGGTAGCCGATATGCCCACATCAACTGGAAAGAAGAATATGTATATCTTCGACATCAATGATGGAGAGTATATCAAACTGCGTGGCGTGGATTTCGGAGAGAAAGGTGCCAAGCAGTTCAATATCACAGCGGCTTCTACTGGTAGCGTAACCATCGACCTGCGACTGGATAGCAATAACGGGCCTATCGTTGGCTCCGTTACGATCAGTCAGACAGGTTCTGTTGAGAAGTATCGCACCTTCAGCGGCAAGGTCAAGAATGCTACTGGTGTTCACGATCTTTACATCTGTTTCGACAAATCAAATGGAGATACGCACCTCGACTATTGGCAGTTTAAGTGAAAAATCATCTAAAAATGATATCATCATGAAAAAGTTCTTGTTTTCAACAATGATGCTGTGTATGGTCCTATGTGCCATGGCACAGCCTGCAGGAGGCTTCGGCGGCTTCCAGATGCCGCAAGTCAAATTGGAGACCTCACAAGAGTGGAAGGATGTCAACTATGCTGGCGATGATCAGGTTTATCATACCTGCGACATTTACCTTCCCAAGAAAGAACAGGCTTCCTATCCTGTCGTCATTCATATTTATGGCAGTGCCTGGTTCAATAATAACGGCAAGGGAGCTGCCGACCTTGGTACGATTGTGAAAGCATTACTCGATGCAGGCTATGCTGTGATATGTCCCAACCACCGTTCCAGTATGGATGCCAAATGGCCTGCCCAGATTCATGACATCAAGGCCGTGATCCGTTTTGTACGCGGTGAAGCCAAGACGTATAAGTTTGACACTTCCTTCATTGCTACCAGCGGTTTCTCTTCTGGTGGTCATCTGGCCTCCACAGCAGCAACCACCAGTGGCACCAAACAGACCAAGGTAGGTACTGTCGACATCGATCTTGAGGGTGCTGTAGGCAACTACACCAATGAGAGCAGTGCTGTCAAAGCGGCCTGCGACTGGTCTGGTCCTATTGATCTGACAGCCATGGATTGTGGTGAGTCTATGAAGATGGGCGAAAACAGTCCTGAAGATGTGTTGCTCAACTCTAAGTTGGCCAAGGAACCTGATAAATACCTGAGTCTGAGTGCCACCACTTATGTAGACAAGAACGATCCTCCCGTGATTATCTTCCATGGTGAGAAGGATAATGTTGTTCCCTGCTGCCAAGGTAAGATGTTCTTTGAGACGCTGAAAGCTGCTGGCGTAAAGACTGAAGCGACCTTTGTTCCTGAAGGTGGTCATGGCATGGGAATGTATGCCGAGGAGAACCTCCAGAAGATGGTAAACTTCCTCAACGCAGCGCGATTCATGTCATCACCCAATGGTAAGATCACAGCCATACCTCAAGATGGCGGACTGATCGTCTGCTACCAAAACGTAAAGATATTGGAGATTCCCCTGCTTGGATTCGAGGGTATCTCCGTCAAACCTGAACTCTCTTTCAGTCAGAAGGTAACAGCCGACTATCAGATGCTGGCTGGCAAGCGTAGCCATTGCACCAATGAGGCCAATGAGTATCGTAATGATATCTTGGTTCTTCGTCTTTATAACGATGGTGTCGCTTTCCGCTACGAGCTGAAAGGATTAAAGGAGCAACAGCTTCCTAAGGAGATGACCACCTATCGTCTTCCTGAAGGCATGAAGCGCTGGATGATGCAGTGGAGCGACTCTTACGAAGGTTTCTACCCCCTGACGACAACGGCCAATATCCATAAGACATCCTGGTCAGGGCGTGTTCACGACGAACTGAACACCCGTTGGGGATATCCTCTGTTGATGGAACCTGCCGATGGTGTCTTCGCCTTGATTTCCGAGGCAAACATCGAGCGCAGACAGAGTGCCTCTTGTCTTTACAACGAAGGCGAGCTGTTCCATGTGACTCCTGATGTAAACGACGTTCCCGTTAGTGGCGATTGGCATAGTCCTTGGCGTACCGTCATTATTGGTAATCTGACAGATTTGGTGGAGTCGACACTGATTACAGATCTGAGTGAACCCTGCCAACTCGAAGATACCAAATGGATTCAGCCTGGTGTCGTGTCATGGGTATACTGGGCATACAACCATGGTTCCAACGACTACAATATCATCAAGAAATACGTTGATCTGGCTGCCACACTGAAACTGCCCTATGTCCTTATCGATGCAGAATGGGATCAGATGCTGGATGGCAAGACCATCGAGGATGCTGTGGCATATGCTAAGAAGAAAGGTGTCAAGCCCATGATTTGGTACAACTCCTCTGTTGGTTGGCTCGATGGCGCACCTACTCCTAAGTTCCGTCTTAACAAGCCAGAAGATCGTGAGAAGGAATTTGCCTGGTGCGAGAAGATTGGGGTGGCAGGTGTGAAGATCGACTTCTTCTCAGGTGATTCCCAGATGAATATGACCTACTGTATCGACCTGTTGGAGAGTGCTGCCAAGCATCATCTGTTAGTCAACTTCCATGGTGCCACAGTACCCAGAGGTTGGCAGCGTACTTACCCAAACCTCCTTTCTACAGAAGGTGTTTATGGCGCAGAATGGTATAATAACGGTCCTGTGTTTACCAATAAGGCAGCCAGTCATAATGCCACCCTGCCTTTTACCAGGAATATCATTGGTCCTATGGACTATACCCCTTGTGCTTTCAGTGATTCACAGAATCCTCATATCACATCGAATGCCCACGAGCTGGCACTCACGGTTCTCTTTGAGAGCGCCCTCCAGCACTTGGCAGACAGACCTGAGAGTTTCCTCGCACAACCCAAAGAGGTACAGGAGTTCTTAGGTAAGTTGCCTACCACCTGGGATGAGACCCGCTTCATCAGCGGCTATCCTGGAGAAAGTGTTGTACTGGCCCGTCGGAGTGGTAAAACCTGGCATATCGCAGGCATCAACGGTACTGACCAAGAGAAGGCGATTGACCTGAATGCTGGTTTCATTGGATCAGACATCCAGAACATCACCCTCTTCGCTGATAATAGTAAAGCAGAGAGCAAGTGGGCTATCACATCTGTCAACCAGATTCCTGAGAAGATCACCTGTCTGCCTCGTGGAGGTTTTATCTTTGTGATTCAGCTTTAAACTTCACTTTTAGTCCTACCACCAACATTCTGCCAGGACTATATAGCGCATATCGTCGTGTCGAGGAATCGATGCGACGATCTGTTTTATCAAAGATATTATCTATACCGATACTCGGTTCCAGATACGCCCAACGAACGACATCAAAGGCATGTGTGGTCTGAAGGTTCCAGACACCATATCCTGATGCATCCTCATAGCTGCCCGTATAATAGGTCTTCGACTGAAGACGACCATTAAGATTCACGTTCAACCCATATCTGCCCCAGGAATGGTGATAGTTGGCGGCGAAGGTGGCAGCATGGCGGATACTGCGCTCCAGAGGAGCCCACTCTTCCCCACTCTTCGTTCTGGCATAGGTATAGACATAGTTTGCCGAGAGGTTAAAACCTTCAAACAGATTTGCTGATACATTCAGCTGCAAACCTTTTACATCGCCCTTGTCACTATTCTGGTAGAGGGCGTAGCTTACCAACTTATCAGCCTGATCCTGGGTCATCTCAGGGAACTCTGCCATCAGCATCTTCCGACTGGTATCATCAACATCGATATTCTGTTTGACCACCATATCGTTGATACGATTCAGATAACCAGTCAAACTGATGGCTAACATCTGCGTACGATATTCGGCATTAAGCGAAAAGTAGTTGCTTTTCTCCGGCTTCAGATCCTGATTACCGAAACTGATCTGAGGCTTGCCACGATTCACAGAGAAATAATGATAATAGAGTTCATCGAGACCGGGAGCGCGGAAGCCAGCCGAGTAAGTAGCCCTGAAACGGAAATTACCTGGTGCATACATCAGCGTAGCCTTAGGTGTCAGGTGATTATTGAAGGTCTCGTGGTGGGTATAGCGAAGTCCCAGTGTCAGCGTCAGTTCATCCAACAGTTTCGTTTCGTGCTGGGCATAGGCTGCCAACGAATAGACGTTCTCGTTGATGTTTCCTGAAGTAGCTGTGAGGTATTCCTTTCGCCAATCAGCACCAAAGATAGTCGTAGAACGCTTGGTCAGTCCGAGAATGGCCTTGATATTCCCCTCCATCATACGCTGTTTCTTGGATTGTACATAGTCGCCTATGGCATAGTCTTTCGTTGCCACATCATATTCCTTGCCATAACGGAAACGATCAACAGTAAAATCTGCCTGCAATGAGTTCTTGGCTGTAAACTTATAGATACCACCCAGATTCCAGCGAAAGCCCTTATAGCGCATCTCGTAGTCATTGCCACCAGAAATATCTTCGCGGGTTTCAGGACGATCTGTGATCTTATATGAATAGTCGGCCCCTGCATTCAATGCCAATTGTTGGTTAGGGGCGTAGGTAAATTTCTGTCCAAAGGTGTTAGAGCGATAGCCTGTAAACAGAGGTGCTATCGACTCTTGTGTCTCTGTATCAGAACCCTTCACATATTCTAAAGGGTTGTTACGATAGCTGTCAGCCTCATCGTGTCCGAATGAGGTGTACGAGCCGAAGCCATTCTTATAGATATCGAGCGTTACATTCTCCGTCAGTTGTCCATGTCCAGAGACACGAGTATCGCTGGAGACTCTGAACAGATTCTGTGTAGGTTGATCGGTAATGATATTGATCACACCAGCAATGGCATCGCTTCCATAAAGCGAAGAGGCTGCTCCATCAAGCACCTCGATACGCTTGACACGTGCCATATTGATACGATTCAGGTCGACATTATTAGAGATATCGCCATTGAGTTTTTGTCCGTTGATAAGGATCAGGATATATTTATTTCCTAACCCGTTGAGACGCAGGAAGCTACCCATACTACTGGGCGCCATCGACACCTGGGGCATCATACGCGTCAGAGCACCATCGAAGGTAGAGATGCCCTGTTCACTGATTTCCTGAGCCGAAAGGACGTGTACAGGAGTAGCTGTGCTTTTCAGTCGCTGGTGATGACCAGAACCAGTTACCACCACAGGATTCAGGTTATACGTACGATTCAGCACAGAGGAATCTTGCCTTTCCATTCTGTGGATCTGTGCTTGGGAAATAGTACTTCCCAAGATCAGACTAAATATGAGTAAGGGTATATATCTCCGCATAAAATCTTTTAAAAGAGGAAGATGCTGTCATCACGACAGCACCTCCCATCGAAACACTTATATAATAATACACGTATGTAATTAGTCCTCAGGAGCTGTAGTTGGTGTAGAGAGCGCCTCATCAGTACCAAGCTTAGCAATAGCCTCACGGGTGTGGTTCATCCACAGCTTACGAACAGCTGAGCGCTCTGCCAATCCAGGAATATACTCCTCACCGCTCTTATACTTACTCCAGCATGGCTCAGTAAAGGTGGTCTCGTAAGCCTCAGTTTCAATACCATCGGCATTGAACAGTGAGTACCAGCTCTCATCGTCCTCATCATCGGCCATATCATTGTGAGCGTGATCACCAGCAATACTCATCAGCACGAAGAGTTGAGCCTGCTTAGAGAGATTGGCAGCATAATAGGCATCGACTGCCATGTCACCCACCTGATAGGTGAAGTGTCCGCCATGGATATGCTTCAGAACATCCTCTGCGTATGTCTCATCCATATCAACAGTACCTACGTAGTAGTTCGAGCTAATTTGGCGGAGATAGCTCTCAAGCTGCAGATAGCGCACATTACCACCATAGTAGTCGTAACCCTCAGGATTACCATGACCCATGAAAGCAACGATACCATTTGCTACTGCTGCCTTGATGTCGCTCTCGTTGTTCAACGTGGTAGCGAGTGTCTTGGCATCGCTTTCTTCAGCCATCAACGGGGTACCTACTACCACCTGACGATCGATGCTCTTCATATACTTATCGCTGAAGTCGCCATTACGGTTGTTCATGAAGTCCTTCACGTAGCTGTCGCGAACACGACGATACTCCTCACCAGGAATCACCTGCAGCGACTGAACCACAATCTGCTGATATCCAGCCAGACCAATAGCGGTGAGCCAGTGCTCAGGATCGTAGTAGTCCTTAGGATCAACGTTCTCACCAGCACGGGCATTGTTGATACAGATGGCTGAAGAGAATGAGAGATAAACATCCCAGCCAGAGAACTGAGCCTTGTAGTCGTCGACCACCTTGTCGAAGGTGTCGTAAGCCTGCTCCCAAGTAGAACCGAAGGCTACCAACAGGATCACTTTGTTGCTCTTCTTCTGTTTGTTCACAGCCTCATTGACAGCCTGCTGATAACGATTGTAATTAGATGTGTCGTTGTTGTTGTCGTCGTCGCTGTTACAAGCGGTGAACGTTGTGCTGGCTACGAAAGCCATCATGGCCAGCATCAAATACTTAATCTGTTTCATTTTCTCTTGAATTTAAATTAGACTTATATTTGTTAGTGAGTTTTTTTCCTTCGTTGAAACGAATGGTGAGAGAGGCATAGACCGTGCGACCTGGGGTGGTAGTACCCAGATGCAGTCCATGAGGCGTACGATCCACATAGTCGAAGATATTATCCATACCAGCCTCCAAGCGGAATATCTTACCAAACTGATGACTCGTAGAGAGTCGCCAGAGCTGATAGCCCTTGCCATCACCGTCTATCTGATAGTAGCGCTTGCTGGAGAGACGGCCATAAAGACCAAGTCCCAACTGATACTTCTTCGAGAAATCATGCTTCCAGGTGGCATAGACATTGGCCTTATGGTGGGCCATACCATCAATGGTCACCTCGTGCATCACATTCTTCTCAGAATCATACTGGTGGGCTTCTGTATCCAGATAGCTGTAAGAGCCTCCAGCAGTGAAGTCCTTGCCCTGATAACGGATGGTCATATCCACGCCGTATGTCTTCGCATCCTCCATATTCTGATACTGACGCACATGGATAGGATCGTATTTCGCAATCAGATCGCCTGGAGCCTCCTTATTAGGAATGGTTACCAGCGTGATCATATCCTTCACCTTATTATAATAGGGGGCGATAGTCATGGTGAGATGTCCCACCGTATATTCTACACTCGCTCCGAAATAGTTGGAGGTCTGCGCCTTCAGGTTTTCATTACCAAGATAGAGGTAGACACCATTCATATTCTTGATATACTGATAGTACAACTCCTTGATAGTAGGCGTCTTATAACCCTGACTCCAGGTAGCACGTAGACGAAGGTCGCCCAACTTCAGCATCGCAGAGATCTTGGGAGTCAGACGGGAACCAAAGCTCTCGTTTCTGGTGAGTCTCAGACCTGCTGTGAGATAGAGCGGATTCAACAGCTCCAGCTCATCCTGCACATACACAGCCTCCGTATTATCTGTAGCCTTACCACCAGCCAATCGCATCGGTGCCTTCAACCAGTCATAGCGATAGTCGATACCAGCACTCAGTCGCTGTTCGTAGGGTAAGGAGAAGACACCCTTCATCGAGATGTTCGTCAAACGCTGATCACTCTGCAACTCCTTATCTCCAGGGAAATAGGGGAAGTAGTTGGTGAATCGGCCATTCACATAACCATCCGTCAGCGTCGTATCCGTATAGATATAGTTGTAGGCATGCTTCTTCCAGTCAGCATCAAGGGTGATATAGTCTGACCCTTTGAGTTTCCATCTGCCACCTACAGAGGCAGAGGCATTGTCGTACTGCAGATCCCACGTCTTGATATCCACCCCAGGATGATGACCACAGGGGCGATAGATGCGCTTCCAATAGATACTGCCATCAGCATAGAGCTCCAGCTGGGGAGTTACCTGATACGTCAGTCGCTCTTGTACTTGCCAGTTGGTATGACGATTCACCGTCTTATTCCTGGAGTCAGTAATATGATACTCCGTCTGCTGGATGGCCTCTTCCGAGGTATTCTGCCATCCGTCGGAGTGCTGGAGCTGGAAGTTGGTATAGCTCGACAGCTTGCCAAAATTCAGGGCAAGACCATCATGCTGACGGATATCGCCGTACGAGCCGATGCGCGAGGTGTTCTCAAACATCACACCCTGTTCACGATGCTTCTTGGTGATGATATTAATCACACCAGCGATGGCATCTGATCCATAAAGGGCGCTGGAGGCACCTTTGACGATCTCAATCTTCTCAATGTTATGGGGATCGATCAGCGAGAGATCATTCTCGCCACCATTGTCGCCATGCAGCCTACGACTATCAATCAGAATCAGCACATACGAGTTGCCAAGGCCATTCATCTGCAAACGGGAACTCATATCGTTCTCGCTGAAGTCGAAGCTGGCCGTAAGACCAGAGAGGATATCCTCGATACTCCGACCAGCATATTGCTGAAGCTGACGATGACTGATGACCTCCGTCTGCACAGGAGCATCCTTCAACAAGTGCTGGGTACCTGTACCAGTTACCACCACTTCCTGAAGACTGTCTTGGCGCCAGATATCATTCTGGGCCAACGAGACAATAGCCAACAGCCAAAGGCTAATAGCCAATCTTATTCTCATCTTTTTCCTTTTTCCGTCCGCTAACTCCTGAGCGAACATCTTACCAAAACAAATAGCAGGTCTTCTGACTTTCCCCAATCTGCCTTACCTTCCCGAGTGGTCTCAGTGGCGTTATACAGGCAAACCTCTTAAACGGGGATTACAGCTGCAGGAACAGTTCCGGACTCTCACCGGATTCCCTTACATCAGGCGGCATCAGCCACCAGATTGCCATGATTTGGCTGCAAATATACAACTTTTTTCGTTACAGGATGCATAATAAGCAGATTTTTTTTATCTTTGCACCAAATTCAATTGACAATGACACCTAAAGCAGCCTTTATGATAGCAGCCCCAACCAGTGGCTCAGGCAAGACAACCATTGCCCGAGGACTGATGGCTTTGCTGACTCATAAGGGCTTGAAGGTGCAACCTTTCAAGTGCGGCCCCGACTATATCGATACCAAATTCCACGCATCCGTCTGTGGTCGTCCTTCCATCAATCTTGATACGTTTATGGCTTCGCCAGAGCATGTTCGCGAACTGTTTGCGAGGTATGGCGAAGATGCGGATGTCTGCATCGTGGAAGGGATGATGGGCCTCTTCGATGGCTATGATCGTGAGCGAGGTTCTTCCTACGAGATAGCCCGAGAGTTGGGGATTCCCATCGTTCTGGTGGTCGATGCCAAGTCGGCTGCCTATTCGATGGCCGCCCTTATTTCCGGCTTTCTGAACTTCAAATCTCCCACCCCTCAGCCTTCGGCACAGGGGGGCAATAACCAGATCGCTGGTATTATATTTAATAAGGTGGGCTCATCGCGTCATTTCGAGATGCTCCAGCAGGTGTGCGACGATCTGGGTATCGCATGCTTCGGCTATCTGCCCAAGGATGCCTCGCTCGAACAGAGCTCGCGCTATTTAGGGCTGGACTTCTCTGAAAAGGCAGATAGCAAGGCACTGATTCATGCTTTGGAGGAACATGTCGACTGGAAGGGACTAACCAAACTATTTATTCCCACGCTGGGAACGTTATGTTCCCACGCTGGGAATATTATGTTCCCACGGTGGGAATATTCTGTCCTCATGGCTCATAATCAGGAGTCGTTTAGCTTTACCTATCAGGAAGTCCTCGACAAATTCGAAAAGGTAACGTTCTTCGATCCAGAAAAAGATGTGCCAAGTTTCGAGGGCATCGACTTGCTCTATCTGCCTGGTGGCTATCCAGAGAAGCATCTGGAGGCGCTTGTGAAGAACGAGGCCTGTCGCCAAGCCATCAAGGACTTTGCTGAGCGAGGCGGAAGGATCCAGGCGGAGTGCGGAGGTATGATGTATCTTTGTCAAAGCATCGTTACAGATGAGGGCGAGTATCCCATGTGTGGCGTGCTGCCTTACAAGATTTCAGCGCGGAAGGCAGATCGTAAACTCTCACTGGGCTATCGCCGATTTACCCTCGATGGCAAGGAATATCGTGGACATGAGTTCCATTATACGCAGTTTTACAGAGGTGAGGGGCAAGAGGTAAGAGGTGAGAAAATCGTTTCTGCAACTCAGGTTTACGATGCGAAAGGGAATCTTGTTGACAGCCCCGTGTTCAGATATAAGAATGTTTTGGCAAGTTATACGCATTTGTATGAAATCTGTTAAACTCCACCCTATTATGCTCGCTGGTACTGGCAGCGATGTTGGCAAGAGCATCCTCGCCACAGCCCTCTGCCGTATCTTCAAGCAGGATGGCTATCACCCTGCCCCCTTCAAAGCCCAGAATATGGCGCTGAACTCCTACGCCACCCCTGAGGGCTTGGAGATAGGACGAGCCCAGGCTGTTCAGGCTGAGGCAGCAGGCGTGGCTTGTCATACGGATATGAACCCGCTCTTGCTGAAGCCCCAGAGCGATCATACAAGTCAGGTGGTGCTCAATGGCAAGCCCATAGGGAATAAGGATGCATATGATTATTGGAAAAAGGGAACTAAGTCCTCTCAATTTTCAATTTTCAATTCTCAATTAAGAACGGAGGTCTGCGACGCTTTCGATCGCTTGGCCTCGAAATACAACCCTATCGTGATGGAGGGCGCTGGGAGCATCTCAGAGATCAACCTCAAGGATACCGATCTCGTCAACCTCCCGATGGCTCGTCATGCGAAGGCAGATGTCATCCTCGTGGGCGACATCGATCGTGGGGGTGTCTTTGCCTCCGTCTATGGTAGCATCGCCCTACAGGATCCAGAGGACAGAAAACTCATCAAGGGCATCATTATCAATAAGTTCCGCGGGGATATGCGCCTCTTCGATGGTGGACGGAAGATGCTGGAGGATATCTGTGGCATCCCAGTGTTGGGCGTCGTGCCTTATTACAAGGATATACATATTGAGGAAGAGGATTCTGTGGCGTTGGCGCAGAAGTCGCTGAAGATGCAACAGGGAAATGTGAACATTGCTGTGGTGATGTTGCGCCACCTATCCAACTATACCGATTTCGACTCGTTGGAGCAGGATCCCCGCATCCATCTCTTCTATACCAACAATGTTGACGATATCCGAAAGGCTGATATCATCATCCTTCCAGGCACAAAGTCCACCCTCCACGATCTCTATGAACTGCGTCGGAATGGTTGTGCCCAGGCTATCATCAAGGCCCATCGCGAAGGGGCCAGCGTACTGGGCATCTGTGGTGGTTATCAGATGATGGGCATCGAGGTGTGCGATCCTGATCATGTGGAAGGCGACATTGAGCGCCTACCAGGTCTTGGTCTCCTACCTACCACCACCACCATGAGTGGCGAGAAGATCACCCGCCAAGTCTCCGCGCAGCTTCATATTCAATCTTCAATTTTCAATATTCAATCTCTAAACGGCTACGAGATCCACATGGGCGAGACTCACCCCTTTGGCGATGCGCAAGCCTCTCCTTTGCTCCATCTCTCCGATGGCAGGGAGGATGGCTATCTCGTCAGTAACAAATGCATGGGCACCTATGTTCATGGTATCCTCGACAACGCCGCCTTTGTCGATTTCCTTCTGGAACCCTTCGCAGAGAAGCTCTCTGAGGTCAGCAAGCCCTTTGACTATCAGGCTTTCAAGGAAGAGCAATACAACAAACTGGCTGATCATGTCCGCCAATACGTGGATATGGATAAACTCTATCAGATACTTACTAAAGAATAAGATATGAAGAAGATCATTGTAGCAGGTATAGGTCCTGGCGATCGTGAGGACATCACCCCAGCCGTGTTGGAAGCCATCAAAGAGGCAGACACCATCGTGGGCTATAAGTATTACTTCCAGTTCGTAGAGCCTTACCTGAAGCCTGGTTGTGAGTGCATCGATACAGGTATGAAGAAGGAGAGGGAGCGTGCCGAACAGGCCTTTCTGCTGGCAGAAGAGGGTAAGACGGTGGTGGTGATCTCTTCTGGCGATGCTGGTATCTATGGCATGACACCCCTGATCTACGAGATGAAACGTGAGCGAGAGTCTGACGTCGAGATCGAATCGCTGCCTGGCATCTCCGCCTTCCAGAAGGCTGCCTCACTCTTGGGAGCGCCTATCGGACATGATCTTTGCATCATCTCCCTGAGTGATCTGATGACCCCTTGGGAGGTGATCGAACGCCGAATCAAAGCAGCTGCTGAGGGCGACTTTGTGACTGCTGTCTACAACCCCAAGTCGCATGGCCGCTATTGGCAACTCTATCGCTTGCAGGAGCTCTTTCTGAAAGTTCGTTCTAAGGAGAATCCTGTGGGCTATGTGCGTCAGGCAGGACGAGAAGAGCAAACCATCAAAGTCACTACCTTAGGCGCTTTCGATCCAGAGGAGGTGGATATGTTTACAGTGATCCTGATAGGCAACTCTCAGTCGTATATCGCTGATAATAAGATTATTACGCCACGTGGCTACTATTCTGCCTCCGTCGCTGACGGAGGCAGAATAGGCCAGAACATCATGATTGAATCTTTCCGCACGATTGAAGGCGAGCTCCGTAAGCAGGACTACCCCCTCGATCACAAATGGGCCCTTCTTCACGCAATCCATACCACAGCCGATTTCGACATGGAGAACATCCTCTATACAGACGAGGGGGCTGTGGAAGCCCTCTATCGTAAGGTGGCCAGTGGTGAGCTGAAGACCATCATCACAGATGTAACGATGGTAACCAGTGGCATCCGCAAGGGTGCCCTCCAGCGTCTTGGCATCGAGGCCAAGTGCTATCTCTCCGATCCCCGCGTCAGCGAAATGATTGCCCAGCAATCTCTCACCTCTCAATTGACTCGCACCCAAGCCGGCATCCGCCTTGCTGTCGAAGAGCATCCTGTTGCCCTCTTCGCCTTCGGCAATGCCCCAACAGCCCTGATGGAACTCTGCGATCTCATCCGCAAGGGCAAGGCCCACCCTGCTGGTATCATCGCGGCTCCAGTAGGATTCGTGCATGTCCGCGAGTCGAAACACATGGTGAAACCCTTTAAGGACATCCCTAAGATCATCGTGGAGGGCAGAAAAGGAGGCAGTAACCTTGCAGCCACGCTCTGCAATGCCATCCTCACCTTCGACGATGCAGAACAACTAAAACCAGGTCGCGACCTATAGAAATTAAAAGTGAAAAATGAAAAGTGAAAAGTTTATAGTCATTGGGATTACGGATGCGCCAAAGCCTTTCTTTACGCCAGAGGTGCTCGACATCATCAAACAGGGAAAAGTCTTTTCTGGTGGCAAGCGCCATCATGAGATTGTAGCCCCCTTCTTACCAGAAGATGCCCAATGGATAGACATCGTTGCCCCTCTCGATACCGTTTTCGAGCAGTATTATTCACTTTTCACTTCCCACTTTTCACTTCCTATCATTGTCTTCGCCTCTGGCGATCCCCTTTTCTTCGGCTTTGCCAACACGATTAAGCGAAAGATGCCTGAGGCAGAAATCAAGGTATATCCCACCTTCAACTCGCTCCAGCTCCTGGCTCATCGTCTGTTGATGCCCTACCACGATATGCGCACCGTCTCACTCACTGGGCGCCCCTGGCAAGAGTTCGACAAAGCCCTTATCGAGCGAACCCCCAAGATGGGCATCCTGACAGATCGCGAACATACCCCTGCTGCCATCGCCCAACGGATGCTGGAGTATGGCTACAATGATTATCTGATGTATATTGGCGAGCATCTGGGCAATCCTGAACTCGAAAAGATTTTACATTTGAGTCTCGAGGAAGTCGCCTTGAGCGAATTCTCCCAACCCAACTGTGTCATCCTCCATCCTTTCGATTTCGGACCATCAGCGCTTCCCCTCGGCATTCCTGACTCCGCCTTCACCCTACTCGACGGACGCGAGAAGATGATCACCAAGATGCCTATCCGACTACTCACTCTCCAAGCCCTCGAACTGTATCACCGCCATGAGTTTTGGGACATCGGAGCCTGTACTGGTAGCATCTCCATAGAAGCCCGACTTCACTATCCTCATCTGCATGTTTTCGCCTTCGAGGTACGTCCTGAGTGCGAGGCGATCATCCAAGAGAATGCCCGAAAGTTCGGCGCCCCAGGTATCGAGGTTATCATGGGCGACTTCCTCGAAGTAGATTGCGACGCTCTGCCAAGAGAAAAGCCAGCGAACCCTTGGGTGATGAACAGCTTCCCTGATGCCATCTTCATCGGTGGCCATAATGGTCAACTCAAGGAAATCATGGCGAAGGCATGCAGCTATCTCAGTCCTACAGGCATCATCGTGATGAATAGCGTCACCTCTCCTGTGGTCGAACAAATGACTAATCGTCCCTCCAGTCGCCAGCTGTGGGACGAGGCTTGCGCAGAACTGGGCCTCCACCAAGAGCCCCCTCTCCGCATTGTCCTCAACGATCACAACCCCATCGAAATTCTCCGCGCGAAAAAGTAAAACAGCCTACATGCCTACATGAAATTGGCCGTTTCACCTTTAAAATAAGGCGTTTTGAGCTTTTCAAGCCTACATAAAGCCTACATGGAGCCTACATAAAGCCTACATGTTTTTGGCGGTTTAAGAGCCATTTTTTGTAGTTTTGGGTAGTCTAAAGTCACTTTTTTGTTGTTGAAGCGTGTTGGAGTGCGCCTTAAGGGCTGGAAAATTTTCACGAGAATTTTGGACTTTACAGGAACTAAAGTAGGAGTTAGTGACGTCTAAACCCCAAAATTTTCACGAAAATTTTCTGGAGAGGAATAACCAAAGATATGGTTAGGGTTATCAAAAGATATGGTTTAGTCCGCCCAAAGATATGGTTTGAAGATACAAAACATGTTGTTTTGACCATCAAAAGATACTGTTTTGACAACAGAAATAGGTTGTTTGTGAGCGTGAAAATACAATTTTTGTATGTTCAAACACTGTTTTTATGTAGGCAGCATGTAGGCTTCATGTAGGCTTTATGTAGGCTGATTTTATCGAAAATACCTTTATTAACTAGTATTTCAAGCATTTTAATGTAGGCATGTAGGCCAAAATCGAATTTCGAAATAAAATATTCTTCGAGCAACGCGAGTTTTTGCATCATAAAAGAAATAGTGACAGAATTGTAGTTTACTATGATTATTATCTGTTAAATATTTGGCAGATTCAGTATTATAATCTATCTTTGTACTCTGAATAATAAATAGACGATGTTATGAAGAAGTATTTTTATATAGGTTTAGGAATAGCGACAGGCTTTTTGGTAGGAATCCTTCTTATCGTTGGATTGCTCTCCTATTGTTCTACCCGTAATATGGATAGGGTTATGTACGCTCCCACTTCCCAGCCCAATCCACTTGTACAAATCACATGATCTATACTATCTTGTTCATAGCTACTATTATCCTTATACTGGGGATTCCTATCTATATGTTGTGGATATCGTCTCCTAGGGTAAAAGGCAAAGAGGGTGAGACAAAAATACATAATCTGTTGTTGAATCTTCCTGATGAGTATTTCGTTTTTAAGGATCTTGTTTTTAAAACTGAACGAGGAACAACACAGATTGATCATCTGATTGTTTCTCGTTATGGTATTTTTGCCATTGAGACTAAAAACTATCGTGGTGAGATTATTGGTAATGACGAATCTAAGTATTGGATGCAGATTATAGTTACTGATGTGACTTTTAGAAAGAAATGGTATAAGACATATACCTACGTTACAAAGAACAAGTTTTATAACCCTATGAGGCAATGCCTTGCTCATACATATGTGATTAAGGATATTGTAAAAGACTGGCCTCACCTGATTGTTGTTCCTATCGTTGTATTTACTGGTAAAGCTATTATTAATAAGGTTAATTCACGTAATAAAGTCATCTATGACCATAACCTATTACATACCATCAAAAGTTATACAACAACATATCTGACAGATAGTGAAGTTAAGGATATAGTAAATCGGATAATTGCATATGATTATAGAGAAGTAGTAAGCGATAGAGAGCACGTACATAATATAAAGAATAAGCAAAAAGACACTTATAATAAACTCGCATCTGGCATTTGCCCCAGATGTGGAGGACAACTAGTTCTGAGGAATGGTAAATATGGTAGCTTTTATGGTTGTTCAAACTACCCTAATTGCAAATATACAACACACTAAAGACTATCATAGTCACTTTTTTTATAATATTGTTTGGTGTTTCCAGAGATAATCACTATCTTTGTGCTCTAAATAATAGCTTAAAACTTTTATAAGATGTTTTTGTCATGAAGAAGTTAATGATTTCAATTTTGTTATTTGTGCCATATATAATGTATGCACAAGGTTCCGATAATAGGATTACAAAAGATTATCAGGACTTTATCTCAACAACAGGTATCTTTGTGAAATACTCCGATGTAATCATACCAAGTATTTCATTGGACGACTATATCTCTATAGACGCAAAGATTAGAACGGTATGGGGGCAAGAACATAATACGTATTTCCTAATTCTTGAGAAGTCATCCGATACAAAACCTGTTATGATAGAATATACAGATTTAAAAGAAATCAATAGAGCATATGCAAAGTTATTAAATGAAGTAACTACTGATTATACGTTGCAACAGGATTATTTAGAAAGTAAATTTACCACAAATGATAATTCTTTTAGCATAGGATATTATGTAAAAAAGAAAAAAATACATTGGTACATTAGGTTGAATAATAATAAGTATGATTATTATAAATATGGGGATCTCGCCAAGAATCTCTTAACAATACAAACTGAGATTGAAAAAATCATTAGCTTTGAGGGCAAATGAAAAGTTATGTATAAGGTTTTTCTATTATGAACCAATAGATTAGATATCACAACTAAATAGAAAAAGCATGGTTGTAAGGAGAAAAAGATAAAATAACCATAAAAGTTGATATTATTGCCGAAATGTTTGGCAGAGTCGACTTTTATGCTTATATTTGCACCTTAGTATGAAAACGAATAAGATTATGGATGACATTCGTAGTACGATGTCGCCAGAGATGAAACTTCAGATGGAAATGTCCGTTGCCATTGCCAATCGCATCTATGAGATTCTGGAGGCGAAGGGAATGACACAGAAGGATCTTGCCAAGCTACTTGGTAAGACAGAGACGGAGGTAAGTCGTTGGCTTTCAGGCACTCACAATCTGACTTTGGCTACGATTTGCAAGATATCAGCTGCACTGGAGGCTGATGTGGTAAAGGTAGCAGAGCGCAAACAAGAAAATTATAATTACGCAACTATTCATATATGAAGAAATCAATCATTTTGGCATCGGTGATGATGCTGGCCATCCAGGCGATGGCACTAACACCTTGGAAGAAGGGCGCGTTTGAGACGGGCCAGTACCGTAATCTTTTTGTGGAGATGGGCTACCAGCAGGATGAAGTAGACGCCAAGTTGAAGGAAGTGTTCAACGATGTATTTCGTGGGCCTAACAAGGTCTACTTCGAGGTGGGCGACACGATGGGCTATGTGTCTGACGTGAAGAACCACGATGCTCGCACAGAGGGCATGTCGTATGGTATGATGATCGCCGTGCAGTTTGGCGAGAAGGATATCTTCGATCGTCTGTGGCGCTGGAGCAAGAAGTATATGCAACATCAGGATGGCTCGCGGAAAGGCTATTTCGCCTGGAGTTGTAAGACGGATGGAACACGTAATGCCGATGGAGCAGCCTCTGACGGAGAGCTGTATTTCATCACGTCCCTGATCTTCGCCTCGAACCGTTGGGGCAATGATACGGGTATCAACTACAAGGCAGAGGCCCAGCATATCCTCGACTGTATCCAGCCAAAGGAGTACACCCCAGAGCCTCGTCAGGGCGGATTCCCAGGTTTTGGTCCTCAGCAGACGGGTCCCCAGAAGATGTATCTCATTGACCCTGAAACTCAGTTGATTACGTTCACCCCTGATGGTTTTGGCCTGCGTTATACCGATCCCTCGTATCATATCCCTGCCTTCTATGAGGTATGGGCCAAATGGGCTGATGATGGACGCTCAGACTATTGGAACGAGTGTGCAAAGAAGAGCCGTGAGTTCCTGCATAAGGCCATCAATGAGCAGACGGGTCTGAATGCTGACATGTGCCAATATGATGGCTCAGAGATGCAGATGCCTCGTTTCCCTGGTATGCCTCAGCCCAAGGAGGGCGAGAAACCTCGTCGCTTTGGCAATAACAACTTCCGCTACGACTCTTGGCGTGTGCCTATGAACATCACCCTCGACTACGAGTGGAGCTGTGCTGACAGCGAGTGGCAGCAGAAGTATGGTGAGACCATCCAGAACTTCCTGTATTCGCAGGGTGTGGATACATTTGTGGATCAGTACCGTGTGGATGGCTCTCTGCCAGAGGGCGACGAGATCCTGCAGGCTGGCGGATTCAGAAAACTGCGTCATAGCATCGGACTGGTGGCCACCTCTGCTGCAGCTTCGATGATGTGCAGTCATGATAAGAGCAAGGCGTTTGTGGATGCCTTCTGGAATGCGAAGCACGAGCCTTTCGAGGATGGTTATTTCGATGCCTATTACGATGGATTGCTGAGACTGTTCGCCTTCATGCACTTGAGTGGAAACTATAGAGTGATTACCCCCAAACAATAAAAGGTAAAAAAGTAAATGAAGATAGCAATCATACAAGTCAGTGAGGCTGGCAAGGAAATTGCCAACACCCTGAAACGTGAACTGAATGCTAAGAACATTGAGCGCACAGAGGTAGGGAAACAGTGGAAGAAGTTTGATGCTTTCGTGTTTATCGGAGCAATGGGTATCTGTGTCAGGACCATTGCCCCTTACGTCAAGGATAAGCACGAGGATCCTGCCGCAGTTTGTATCGACAGTTTGGGACAGAACGTGATCTCCGTACTCTCAGGACATATCGGAGGGGCTAACGATCTGACACGTGAGATAGCTGCCCTGATAGGGGCTCGCGAGGTGATTACTACCCAGAGCGACAATGCCGGATTATGGGTGCTCGATACCTTTGCAGAACGATTCAACTGGGCCATTGCCAGCGATGACGATATGAATAAGTGTATCTTTGCTTTCGTCAATCGCGAGCCTACAGCCCTGCTGATGGAAATCTGCGATGAGGGTACGGACTATCTGGAGAAGACGTTGCCTGAGCATGTAACTGTTGTGAAAAGCCTCGAAGAGGTAGATCCCAAGAAATTTAAGCTGGTCATCCTGGTGACGCCTTACAACCTCTGTGTACCATACGGTGTACTCGAGCTGCATTTCGTGCCTATGATAGCATCTTTAGGCTTCGGGCTCGCCCATCATCCTGATGACTATGAGGACATCTACGACGAAATTGATGAGGCCATGAGCCAGATTGGTGTATTACCTTGCTACAAACGCTATTGCACGATCGATGTGAAGCAGGATGAAGAATTTTGTGCGATGCTTGTCGATGATTTAGGAGAAGAGCTGGTATTCTACACAGCAGAGGAACTCGCCAAGGTGGAGGTACCTAATCCCAGCAAGACCGTTCAGAAGCATGTGGGTACGCCCTCTGTTTGCGAGGCTGCTGCCATCCTTGGGGCAAACAATGGAAAACTGATTGTTCCCAAGGTAAAAGGTAAAAACTGGACAGCCGCGCTGGCGATAGATTACAAGTACCTTCGTGAGCAGAAGGGACATATAGAGATTGTGGGGGCAGGTCCTGGGGATCCCGATTTGGTAAGTGTGCGAGGCAGGAAGATGCTCGAAAGGGCAGACCTTATCTTATATGCTGGTTCACTGGTGCCCAAGGCTTTGACGGAGTGTCACAAGCCTGGGGCTGTGGTGCGAAGTTCTGCTGACATGAACCTCGAAGAGCAATGTCAGCTGATGAAGCAGTTTTATGACGAAGGGAAGTTCATTGTACGCCTTCATACAGGCGATCCTTGTATCTTTGGGGCTATCCAGGAGCAGATGGCCTTCTTCGATCAACAAGGCATGGAGTATCATATCACGCCAGGCATCTCATCGTTTTTGGCTGCAGCAGCAGAGCTGCAGAGTCAGTTTACCATCCCAGAGCGCACCCAGACGATTATTTTGACTCGTGGCGAAGGGCGCACCCCTATGCCAGAGAAAGAGCAACTGCATCTGTTGGCTAAGAGTCAGAGTACGATGTGTATCTTCCTTTCAGCAGCCATTGTAGATGATGTGCAGAAAGAGCTATTAATGGAATATCCAGAGGATACCCCTGTGGCAGCCTGCTATCATCTGACATGGCCAGATCAGAAGATTTATCGAGGGAAACTGAAGGACTTGGCGAAGATTGTCCATGATAACAAACTCACCCTCACCACAATGCTCGTAGTAGGAGAGGCCATCGACAATCGTCAAGGACTATCGGAGCTATACAACAAGCACTTCACCCATCTGTTCAGGAAGGGTGAAGAGCAAGCGAATTGATGTCTTAGACTACTCTGGAATATCGTGGCAGATGATCAGTCCGTAGTGGGCAGCACTAAAGCCCTCCTTAAACTTATACGCTGACACCTCAATCTTATATTCTCTGGTGCTGGTAGGTTTCACTGTCAGCATAGGTGTATTATCGGAGTCTGTATCCTTTGCAACCTGTATCCACTCGGTGCCAACCTTCTTATAGACTGTAATGTCAAGGTCTTCCACACGATGATCAGCAAAACCGAGAATCTGATACTCGTAGTCCTCTGAGAGCACACGTGTGGTCTCTTTCGTGGTGAAAACGATATCGTACTCAATCCTGACAATCTCCTGATTATGCTTCTCCTCCAGATACTCTATCAGATTCGTTCCCTTCTGATGAATATCCTGCATGGTGGTTTCGTTTTGGGCGTTGGCTGTGGTGGTCATACAAACCATCATCAGGCCCAGCAGCATTGCTTTAACATTGAATTGTTTCATCTTACTTATTGTTTTTGATTAATGGTAAACTGATTACGTGCGCAAATATAGACAAAAATTCCTAATCCGCCAAGCTTTTTTCTGATTATTTTGTATCTTTGCAAGCGATATGATTTTAGTATTCGGAGGAACAACGGAAGGTCGCAAGACGGTAGAGGTACTCGAAGAGAGTGGCTCACCTTATTATTATAGTACTAAGACAGGTGAGCAAGACCTGACCCTGCACAACGGCACGCGTATCGATGGCGTACTGGATGGCGAGGCAATGAAGGCTTTTGTCAAGGCACATGCTATCCGCCTGATGGTGGATGCAGCCCATCCTTTTGCCTCGCAATTGCACCAGACCATTATGAGCGTTGCCTCTGAATGCCAGATTCCTGTCATCCGCTATGAGCGCATCTATCCCCCTCGCGATCCTAATCTCGAATGGATAGACGACTATTCGCAGATTCCTCGCGACATCCATACATTGCTGGCTACGACGGGCGTACAATCCATCTCGAAGTTAAAACCCTTAGAGGCAGAAGGTATTAAGGTGTATTATCGCATCCTACCTCGTGAGAGTTCCATCCGTCTGGCCCATCAGCAAGGAGCCACAGATGAGCAACTGCTATTCTACCATGAGGAAGAGCCCCTACCACCCTTACCTATTGGAGAGGATTGGGGTGAGGCTTCCATTCTGCTCAAAGAGAGTGGTTTAAGCGGAGGCTTCATGGAAAAGGTAGAAGCTGCCAAAGCCAAAGGCATGCGGATTCTGGTGCTCAAATGCCCTGAGCTCCCTAAGTTTGGGGCTACGTGTAATGGCCCTTATGGTTTGCGGAGGGCTGTGGAGAAGTTGCTACCAGAGTTTTATCCCTTACATAGTGGACTGACTACTGGTACTTGTGCCACATCTGCTGCGATTGCTGCGACAATTCGTTTGCTAAAGAATGAAACGCCAGAGGAGGTTCCAGTGATTCTGCCTGATGGCGAAACCATTCAGGTCCCAGTAAGCTATGGTGAGGGTTATGCTTCCTGTTTCAAAGAGGCTGGCGATGACCCTGATGTGACAAATGGCATCGAAATAAGGGCCAACGTGGAATCATCAGATGAATTTGAAATCCTTGGTGGCAAGGGGGTTGGCACGATTACACTCCCTGGTTTCGACTATCCTCCAGGCTCCCCAGCCATCAACAAAGCTCCTCGTGAGATGATACGTCAGAATGTCATGGCGGTAGCCAATTCTTCACTTAGAATCACCATTTCCGTCCCCCAAGGCGCAGAAATAGCTCGTCGCACCTTCAACCCTCGTCTGGGTATTGAGGGCGGCATCTCGATTATTGGTGTTTCTGGTATCGTCAAACCTTTCAGTGAGGAAGCCTTTATCGATAGCATCCGTAAATGTATGACCATTGCGAAAGCCTCTGGTTCTGAACGTGTTGTCATCAATAGTGGAGGCAAGAGCGAACGTTTCGTGAAAGCCCTCTACCCTAACCTGCCCCAACAGGCTTTTGTGGAATATGGCAACTATATCGGGGAGACTTTAAAGATTGCACACGAACTCAGCATCCAGCACATTACCCTTGGCGTAATGCTGGGTAAGGCTGCCAAACTCGCCCAAGGGCACCTCGATACCCATAGCAAAAAGGCAACGATGGATAAAAATTTTATCAACGAGATGCTTCAGGAAGCTGGCATCAGCATGGACATCAGCAATATCACATTGGCTCGCGAACTCTGGGAAAAGATGCCTAAGGAAAAGACCCAAGACTTCGTCAACGTGGTCATCCGCCATTGCGAAACCTTCTGCAAACCGTTATTACCAGAAGGCTCACTCACCATCCTCCTCATCGACGACGAAGGGAAAATCTACAAGTAATTACTCCCCGACTTCATCTTTCCTTCTACGGAAGAGCACCATTGCAATCACAGGAGCTCCGACAAGAGCCGTCACACTATTGACAGGAAGTGCGCCCTCAAAACCTGGCATACGGGCAATGAGGTTACAGAAAAGTGCCAAGGCAGCACCACTCAGCATGGTGGCTGGCATCAACACACGATGATCTGACGTACGAAAGATGGCTCTGGCCAGATGGGGCACAGCCAGTCCGATAAACATAATCGGACCACAATAAGCTGTGACAATAGCCACCAACACACCTGAACTGACAATCACCAGCATACGGGCCCGACGGATGTTCAAACCAAGATTAGCTGCATATCTGTCGCCCAAAAGCAACAGGTTCATAGATTTCACCAACAAACAAGCCAAAGGCAGAAGCACACACATCAGCACCACAAAGAGTACCATCTCATCGCCAGAGACACGCGAGAATGAACCCAATCCCCAGACGACAAACGATTTCACATCCTCCTCAGGCGACAGGAACTTCAGCACACCGATAATAGCATTGGCCAGATAACCAATCATCACACCGATGATGAGCAAGGTGACATTGCCCTTCACCTTCTGCGAGATCCACACTATCAGCAGCATCACAGCCAAAGCACCAATGATGGCAGCAACAGACATGGCAGCATCGCCCAGATAACCCAGGCGCGAAAGTGCAACTCCACCAATCCTGCCTGACAGTAACACCACAAAAGCGACACCCAAGGCAGAACCATTGGAGATACCCAACACAGAAGGGCCTGCCAAGGGATTACGGAATACGGTCTGCATCTGAAGTCCGCTGACAGCCAGTCCAGCCCCAGCCATCATAGCCGTCAGAGCCTGTGGCAAGCGCGATTTCCACACGATATTACTCCAAATCTCATTCGAATCGTTGCCCAACAGAATACTGCACACATCACCCACTGGGATTCGTACAGAACCCAGAAGCAGATTGACAATCGCCAACACGACGATTGATATCAGCAGGATGACTATCAGGGGAAACGTTCGCTTCATTCTTTTTACTATTTTACTTTTCTAAAAGATAATAGAACGTTGGCTGATAATCCTCCTCAACGAGCTCAGGATGGAAGATTGCTACCAGATCCTTCAAGAGTACATCAGGTTTGACTGGTGAAATCTCGTAATAGGGTGTCTGCTTCATGTTACAATAGATCACCTTCTTCTCCTTGAAAGCCTTGAAAAGCTCATTGCGAGGCTCACTGGATTTCAGTGCCTCATAAGAGAACTCGCCTGGGAAACTATTCAGAATACGCCAGTAGTCGGCATTCGCAGCGAGTGAATACATCTTTTCGAACTCCAGATTCTCACCACTGGTCTCCTCATCGTTGATCACATATTCAGCTCCTGCGTCACGGAAGATCTGTGCCAGATAGTTCTTACCACCAACGGCATGCCAGTTGCCATAATGCATCTCGCCAGAAAAAACGGTAGGTTTCTGAGAGACAGCCTTTGCAGCCTCCTTTAAAGCCATATACCTGCTTTCGATGCCAGCAAAAACCTCATTAGCCTCCTTCTCCTTGCCAATAAACATTCCTACAAACTTGATCCATTCTGCCTGACCTAAAGGATCGAGCTCCTGATAACCCAAATGAGGTACCAAAGTAATGCCTGTTTCCTTGATGGCATCGTAACCGCCTCGCTTCGAGGGAGATATAAAGATCACATCAGGATTGGCAGCCAGCACCATCTCCGTATCGAAGTTGCCCTCCATACCGATCTTCACAATCCGTCCATCCTTCACACGATTGAGGATATCCTTATTGAAGAGGTTCTTCGTGCCGGTAATGCCCTTCACCACATCATGAGCATCAAGGATCGTGAAGTTCGACAACTGCAGGGCCGTCATACAGATGGTATTCTTAATAGGTACGCGAACCTTTATATAATCAGAAGGCACCTCCACAGCATCCTCCGACACCAAGGCAAAATGGTAGTCATCGCCTACATCCACCAGTCGCATGCCGGCACTATCCTTTACCTGATAACCCGTCGCATACTTAGGACCAGACAACGTGTCTGCTTCAGAAACACCTGCAGTTGTTTTATTCCCTTGACTGCAAGAGCAACAAAAACCAAGAACTACGCTAACAACAGAAAAAAAACAAAAACGTTTCATTTACCTCATCTTATCATTCTTAGGTGCAAAGATACAACCTTTGTCGTAATCCGCAAAATGTTTTTGCATATATTTGTCTGACACATACCTACTTGGATAAAAAAAGATGCCGCGTCATCACGACGCAGCACCTTCAAAATACCAAAACAATGTGTCTGTTTATTCCTCTTCTGCAGATGCACCATTCAGACTTTCCCATCCAAGAACGTTCTTGAAATGGTTAGCCAGACGGCAGTCAAGCGGGAATGGCAGGTACATATACTTGTCTGTGAAATCATTATGATCAGCAGCTGAATAATCTGTGTACAGCTTGTGCTTGGCAGCACCCTTCGTGAAAAACTCGTCGTATACGGTAGGCACGTGCTTGTGGATACCACCATAGTTCTTATTGAAGATCTGATCCAGATTAACCTTACCCTGCTTAGCCCAACGTACGAGGTCGGGGAAGCGGCAGTTCTCGAACCACATCTCATACTGCTTCTCTTCCATCACATCCTCAAAGGTGAGCTTAGAACTGATCTTACCAGAGCCAGAACGAGTCTGAACCTCGTTGAGGGCCTTCAAGCCGCTGGCCTCGTCAGAGCCAATGCAAGCCTCTGCGTAAAGCAGGAGGGCCTCAGCATAACGAGCCACGTTGAAGTTCTTCTGGTTAGAGGCACCGCCCATGATCTCAGATACGTTGTCAATGGGATAATCCTTACCACCAGAGAGGATCTTTGGAATCTTTGCGTATGCCATGTGCTTCCACTCGAAATATGGGCCATGGCTGTAGATACCTGTAGAAGCCTGAATACCACGAGTTGGATCAGTCTCCTTCTCAGCAAGAGAAGCATCGTTCTTGTCAGAATTCCACTCCATCTCGTACAGGAACTCATCTTCTGTCAGGAAGCAAGCGCGACGACGGGGAGAGTTGCCATCATGCTCCAGGAACTTCTTAGCGAAATCTTCCTGAATGGCACCACCATTCCAACCTGCAGCAGGACATTGCTTAGGCATAGAAGCCAAAGCATCAGTACGCCAGCAGAATACATCGGCCACCATCCAACGGCTACGCCATACATTATCCCAGAAACTGGCAGTATTGTCGTAGATGAAGTTAGGCTCGAAGATCTTCTCACAGTTACCATCACCAGCTACGTGGAAGTTGGTCCAGTACTCATCAGAGTCAACGAGTTTGTAGTTACCAGAGTTAATGAGGTCGCCCAGATACTTACGTGCTGTGGCAGGATCGTTGGCAAACATAGCAGCCTTACCAGCTACGAACTGTGCAAAACCTACGCTCATGCGAGCAGTAGCATTCTTATCAGAGGTACCATTACGCTTGGGCAGTGAACCAGAGTTGATGGCCTTGTCGCACTCAGAGATGACCCACTTGAACACCTGCTCCTGGCTTTCAGCCTGCTGAGGGAACTCATCGGGATACAGAAGACGATCAATAATAGCAGGACGGTTCCACAGGATGGCCAGCATCATGTGAAGGTATGCACGCATCACGCGAGCCTCTTCAACACACTGCTTCGTATAAGCACTGGTATAGTTGGGCTCCTTGCCATCACGGTTCTCAGTAGAAAGGTTTGAGATCACGAGGTTAGCATGATACAAAGCACCTACATAACGGTTGTAGCACTCCTTCAGAGTACCATTAGACTCATTGTATCTGAACTCGTCGAATACACGGAAGCCAATGTGGTCTTCCTTGTTACCACCAGCTGCCAGAATGTCATCAGCAGAGTAGTTGATAATCACCTGCTCAGGGTTATCAATACCTTCAGATCCTGCTACGTTCTGAACAAAGCTGGCATACATATCTGCAAGGGCAGACTCAGCGTCGGCATCGGATGCATAGTAGTTATCGGTGCTGACAACGCCCTTCTGATCAATATCAAGGTTGCTTTCGCAGGAGACAATGCCAAATGCGAACGCTAACATTGCGGGAATTATAATCTTTTTCATTTTATTACGCATTAAATTAGAATGTAATGTTTACACCAAGAACCAACTTTTTCATTGTAGGATATGAACCCCAGTCGAGGCCAGCACCAGAGAAGTTAGTTGTAGAAGCCGTTTCCGGATCAAGACCAGGATAACTGGTAATCGTGAAGAAATCGTCGAGTGATATAGAGAAGCGGAGGGCGCTGATGGCTGCCTTCTTGGTAATGTTGGCAGGAAGCGTGTAGCCTAACTGCAGCTGCTTGATACGGAAGTAGTTACCACTGAACAAGTTACCCGTTGAAGACCAGAAAGGAATATCTGGGCTGACAATCTTACCAGCATCAGGAATAGCCTTTCCAGACTCGTCGAGATAGTACTGCAGGGTGTTCTTGAAACCTGTACGGTGAAGCACTGGCAGAATCTTGTTACCGCCCTGTCCATAACCGTTGAGCAGGAAGTCGAAGCCCTTCCAGGCAGCAGTGATATTGATACCGTATGTGAATGACGGAGTGGTACGACCAATGTCAGTCATATCGTCAGTTCCGATCTCACCGTCACCATTCAGATCCTTGTACTTAGGATTACCTTCGGCATCCACACCCTCGTAAATATAACCGTTCAGATACCAGATAGAGTGACCCTCTTCGAAGGCTGTGCGAATCTGGTAGTTGGTTGAGCTGGCATCGCTCTTATAAGTAGGAGTAGCACCTTCTGCCAGTGAGAGAACCTCGTTGTGCAGGGTTGAGAAGTTAGCGTTGATAGAGTAGCTGAAGTCACCAATACGGTCTCTCCAACCCAGATCAAACTCCAGACCAGTGTTCTGTACATTACCACCATTGGTAACTACTGTAGTAAAGCCGAGCTCTGAAGGAATGCTTACGCTGAAGAGCAGGTCCTTGGTGCGCTTGTCGAAGTAGTCAACACCGAAGCTCAGTCTGTTGCTGAGGAAACGTGCATCGAGACCTAAGTCAATCTGCTCAGAAGTCTCCCAAGTAAGGTCTGGGTTAGCCAACTTATCAGGAGCAGAACCGTATACAGAACCAATCTGGTCAACACCATACTGATACCAGCTGCTACCCTTGGCAATGGCTGCAGTGTAAGGATAGTTGCTCAGCACGGAGATATTACCGTTACGACCCCAAGAACCGCGGATCTTCAAGAAAGAAACAGCGTCAGTTGAGATATTGTCCTTAAAGAACTTTTCATTGCTGATGGTCCAACCTGCAGAGATTGATGGGAAGGTACCCCAGCGATTGTCCTTAGACAGCTTCGAAGAGTCGAAAGCATCACGACGGATGTTGAACTGCAGATAGTAACGCTCGTCGTAGTTATAGCTCAGACGGCCGAAGTAAGCCATAGAAGTACTCTGACCAGGAGCATTGCTTACAGTCTTAGGTGCATCTGCCTTCAAGTAAGAGATATACAGGAAGTTGGGCTCGTAAGACTGGAGGATATCAGAACCAGAAGAACTGATACTTGAGTTATCCCAGTTATTCTCCTTATACGACATACCGATCATGGCACCAACATTGTGCTTTTCAGCAATCGTAACGTTATAGTTGATGAAGTTTTCCCACTGATAGTACCAACCAGTGTTGTGATTAGCAGAGATTGAATAGGTGGTCTGGTTACCACGGTCACCAATCCAGAAAGGAGAACTGTAACTATGAGAAGTGTTGAAATTCAGGCGATAGCCAAGGCGTGATGTGAAGGTCAAGCCCTTGATTGGAGTAATGTTAGCATAAGCTGTACCGTTGATATTCCAACCGCCATTGGTTCCGTCAGTAGCGTCGCGCTTAGCGAGAGGGCTACCTTCCATATCTGAATACTTGGTATTGGCATACCAGCCTTTGTCATCACCAAACAAACGATAGTTCTGATCGGCCGTGCCATTCTGCAATGCATCATAAACAGTTCTTACTGAGAGAGACATCTCGTCGGGAGTAGTCCAATATACTGGGGTCAGAGGATCCATCTGCATCATCTGCTCGAATGAAGAACCATATCCACGCTGAGAAACGCTCTTGGTCTCCCACTTCTCGATAGAGTTGTTGGTTCCTACCTGCAACCACTTGAACAGGTTGTAGTCAGCATTCACACTACCAGTAAGACGCTTGTAGACATCCTTATCACCTCTTACTACACCATTATTATATACGTAATTGAGAGAAGCGAAGAAATGACCCTTCGAGTTACCACCTGAGAAACTCAGTGCATGCTGCTGACTCCATGTAGGCTCAATGTAAGCATCGATCCAGTCCTGATCAATCACGCCATTAGCATAATAAGGATGCTTGTAGTCGAAGTCGGCCAAACGCTTGTTCACATCGTCTGCGCCATACTCTAAAGTCATATACTTCAGGAAGTCATCGCGGTTAAGCAGCGGACGACGGGTGAAGTTCTGCAAGGTAAACTTACCAGAGTAATTAACAGATACCTTACCCTCATCACCTCTCTTAGTCGTAACGAGTACAACACCGTTACCTGCCTCAGCACCGTAGATGGCAGCCGATGCGGCATCTTTCAGGATTTCGATAGACTCAATCAACTGAGGATCCAGATACTGGATGCTACCAACCTGAAGACCATCAACGATATAAAGAGGAGCGATGTTCTCAGAGTTTGAAGAATAACCACGAACGCGGATATCAGCACCACTACCAGGAGAACCGTTCATCAGGACGTTCACACCTGACACTTTACCCTGAAGGGCAGCAGCTGCATCGGCAGTTGACAGATCCTTGAGGTCGTCAGCTTTCACAGAGGCAACAGCACCAGTCAAGTCACTCTTACGCTGAACACCATAACCGATCACCACCACGTCGTTCAACGTCTGGGCATCTTCTTTCAGAGTAATCACAATGTTGTTCTTACCAGCAACATTCACTCTCTGAGTCTCATAACCTACGTAAGAGACAATCAGGGTTGCATTAGAGGCAGCTTCAACGGAGAACTGACCGTTCAGATCAGTAATGGCACCTTTCTGGCTACCCTGTACTTTCACAGTTGCTCCGATAATCGGATCACCTGCTTCATCATTCACCGTTCCTTTAACGAGGCTCTGAGCCAATGCTCCCAGAGGGAACAAACAGAGCAGGAACAATGCCATTAATGGCTTTTGCAATGATTTAAAATTCCACATAATTTAATTAATTAGTTAGGTAATTGAATATGATTTGATAGATTTATGTACATTTAGTTGAATTATCAACTGCAAAGATACTATAAAATTATATATAGTTTCTTTATTTTATGTAACGAAAACTTTAAAATTACATTGTTACATATCCTAATGTTACATGAGATAAAGTATTAGAAACAAACAAAGACATTTCCCAGAGGGAGTTCTTGGTCGAGTGGCATACAAATAATGTCACCATCATTATTCCGGATACCATGGCCAAACAGCAGATAACGCCCATCCTGAGGACACGCCCGAGGGAATATACGGGCAGAAGAATCGGAAAGAGGCTGCTCTCTATGGGATATCACAATAAGCGACAGGCCAAAGAATCATCCTACCAGATGAAAGAAACGCTATCTTAAAAAGTAAAACAACTTGTTTTACCTTCATTCGAATAGTCTTTAAACACTAAAAAGATGCCTCCTTTAAAGGTAAAACAATTTGTTTTACTGTAAATGATGACGTATGATGTCAAGCAAGATGACATCATAACATCTAATAAACTGGTTTTCAACAGATTAAATCATATAATGAAGTCAAATAAAAAAAAGGAATATAATTATGTCAGTACACATTAAACTTGTTGAGAGCAACAGCGGTTTCTCTGAAGGTGTCATTGTAGGTGTAGATACTTAATAGGTCATTCTCCCAAAAATGTTATAATACCAATAGGTATCTCCCCATTCTTCACGCATTTCTTCACTAATATTTCCAAGTGTCTTACCTGGTTTTGCCAAACTTTCAAGAATATTCCAAAACCGTTTGTAACGATCGTAAACAGACTGCTCTACTGGGAGCATCATGCGCTTTTCCTCTGGAGTCTTGTCCATAAACAGAATATACCCCATACCAAATAATTATGAAATATCAACATCAAGGAGAACACGTCTTTGAGAACATGGAATATTGCACGATGGCAAAACGCATTCATCGAGTGATGAAAGAGGTTGGCATCAGAAAACGGATCTCGTTCCATTGCGCACGACACACCTTTGCCGTGTTGGCACTTAATAAGGGAATGCCTATAGAAAGTCTGAGTCGAATGTTAGGACACACCAATATTACAACGACGCAGATCTATGCTAAAATTACATTGCAGAAATTAGAAGAAGACATGGATAGACTTGCCGAAAGACTAAATATCTGATGTATTTTGGCTCGAAGACTACCTATTTGGTCTTGTTGTAAAGACCTTACCTAACTATATAGTATTATGTACGCGTGCGTAGCGTACATAATACTATAAATATATTGTTTTGTTCTCGGAAGGTATCCGTTTTATAGTTAAAACGTCTATTATTTAGTTAAAAACGGACAAACGTATATTAGACTTTATTTGCAAAATGAAACAAGGATTTTGTTATATGTTACATTTAGGGTGTTTTCTGTAAAGAATACCAAATTTTTATCAATAATGTTTTGTTGTTTTAAGAAATTTATTATACCTTTGCAACCGATAAAATGTGCACTTACTTCAACTATTTAGCATATTAACTCAAAAAAAAGAACCAAAACGTATGAATCGAAACAACTCTTCTTAACATTCAGCCGAACGCCCGCCAAGCAGGCTTGTAGGCTATTGCGAAGCGAAGTTTTTGCTTCTCCAACTTATCAATTTGTATTCATTACAAACCAATTAATCTATAGTAAATACTTAAGTATGAACAAAAATTTAGGAAAATTAGCGTTTTTAACAGGAGCAATTACCTTTATGGGACTTTGCTTCTCGCCTAAGACCTATGCTGCAGGATCTCCTCAGAACGTCCAGCAGGCAACGAAAAAGATCACAGGTAATGTGGTCGATGCTCAGGGCCCCGTTATTGGTGCCAGCGTAATGGAAAAGGGTACCTCTAACGGTACTGTTACCGATTTTGACGGTAACTTCTCTCTCTCAGTAAATCCTGGAGCTACAATCGTTGTATCTTACATCGGTTATGAAACTCAGGAAATCAAGGTCGGCAATCAGAGCGATTTCCAGATTACCCTGAAAGACGACAATGCACTCCTTGATGAAGTGGTGGTTGTAGGTTACGGTGTCCAGAAGAAGAAGCTGGTTACCGGTGCTACTGTTCAGGTAAAGGGTGAGGATATCGCCAAGCTGAACACCACTAATGCCCTCGAGGCCATGCAGTCAAGCACTCCTGGTGTACAGATTACACAGAGTTCTACACAGCCTGGTAAGGGTTACAAGGTTTACATCCGTGGTATCGGTACCACAGGTAACGCTTCACCTCTTTATGTAATTGATG
>JAEEGL017411222.1_pt1 | contig 62833 bp, 45 predicted proteins | sample 9134231 | NCBI WGS metagenome assembly JAEEGL01 (sample SAMN16246548, study PRJNA631951) | gut metagenome | biome: gut microbiome; feature: rumen; material: fiber-attached | host: Bos | place: Iran: Karaj | collected 2018-10
CGCTTCAATGACCAACGTGCTATCGACGAGGCGATGCGCATGGAGCAGGCACGACAACTCTATGTACGTGCCACCCATGCATTTGAACACCAACAATGGCGCGAGAGTGTGGAGTACTTTGCTCAGGCTATGGCTATCAACGACCAGTTGCAAAACCCCGCCGTACGACGGCTCATCGCCACCAAGCTCGCTAGTTTCAACCGCTTGGTGGATCAGGTAGAAGTATTGCAGCAAGCCGTCGACAGTCAACACCAATTGCTCAAGCAATTGGCTAACGAATATGCTATGATGGGCGACCAGTCGCAAGGATTCGGCGCACTGGCGGGCGAACCAGAGACACCCTATAGCGAAGCCAGGCCGCTGGACGATATTGCCATCAAGACTGCGTTGGCAAACTACAACAAGGCGCTGCGCATCGATGCCGAGTGCCTTACCGCTTATCTGGGCAAGGCCCGTCTGATGGCGACCATCGACGAGACCGACCAAGCCTTCGCCTGCTATGAGCAAGCATTAGCACTAGATGGCGACTGCTATGACGCGCACATGGGTCTGGCAAGTCTGCACCTTGACCTCAAGCACACGCCCGAGGCCATCAAAGCCTACAAGCGGGCAATCAAAGCTGACAAAAAGCGCCCCGAGCCCCACGAAGCCCTCGCCGACATCTACGACCGCATCGGCCTCGACGACCTCGCCGAAGAGCAACGCGCTCTGGCCCAACGCCTCCGCACCCCCCAAAAACGCAAAAAGCATCACTAACTTTGCGGCCATTATTGCACAAAGTGCGCCTGGTCAAATAATGACCAGGGCGATGTGTTTTAATATTACACACTGAACTTTGTCAGCCCCTCCCATTTTAAAGGGCAAGTTCATTTGCTCAGAATGTAGATAAGGCGGTCGTCGTTTTCAATATCGCTTTCCGAGACATCAACGCACCCAATCAGTCGCTTGAGCGCAGGTGAGTATTGTGATTTGTCTACTTGACTCAAAGTGCGCAATCACGACATATTGACAGAAGCGTTATGCTTGTTCTTGTGATCTGAAAACCTGAGAAATTTTCAAAACGAACGCAAGAGGATAGCAGAGCGGCTTCCGCGCGTTACGCGTGGACTGCACTCATTTATCCCCTTTTTGCGTAATTGGTTTTCCTACGACCATCACATAACAAAGCGTGGCATAAAGCAGCCCACGCTTTTTGTCGTTATGTCCCTGAGCCCCTGTTGAGTGAGCGATGTGAACATCGTGGTGAACATCATTTTGGGTAAGAACTAGGATTGACACAGATGAGCAGAGGCCCTTCCTTGAACAGGAGGGGGCTCTGTTGCTTGGTGGCTGCGGTATAGAAGGAATGAGCGGAATCACGATAGCGAGTATTGGCGAAAATACTGTTTTTGGGTGTTTTTGGCAAAAAAAATGGCTGCAAATTTTGGTATTCCGAAAAATGTGTGTACTTTTGGGGTCAATTTGCGCATGACATAGTCATGCAGAACTCTAAAATTTGTTTTTATGGAATCGCGTGAAGAAATGTCTGGACCGGTCAATGAGCTCGAGAAGGACGTAACCTTGAACTCTGAGCCTGTAATCGAAACAGGTGAGACAGAAGTGAGAAATGAAGAAGTAACGAACCCCGCACCTGAGCAACCCGCTGCTCCCGTTGTGGAAGAAGAGGCCGTCGAGGAACCCGTTGTTGAGGAGCCTGCCGCTGAGGAGGAAGCTCCCGTCAACGAGTCCATGCTGGTTGCTGAACCCGAACTGGAGCCTGTAGTGGAGCCAGAGGTTGTTGCAGAGCCAGAAGTAATTGCAGAGCCTGAGCCGGTAGCAGAGCTTGAGCCAGTAGCAGAGCCTGAGCCGGTGCTCGAGCCCGAAGCTGTCGAGGAGACTGAGTCTTCCGAGGAGGTGACCGAAGAAACACTGGTCAATTTTGCCAACATGGACAAGGCTCAGCTGGTTGACAAACTGGTTCAAGTGGTGCAGCAACCTATCGAGACCATCAAGGGCGAGGTAGCAGCCATCAAGGCTGCATTCTATGCCTTGCGCAAACAGGAGATTGCGGCCGAGAAAGAGGAATTCCTCGCCAAGGGGAATGAAGAGGACGCGTTTGCGCCCCGTGAAGATGAGCACGAGAGCCGCCTGAAAGAGTTGCTCGAGATGATCAAGGAGAAACGGGCAGAGTACAATGCTGCACAGGAGGCCATCAAAGTGGAGAACTTGCAGAAGAAGCGCGATATCATCCGACAAATTGAGGAAATCACTAGTGACCCGGACAACATCAACCGCCAGTTTCCTAAGGTACAACAGCTGCAGCAGGAGTTCAAGGCTACAGGCTCGGTACCTGCAAGCAGCGAAACTGAGGTGTGGAAGGCCTACCAACTAGCCGTCGAGAAGTTTTATGATCTTCTTAAGATCAACAAGGAACTCCGCGACTATGATTTCAAGAAGAACCTTGAAATCAAGCAGCGTCTATGTGCCGAGGCCGAGGCACTTGACGAGGAAACCGATGTTGTGACCGCGTTCAAGAAACTGCAGGAGCTGCACAACACCTGGCGCGAGACCGGGCCAGTAGCCAAAGAGCTGCGCGAGGAATTATGGACACGTTTCAAGAACGCATCGGTGGTTATCAACAAGAAGTACCAGGCTTTCTTCGAGGAGCGCAAGTCGCAGGAGAAGGAGATGGCTTTGGCCAAGATTGCCCTATGCGAGAAGATTGAGGAAATCAACCCTGACGAGATTACGACCTATTCTGGCTGGGACCAAGCCACCAAGGTCATCATTGATTTGCAGGATCAGTGGAAGAAGCTTGGCTTCGCCTCACGTAAGGTCAATTCTCAATTGTTCCAACGTTTTCGTGCATCTTGCGACAATTTCTTTGCAAAGAAAGCTGAGTTCTACAAGCGCACTAAAGAACAGTTCGTCGTAAATCTGCAGAAGAAGATAGAACTGTGCGAGAAAGCCGAAGCCCTGAAAGAGTCTACCGAGTGGCGCAAGACTACCGACGCGTTGGTGGCTTTACAGAAAGAGTGGAAGACCATCGGTCCTGTCGCCAAGCGTCATAGCGAAGAGGTGTGGAAGCGCTTCATTGCTGCATGCGACCACTTCTTTGAGCAGAAAAAGAAACAGTTCCAAGACGTACACTCGGTGGAACGCGAGAACCTCAAGGCAAAACGTGAGGTAATTGCCGCCATCAACGAGGCTCTTGAGGCTGAGGACACCGAGGCTGCCGCACAGACCGTGCGCGACCTGATGACACGATGGAGCACCATAGGTCATGTGCCCTATCGCGACAAGGACAAGGTCTATGCCGAGTACCGCGAGGCCGTCGATAAGGCTTTCGACAAGTTGGACATGAAGGGTACTCGTGCCAGTCTGGCTAACTTCGAGAGCAGCATCAGCCAAATGGGCGCGGGCGACAAGATGTCTCGTGAGCGCGAGAAACTGGTTCGTGCTTACGAGGCCAAGTGCAGCGAGTTGAAGACCAGCGAGAACAACTTGGGCTTCTTCAGTGCGCGTTCGAAGAGCGGCAGCACGCTCATCAAGGACATGGAGCGTCAAATCCAACACATCAAGGACGAGATTGCCCTGCTCGAGCAGAAAATCAAACTCATCGACGAGAAGAATTGATTTCCCTTCAAGTAAGTTAAAGGGAGTTAAGTGGCTAATGGGTAGTTAGACTACTTAACTCCCTTTAACTACTTAACTCCCTTTAATTACCAATAAATCGGAATGACTGACGATGAGATTAAACGCGCTGCGTTGGGGGCGCTGCGCGAATTCTATGGCTACAAGAGCTTCTATCCCATGCAATGGGAAGCCATCAATCATGTGATGCATGGCAACGACTGCGTCGTGCTCATGCCCACAGGTGGTGGAAAGTCGCTCTGCTACCAGTTGCCGGCCATCATCAGTGATGGGTGTGCCATTGTCGTCTCACCTTTGTTGGCGTTGATGAAAGACCAGGTTGATGCGCTGACCGACATCGTTCCTGCTGCCGCCATCAATAGTGAACAGAGCGAGCAACAGAACCGCGACATCCTAGATAAGGCATTCCGGGGCATAATCAAGCTGATTTATATCTCGCCAGAGAAGTTGCTCAGCGAGATGGATCAATGGTCGCAGGAGTTGCGTGTGTCGCTCATCGCCATCGACGAGGCGCACTGCATCTCGCAGTGGGGACACGATTTCCGCCCCGAGTACACTCAACTGGGTGCTCTCAAGGCTCGATTCCCCGACGTACCCATCATGGCACTGACCGCCACTGCCGACCGTCTGACTCGTGAGGACATCCGCAAGCAACTGCACATCGATGATGCTACCATCTTCGAGACTTCGTTCGATCGTCCAAATATCACCCTTAACGTTGTGGCCGAGTCGGTGGGCAGGAAAAAAATCAGCCAGATAGTTCGCTTTATCTCACGCCATCCTGGTGAGAGTGGCATCATCTATTGCCTAAGTCGAAAAACCACCGAAACTGTTGCCGAGCAATTGCGCAAGTTGGGATTTAACGCCCAAGCGTTCCATGCTGGGATGCCCGTCAAGCACAAACAAGCTATCCAGCGCGACTTCATCAATGATGACGTTACCATCATCTGCGCCACAATAGCATTCGGCATGGGTATCAACAAGAGCAACGTGCGATGGGTCATTCACTACAACATGCCGCAGAACATCGAGCGTTACTATCAGGAAATTGGTCGCGCAGGTCGTGATGGCCTGCCAGCCGAGGCACTGATGTTCTACTCGTTTGGCGATGTGGTCACACTGCAAAGCTTTGCCCGTGAGTCAGGACAGTCACAAGTCAACATGGAGAAGCTCCATCGTATGCAGCAATTCTGCGAGGCAACTGTGTGCCGTCGTCGCATCCTGCTCAGTTACTTTGACGAACACTATGACCACGACTGCCAACACTGTGACATTTGCGCCAATCCGCCAGAACGCATCGATGGTACCATCTTGGCACAGATGGCATTGAGTGCCATCATGCGTGTCAAGGAGCAGGAGGGTATCACCATGATTGTTGACATCCTCAAGGGGTCGGGTAAACCAGAACTCACGCAAGCGGGCTACCATCTGCTCAAGACATACGGGGTGGGGCGGAACCTCACTTTTGGTGAGTGGAACGCCTATATGCTTCAGATGCTACAGATGGGACTGTTCTATGTCGCATACGAGGATAGCAACCACTTGAAGGTTACTGACTATGGCAAACAAATACTCCGCAGCGAAAAACGAGTCCAGTTCTCCAAGTACCAACGTCATCAGTTAGAGACAAAGACTGTCAAGAAAGCGCGCCAGTCAACCATCTTGTCCGACCTGCTACATGTCGACAAGGAGCTGTTCGAGGAACTGCGTCTCACGCGACTGGCAATAGCACGAGCGCAAGGCATCGCGCCCTATCTTATTTTCAGTGACAAGGTACTCACCGTCATGGCACAAGAAAAACCCACCACTTTTGCTGAATTCTCGGTCATGTTCGGTGTGGGCGAGATTAAAGCCAAGCGCTACTGGCGCCCCTTCACTGACACCATCCGGCGGCACTTGGAATAGATTACAGATGATAGATGATAGATGATAGATTACTGATGATAAATAACAATTAAGCCTGGCAGAGGAGTTCCCAGCCAGGCTATTATTACTATAATCTAACTATTTAATCCCCATCTTCTTGGCGATGGCGGTGGGGATAGCCTCCTTATTCACCATGATGTCGAGGGTCTTGCCCAGGAAGAATGCCTCGCTCACATAGAAGAAACCATGGTAGAGCTGGTTGGTGTCCCAACTGTTCTGTACCTTGAAATAGCGGTTGCCTTCCTGGTCGACTGCCTTGCCCATGATAACCATGCCGTGGTCATCGGTGGTCTCCTTGTTGTCGAACCACTCTTGGCGCAATTCCTGTGTTACCTCAATTTCCTTGACCGGACCTTTGATGGCCCACTTCTCGGCCTCGCGGTCTTGGTCGCTGAGTTGCGTCCAGCGGTCCAAGTCACTGCCTTTCAAGTCGGGCGTGTCCTTCACGTCGGGAAGGATGGCGTACCCCTTGCGCCACTTCATACCCTTCTCGCTCACGTCGGCTCCCCAAGCGACGGTGTAGCCATGATCGAGGGCATAGTTCACAATCTCAAGCAGCTCGTTCATGGGTACGTTCTGGTAGTTGTACCACAACCAGTTGTCCGCCACCTCAAGCACGAAGGGTTTGTAGAACGGGTGATGCGTGAACGACGATATGCCGATGTAGTCATCCATCTTGATAGGCAGCGAGGCGGCAAAGCTCTGCGGCGTATAAGTCTTTCCCTCCCAAGTGAATGTCTCGGGCAACTTGCCCATGTAGGCGTCGAGTATGCCCTTGAAGCCGTCAATCCAGGCAGGCGTCAGTTTCTTGAGCTTGCGCTGGTTAATCACGCTAGCATAACCACTGAGGTTTGCGGTCAATTCGGCGGTGTTGAACTTGGTGTCGCCATGCGTCATGCCAGTGTACACCTCGTTAGGAACCATACCATAATTCTCCCACACATAGTTTACGTCATCGGCTGCGCCACCTTCGGCAAAGTTGACAGTGCCGTCCATGCGGATGTACTTGATGGCTTTGTCCAGATAGCAGTGATATACCACGAAGCCCTCGCTCAAGTGAATCTCCTTGCCAGTCTTGCGCAGAATCTCGCTCTCAAAGAAGGTGTTGGTCGAGTAGCACCAGCATGTTCCCGACTTGTTTTGGTCCTTGACAGGAGTGGTCTTGACAATGACTTTGTCGGTAAATTTGAATCCCGTACTGTCGGGGATGACGACCTTGTCGTCGGCCATGGCATTGAACGCAAGGCTCATTGCCAAAACAGCAATCAACAGATGTTTCATTTGGTTTAATGTTTAGTTAATAATATATTTGATTAGTTTCTATGTTTCAATTAGTTGGGACAATCACACAACGGCCTTGATGATACTCCAGCGAAATGACTCCCATGTCGCAGAGGTTAAGGATAGTCTGCTCGGCTGTTGAACGTGAGCAATGCGCCAAACGTGCGAATCCGCTGAGAGTGATGCCACCATGTGTCTGCAGGTAGTCGAGCAATGACTGTTCTCGCTCGCTGTAGCTGACGACCACAGGAGATTCATCCACACAGTCGCGTTCCATGAGCCGTACATGCATCGCACTGGCAAGTACATTTTCGTCGGCGACACGGTAATAGGCCTTCCATTCTCCCTTCTCATCAGGAGCCTTAACGGGTCGGTCAAGGGTCTCGGCAATGTCGACCTTCAATACGCTCTTTCCCTCCACACGATAGAGTGTGAACTGGACTGATTGTGGCGGTTGGCAATACATCTGCGCCGCCTGGTCAATCATGTACATCTCCTCGTCACTGCTCACACCCACGATAGCACCATTGTCCTTCACGCCGATGAGCAGGTGGCCGCCATTATGATTGGCAAAAGCCGAGATGCTACGGGCAATCTTGCGGGCATCGCTGATTTGGTACTTAAAGTCTTGATGCTCGTGCTCGCCTTCGGCGATGAGTGACAATATGTACTGCTTATCGCTCATGTCAGAATGTGACGGGGTCTTTGATGGGAGGATAGGGTTTGTTCACTTCTTTCTGGTTTGGAACCTTCTTGCCGTCAAGGATGGCCTTCAAAATCGGCTCAAGCTTCTGCGCATAATAATAGAAGCCCAGGTCAGTCAGGTGTATGCCGTCGACGGTGCCATCATTGTTGGGACCATACAGATTCTTGCAGTCGATATAGTAGAGGTTCTTGGGGTTCTCGGCCCGCAGACGCAGGTAATTCTTGTGGAACTCATAGTTCTTCTGTGGCAGATACTTGCCGAAGAAACCACTGTACTTGGCATAGCTGTACATCTGTCCCTCGACCATGACGATGGGAACGTCGGGACGTGCCTTGCGCAAGATATTGATGAAGTCGTAGGTCAGCGTGTCGCACATCATCTGGGTGCAGTTGGGAATGGGGTCGATGATAAATGCCGCCACATCGGGGATGGATGCCATAGCGCGTGCCATGCAGTAGTCCATCTTTCCCTCACCGCTGATGGCTATGTTAACGCACTCAATGTCCAGGTCGCGCTGGATGATGCTGGTAGCCACCATGCCGGGCTGGGTTGCGCAACCGCCATGCAGAATGCTCGTGCCATAGAAGACAAATTTCTTGCCCTGTCGGGGACTGTTCAACACAGGTTGACTAATCGTCGCCGTACTGTCAACCCCAATCTCTAGCCAACGGACACCGTCGTAAAGTGGCAAGTAGAGCATGTATTCGTGCATCTTGCCGTCCAACCGGTCGACATAGACCTTGCGCTGGATGGTGTCCTCCTTGTTGGCGTTCGGGCGGTTGCCGTTGACAAACTGCCACGACCGTGTGTCCTCGTCCCAGATGTATAGGCAGGTGCCTTTGATGCCCGTATCGGCCATGTGCATCATGTGCGCGTTGTAGAGTAATTGATAACGTACCGCCACAGCACGCGAGTCGGTGCGAAAGCGGAAGCCTTTGCCCGCCGTATGCCGTGCGCGCTCCTTCAACTCGGCACGAACACTGTCTTCGAGATAACGAGGGATGCGGGTGTCGAGCGTCTTCTCAAAGGCGTAATTAATCATCCTGAACTGCATCGCGTCGACAAACCGCAGGGTGTCAATTTTGGTGAAGTCCTGAGCTGTTGCTACTAGAGACAACAAGCAGCAAACCAATAGGGAGGTTAACTGTTTCATTCGGTGCGTGGCTCGGTTATTTTTCCATAGATGACATACTCAATCACCTTGACAAGTTCTTCTTTGGGATAAAGGCCAACGATGCTCTGGGGGTCGCTGTTTGTGGGCACGATGAGCAACATAGGAATACTGCTAATGCGCAACGCCTTAGCCAATTCTTTGTTGTCATCGACATTGACACTGTAGAAGTCAATATCGGTATATTCGGCAGCTAAAACCTTGAGCATGGGAGCCAATTTGCGGCAAGGACCGCACCAGTCGGCGTTGAAATCGACCACGCAGGGCCGTTGTGCGGTTGTAGTCCATTCGCCACTATCGACAACACCAACCAGTTGTTTAAACTGGTTCTGGTCTATCTCCTTTACATCTTGCGCCACTGCAGGAATCGCCAGCAACACTGCAATCATTAAAGAAATCAATATTCTCTTCACCGTAATCTATCAACTATTAACTATCAACTATTAACTATCAACTATCACTGATGCTGGGGTCGCAAGAGGTCGTTGACCGTCTTGACGGGGTTGAAAGTCTCGATGGGCACTTCAACAAATATGGTGCTCCAGTCGCTCATTGAGCCATTCCACAGTCCGGGCAGCTCCAACGCTTTGATGGCGACACCACCTTTTGACTTCTCGCTGATGAGACCCGTGTCGGGATCAACAAACTGTCGCAGGTCAAACTTCTTTCCCTTGTAGTCCTTGATATAGCACACCAAGTCAACCGGGTTGAAGTGGGTACCGCTCTTCATCAACTCCACGGCAGCAGGGTCTTCGGGATTGATTTGTGCCGCTTCCAGAATCTGAAGCGAGTAACTGCCATCGCGATTGTATGCCAGGTAGGGCCCACCGCCGGGTTCGCCCTCGTTTTTCACCATGCCGCACACGCGGATTGGACGATTGAGCTTGCCACGCAAGTAGTCGGTCAATTGCGTATCGTCCATCTCGGCGGTCTTGGGCGAGACAGTGAACAGGTACTTCTCGACAAATTCGAGAATCTTCATTAATTGGTCGTGGGTACATTCGCCTTCAAGCTGCTGCATGAAGTGTGCCACATGGGCCTGGATTTGCACCAAGTAGCCGGCAATCACCTTTTTATAACGAGTGGTGTCGTGGCGCAACGACGATGGCACCACGTTGTCAATGTTCTTGACAAAAATCACATCGGCCTCGCGCTCGTTGAGGTTCTCAATGAGCGCACCATGTCCGGCGGGGCGGAACAGCAGCGAGCCGTCTTCCTCGCGATAGGGCGTGTTGTCGGCCATGACTGCGATGGTATCGGTCGATGCCTTCTGCTCGCTCATTGTTACTCGATAGGTCACGCCCCATACTTTCTCCATCAACGGGATGCGCTGGGCCAGCAGTCGCTCAAACTCCTTGCGGTGCTCGGGCGAGACGGTAAAGTGCAGGTTGACGTTACGCTGTGCGTCAGCAGCATATTGCGCCCCTTCCTCAAGGTGTTCCTCAACGGGTGTGTGTACACTGCCACCCGCAGCCTTGTGGAATTGCAGCAAGCCCTTGGGCAGGCCACCATAGTTCAGTCCTTCAGGCTCCAGCAACGTGCGAGCCACATCGGCATGACGACCAGCATCCATCAACTTGAGGATATTCATGTCGTAGCGTTTCACGCAGGCCTTGTTCAGGGTGGGGTAGAAGGCAAACTGCTGCACATTGCTGAAGAATGCGCGCTCAAAGTCGGTCTCTGGGGTCATACGGCCCGAGTTGACAAAGGCGTACAAGTCCTTGAACATGCGGCTGGCTGCTCCCGAAGCGGGCACGAATTTCTCTATGGTGCCACCAAAAGCTTTCCAAGACTGGATGCAACCGCTTTCTTGCTTGGGCGACAAGCGCACGATGCCGTTTTCTACTGTGGCGACTGCCTCAATGCGCAACCAGGGAAATCCTTGTGCAAATCGCTGCAGTTGCTCGTCGATTTTCTCTGTGGAGATGCCTTTGACCTCCATTTGCTTCATGTCATGTTCGTTCCAAGTCATTTTATGCCTCCTTTTCTAAAAATTTTTCAAAGATACTACAATTATCGCAATTAACTTTGGTTTTTCGGACAGAAAATGTTAACTTTGCTCATCGTTTTGCATTTTTTAGTTTTTATGACGGCAAATGAATATTTCAATACCGACGAACGAAAGCAGATGACACAAATCACCCGCCAACTGCTGGAGCGTCTGCAAGATATTGTTCCCGAGCAGGATGTGCGACATGTCTATGAACTGATTCATGCCGCTGTGACGGGTGGCTATCTGGACCGTGATGACAATGGCATCAATCCGCTCTTGCATCAAGCAAGAACGACATTGATGCTGTGCCAAAGCATTGTCACCGACCGCAACATGGCAATTGCTACCATGCTCTATCCCTTGTGTCACAACGAGTTCCTTACCGAGCAACAAATCCGCAAGACCTTTGGTGATGATGTCGCTTTGTTGGTGCATGGCCTACTGGGCGTGTCACGACTTTACGACAAACAGGCCGCTATCGTCAACGAGAATTACCAGAAGCTGCTGCTGACCTTTGCCGATGACATCCGCGTCATCATTATCATGATTGTCGATAGGCTAGTGATGATGCGTGCCATCAACCATCACCCCAACGAGACTTTGGTCCACGACATCTCCATGGAGGCTCGATACCTCTACGCGCCGCTGGCTCATCGCCTAGGCCTTTACCAGCTGAAGACCGAGTTGGAAGACCTTTCGCTGAAATACCTTAACCGCCGCGTGTACACACAAATCGCTGACAAACTCAACGAGACCAAGCAACAGCGGGAGAAGTATGTAGCCGACTTTATTGCCCCCATCCGCACCGAATTGGACAAGACGGGACTGAAATATGAGATGAAAGGGCGCACCAAGAGCATCAACAGTATCTGGAACAAGATGAAGAAGCAAGGTGTGGACGTGAGCGGAATATACGACCTCTTTGCTATCCGTATCATTCTAGATAGCGCACCCGACCAAGAGAAGCGAGACTGTTGGCTTGCCTACTCAATCGTTACTGATATCTATCGGGCAAACCCATCGCGCCACAAAGACTGGATTACCATCCCCAAGAGCAACGGCTACGAGTCGCTGCACATCACTGTCTATGGCCCGGATGACAAGTGGGTTGAAGTGCAAATCCGCACCCGCCGCATGGACGAGGTGGCCGAACGAGGCTTGGCAGCCCACTGGCGATACAAGGGCATCAAGAGCGAGGAAAACCTGGACGGGTGGATGAACAGTGTGCGCGATGTACTCGAGGCTGGCAGTGCAGGACAAATGGAGTTGATTCGCCGTATGCATGTCGACATTTACGACAAGGAGGTGTTCGTGTTCACCCCACGAGGCGACCTTTTCCAACTGCCTCGCGGTGCCAGTGTGCTGGACTTTGCCTTTGCTGTGCATACAAGGGTAGGGCAGCAGTGCGTGGGAGCGCGTGTCGACGGCAAGGTTCAGCGTATCAACTATAAGTTGCGTAATGGTGACACGATTGAAGTGCTCACCGCATCGACTCAGACGCCCAAACAGGACTGGCTCAACTATGTAGTCACTGGCAAGGCGCGCAACAAGATACGCCTGGCACTCAACGAGGCACGCATGCACAAGGCGGAGTTGGGAAGGGAGTTGTTGCAGCGACGTTTTAAGAATCGCAAGATAGACCTCGATGAGGCAACCATCTCACGCATGCTCAAGCGTCTGGGTTTCAAAACACTCACCGATTTCTATGTCGCGCTCAATGATGAGCAGCTCGACATCAATCAAGTGTTCACACAATACGAGGCACAACTGCAGCGACAGGAAGAAGCGGCACCCTTGCCGCAAGGGTCGGCCGAGGATTTCGTCCTGCATCCCAAGGCCAGCGATGACACGCAACACGATGACATCCTAATCATCGGTGACAATGTCAAGGGCATCAACTACCGCTTGTCGAAGTGCTGCAACCCCATCTATGGTGACAAGATTGTTGGCTTTGTGGCGAGTGATGGTGCCATCAAAATACATCGTGCCGACTGCAGGAACATCAAGCACTTGCGCGAACGGTATCCTTATCGCATCATCCGCTCGGCATGGTCTGGCAAGATTGGCACACAGTTTGCCGCCACACTGCGTGTAGTAGGCAAAGACTCGATAGGCATTGTGGCGAACATAACCTCAGTCATCAACAAGATGGGCGACACGCAGCTGCGCAATATTTCGGTGTCGGGCAATGGCGCAACCTTTGAGGGCTACCTGGTCATTGGCATTGGTAGTGCGGCCTTGCTTGACGAACTCATCATGAAGTTGCAGAACCTGCGTGGTGTAAGCTTAGTCGAACGCCGCAACTGAGGGGTCAGGACTCGCTGGAGCGAGCTATAAGGAATCAGGGGTCAGGAATCAGGGGTCAGGAATCAGGGGTCAGTAGCATGGAACTACTGACCCCTGAAATCTGATAGCGCGTTAGCGCCCTGAAACCTTATTACTCCTGCTCGATTGCTGCCTGTGCAGCTGCCAAACGTGCGATGGGCACACGATAGGGCGAGCAAGACACATAGTTCATGTTCAGCTTAGCGCAGAACTTGACACTGCTGGGCTCACCACCATGCTCACCGCAGATACCGATGTTCAGTTCGGGATTGGCGGCACGTCCCTTGACGGTAGCCATCTCAACGAGCTGGCCAACACCTTCCTGGTCGAGAACTTCGAACGGGTCTACCTTGAGGATGCCTTTCTCCTTGTAAATCTTCAAGAACTTGCCTGCATCGTCACGCGAGTAACCGAAGGTCATCTGCGTCAAGTCGTTCGTTCCAAACGAGAAGAAGTCGACCACTGCAGCGATCTGGTCAGCAACCAGCGCGGCACGCGGAATCTCAATCATCGTACCCACCTTGTAAGCGACGGTCTCGCCTCGCTCGGCAAACACCTGCTTGGCGGTCTTGTTGATGATGTCGGCCTGCATCTTAATCTCAGGCTGAACACCAATCAGCGGAACCATGATCTTGGGCTTGACAACGATGCCTTTTGCCTTGACGTTGAGAGCTGCCTCGATGATGGCACGAGCCTGCATCTCGGTAATCTCGGGATAAGTGTTGCCTAGACGGCAGCCACGGTGACCCAGCATGGGGTTGAATTCCTCCAGGCCGTCGCACACCTGCTTCACCTCCTCGACGGTGCGGCCAGTCTCCTCGGCGAGCTCACGCATAGTCTCGAGCTGGTGGGGTACGAACTCATGCAAAGGTGGATCAAGCAAGCGGATAGTAACCTCGTAGCCATTCATGGCCTCGAAGATGCCCTCAAAGTCGCCACGCTGCACGGGCAGCAACTTGGACAAAGCGACCTTGCGCGATTCCTCGTCACGAGCAATAATCATCTCGCGCATCGCCTTGATGCGGTCGCCCTCAAAGAACATGTGCTCGGTGCGGCACAGACCGATACCGTGTGCGCCCAGTTCGCGAGCCTTCAAGGCGTCGCGCGGCGTGTCGGCATTGGTGTACACGTCCATCTTGCTGTACTTCTCGGCGAGCGCCATCACAGCGGCATAGTCGCCACCCAGATCGGGATCGACAGTTGCGACAGGACCGTCATAAACCTCACCAGTGGTACCATTGATTGAAATCCAGTCACCCTCTCTATAGGTCTTGCCATTCATCTCGACAGTGCGAGCTGCATAGTCAACCTTGATAGTGCCAGCACCCGACACACAGCACTTGCCCATACCACGAGCAACCACTGCTGCATGCGAAGTCATACCACCACGAGCGGTAAGGATACCCTGTGCCACATTCATGCCGCGCAAGTCCTCGGGCGAGGTCTCGATGCGCACCATGATGACTTTCTTCTTGCGGCTTGCCCATTCCTCTGCGTCGTCGGCAAAGAACACGATTTGTCCAGAAGCAGCACCAGGACTGGCGGGAAGACCCTTAGCCATTACCTGTGCATTCTTGACTGCAGCCTTATCGAAGACGGGGTGCAGCAACTCGTTGAGCTTGTTGGGCTCCATGCGCTTGATGACAGTCTTCTCGTCAATCACGCCCTCGCGGAAGAGGTCCATGGCAATCTTTACCATGGCAGCACCTGTACGCTTGCCATTTCGGGTCTGCAGCAACCACAGTTTGCCATTCTGGATGGTGAACTCCAGGTCTTGCATGTCGTGGTAGTGGTCCTCAAGGCGCTGCTGAATCTCGATCAGCTGAGCTGCGCACTCGGGCATCGACTCCTCGAGAGAGGGATACTTCGATGCACGCTCCTCCTCGCTGATGCCTTGCAATTCGGCCCAGCGACGGCTGCCGATGGTAGTGATTTGCTGTGGCGTACGTACACCGGCCACCACATCCTCGCCCTGAGCGTTGATAAGGTACTCACCATTGAACAGGTCCTCGCCAGTAGCGGCGTCACGCGTGAAGGCCACACCGGTGGCACTGGTTTCACCCATGTTGCCATAGACCATTGCCTGCACGTTGACGGCGGTTCCGTAGTGTGCAGGGATGCGGTTCATCTGGCGATACAGGATGGCGCGCTCGTTGTTCCAACTGTCGAACACGGCGTAGATAGCGCCCCACAGCTGATCCCATGCGTCGACGGGGAAGTCCTTGCCGGTGTTCTCCTTGACGGCAGCCTTGAAACGGACGACCAGTTCCTTGAGGTCGTTGACATCCAGTTCGGTATCGAGCTTGACACCCTTCTTGGCCTTGACATCCTCAATGATTACCTCAAACGGGTCTTGTTCCTCTTTGCTCTTAGGCTTCATGCCCAGCACCACGTCACCGTACATCTGCACGAAGCGACGGTAGCTGTCCCAAGCGAAGCGGGGGTTTCCCGACTTCTCGGCGAGTGTCTCGGCAACGGCATCATTGATACCCAAGTTCAGCACCGTGTCCATCATGCCAGGCATCGACACCGGTGCACCCGAGCGAACCGACACCAGCTGTGGATTGCTGGGGTCGTTAAATTTATTTCCAGTCAGGCTCTCGATGTGCTCGACCGCCTTCTTGACATCTTCTTTGATCAGTGCGACAACTGCGTCACGGCCCTGCTCATTGTAGAGGCGGCACATGTCGGTAGTGATAGTGAAACCCGGAGGCACGGGCACTCCGATGAGATTCATCTCGGCGAGGTTAGCACCCTTTCCGCCCAGCAAATCTCTCATGTCGGCGCGGCCTTCTGCTTGGCCATTGCCGAAAGTGTAGATAGTCTTCATAAAATGAAAATTATTGTTATTGGGTTAAATAAATAGACATTAGAATATGTACATAAAACTTTTGTTTATTTGTCCTTCTGTCTGAATATAAAACTATTGTTCTTTTGTTCTTTTGTCTAAATTTAAACTCTTGTTCTTTTGTTTGAATTTATCAAAATGCCCGCAAAGATACAAAAAATCGTCAAAACACCACCTATTATTATATAATAAATAGCATTTTTTAAGAATTGAAACACCCTAGTGCGCTAGGGGGTGCATGGCTTTGATGACGTGCGAGACAACCCCCCAAATCAGAAAGTTGCTCTCCTCGTTCACATGGAGTTCGGGGAACTGCTTATTGGCAGGGGTGAGATAAACACCATCACTGCGGATGCTGATGCGCTTGACGGTGAAGTCACCGTCGATAAAGCACACTGCAATGTCGCCATCGCGCGGCTCCAGTGACTTGTCGATGAGGAGCAGGTCACCGTTGTTGATGCCCGCGTCAATCATTGAGTTTCCGATCACCCGCGCGCAGAATGTCGATGCCGGATTACTGATGAGTTCATGGTTCAGGTCGATGGTGTCGCCAAACATGCCTTGAGCCGGGCTTGGGAACCCAGCCTGGATGCGGCTCTCGAAGAACTGTAGGGCAATTTCTTCCGAATCTTCCAGCTGATGGATTTCAATTACGTCGTCTTTCATGTTGTATGTTATTATTCATTGAGATTAAATAAGCGATAACGCGGCGTTGCTGAAACGGTGTTCGTCGGTGACGTTTTCGCCAAGGAAATCGGGTAGGGGATAGGTGTAATTCTCGTCGGGGATCTCCAACTCGGCAGTGACCAGTCCCTGCAACCTCCCATGATAGACATCTACTTCCCACTTGTTGTCATGGTCGATGACGATGTGACGTGACTTGTCAATGACGTGGTCAAGACACATCGTCAGCAATTGCTCGCCATCTTGGCGAGGAATCTCATATTCAAACTCGGCTCGTGCCGCACCATGGCCGCGCCCCTTGATGGTGACAAACGCCTTATTGTCAGTGATGCGAACTCGCACTGTGCGGTCCTTCTCACGACAGAGATAGCCTTGCCTGATGTGTATCACTCGGGAAGTCCGCTCCTTAAACGAGTCGGTCTTCACAAGATATTTGTGTTCAATTTCAGTTGCCATGTTGTCCATATTTTCCTGCAAAATTAGACAATAATCTACGAATTTGCAAGAGGATTGCGCGAGAATTGCTACCTTTGCGCCGTGAAACGTTGTCTTTTGGTCATATTCGTCGTTATCTTGGGTCTGCTTACGGTTTGTGGGCAGACACAGATTGCCGGTTATGTGCGTGATTCGGTCACGCGCGAACCCATTCCGTATGCCTCCATCGCCATCCTGGGCACTACCGATGGCGTGAACAGCAACAACAAGGGTGGTTTCCAAATCAACAGCGCGAAGACAGTGTCAACGTTGCGTGTGTCGGCGATTGGCTATCAGACCAAGGACATCGCCCTGCGCATCGGGCAGTCGGTGCTGGTCGTTGACTTGGTACAGGAGTCGGTCGAACTCAAGGAGGTGGTGGTGAAGCGCACCAAGGAGAAGTACAGCAAGAAGGACAATCCCGCCGTGGCACTGGCAAAGCGCCTGATGGCACTTAAGCACCAGGGCAATCCCGCTGAACAACCTTACTATAGCCACGACCGCTATGAACGACTGATGTATGGCTTCAACGACTATGACAAGTACCAAAGGAGCAACATCCTGTTCCGCAAGTTCGGCTTTCTGTCGGAGTACACCGACACGTCGGCGTTGTCGGGCAAACGCGTGTTGCCCGTCTCGGTGAAGGACCAGTTCTCGCAGGAGTATTTCTGCCAGAGTCCCAAAACCCACAAGGAACTCATCCAGGGGCAAAAAAACGCAGGGTTTGACGAGCAATTTGACACCCAGTCGGGCATAAAAGACGTGATGAACGATTGGTTCAAGGAAATCGACCTCTTTCAGAATGATGTGACATTCTTGACCAACCGCTTCGTGAGCCCATTGTCGCACATTGGCCCCGACTTCTACAAGTATTACTTGACCGACACGCTCGCCATCGAGGGCGACACCTGCATTGAGTTGTCGTTCACGCCATTCGTGAGCGAGACGTTCGGCTTCTTGGGACGATTGTATGTCGTGGAAAACGACACCACCTTATTTATTAAGAAGGTCAAGCTGAATGTCCCCAACCGCATCAACGTCAACTTTGTCGACCGAGTCTACATCGAGCAAGACTTCGTGCAGGCCCCCAATGGCTGCCGCCTGAAGACGCGCGAGAACATGGAGATCGAGTTCAGTCTGTACAATGCGCCAGGACTATTCGCAAGATGTGAGCTGGTATACAACAACTTCTCGTTTGACCCGCCGTTGGACATGTCGGTGTTTGACTTGCCTGGCGAAAAAATCTTGCAGCCTCATGCCGACCAGATGCCGACTGAGTTCTGGGTGAACAAGCAACCCGAAGAGTTGAAGAACCACGGGGGAAATGTCAAGCAGATGCTAGCCCGACTGCGCCAAAACAAGGTGTTCTACTGGAGCGAGAAAACTATCATGGCGCTCATCAAGGGCTATCTGCCTACCGGTAACCCGAGCAAATGGGACTTTGGCCCGTTGAACAGTTTGATTAGCTTCAACACCCTGGAGGGCCCGCGTATGCGTATTGGCGGCATGAGCAAGGTGCCGCTCAGTCCGCATTGGTTTTTCCGTGCCCATGTCGCCTACGGGTTCCGGGACCAAAAGTGGAAGTATGGCGCTCAGGTCGAGTACTCGTTCAACAAGAAGAAGGAACTGGACATGGAGTTCCCCATCCACAGCCTGCGCCTGCGTCACGAGTACGAGGCCGACCGCTTGGGACAGCACTTCCTTTATACTAACTACGACAACATTTTCCATTCCATCAGTCGAGGCCAGGACAACAAGTTGCTCTACAAGCGCTCGACGCTGCTCGAGTGGAGGTTGGAACTGCTCAACCACTTCTCGGTGTCGCTGGGCTTTGAGCACATGATTCGTGAGGGGACGAAGTACTTGCCGTTCATGCTTCCCGACAGTACGACCTTGCGCAGCTATGGTCAGGCGGGCTTCACCGCCACCTTGCGCTATGCCCCGGGCGAGAAGTTCTATCAAGTGCGCTCGTTCCGCGTGCCCATCAACATGGACGGTCCCGTCCTTGAGCTGACGCACACCTATATGCCCAAGGGTTTCCTGGGTAGCCGCTACGAGGTGAACCGTACCGAACTGAGCGTGCAAAAGCGCTTTTGGTTCTCGGCATTCGGCTATACCGACATCAAAGTTAAGGGCGGCAAACTATGGAGCCGCGTGTGCTATCCCGACCTCTTGCTGCCCAATGCCAGCATCGTTTATACCATTCAGGCCGAGAACTACGCACTGATGGATGTCATGGAGTTTGTCAATGACCAATACCTGTCGTGGGACATGACTTACTGGGCTAACGGCGCACTGTTTAACCGCATACCGCTTATCAAGTACCTGAAATTGCGCGAGATCCTCACCTTCCGCGGTCTGTGGGGCAGCCTCAGCGACCGCAATGACCCCATGAAAAACAACGACTTGTTTCTCTTCCCTGCTGACACACGGTGCCAGAGGATGGGAAACAAGCCGTATATGGAGTTTGGCGTGGGCATCGACAATGTCTTCACCTTCTTGCGATTTGACTACGTGTGGCGTCTCACCTATCGTGACACCCCTGGAGTCTCCCGCGGCGGTCTCCGCGTTGCCTTCCACGCAACCTTCTGATTGTTACTTCTTCGCCACGTAGTTCATGTGAACGCGTTCCCATTGGAGGGTTCCGTCTTTCTTGACGTGGACGCGTACCAGGTAGTCACCCGGATTGGGGCTGTTGCGCTCGCTCATCGAGTCGAGAGTCAAGAAAGTGACATTGTTATAGACCCGCTCGTCCCACTTGTGCACATGTCCGCAAAAGACGATACTTGCGTGCCACTGCTCGAACTGGTTGAGCAGGAAGAATGTCTCTTCGCGTGAGAAAGTTGACGCAAACTCCAACGATGAGGGCCTGAAGATGTTTGTATGGCCAAACACGAACGTGTGACGATAAGTGTATCCTTCACTTCCGTCGAGCACCCCATCCTCAATCAAGTCAACCTGTGTGCGTCCCAATGTGCCGCTTGCCGTGTCGAGGAAGATGAAACGGTCTATGACCAGTTCACCTTCCTCGGTGAGAACAAGTACCGGGAACTCATAGAACGACGAATGGAAGATGTTGCTCCACAACGCCCAACCATTGTGTGTGATGTCGTGGTTGCCTACCACAGGGTAGAACGGGAAGTCAATCTGATCATAGGTCCATTCGTAGTCCTCGGCATCTTCCTCATCACCAATAGGATAATAATACCCCTTGCTGTTGATGCCATATAGTTTTTCAACAAATTTATGCTTGGCCTGCTTCACCAGCGAGTCGAGCGTGATGTAATACTCCACCTTTGTGTCGGCGATGTCGCCCAGATGCGTGTAGAGCAGGTCGCCGCCTTCCAGACCAATGGCAAACATTTCGTCCATTCGTCCTGGGTCGGTGGTGAGATGGCTGTCGCTACCCACGAGAAAGGTGTAATCATCTAGCACCATATTAATATTAAACTCGTCTAAGTAGTCTTTGTAATACTGGTTCGACATCTTCACACGGTCCTCGACCGCGGTGCCAGCCATGAGAACGCCCTGCGGGCTAACCTTCTCGCATGAGACTTGTGTCAATGCCAGTGCCACCCATGCTACCATCAAGATATATTTTGTCTTCATCATTGCTTACATTTTATATTTCAAACCTAATTTCACTGAGCCCTCATATTTTGTCGCCAGTTGGCTCATCGAACCAGCCGGCCGGATATTGAATTCTCCGAAGAGGTTCCACCGCTCCCTGACCCGGGCATACCATCGAATGCCCCAGTTGATGTTCCAATTCTCGTAGTAAAAGTCATCGTAATTACGGAAAAACAACCCAACGTTCCACGGATTGCTGCGATGCCGGGCGTTCACCCCGAAACCAAAGGTCAGTGTCAGCGGTTCGGTGACGCCATAGCTTCGGCTAGTGCTGTTCCTATTGGTTCTATAATGAATAAGTGACTCACCAATGCAGAGGTCAACGTAGGCACTCTCCCATGTCGCCGACAAGTTGGCAATATACTCATTGAATCCCCACTTTTGATAGCGGTTATATAGCAGTTTCCCATCAAAATAGACGTTACCATATTTCACTGGCAAGCGGTATCCTCCTTGGATGTCGACCGAAAAGAGTTGTTTCACGAACTGCGCCTGCACGTCGCCGCCCACATGCCATCGTGGGGTTAAGTGGTGCTGATAGGACATGGAGAGTCCTCCAAAAACGTCGGTAATGACATTGTTCCCGACCGTGACATAGCCGGAGATTTCGTTCTTGTGCTCACCATCGTATGTCTTGTAAGGGATATAACTGTTTTGACCATATCCTATCGACACCAAGGACGAGGCTATAAACAAAAATAAAAAAAACTTTTTGGTCATATTTCAAATATTTATTAATTCACTCAAAATGAGACGCATAACGCACCTCCCAAAACCCACTGATGTAGCGACTTCTGGGCACTTGAAACAAAAGGCTGCTTCATGTCCCAGTCAAAGATGGCCATGAAATCAACCAAATCTGGTGAAAGCCCTTCGAAAAGTCCCAGCGGATGATAAGTGGCAGTAAACGTCTTGCGAGAGTAGTCATAGTCGCAGAAGATACGCCATGTGAAAGCGTTCTTGTAGGCATAGGTCAACGAAATGCCCGTGCCAAATTTCATTGAGTTGGTAGCGCCTATGTCAATATAATCCCACTCATACTCAATAGTTTTGTCTGTCGGTAAAAGCTTTAAATCGTCATCACTCACATTGATAGCCAATTGCTTGCCAGTATAAGTGGCTTGAATGTTGATATCATCCATTGCGCTATGCCCGACCAGGAGTTTTGAGCCCAGCGCAAAACGCGATGACAAGGGGAGGTTGAAATAAATACCGGCATCAGCTGCAAACTCGGTGAGGTGGTGGCTCTCGACAGTGAGTACGATATTCTGAGCAGCACCTGAAATCAACGGATCTTGGAAGAACTGCTCAATATCGTTCTGCTCTTGGTTTGCCAACAAGCTCCAACCGTCAATAGGGGTTGCTTTAACGCGCAGCCGTCCGCCGATACCGATATAGGGATTAAAAAACCAAGCCCCTTCGGCACCAACGACCGTGGCAGCCCTGAATTTGAGGTGCAAAGGCTCGTCGGTACTAAAGTCCTCGCCTTCGGTTACTAAATCGGGAATATTGTATTGGAATGGGGGCAAGACCAGGTTGCGATTGCCAAGACCCATACCCATCTCGATAGCAAAGAACGAGGGAGTAGCGCGTAAGTCGGGATAAGAAATCATGTCGTTGCGCAACAGGCCACGGTTCTTGAACAACAGATCCATGAGTCCATAGCCCAACTCCGTTGAGAGTATGCCGATTCCCGCCCCCGAAAGCACATCGCTCACCCAATGGCGGTTGTTGAGCACACGCATCACACCCGTAGCGGTCGCCAAGGTATAGGCTCCCACAGAATACCATGGCGAGCGCGTCAGGCCATATTCCTTGTGGAGGATGGTAGCCGCCATAAAGGCTGTTGCGGTGTGACCCGAAGGCCAGGAATTGCGCGTGGACCCATCGGGGCGCATCTCGCTGGTCGTGTATTTGATACCATTGACAAAGCCTGCCATGATAGCTGCCGAAGCTGCCGCCGAGGCCCAATAGCGTGGCCAATCACTGCGACCCTCAACGCCACCCATGTGCAGGCCAATACTCAATGCCAAAGGCACATACTGAGTGTAGTTGTCAATTTCGGTGTGGAAATTGTATTTGATAAGTCGAATGTTAGCGTTTGGGTTCTTGTAATTTTGGCGGAACCCTTGTTTTTCGGCTTTGGCAAGCAAGCCTGCTGCAAACACCGGCAAACCCACCCAAGTCTGGTCCTGAAGGAAAGTGTATGGTTGGGTGTTGGGGTTGGTGCGACTCTTGAAAAAATTGATGTCAAACCCATGGTGCGGCTCATAGGGTAGGGGAGCTGTAACACCCACCGTCAACTCAGGAATCGCTATTTGGGAGGAGTCAACAGCTGACACTTGTTGCGACACAGTGTCAACCGGCTCAATCGCCATCATCATCGGCAACCAAGCCAAACTAGCTAATATCGATACAATCCGTTTCATTCTCGGGGATATAGAGCCAACGTTTAGTTCTTTTCCTTGCCAAGTTCTTTCTCGAACAATTTGTCTACTGCTGCCTTGACGTTAGGCGGCAGTTCCGGAATGTTGTGCGCCTCTTCGAACTGACGCAGCTCCCGGATGTCCATCTCCACCTCGTTCTCCTTGCGCGTCTGCTTCAATTCCTTCTTGTCGATGTAGTTGCGGGCGGTGGTATAGGCTTGCAACAGAATCACATATCTACCATCAGAGCCTGTTTGGTCGGCGCTCACATGCATTTGTCGCATCACAAAGTCATCAACGCGCGAGCGTCCTTCCTCATCAATGCGATAGACTTCATAGAACGATTCTTCGCGATGACGGTCAACTTGATTCTTTTTCTTCTCTTTTCCCTTGGCACGCTGTTCCGCTTCTTTTTTGTGAGCACTATAGGCCCACTTATTGAACGATGTGGTGCGCAATCCAGCGGCCAAGTCAGTGTCAATATAACCTAGCGTACAGATACTGTCGCTAATGATTTGGCGTCCCAGCGAGTCACCCACCAAAGTGAGTTCACCAGCTTTTGCGCCATTGAGGACTTGCTTGTAAGTAGTGTTGTCGCTGACTTGACCCAACTGGTCGATATATCTTCCCACCAGCGTACTGATGAGGAAACGTAGTAGACCGTTCTCACCACGAGACAGGTTGCGTTTCTTGGACTTACTCTTTTTGTTGGCAAACTCGTAGGTGTTGTCAATCACGCCACCACGGAAGTAAAGTGGGCCCTCATCGTCAAGGTAAATCAAGCGATAGTAAGTCTGAATATAGGCCAACTCTTTGGGCTTGACTGTCACCTCATCCAATCCGAAGTCCACATCTCGCATCACGACACGCCCGCTAGCCAGATTGTCGGTCTGGATGTTCGTGGCTTGAAATGCGATGTGCGAAAAGTAGAGGTCTTTCGCCCCTTTCTTGTTTTCAACCCAACCCTCCTCATCGGTTGTTCCGACCAGTGCGCCACGTGCATCGGTCACGCAGACGTAGGGAATGGGCAGACCATCTGTGTCAATAACCTGAAGGCGCTGCTGTCCTAGTGCCACTTGGCAACACAAGACAACGAGAATCAATAAGATATTTTTCTTGTTCATAATAATGCTAACAATCTTATTTTCAGTCAATTATTGAACAGGAAAGGTAAAATAAGTGTTGGGGTAGGGCTCTTTAGCGAGGCGGAAGTGCCACCATTCCTCTTCAATAGGCGCAAAGCCATGACGTATCATGGCATCACGCAAGAGCATACGGTTAAGATACTGGCGTGCAGTCAGGCCATCGACATAGGATGGATGTGACTCGATGCCAAAGAAGTCGAACGTGCCGCCCATATCGACCTCTTTTTCGGTGTTCATGTCAAAAAGGGTGAGGTCGACCGTAGAACCACGGGTGTGACCCGAGTGAGCCGCGATATATCCTTGTGGGAAAAGCACATCTTTGGTCAGGCGAGGGTAGAAGTAGCTCTTCATCGTGGTATCAGCAAAGTCGGCTGCCCAACGCACAAAGTGGTCGACCGCGCACTGGGGACGATAGGCGTCATAAATCTTCAGGCGATAGCCCTTGGCCTTGACATCGTCGCTGACTGCCTTCAGACTGTCGGCAGCCTCACGAGTCAGCCATGCTTGGGGGGCTTCATAACCATCGACACGCGTACCCACAAAATTATAGGTACTGAAATAACGAATTTCCAGAATGACATCAGGAACGACATCGGTGATGCGAACAAAATCGGATTTGTCATCAGACAAATTAAACTTCTCTTGAGCATTAGCTGTGGCGGCTGTGAGAGTAAACAGGGCTACAGCGAAAAGGGCTAAAAACTTTTTCATTGTGTTGTAGTATGATTTTGGTTACAAAAGTACATATTTCTTGCCATATACGCAACTGTGGGGGGGTATTTCGGCAAATACACATAGAATTTCGCGTTTCTATTTAACATAATATCAATTATGATTCAAATAGGGTGGTTTTAAACGGACGAATTACAAATCCGCCCGCTGCGATATTCTCAACTCTCCCAGAATCGAAAATTTGCGATTATATTAACCCTCACCTCTTGGCAAGCTAAAGGATCTTAATTCTAAAACAAGTCTACCGTTTCATGATGCGGTCAAGGTTGCGCTTGTCTTCGCGCTCTTTGATGCTCTGGCGTTTGTCGTAGAGTTTCTTGCCTCGTGCCACGGCAATCACCATCTTCGCGAGACCTCGCTCGTTGATGAAGATGCGCAAAGGCACCACCGAATAACCCGGCTGCTCGGCCTGCTTGGCGATGCGGTTCAGTTCCTTGCGTGTGACCAACAATTTGCGGTCGCGGTGCGTCGTGTGATTGTTGTAGGAACCATAGGAGTACTCGGCGATGTACATGTTCTTAACCCACAGCTCATGGTTCTCCACCATGCAGTAAGTATCGGTTAGCCCCGCCTTTCCCTGACGTAGCGACTTTATCTCGGTACCTGTCAATACGATTCCGGCTGTAAATGTCTCCAGAATCTCGTAATCAAACGTTGCCTTGCGGTTCTTGATGTTGATGTTGTTTTGTGCCATAGTATATTGATTTAATTATTTGACAATGAGCATACTAAGTAGTTTTGTAATGAGTACAGGTGTCAATATGATTAATGCCGAGGCAAAGACAATGAACCATGTTTCCTTGCGCTTGTCCAGACCCATGTATTGCGCACCACGATAGATGATCCATACCAGATAAGTCATCAAGAAGAATATGGGTGTGAAATCAATAGGTAACACATTGTGTATTATCTCTAGTAACACCAAGTAAATCAGACAATAAAGTATTAACTCATGAAGTCTTGCTGTAGAACCCTTTGTCTTCATTAATTCAGGATAGAAACCACCTAGCAGATAGCACACGATGTGGTAGCTGAAAAAGTAGCTTGAGAACTGTATGATAGCAGTCATCAGGGACAAGGACAGGGTTATAGTCTTGTCATAAAACATCGGAACAAATGCCGTCACCGCAAGAACTGCAAGCAGCGGCAAAAACGCTACACGCATGATGCGGTTGGTGGCAATGCCGCCAACATTGACTTCCTCCCAACCAACCTTCGGCGAGACAATTAGCAACAATATATTTTTCCAGATGTCCATTTGAGCCTGCAAAATTACTATTTTCTTTTGAATTTTCGTGAGATTGTAGATCATTCTGGCTATATTTTAGATATATTTGGCTTAGTCTCGGCAAATTTATATTTTGAATTGCTCTCAACTTGCACAAATTTTGTAATTTTGCGACTGTTTTTATGAACTACCCCTTTTTCATAGCGCAGAGATTGAAGCTTGGCAAGGATGTCAAGCAGGCCGCTCCTAGCCTCAACGTGGCACTGGTGGGCATTGTGCTAGCCATCGTCGTGATGATTCTCTCGGTGGCGGTGGTAATGGGGTTCAAAAAAGAAATCTCGACCAAAGTGTACCAGCTTGACGCACACCTCAAGGTGTCGAATGCCGCCATCGGTCTGGACGACAACTATGCCACCATCAATGCGCAGCCCATCTATCAGGCCATCATGGCCGACGAAGAATTCAAATCTTTGGTCTCAAGCATGTGCCTGATTGCCGACCAACCCGCCATCCTCAAAACCGACACCGATTTTGAGGGCATCGTTTACCGTGGCGTGGATGATGGCTACGATTGGCACTATCTGCAGGATAACCTTGTCGAGGGGCGCGTGCCACTCATCACCGACACCGCTGATGTCAACGAGGTGGTTATCTCGCGGTCGCTAGCCGACAAACTGCGGTTGAAGTGCGGCGACCATGTATACACCTATTTTATACAGCAGAAGGTCAAGGTGCGCAACGCACACATCGTGGGCATCGTCAACACCGACTTTGACAACTTTGACAAGGCCATCATTGTGGGTAACATCCGACAAATCCAAGGCATCAACGACTGGACCGCCGATGTCGGGCACTATGTCGGTGTGAACCTCAAGGATGTGAGCCATGTCAAGGAGGATGCTTATCGCTTATATACCCTACTCGCACAACACACCTACCAAACTAATAATAACACGCTGCATGGTGTGACCAACACACGTCAGAACAACATCTCGTTCTTTGCGTGGCTGCAGATGCTTGACATGAATGTAGTAATCATCCTGGTATTGATGGCGATAGTTTCTGGTTTCACCCTGATTGCCGCCATGTTGATGATTGTCCTTGAGCGCATTCGCATGATTGGCATGCTCAAAGCATTAGGTGCCAGCAATAATGGCATCCGCAACATCTTCATCTTTCTCACAGGCAAACTCATTTTCAAAGCATTGCTTTGGGGCAACATCATCGGGCTGGGACTTGCTATGATTCAGAAGTGGTTCCACATTGTCAAGCTCGACCCCAGTTCCTACTACATGCCCTTTGTGCCCATCGACCTCTCCCCTACTGCCTGGCTACTGCTTAATGTGGGCATCATCATTGTGTCATACCTTACCCTGATTGGCCCAAGCTACATCATCAGCACCATCCGCCCCACCGCAACCATGCGGTTTGAGTGATTTTTTCAGAAACTCATCCAACTTTTTCGGTTCGGGTGCATCTAATCCATGTATGACGAACACAAGCATCACTGACCAACAACTCATCGACATGCTGAACAACCATGCTCAGCGTGACCAAGGCTTCAGGCTGCTCATGCGACAGTATGGACGATGTCTTTATTGGCATGTCAGACGCATAGTCATAGATCATGATGATGCTGAAGATGTCTTGCAGGAGACAGCCATTAAGGTTCTTGAAAGTGTTAGCAAATTCAAGGGCGATAGCCAGTTAGGCACTTGGCTCTATCGCATTGCCACCAATGAGGCCTTGATGCACTTGCGGCGTCAAACAAGACTGTTCCAAAGCATAGACACTCTAGGACCAGAGTTGGCTGAGCGACTGGTGTCACAGCCTGACCTGGTAGGCGATGAGGCAGCGATGCTTTTCCAACGAGCCATCTTGCAACTCCCCACACAGCAACGTGTCGCTTTCAATCTGCGCTACTACGACGAGCTGAGTTATGAGCAGATTGCCCAAGTCACAGGCAAATCGGTGGCGACACTCAAGAGCAATTATCATTATGCAGTGAAGAAAATTGAGAACTACTTAAAAGAGCATTCGTTATGATCGAATTGGACAAATACAAAGACAAAAATCCATTTGGCATCACCAATGATGAAATCGACCATCTGGTTAACAATAGTACCGAGCGGGCCATCGAGCAACATCATGACCAGCGCCCCACCCTACGCCGACTGGCTTTGTGGACTGCCACTGCAGCTGCCATTCTTGGGGCTGTGTTCATGACAGTGCGCATGCTTCATCAAGATACCGAACCCATGACATCACAGAGTAAAATGTTAGCAATCAACGATTTGGATACATCAGAGGCATGGTTGGCAGTTGACCAAGTGGACATCGAACCGACTCTGACTGACGCCAAGGCGGATGAGTACGACGGACCTGCCGAAGAGATGAAAGAAGTCGATGAACTGCTCGAGACCATGACCGATGACGAACTGGATGCCATCGACTACTTTGTTGACGAAATCCCTGAATATTAACCCATTAAAGAATAGAGAAAATGAAAAAGACAATGATGCTATTGCTTCTGGCTGCTACTATCCTGTCGGCCGGAGCTCAACAAGAGAAAACGGCCGAAAAACAAGAGAAACTCCTCGAGGCTAAAACACGACAAATGATTCAATCGCTCAACATCACGCCCGAACAGGAGGCCAAATTCACAGAAATCTACCGCGCCTATAACGAGAAGATGCGCAGCGAATGGAATAGAGGAAACATGCAACAGAAAAGTGATGATGTCAAGCAGGAAGCGAACCGACTGAAGCAACGCCTCAACAACCAGAAAAAGGCATTGGACGTTCAGCTTTCTTATGTTGACAAGTTAGCCACAGTCCTCAACGCCGAGCAATTGCGCAAGTTCTTTGACACTGAGCGTAAGATCCAGGCCAGAGTCAAGTCAAAACGGCAAGGCATGCGAGGCCATGACAAGGGGCATGGACAATGGCGCAAAGATGGACGCAAAGGAGATGCTGCTAGCCGGAAGGCACGCGCTGCCGAGCGTAGGGCGCGTCATCATCAACGTAGCACCGAACGCCAGACACATACCAATGGCAACGTCGAATAACAAAAAAGTGTCCTGAACCAGGACACTCAATTAGAGAATCATTAAGATACGCTAGTACCCAGCCCGCTTGTTGAAAGTCGGCTGGGGCTTGTTATTTCAGGCGCAAGAAACTGTAGCCGAAGCGTTCGCAAGCGGCACGTTCCAGTGCCTCACGGTCATCGGGGTGCGCGATGGTGATCATCGCCTTGGCACGTTCCGCCAGACTCTTGTTGCGCAGGTAGACGATTCCATGCTCAGTGACGACATATTGCGTCTGAAAACGTGTAGTCACCACGCCGGCACCGGGTGTCAAGGTCGGCACAATCTTTGCCTTGCCCTTGCCAGTACGCGACGGCAGAGCGATGAACGTCTTGCCGCCCTCACTCAATGCGCCGCCATACATGAAATCATGTTGGCCACCCACACTAGAGAAGATAGTAGTGCCAATACTGTCAGCGCACACTTGACCTGTGATGTCGACCTCGATGGCACTATTGATGGCAATCACCTTGGGGTTCTGGCGGATAACCTGCGGGTCATTGGTCCATGCCACATCATAGAACTCCACACCTTTGTTATAATGTAGGAAATCATACATGTGCTGGCTACCCAATGCCAACGAAGCCACGCTCACGCCCGGCTTGATGACCTTCTGAGAGTTGTCAATTACACCTTCTTCAATCAAACGTACCACACCGTCGGTCATCGCCTCGGTATGCAAGCCCAGATGCTGGTGGTTCTTGATGCCGTTGAGCACGGCATTGGGGATGCCACCCACACCAATCTGCAAGGTTGCCCCATCAGGAATCTCGGCAGCGATGTTCGCACCAATAGCGGCCTCAATGGGTGTCGGTGGACCGAACTCCAGTGCCAATGGCGGGTCGTCGCACTCGACGGCTGCAGTGATTTGCGACTCGTGGATGAGCGCGCCACCACACAGATAAGGCATACTCTTGTTAATCTCGGCAATAACAATCTTGCTCGACTCAACGGCCGAGACAGCCAGGTCGGCACTCATGCCGTAGCTGCAATAACCGTTCTCATCGGGGGGCGAGCAATTGATAAAGGCAATGTCCACGGGTAGTTGTCGGCTGCGGAACAAGAAGGGGATTTCGCCCAGGAAAGCTGGGGTCATGGTGCCATAGCCCTGAGCCACCCACTTGCGCTGGTCGGCACACAGAAACAGACTATTGGTCCAGAAAGCATCCTTGTACTCGGGTTTGCAGAAGGGAGCTTCTCCCCTACCCACATTGAATGCCGAATAGATAGTCACGCCTTTCAGCTCGTTGCCACGACGTGCCAGTGCTTCCTCGAGTACCAATGGGATGGACGTACTGCCCTGGATGTAAATCGAGTCACCCGACTTGACCAGTTGCATCGCCTCATCGGCGGTCATGTAATTCATTTCAGTTGTCAGTTTTCAGTTTTCAGTGATCAGTTTTCAGTTGCGATTTGCTCGAAGATGGCAAGGCGCTCGTCAAGCTGTTGCATCAGCTCCGGGGTACGCAGTGCAGACACGCTGACTCGGGCACCAGGCTGGTCGCTGCCCGTGGTGTTGAGTGTAATGGCGGCTATGCCGCAACGCAACATCAAGGACAGCAATTCCTTGCAACCCATGCCCTTGTAGCCCACGGTGTAGAAGAAGCCATCGGCCACATCCTGATTATTGTCCTTGTCATAGACAATGTTGAATCCATGACGCAGGAAGATTTGCTTTGACTCGTGGGCACGTTTCTCATACTCGTGCAGGTCATGCACGAAGTCATAGCCATCGGCGGCGGCACCCAACATGGCTGCCAGACCGCATTGAGCAGAGTGCGATGTACCCGACGAGGCGGCATACAGGTAGGTCAACACAAAGTTGTCACCCATACGTCCCAGGCCATACAGCTCGCGCAGGTGTGGATAGTCGCGATGATAGAGTTTGGGCGAGAATGCCACGATGGCGATGCGCTCACCAGCATAACTGAAAATCTTCGAGCCGGACATCATCATCACATAATTGTCGGTGTAGTGCGACACGGTGGGTTGATACGGGGGCTCAAAGGGATGAGACTTGTCGCTGCGGAAGTCCATGCACATATAGGCCATGTCCTCAAGCACAACCACGTCATACTTCGTAGCCAATTCCCCGATAGTCTGCAACTCGTTCTCGGTCAAGCAAATCCAGGCAGGATTATTGGGATTGCTATAGACAAGGGCGGCGATGTTGCCATTACTCATGTAGCTTTCCAACTTCTCGCGCAGTTTATCTTCGCGGTAGTTGTAGATGTCGAACGCCTCGATGCCGGCCCCTGCAATCTTGGCCTGCAACATGTGAGGAGCGAAGCCCGGGTTGATGTAAAGAATCGTGTCCTTGCCAGGTTGCATCTGCGAACATTCGAGGATAAGTGTATTGCAGCCCTGCATCGACCCCACTGTCGGAACGATGCACTCGCCAGGGATGTCCTGGTTGATGTAGGCCTTGATAAATCGCGAAGCATTCTGCTTGAGTTCGGGGATGCCACCGATTGTGGGATAGATTGAGGCGACACCACGGTCGAGAGCAGCCTTCTGGGCCTCGATACCTATCTTGCAGGGATCCAGGCCTGGAACACCAATCTCCAGGTGTACAAACTTCTCTCCCGATACCTTCTCGAGGGCACCGGCCACGGCGACACCCTGACGGATAGTCGAGCGCGAAACATCAGCGATGTCCATCTCACGCAAGATGTCGTCTAAAACGTCTTGGTTTACTGGTAAATTCATGTTTTTATGGTTTATTGTTATTTGGTATCTCGGAGGACCGCAGTCCTCCGAGACTAATTTCTGGTTACTTGCGGGCGGCGGCCAGGCCGGCACGGAAGGCAGCGATGTTGGTGTCAACAATCGCTTGACCCTTGCGGGCAAACACATGACTGATGCCATCCTCGAGCAGTTCAGGGGTGAGCATCTGCAGCACCGAGGCAGCAGCACCCAGCAACACCATATTGGCGCTGCGAGGCGAGTTCACCTCCTTGGCGAGCGCATCCACATCTAGCCGGATGACATTGCCCACGCGATCTAGGTCGGCATTCACGGCATCCATCTCGGGATAGTTGGGGATGTTGACAAAGGGCTGGGTGTTGGTGATGATCCAGCCATTGGGTGCCAGATAAGGCACATAGCGCAGTGCCTCCATGGGTTCGAGCGAGATAATCAGGTCACAGGCGCCCTTGGGAATCAAGTCACTGTTGATGGTCGTGTCGCTCACGCGAAGGTTTGACTGCACGTCACCGCCGCGCTGGCTCATGCCATGAACCTCGGCCTGCTTCAGCTGCAGGTTCTGGTCCAGGGCGGCCCAACCGATGATGGTGGCGATGGAGAGGATACCTTGTCCGCCCACACCGCACAGAATAATATCTTGTTTCATGAATATGCTTTATTAAAAGTCAGAATGTTTTTTGAAGAAACACAGAACTTCCCCCTCTTTAGGGGGGATTGAGGGGGGGCTATACTACTTTTTTTGCTGCTGCGTGGCGTTTCAGCGTCTGGATGCACTCGCGGCGAGCGATAATGACCGACACGCCCTTGTACTCAATCTCCTCGCGGATGACGCGCTCCATCTCCTCATAGTTCTTGGGCAGCGGCACAATCACACGCACATGCTCAGGCTCAACTCCGATGCCCATGCAGATGCTCTCCAGACGGCCGGTACCGGCGCTGTCCTGTCCGCCGGTCATGCCCGTAGTAAGGTTGTCGCTGATGCACAACGTCACTTGGGCCTTGGCATTCACGGCATCAAGCAGACCCGTCATGCCACTGTGGGTGAAGGTCGAGTCACCGATGACGGCAACTGAAGGATGTACACCCGAGATAGCGGCACCCAGTGCCATGGTGAACGACGAACCCATCTCGACACAGGTGTGGAAAGCGTGGAACGGAGCCAACCAACCCAACGTGTAGCAACCGATGTCACTGAACACGCGGGCCGTGGGATAAGTGTGGATGACATTATTCAAAGCAGTGTAGAAGTCGCGGTGGCCGCAGCCCTGACACAGTGCCGGTGGACGCGGAACAGTGACCTGTGAGGCAGCTTTGACGGGCAACTCGGGCAGCCCCATGGCGGCACGCACGCAGTCGGGCGAGAGTTCGCCGGTGCGCGGCAGCGTGCCATCTAGACGGCCACTGACTTTAACAGGCGTTGGCAATAGGCCGACAAGGCGCTTCTCGACCAACGGCTGGCCCTCCTCCATGACGATGATACGCTCGCAATCGCGTGCCAGGCGCTGAATCATCGCGGTAGGAAGCGGGTATTGCTGAATCTTCAGAACGGGGAAGGGGCATCCGTCGGGATACTGCTCCATCAGATAGTTATAAGCGATGCCACAGGCGATGATGCCCACCGAGTGGTCCTTGCCGTCAACATACTGGTTGAAGCCCATCGTCTCGGCCTCCTGTTCAAAGGTGGCGTAGTCCTTGATGAGCTGTTCGTTGCGTACGCGGGCGTTAGCGGGCAGTAGCACCCACTGGCGAGGATTCTCGGGGAAGTGAATCTCGTTCTGCTCGCGGGCCTCCCCCACCTCGACGACGGCGCGGCTATGCGCCATGCGGGTGGTCAAGCGCATGAGTACGGGGATGCGGTGTTTCTCGCTGAAGTCGTAAGCGGCTTGGATAATCGTGTAGGTCTCTTGCTGTGAGGCGGGCTCGAAACAAGGCATCATGGCGAACTCGGCATAGAAGCGCGAGTCCTGCTCGTTTTGTGACGAGTGCATCGACGGGTCATCGCAAGCCGTCACCACGAGGCCACCATTGGCGCCTGTCATGGCCGAGTTGACGAAGGCGTCGGCACACACATTCATACCCACATGTTTCATACACACCAACGCGCGCTTGCCGCTGTACGAGGCACCTAATGCGGCCTCCATAGCGGTCTTCTCGTTGGCACTCCAGTCGCTGTGAACACCGCGTTCGCGGGCCAGCGCGTTCATTTGGATAAACTCAGTGATTTCGGTCGATGGGGTTCCAGGATAGGCATATACACCCGAAAGTCCAGCATGCAATGCACCCAACGCCAGAGCCTCATCTCCCAAGAGAAGATTTTTTTTCATTGTATTTGGTTTATGTTTCTAATTATCGTCGTTTAGTTTAAGCGCAACGAAATTACACAAAATTCCGCACCCCGACAAATTATTTAAGAATTATTTCACTTTTCCCACCCCATAAGGGTTAAATAGGGTAAAAAGTGTTGTGAGGACTCATTATTTTCTAAAGAAAATAGTTTGTGTTAACAGAAAAGTATGTAATTTTGCAAATTGTTGTCGCGTGTACATAAAAAGCGCTCGCAACGACTGCTTTTTGTATTCATTACAAGTTACTATATAATTCTTAAAAACGATTATGGCAGAAAACAGAAAAAGACTGTTCGACATGTTCCCGCCCGTGACTCCTGAGGAGTGGCGTGCGAAGGCCGAGGTAGACCTGAAAGGGGCCGACTTCGACAAGAAAATGGTATGGCGAACAAACGAAGGTTTCAGCGTACAACCGCTCTATCGCGGTGTTGACATCAAGGACCTGAAAGCCACCGAGTCACTGCCCGGTGAGTATCCCTTTGTGCGCGGCACACGCACCAACAACAGTTGGGCTGTGCGCCAGAACATCTGTATCGAGGACGCAGCTCAGGCCAACGCCAAGGCACTGGAAATCCTGGGCAAGGGCGTGACCTCGCTCGGACTGAAGGCTAACGCCGACACCGACCTTGAAGTATTACTCAAGGGTATCGACCTTAACAAGGTGGAAATCAACTTGATGAATTGTCCTAAGTGCGCCCTGCCCCTGGCCCAGAAATTGGTCGCCATGGTGCAGGCTGCTGGAGCTGAGGAGACTTTCCGCGGTTCGGTGACATTCAACCCGTTCAAGCGCAACTTTAAGCACGGCACCGCCTTCCCCGGCGACATGGTGGCGATGGCAAGTGACCTGCTCAAGGCTGCCGCTCCCGTCAAGGGGCTGCGCGTGCTCAGCGTCGACTCGATTATCCTGAACAACGCCGGTGCCTATATCTACCAGGAGCTCGGTTACGCCCTGGCATGGGGCAACGAGTGGATGGCGATGATGACCGAGGCTGGCTTCACCGCACAGGAAGTTGCCAAGCGTATCAAGTTCAACATGGGTATCTCGACTGTCTACTTCATGGAGATTGCCAAGTTCCGTGCTGGCCGTCAGCTGTGGGCGCAGATTGTCAAGCAGTACAAGCCCGAGTGCGACTGCGCATGCAAGATGGTGGTCAACGCCGAGACGACGTTGTTCAACCACACGGTCTATGACAGCTATGTCAACCTGTTGCGCACCCAGACCGAGGCGATGAGCGCAGCACTAGCCGGTGTCGACTCGATTGTCGTCACCCCGTTTGACGCTTGCTACAAGCCCAGCGATGACTTCAGCGAGCGCATCGCACGCAACCAGCAGATCATGCTGCAGGAGGAGAGCCACCTCGACAAGGTCACTGACCCTGCCGGCGGTTCTTACTATGTAGAGATGCTTACCGCATCGCTCGCACAGGAAGCCTGGAAACTCTTCCTCGATGTCGAGGACAAGGGCGGCTTCAATGCCGAGCTGGACAACTGCAACATCATCAATGCGGTCAACGCCAGTGCTACTGCACGTCTCGACAAGGTCGCCAAGCGCCGCGAGCAGCTGCTGGGTACGAACCAGTTCCCCAACTTCACCGAGAAGGCAGCTGACAAGGCCGATGCTTGCGAGGCCGCTCACAAGTGCCATTGCGGATGCCAACACGAGGAGGGCGAGGTAAGCCTGAACTACAAGCGCCTGGCCAGCCAGTTCGAGGAAATCCGCCTCGCGACTGAGCACGCCGCCAACACGCCCAAGGTGTTCATGCTCACCATCGGCAACCTGGCCATGCGTCTGGCTCGTGCACAATTTGCCGACAACTTCTTCGCTTGTGCAGGTTATGAGCTGATTGACAACAATGGCTTCAAGACTGTTGAGGACGGTGTCAATGCCGCCATCGAGAAGCAGGCCGACGTGGTCGTGCTCTGCTCGAGCGACGACGAGTATGCCGCACTCATCCCCGAGGCAGTGAAACTGCTGGACGGCCGTGCCGAGCTCGTGCTCGCCGGACCTGAGACTGACGAATTCAAGGCACTGGGCATCACCAACTTCATCAACGTCCGCACCAATGTGCTGGGCTCGCTGAAGGCCTTTAACGCTAAATTGTTAAAATAAGGAGGAGCTGAACAATGAGACCAAATTTTAAGAACATAGATATCGCAAATGAGGCTTTCAATGTTGAGCATAAGCCTCTGGTGATGGGCGAGCCTTGGAAGAACGCCGAGTTGCTCGACATCAAGCCCGTGTACACGAAAGAAGACCTTGAGGGTCTTGAGCACCTCGACTTCGTCGCTGGTATTCCTCCCTTCTTGGGAGGCCCCTACAGCCTGATGTATCCGTTCCGCCCGTGGACTGTCCGCCAGTATGCCGGTTTCTCGACCGCTGCCGAGAGTAACGCATTCTATCGCCGCAACCTGGCTTCGGGACAGAAGGGTCTGTCGGTGGCATTCGACCTGCCGACGCACCGTGGCTACAACGCCGACAACCAGCGCGTGGTCGGTGATGTGGGTAAGGCTGGTGTGTCGATCTGCTCGGTCGAGGACATGAAGGTGCTGTTCGACGGCATTCCCCTGAACAAGATGTCAGTGTCGATGACCATGAACGGCGCTGTGCTGCCCATCATGGCATTTTACATCGTTTCGGGTCTGGAGCAAGGCGCTAAACTAGAGGAGATGGCTGGAACTATCCAGAACGACATCCTCAAGGAGTTCATGGTGCGTAACACCTATATCTATCCCCCGAAGTTCTCGATGCAGATTATCGCCAGCATCTTTGAGTACACCTCGCAGAACATGCCCAAGTTCAACTCGATTTCAATCTCGGGCTACCACATGCAGGAGGCAGGCGCAACGGCCGACATCGAGTTGGCTTACACGCTCGCCGACGGTATGGATTACATCCGCACGGGTGTCAACGCCGGTCTGGATGTGGACGCTTTCGCTCCCCGACTGTCGTTCTTCTGGGGCATCTCGATGAACTTCTTTACCGAGATCGCCAAGATGCGCGCTGGCCGTCTGCTTTGGGCGAAGATCGTCAAGAGCTTCGGCGCCAAGAACCCCAAGTCGATGTCGCTGCGTACGCACAGCCAGACGTCGGGTTGGTCGCTGACGGCACAAGACCCGTTCAACAACGTGGGCCGCACCTGTATCGAGGCAATGGCTGCAGCGCAGGGTCACACCCAGTCGCTGCACACCAACGCCCTCGACGAGGCCATCGCTCTGCCTACCGACTTCTCGGCTCGTATCGCGCGTAACACACAGATCTATATCCAGCAGGAGACCTTTGTCACCAAGGCGATCGACCCCTGGGCCGGCAGCTACTATGTGGAGAAACTGACCGACGAGCTGGTGCAGAAAGCATGGTCGCACATCGAGGAGATTGAGAAGCTGGGCGGTATGGCAAAGGCCATCGAGACCGGCGTGCCTAAGATGCGTATCGAGGAGGCGGCTGCACGCACCCAGGCGCGCATCGACAGTGGCCGTCAGACCATCGTGGGCATCAACAAGTATGCCCTGGAGAAAGAAGATCCCATCGATATCCTCGAGATCGACAACACCGAGGTGCGCAAGGAGCAGGTCGAAGGACTGGAGAAGCTACGCGCCAACCGCGACGAGGCAAAGGTGCAGGCCGACCTCGAAGCCATCACCCACTGCGTGGAGACTGGCGAGGGCAACCTGCTGGCACTGGCCGTCGAGGCTGCCAAGGACCGCGCTTCGTTGGGTGAGATTTCAGATGCCTGCGAGAAAATCGTGGGACGTTACAAAGCAGTTGTTAAAACCATTTCAGGCGTGTATTCAGCAGAAACCAAATCAGATCCCGACCTGGAGAAGGCTCGCGAACTCACCGCGAAGTTCGCTGCCAAGAATGGTCGTCAACCGCGCATCATGATTGCCAAGATGGGTCAAGACGGTCACGACCGTGGCGCGAAGGTGGTCGCTACCGGCTATGCCGACTGCGGCTTCGACGTCGACATGGGACCGTTGTTCCAGACTCCCGAGGAGAGCGCCCGTGAGGCCGTTGAGAACGACGTGAACGTACTGGGCGTGTCGTCACTGGCTGCCGGTCACAAGACCCTTGTGCCCGCCGTCATCGAGGAACTCAAGAAGCTCGGCCGTGAGGACATCATCGTCACCGCCGGCGGTGTCATCCCCGTGCAGGACTACGACTTCCTCTACAAGGCTGGTGTCGCCGCCATCTTCGGCCCCGGCACCAACGTCATGAAGAGCGCCATCGAGGTCATGAACATCCTTTTGGATGAATAAGCCCCCTTATATCCCCCCTAGAGAGGGGGACTAACAAAGTGGCAGATTATTAACTTGCCGTGGCCGCGCCGATGTGAACAGCGACAACACCGTCGACGTCTCGGATGTGAACGTCCTCGTCAACATTATCCTCGGCAAGGAGTGAGTATAATTCCCCCATAATCAGCCGCCCCTCCATTGCGTTGGAGGGACGGCTTCCGTTCAAGCCTAGGCTATCCCCCCTCGGTCCTCCTATGCTGCGATTTCCATCGCACCCACAATCCCCTCGGTCAAGTATGTCGCGGCCATTCTCAATTATAATCAGACAACAAAAACAACACATACAACACCTTTTTTAACGTGAGTTCGACGAAATTGTTTTTTGGTAATCACTGCGTTAGCAACTCCCCCTCTAAGTTAGACCAATGGTGCGAGCCGAACGCAGAACTAGAGCTTGCTCTTGTTATGCTGAGGCGAAGCCCATTGACGCTGAAAGAGCGGGTGCCAGAAAGGCGGGGGCGTGTGTCAAGGAGCCTAGCGGTATCACACACTCCTCCGTCGCTGCGCGCCACCTCCCCTAACTTAGGGGAGGACTTGTGTATCAGCAACTTATTTTGGATAAAATGCTCACGTTCGGCAAAGCAAGAACAAATTCTTGTTTGCTCTCACTTAATCGCATTTTTCATCGAACTCACGTTTAAGTTAAGATTACGGATTGAGTTCTTGTGCCAGACGCAGGACAATGAGCAGGGCTTTGACGGTAAGTGGTACGTTGCATTTATGTTGAATGCTAACTGCCGCGGCCTGGGTGGGGTCGCGGCAGTTTTGTTCTTGACTAGAGGTTCTAGAAGGTCTCTAGAAAACCAAGAGGACTTAAGTTATTGTTTCACTTTTTTCAGTATCTTCTTATTGATGGTAACCGGATAACGAGCCTTGAGTTCTTCGACCCAGCGTTTCTCAAGGACATCCTGATAGTCGCTGGTCACCTGTCCCTTGACATCGGCTAGCTCTTCGGGCTGAGAGATGAGTCCGCCCTTGAGTACCATGGAGCAAGGGTACTTGCCGTTAGGCACGGGACCGTTGAAGAACAGATGGTCGACTGCGGCGTTCTCGCCCTTTGCCATCATCATGCGCTCCATCTTGATGTTTGCGCCATACTTCTTGTGCAACTTGGTTGTAATGGAGTCCATCGGCTCGCCTGTCATAGAGTAGATGTCGCCTTTGACTGCTTCGAGAGTACTGTCGTTGATAGCGTTGAGGATGATGCCTTTGAATCGCGGTGAGTCCCAGTTGTACTTCGCGCGGTTGGCTTCGTAGTAAGCCTTTAGCCCCAGAGTATCCTTTCCGGCAGCCTCCCACACGCGGCGGTTGCTGACTTCGAATAGTAACATGCCGTCACGATACTCGTTGTAGAGGTTGGCAAAGTCGGGGGTGTCGTTGATGATGTTTTCGGCATAATAGTTCATGACCTCCGATTTGCTGGTGGGTTCGATGAAGTCTTCGATATAATCCACTGCCGTAGCATTGTCGAACGACAACTTGGAATCCAGCCTTTTGGTCAAAGCAGATACAGGCACGGTCTTGTTTGCAAAGGTGAACAAAGGTTCTTTGCTATTGGCAATTACACCAGCAACAAAAGCAGAGTCGTACTTTCCGTGACGTGCGATGGCATCGGTGAGGTACTGGTGAATATTGGGGTTGACCTTGTAGTTATACTGCTGCTTGAGCTGCTTGACACGTTCGTCACGAGGAGCGGCCTTGCGGAAGTCCTGCTCGATGCGTGCCTCAATGTCCTTGCGCTGTTCTTCGAGTGAGAGTGTGGGGCGAGCTTCCAGCTTCTTGATGATGTGATAGCCATAGTTGGTCTCAAAGGGTTCGCTCATCTCCCCTACTCCAAGTTCGAAGGCAATCTTGTCAAACTGCGGCACCATGCGTCCGTGGCCAAACCAAGGCAGTTCACCGCCGTTCTTTGCCGAACCGGGGTCTTGGCTTTCTGTCTTTGCCAGTTCGCTGAAGTCGGCGCCATTCTGCAGGGCCAGATAGACCGAGTCAATCTTAACCTTAGTGGCCAACTTCATCGAGTCGGTGAGTAAACGCACGCGGGGGAATAGTTTTAGGATATGTTGTACGCGCACCTCGCCTTCATCGGGACGGACGGCGTTGACGCGGACCATGTGTATACCAAAATGTGTGGTGAAAGGCTTGCTCACCTCGCCTACCGGGGTCTCATAGACCACCTTTTCAAATTCGTAGGGGAACATGCCTGCCATGATGAAACCATAGTGACCCTTGTTGTTTTTCACAGAAGGGTCGACCGAATACTTCAGTGCCAGATCTTCCCAGTTCTCACCATTGAGGACACACTGGCGAATGCTGTCGGCCAAGGCCATATTGCGTTTGGTGACGCTTGAATCTTTGCCTAATTGAAGCATAAAGTGGTCGATGTCGACATTGGTGAGTTTGTGCTCGTAGGCTTCACGCACCAATTTCTCGTGTACAGTGGTGTCCTCCAGGAAGGGTTTGATGATGTCGTTACGATAGCCATTCAGTTCGCTCTGGAATGCGGGCTCGTCACCGATTCCTTGGGCTTCAGCATCCGCCACCTTGAGCTTGTAGGTGACAAAGCGGTCGACATACTGCTCCAGTGTTTCCTTCTCCAGTTGTTGCTGGCTGTTTTTGTGATAGAGATACTCAAACTCCGAGAGCTTGATTTCTTTGCCATTGATTTTCATCAGCACCGGGTCTTTGGCTGCCGTCGCGAGCAGTGCCGAACCTAGGACTAATGAGGCGATGAATAGTTTGTGTTTCATTTTTTGAACTATTTTTTCATATAATTATAGTCATGTAAACTTAATTATAACGCAACAACGAGCAATAAATTGTATTTGGTTATAAGAAAACTGGGAGGACTGGGAAGACTGGGAGGACTGGGAGGACTGGGATGATTGGGAAAAACCCCTAACCCTTAACCCTAATCTCCGCGGCTGTAGTTGGGCGCTTCGCTGGTGATGGTCACGTCGTGAGGGTGGCTTTCGGCGACACCGGCACCAGTGATACGCACGAATTGTGCGTGGTGCAGGTCATGGATGGTTGCCGCTCCGCAATAACCCATGCCGGCACGCAGTCCGCCCAGCATCTGGTAGACAACCTCATAGAGACTGCCCTTGTAGGGCACGCGTGCGGCAATTCCCTCGGGCACCAATTTCTTGGCATCGGTGACATTGTTTTGGAAGTAGCGGTCTTTAGAGCCTTTCTCCATGGCCTCGAGCGAGCCCATGCCGCGGTATGCCTTGAATTTGCGTCCATTGAAGATGATGGTATCGCCCGGTGACTCCTCGACGCCGGCAAACATGCCTCCCAGCATCACTGAGTGCGCTCCGGCGGCGAGTGCCTTGACGATGTCGCCCGAGTAACGGATGCCACCGTCGGCAATCAGCGGAACGTCAGTGTCGCGTAGCGCCTTGGCAACGTCATAGACGGCCGACAGCTGGGGCACGCCAATACCTGCGATGATGCGTGTGGTGCAGATGGAGCCTGGCCCGATGCCCACCTTGACGGCATCGGCACCATTGTCGACTAGGTAGCGTGCCGCCTCGCCGGTGGCGATGTTGCCCACCACGACATCAATCTGCGGGAATGACTGCTTGACTTGCTGAAGCACATTGACCACGCCCTTACTGTGGCCGTGTGCCGTGTCGATGACGATGGCGTCGACACCCGCGTTGACCAGGGCTTCGGCGCGCTGCATACTGTCGGCGGTCACGCCGATGCCCGCCGCCACGCGTAGTCGTCCTAGAGCGTCCTTGCAGGCATTGGGCTTGTCCTTTGCTTTGGTGATGTCTTTATAGGTTACTAGTCCGATGAGTTTGCCGTCACGGTCTACAACGGGCAGTTTCTCGATTTTGTAGGTCTGCAAAATCTTCGCCGCCTCTTCGAGGTTGGTTGACTGCGATGTGGTGACCAGGTGCTCGCTGGTCATTACCTCGTCAATCTTTCGGTCAAGGTTTGTCTCGAATCGCAGGTCTCGGTTGGTGACGATACCCACCAGTCGCCGATTGTCGTCGACGACGGGTATGCCTCCGATGTGATATTCGCGCATGAGGTTGAGTGCGTCGATGACCTTTGAGCCTCGCTTGATGCTCACTGGGTCGTAAATCATGCCATTCTCGGCACGCTTGACGGCATGCACTTGTCGTGCTTGCTCTTCAATCGACATGTTCTTGTGTATCACGCCGATACCGCCCTCGCGTGCGATTGCGATGGCGAGTCGCGCCTCGGTGACTGTATCCATTGCCGCCGAAATCAGCGGCACGTTGAGTGTGATGTTACGTGAGAACTGGGTGGTTAACGACACGTCCTTTGGCAGGACCTCGGAATAACCCGGAATGAGCAGCACGTCATCGAACGTGATGCCATCCATCTTGACGCGATCTTCGAGGAAAGACATTCTTTTTTTAATTAAGAATTAAGAATTAAGTATTTGTAAGCACATTTGTGTTCTTGCGAAAGTCAGCTATCAACTATCAACTATAAACTATCAACTATTTATCAGTTTCCCATATCGCTGAGGAACTGGATGCGGACGAGTCGGATTTCCTCCTCGGTGTAGTCCTCGCCCAGTTCGTCTATAGCCGTCTGCAGGTCATCGCTCTCGCTCTCACGGAAATACTCGTAGATGTCATCATGAATGTCATCGTCCATGACCATATCCACATAGTATCCAATATTGATTTTGTAGCCGCTGTAGACGATGCCTTCGAGTTCGTCAAGCAGTTCGTCCATGTCCATGCCCTTGTCCTTTGCCAGTTCGTCAAGTCCTATCTTTCGGTCGGTTCCCGTGATAAGATAAATCTTGACGTTGCTCTTGCTGGCGACGGCGCGCATGCGGAAATCTTCGGGACGCTCAATCTCGTTCTCTTCGACATGGCGTTTGATGAGTTCAACAAACTTGTCTCCATAGCGTTTTGCCTTGCCCTCTCCTACCCCAGGAATCAGTTTCAGCTCATCGATGGTGATGGGATAGGTTGTTGCCATGGCCTCGAGCGATGGGTCTTGGAAGATGACGTAGGGCGGCAGTTTGTTCTGTTGTGCAATCTCTTTGCGCAGGTCTTTTAGCATGCTGAAGAGCACGGGGTCGAGGACCGCCGCCGAGCCACTGTGTTCCTCGCCATCGTTGTCGTCAAACTGTTTGTCCTCCACCACCATGAAAGGTGTGGGATGGTCAAGGAATTCTTTTCCCTTTTCAGTAGCCTTGAGCACGCCATAATTCTCGATGTCCTTGCGGATGTACCCGGCAAGCACACCTTGACGCACCACCGATGTCAGGAAGTTCTCGTCGCGGTTCTCGGCCGACCCAAATAACTCGAGTTCGTTGTGCTTGTAGCCCTTCACCTCGTTGGTCGCGTTACCGCCGATGACATCGACGATATACTCGGTCTTGAAGCGTTCCTTGAGGGTAATGATCGCCTCGATGGCTGCACACAGCTCATCGCTGGCCTCGACACGCTTGCGGGGATGCACGCAGTTGTCGCAGTTGCCGCAATTCTCCTCGTAATAGGGCTCGCCGAAATAGTGAAGCAGTGTCTTGCGTCGGCACACCGACGACTCGGCATAGTATGCGGTCTCGTTGAGCAGTTGCTTGCCAATCTCCTGCTCGGCGATGGGCTTGCCCTGCATGAATTTTTCCAGTTTCTGAAGGTCTTTCTTGGCATAGAATGTGATGCACTTACCCTCGCCTCCGTCACGTCCGGCACGTCCGGTCTCCTGATAGTAGCCTTCCAGGCTCTTGGGGATGTCATAGTGTATGACAAAGCGCACGTCAGGCTTGTCGATACCCATGCCGAAAGCGATGGTTGCAACAATCACATCCACTTCCTCGAGCAAGAACTTGTCCTGGTTCTCGCTGCGTGTGGCACTGTCCATGCCGGCATGATATGCCAATGCTTTGATGCCATTGACTCTCAACAATTCGGCTAGGTCTTCGACGCGTTTGCGGCTCAGGCAGTAGATGATGCCCGACTTGCCCTCATTGGCCTTGATAAACTTGATGATGTCCTTGTCGATGTCCTTGGTCTTGGGTCGCACCTCATAATAGAGATTCGGCCTGTTGAACGACGACTTAAACACCTTGGCGTCAATCATACCCAGGTTCTTCTGGATGTCGTGTTGCACCTTGGGGGTAGCCGTTGCCGTCAGAGCGATAATGGGCCGACTGCCAATGGCGTTGATGATGGGTCTTATGCGGCGGTATTCAGGACGGAAGTCATGTCCCCACTCCGAGATGCAGTGTGCCTCGTCCACTGCATAGAATGAGATTTTGACCGACTTGAGAAAGTCCACGTTCTCTTCTTTGGTCAATGACTCGGGTGCGACATAGAGCAGTCGCGTTCGGCCATGGATGACATCTTCCCGAACCTGCTCGATTTGTTGCTTGTTGAGCGACGAGTTAAGAAAGTGGGCGATTCCGTCTTCTTCGCTGTAGTGTCGCATGGCGTCGACCTGATTCTTCATCAGGGCAATCAATGGCGAGATGACGATGGCTGTGCCCTCCATCATAATGGCGGGCAGCTGGTAGCACAACGATTTACCTCCACCAGTGGGCATGAGTACAAAGGTGTCATGCTCTTGGAGCAGGTTCTTGATGATGGCTTCCTGGTCTCCCTTGAACTTGTCGAACCCGAAGTAGGATTTCAGTTCGTCAATCAGTCTTCTTTTGTCAGTCATATTGTTGAGGCATTACATTATTTACTGTCGTATGAATTACTGCATTTGGCTGAGCAACTCGAAGTTAGACTTTTCGAGTTGTTGTGCGGCATAGTCGCGTGTGAGCCGGTAACTGGTCTCACCGCTTGCCGGCACTTGATACATGACGTCAATCATGATGGTCTCAAAGATGGAGCGCAGTCCCCGTGCCCCCAACTTGAACTCGATGGCCTTGTCGACGACAAAGTCAAGCACCTCGTCATCGATGGTCAGTGCGACACCGTCCATCTCGAGCAATTTGCGGTACTGCTTGACAATAGAGTTCTTTGGCTCGGTGAGGATGCGGCGCAACGCATCGCGGTCTAGCGGCTCAAGGTTGGTGAGGATGGGCAATCGTCCGATGATTTCGGGAATCAGTCCATAGCTTCTCAAGTCCTGTGGCGCGACGAAGTGCAGCAGTTTCTCTCGGTCAAGTTTGCTCACCCGGTTGCCGGCTCCATATCCCACCACATGCGTGTTGAGGCGTTGCGCGATTTTCCGCTCGATGCCCTCAAATGCACCTCCGCAGATGAAGAGGATGTTCTTGGTGTCGATGGCAATCATCCGCTGTTCGGGGTGCTTGCGTCCGCCTTGTGGCGGCACGTTGACCACCGATCCTTCGAGCAGTTTGAGCAGTCCCTGTTGCACGCCTTCGCCACTTACGTCGCGGGTGATGGAGGGGTTGTCGCCCTTGCGCGCAATCTTGTCAATCTCATCAATAAAGACGATGCCTCGTTGCGCTTCCTCGACATTGTAGTCGCATGCTGCAAGCAGTCGAGTGAGCAGGCTTTCGATATCCTCACCCACATATCCGGCTTCGGTAAGCACAGTGGCGTCGACGATGGCGAAGGGCACCTTGAGCATCTTCGCGATCGTCTTGGCAAGCAGCGTCTTCCCGGTACCTGTGGGTCCTACGATGATGATGTTTGACTTCTCGATATCGATGCCGTCGTCATCACGTTTTTGCGCCAATCGTTTGTAGTGGTTATAGACGGCTACCGAGAGATATTTTTTAGCCTTCTCCTGTCCGATGACATACTGGTCGAGGAAGGCATGGATTTCGCTGGGCTTGGGCAGGGAGTCCATGTCAATTTCCTCGGAGTCAGCATGCTGGAGTTTTTGGAGGTATTCCTTTGCTATCTCATTGGCCCGTTCTGCGCATTCGTCACAGATACAACCATTAAGGCCGGGCAACAAAAGCCGCACCTCATCGTTGTCTCGTCCGCAGAAGTCACATCTCAGGTTTGTCTCTTTCTTCTTTGCCATAAGATTATTTACTGCGGACAAGCACCTTGTCAATCATGCCATATTCGAGTGCTTCCTGGGAGGTCATCCAGTAGTCGCGGTCGCTGTCGGCGTAGACCTTATCGTATGGTTGCCCACTGTGTTCACTGATGATGTTATAAAGCTCTTGCTTGAGTTTGATAATCTCGCGCGAGGTGATTTCGATGTCACTGGCTTGTCCCTGTATGCCGCCCATGGGCTGGTGAATCATCACGCGAGAGTGCTTGAGGGCGAATCGTTTGTCCTTTTCTCCAGCTACTAGCAGTACGGCAGCCATCGATGCTGCCATGCCCGTGCAGATGGTCGACACGTCACTCTGGATGAACTGCATGGTGTCGTAGATGCCTAGTCCGGCATAGACCGAGCCGCCCGGTGAATTGATGTAGAGCGAGATTTCCTTTCCCGGGTCGGCCGAGTCAAGGTATAGCAATTGAGCTTGAATCACGTTGGCGGTGTAGTCGTCAACCTGGGTGCCCAAGAAGATGATGCGATCCATCATCAGTCGCGAGAACACATCCATCTGTGTCACGTTTAGCTGTCGCTCCTCCATGATCGTGGGTGAGATATAGTTACTGGTGATGTCACCACTGTACTGGTCTAGAGCAAGTCCATTCATGCCTAGATGATGGACGGCGAAGTTACGAAAGTCGTTTTTCATTTTCAGATAAGTGATAAAAATAATGGTTTCAAAAATTCATTCTTCAAAGTTACTGCTTTTTTTTTGACCACGGCAAAAAAAAGTGCTTTTTTTCAAAAAAAAGTGGGCCGAACAGCAAATTCGGCCCACTTTTGGGAGTTTTTTACGCTCTCAAGGATTATTTTGTCTCAAAGAGTTTGTTGAACTCGTCAAGCGAGAGCGTCTTCTCGTCGAGGGTGACAGTTTGTTTGAGCGCGGCGAAGAACTTGTCGTCAAAAGCACGATTGTTGATTTCTTCCTGATAACGCTCGTCATCCAAAATCTTCTGTGCATAGTTGTCGATGACATCATCAGGCAGATTGGTCATGCCATACTGTGCAAACTGCTGTGCTGCCATGAGTTTGGCAAGACGCTTGCGGTCACTGTCATCAACCTTGACTTGCAGCGACTGCGCTGCCTTGTCTTTGATGAGTTGCCACTCGAGTTGCTTCTTCGCAGCGGGGAATTCTTTGTCAACCTTTTCGGGGGTGTTTTCCTCGCTGCGCGTGAGCAGGAATCTCTTGAGGAACTCGTCGGGCAACTGAAGCTCGCCGACCATGCCACGGAGTACGTCCTCGGCATCGATGGTGAAGCGATAGTTGCTGTCGGCAGTCATTTGGTGCTGGATGCTCTCCTTGAGCTTGACGAAGTACTCCTGCTCGGTCGTTGCCTCGCCCTTGCCCAGGACGTTGTCGAAGAACTCCTGATCCATGTCGGCCTCCTGGTTGACCATGATTTCGTTGATGGTCATCTTGAAGTCGGCGGTGATGGCCTCGGCGCCTTCCTTGTCAACGTTGAGCATCGAAGCAATCTCGCTGGCGTTGCCACCGTTGGCTACATTGGGATTGAACACAATCTCCTGGCCAACTTTGGCACCGATGAACTTCTGCTTCTGCTCCTCGTCGTGGAGATACTGAGGCATGACAATGGTGCGTTCGGTCTTGATGCCTTCAGTCTTTTCCTCGCCGTTCTCATCCAATTCAACGAGTGATCCGCGCAGCAGCGAGTCGGCAGCGGCCTCCTCGCCCGGCACCTGCTTGCCGAAGCGCTTGCGATAACCCTCGTTGTGCTTCTGTGCCATCTCATCGGTAACCTCTATATTATAATAAGGTATTGTGATGTTGCTGTCGATGGTCAGGTCAAACTCTGGAGCCATACCAATGTTGAACTTGAACTCAAAGTCCTTGTCCTTGTCGATGTCGATGTTTGAATCTTCGGCAACCATGGGCTCGCCCAAGATGGCGATGTGGTTGTTGATAATATAATCGGAAACAGCGCGGTTGAGCATGTGGTCTACCACTTCGGCTTTCACCTGTGGGCCGTACATTCTCTGGAGCAACGCAGTGGGGACATGTCCCGGGCGGAAACCTTTAATGGGTCGTTGTCCTAACTTGTTAAGTTGCTTTTTGACCTCGTTCTTGTAATCATCCTCGACTAAAGCGACGGTCAACACACCATTCACTTGGTCAGTTTTCTCAAAATTTACGTTCATTTCTGTAGTGCAATCTATGTTAAAATAATTGTTTTCAAAAAATCGAGCTGCAAAATTACACTAATTTCGCCGCCTGCCCAAATTTTGGGTGTTATTTTTCATTACCTTAACAGTTGTATCGATTGCGCTTCTTCTTGTTTAGGCGGCAGTTTCCTTCGTTGACAAAGATCACTTTGGATTGTGCCAGGCTCTGGATGGCCTGTGCCACCTGCTCCCGGAATGAGAAGATACACTTGTCGATGCCAAAGAGTTGTGTGACGAATTGTATCAAAGCGTCTTCGCTCATCTCGCCTCGCTGCTCAAGCAACTCGATGGCCGCATTCTTGATTTCGACCAGGGGAATGTCTTCCCAACCTCTGCCGTTTTTGATGCGGTAGTTGCAGTATCCTTTGCTGTCATCTGGCTTGCTCCAATAATAGGGCACTTCTCGGGTGGCTTTGAGGTCTAGCGCTGCGGTCTGCTTGAGCAGCCAGGTGACATACCTCTTCACGCGGTCATTGACTTTGCGTACATTCCAAATGCGGCACAAACGCATGCATGCATAATGGAATGTAATGGGCTGCTCGGCCTTCAAGATTTTGGACATCTGCGACAGGGTCAACGTCGGACTTGTGGTCATCACAACGATGCCGCCCTTTTCAATCGAAGCGATATCTGCCATGACGTATGGCACCTTTCCGGGTGTCGTTGATAGGGGTTCTGCGGGTTCTTCCTCGTCTTCCTCGTCCTCTTCGTTCTCGTCAGTCGAGGCTTGGGCGTTGTCATTGGGTTCATCATCGTGTCCGCTATCACCGAATGGCTCGTCGGGCTGCTCAGGATTGTCGCCGGCTGCGGGGCTGTTTGTGTCGTCATCGTCCTGCTCAGACTCGCCCGACGGAGCTGGATCTTGTTCTGGAACAGGTTTGGATGAAGAAATCTTTTCTTGTTCGGCTTGATGTACAGCGTCCATGACCTGTTGGATGACTCGGTCGCGGTTGAAGTACCAGTCAACCATCCAAATGCGCACCAAGTTCCATCCCAGCGCCGACAGGACGGCAGGCTGGCACACCTCGCGGTCGCGTACAGTCTTGGTGTCGCTGTATCCCTTTCCGTCACATAAGATTCCCATCAAGTATTTATCAGGGTCATCGGGGTCGATGATTGCCAGGTCAATCTTGAACTTCGAACGTCCAACGGTAGTTGTCACCTGATATCCCTTCTCGGTCAACACCTGTGCCAATTGTTGTGCCATCACGTTCGTCTCGGACTGCTGTGTGCTAATTTGATAACTGGTGCGTCCATCTCGTGCAAACTCCAGGAACTGCTTCAGCCCTTGTACACCCAGTGACTTTGAGCGGTTCAGGTCGATTTGTTCGGGCTGGAGTGTCGAGAACACCATCATCTCGTACCGTGCACGTGAGACGGCCACGTTGAGACGGCGTTCACCGCCACTGTTGTTCAGTGGTCCGAAGTTCATCGACACTTTTCCGTTAGCGTCAGGTCCATATCCGATTGAGAAGAGAATCACATCCCGCTCGTCGCCCTGCACATTCTCCAAGTTCTTGATGAACAAGGGTTCCTCACAGTTGAAGGCCAAGGTCTCAAGCGCAGGATTTGCCGAGAAGACATCCAAGAGGAGGTCTTCAATCACGTTTTGTTGGGAGATGCTGAACGCAACAACTCCCATGCTGAATTTGCGCAGTTCCTTATCGCTCAGGCGTCTCACCACCTCTGCCACAATCGCTTCGGCCTCTGCAGCGTTGCTTCGTGAACGCCCATAGTCATACACGCCATTCACAGGAATGAACGATACCTTTGTGTCACGGTCATCCACGCTGGGGAATGTGATGAGTCGTCCGTCGTAATATTGTGAGTTGCTGAAAGCAATCAGGCTCTCATGGCGGCTGCGGTAGTGCCACCTGAGGTGTCGTGATGGGAAGTCGAGTGCGATGGTGTCGTCCAGCACGCTATCCAAGTCGTCGATGACCGCCTCGGACTCGTCGACCTGGTTGACGTTGAAAAAGTTTGTCGGCGGCATCTGTTTCGGGTCTCCCACGACAATGAGCGACTTGCCGCGTGCTATAGCACCTACCGCTTCGCTAGTGGGCATCTGTGATGCCTCGTCGAAGATAACCATGTCGAATGGTGGCTGGTGCAGGTCAAGGTACTGTGCCACCGAGATGGGGCTCATGAGCATGCAAGGACACAGATTGGGGAGTATGGGAGCCAGGTGATCCATGATGTTGCGAACGCTCTGTCCTCGTCCGCGGTTGGCGATATTGCGCCGCAGATAGCCAATGAGTGAGTATACCGATGGGTTGGCCGAATATTCTCGCAGCCTGCGTGCCAACTGGTTATAGAGCTGTTTCTTGGTCACTTGCTGGAACTGCTGATCCAGTTGCCTGAACCGTTTGATGGTGTCCTCAAATACAGGACCGGAGAAGGTAGCCAACAAATCATCTGCTTCCATGGCATCGGCCACCAGTTGATGATACACCCATTTTTTCCAAGCATTGGCAACCTGGTCGGGGTCTTGGCCATTTCGGAGCGCTTCGACAACTTCGTCCATTTTGTATCTGCGCAGTTCGACCATGCGTTCTGTCCACTGCTTCCAGTCTCTCGCATGACTCATGACATATGGTAACGCAGCCTCGGCCCATTCTCCGATGTGTTCGCTTTGCGGGTCATCAAATGAGCAATAGCCGCTCATCGCCAGTTGTGAATGTTGTAACTGGCAGTAGTCATCGCTGGCTTTCTTCCATATGCGTTTGAGTTTTGAAATCAAGAATGGCTCGTTGACGATTGCGTCACGCAACTGGTTGATGACTTGTTTTTTCTGCTGTTTATTGAGGCCTTCATCAATGTTCCGCATCAGGATTGCCGCATTGTTCAGTTGCCTCTCAAGGAATGACCAGTCGGCCGAGTCTTTGTCAATCAAAAAGCCAAAACAGTCGTTGAGGGTGTCTTGCCAATTCTTGTCGCACAAGGCATCAGCCTGCTGGTAGTCATGCAAGACATTCAGCAAGCGGTCGATATCGGGATGGACCGGATTGTGCAAATGAGGCGTGAGCCGTTTTTTGAACTGCCAGCGTTTGTACAATTTGACGAGCCACCATTGCTGGCAGATGTCTTGCCACTGCGCATTGAGTAGTTTGGCATTGAGTGTGACAGATGACGGCAAGAAGAGGCTCTGCATCAACTGCTTCTTCTGCATGCGGTCTTTGCCCTTGTCGAGCATGCCTTGATATTCTTGTTGTTGCGCTACGGCATGATCTATCAGTGTCGGTGTGAGTAATTCAATACTGGAGAGCCACTGGCACAGATGTGACAAGACCTGAAAAGAGGCGGGTTTACATCCGAAGTCCACTCCGATCAGTTCCTTAATCTGCGCGGCATCAGCGTTCAGACTCTTCATGTCTGCAGCCAATTGCTTGAGTAGCAGGGTGACTTGTGTGAGGCTGTTGGGGTCGTTTTTTTCGATGATGATCCTATTGAGCGGATGCTCGGCAGGTTTGCCAATCAGTCGGACTATTGTGACAATCGATCGTATAATCTGCTCGATATGCTCCAAGTCATCAGTCGTGAGCCGCTTGTAGTTCATCTTGGCCGATGGCAGTTCGTTGGCGTCAATGGTTAGGAACTGGTTCAGGCACTCGTATAGCGACAGCCCAGAGGACTGTTTGATGTGTAGTGCGCGCACATATTTTGCCAGCACTTCGCGTTCTTTGCCCAACTTTTCGGCCAAATCATTGAATTCTTTTTGGGTGAATCCGTCTGCCGTGTTCAGTGCGCTGCTCAATTGCTGTAGAACGTGTGATTTGGTGGCCTTGTTGCTGTGCAGTTCCAGACAGAATGGGTCTATGCCGATGGCCTTGAGTCGTTTCTGCACGACCTCAAGTGCTGCCATCTTCTCGGCAACGAACAGGACGCGTTTACCTTGGAACAGGGCGTTGGCAATCATATTGGTGATTGTCTGCGACTTGCCGGTTCCTGGGGGGCCATGCAGTACAAAGCTGTTTCCTTTGCCTGAGTCAACAATGGCCTCAAACTGGGAGGAGTCAACATCTACGGGAATAGCAAAGTCAGCCGGGGAGGTCTGTTCGTCGAGCGTCCTGGCATCAATGTCTTCTTCATTCTCCTGGGCCAGATGCACCACCTGGTTGCTTGCGAGTGCCTGAATCACGGGATGCTTGGCAAGTATGTCTGCATGTTGGTGTATATCGTTCCACATGACAAACTTGCTGAACGAGAACAGTCCCAGCATTGCCTCGTCCAACACATCCCATCGAGGCCGATTCATGATGGCCGCCCGAAAGGATGCGAGAACTTGCAGCACATCTATGCCGTTGTTGTCGGTAGGCAACGGTTCCAGCCCGGATATGTGCAACTGGAACTGCTGCTTGATCATTTCGACAAGGGTGACATTGATAATGGTGTCCTCGTCTCGTGACCGGATGACATATTTGTTTCCACCATGCCGAATCAAGTCGACAGGAATCATCAGGATTGGCGCGTATCGCGGTTTGATGCTTCGGTCGGTCTCATACCATTTGAGCACACCCAGTGCCAGAAAGAGTGAATTGGCACCATTCTCTTCGATGGCGGTGCGCGATGTACGGTGTATGAATTTCAGTACATTGACCATCTCTTTCTCGTTGAGGTAAGTACGGACACGGTGTTGTTTGAGTTCGTTGACCACCAGTTCTTGCCAGTCATCTCGATAGCGCGCTGAGTCGTAGATGCCATACTCGTCAGGCAGCAGGCGCTGTTCGGCCGGCGAGGGCAAGATGTCATAATCCTCTCCGTTGTTGATGTGGTCTTCCAGCTCGCTGATGGCAAAGGAGATGAAGGGTAAGACGCGTTTGCCAATGCGCATGTTCAGCAAATTGTTGCGCATCGAGAAATCCAAGAGTTTCCTTTCCCAGATTTGTTGTTTGGTTACCTCGGCCAGGAGTGTGGTGTCGACCGCGACTGGCGCAACCTGCTTAATCGCTTGTCCGCCGTCGGTCGTCCCTCCAGAAATGCCGATGTCGTCGGTGGTCGCATCCGTCATCATGAGTTGGCGTGAGGGCTTGATGTTCTGCAGGCGACAAGCTTTGATGTCGATAAAGCAGTTAAATTCCCTGCTCTCGTTTCGCAGTAATGCGTCTGCGCGTTGTGTTGCCTCATCAAAGCTTAATGGGTTGTCCTGTTGTGTGCAAGCCTCGACATCGACCAGTTCCATCTCTGCCAAGCTGTCGTTAGAGGCTTTGAGCAGGAAAGTCCTGTCATCGTTCACGGTCTGTGTGTTAAATGAGTCGACGAGCCACATGCCCACCATGACCCGTTCTTTCAGGAAAATCAGCAAGGCGTTCATGCCGCATGCCTCGATGCACGATGCCATGAGCAGTGCCAGTTCCAGGCTTGTCGCTACATGGGATTCCACAATCTGTCCTGGCGTGCGTACTGCGCTTCTGTAATCGTCAAGGTCTGATTTCAAGGGTTCCAGTGTGAGCGACATCTGTTGCATGGTACGGTAGAGGGCGGCGAGTTGAGCACGTGCGCGGTTGGGGTCTTGTGTTTGGTAATTGTCGAAAATGGCTTCTCCTGTGAGTTGCTCCAGTTGTGGCGCGGCCAGTTTCACCAACTCAATCACTGCTGCAGATTGCGGTATGACATGTGTGGCGACGGATGCGGGCACCACCTTCAGCCCTGACCAGTGGTCATCTGGCAAGAGGCATACCTCGCGTTCCAATTCACAAACCAATTCTCCTTGTGAATGAGCCAGGAGCGAGACGCATGTATATGCTGGGGTGCTGAGTTGCGCAAGGTACTGTCGGTCAAATTCGACCGTCAGTCCGCTAAGTTGCACCGTCCAGTTGGGTTGTAGCTTATTGATAGTTATAGCCTTCTGCTTGACATGCTCTCCTGAGACAACCACAGTGACCGCTTCCAGCTCATAGTCTGTCGCGTTGACAAGCGCACAACGATTACACATTAAGACTTGGTTGTCGACCATGGCCAGGTTGACGCATGGCAACAACTCTATTTGTAGCGTGACACTCCTCTGTGTCGATGTCGGCGTGGGAAAATCCATACACTAGAAATTACTATTTGTACACAAGAAAAATAAGCCAACTTCACAAAATGCAAATTTACAACAAATAAATGGAAATCTCAAAGGAAGTGGGGAAAAAAGCTGAAAATGCAAGAAAAAAGTGTTAAAAATTGTCCCTAATTGCGAATTTTTTGTACTTTTGCAGCTTGAAAAGCTTTTTGTTTTGGGAACACTCATATCACTGATCATAGGTTGCGTGTCGATTGGCATCATTCTGTCGGCTCCGATGGGACCCATCGGAATCCTTACTGTGCAACGCACGTTGAACAAGGGGCAGAAGTCCGGGCTCTTCACGGGTCTGGGTGCGGCGGCTAGCGACCTTTTCTATTGTCTGTTGACTGGACTGGGCATCAGTTTCATCACCGACTTTATTGAAGGCAACATCACGATGCTGCAAATCTTGGGTAGTGTCATCCTGATTGTCTATGCCTCATATATGATTCTGCACAACCCCGCCAACGACCAGGTGAAGGACACCAACGACAAGGACGACAATACACGTGACGCCATCACGGGTTTCTTGTTTACCCTTTCCAATCCATTAATTTTGTTCTTGGTTATCCCGTTGTTTGCCCGGTTTGGTTTTCCCAATCCCGAGGTTCATCATTGGTACCACATCATTTTAGGATATCTGTTCATAGCTGGCGGTGCGATGTTGTGGTGGAGCGGCATCACCTATATTGTACACAAGGTGCGGTCGCGTTTCACCAAGGGCAGTATGTGGACCATCAACCGTATTATGGGCTCATTGTTGCTCATCGTCTCGCTCTATGGTCTGGGGACTGGACTGATAGAGTATGTTTCCCACAAGGGAATCCTTTAGCCGCTCTGTCGCCATGAAGAACCTGCTGACTTTCGTGCTCGTCCTGTCAAGTGTTTTCATCCTGTCGGCCCGGTCACACTATAACACCATCCACAACCATTTTGCATCCTTGACCGCTCGTCTTGACCAGACGTTGCTTCGTCATGCGCACAGTCGCATCGACGGTGAGCAGCTGGTCTTCTCTAATGGTAATGCCTCTCCTCTGATTGTTTGCGATACTACCCTCGTGCCCGACCAGGGCTACCAATACTTGGTCCGAGCTGCATCAATGACCAACCATGCCGGACGCACTTATAGCATCACCGACTTGAAAGGCAAGAAGAGCCGCGTGTCGACAACTGCCTGGGGCATCGTGTTTGACTGGCGTGACTCGCTGAACTATCGTCGTGTTGAGCTGTCTTGCGACAACAGCAATCTCTACGATGACTTGACCGACAAGCGCCAGATGCATGTGAAGGCCTATCGTTGTCTGGTTGGCAAAGAGTCTCTGTTGGATAGCTGGACTTTGAACCATGGCGTTGACTTGGATGACGGGTTGAACACGCTATCGGTCGCGGTGAACGATGGTCAGGTTCATGTGTCGGTAGGGAAGAACGAATTGGTGCAAGTGGGTACTCTCATGCTCGACACTGACGAGCCTTGCACGACCTTGGCGGGTGTCTATCTGAGCCCCGGCGCTGAAATTGCCATTGAACGAACTGTATTGACCACCGACAGCAACGCCTCCCGCCGCATCGCCACCACATGGACGCGCGAGTCGCTTGACCAGCATTTTGCATTAAGCGACGACCCCATCGAAGGTTACTGGCAATACCAGGACCGCGACATGGAGGACCGATGGCTGAGGCTCGGCGGCCGTTATACCGTAGCTGTTGTCTCGTCGGACAAGGGCTATGACATTATTTATGTGAGTGGTGCCCAGGTCAATGCCCCGCAATGGCGCGAAGGCTTGCTCAAGGGGCATATCAGCAAGACGATCTTTGACGGGCACTATGACCTTGAGTGGATTGACGCCACCTTCCAGCCCATCGTGCAAGATGCATACGCCGCCTTTGAGAACGACGTATTGATGACGCTCAACTTCCCTGTTTATAAAAGCCAGCTTCGCTTGTCAAAAGTGTTGAAGTGAGCAAAATATTTTTCTGTAAATTTGCTTGTTGGTGACGAGAATCGCAAAGAAAGCATTAACTTTGCACGTTTTTCTAGTGATGCGACGCTTTTTTTATAGTTTATTTTTCATCATTGGCGGGTTGCTGCTTACTTGCTGCCAACACCGCGCCGAGAGAGACGGAGCCTTTGAGGTGACCGTCACGCTGCACAACGGTCGCGTGTTGACCGACAGCGCGACGCTGGTCATGATTGACGACGACTATCAACTGCTGCGTGTGCTGGGTGGATCGCGGCTGCAGGACTCGTCTTTTTCCTTTAAGGGTCATACTCCGGTGCCGCGCATTGCCTTTGTTGACTTTGTCACCGACTCATTGCCCTACCAGTTCTATTTTATCCTCGAACCGGGAAAATTTGAAATAAATCTCGAACCAGGCCACTGGCTGATTAAAACTACAAGTCCCAAGAACTTGGCCTTCCTTTCGTTCCTGGACAAATACCAACGTGTTGAGCGTCAGCGCCAGGCATTGTGGGAACGCTATCGTAAGATGGCGGCCGACTCGACGCTGACATGGGACAAAGAGCGTGAGGTCGTGCGTTCTGACAGCCTGCTGCAAGACTCGCTACAGCGCATCACTGTTGACCGCATAAATCAGGGCGACTTGGTGTCGCTCCTGGTCAAGCAACGACTCTTGCACACCCTCACCCATGAGTCGCTCAATCAGCTGAAAGAATGACTCTAGAAGCAAAGATAGGTTTTGACACCGTGCGGCATGAAGTGGAGCGGCGGTGCATAAGTCCGCTGGGCACTAGCTGGTGCGCGGCGATGCACTTTTCGTGCGATTATGACGAGGTGACCCGTTGGCTCGAGGAGACCAATGAGTTCCTCTCAATCTTGCAGTCAAAGCGCGAGTTCCCCCTGAACCATTTCTTTGACATGCGTGGCACGCTCAAGGCGATCGCTACGCCTGGCAGTTTCATCTCTGCCGAGAATCTGTTTCAGCTGCAGCGTTCGCTCACTACCATTGGTGAGATTCGCCGTTTCTTTGCCAATCGTGACGGCGAACAAGTGCCCTGCCCTCGCCTTGCTCGCCTGACCGCCACGATGGAGCCATTCCCTGAGATTGTATCCGAGATTGGTCGTGTATTGGACAAGTTCGGCAATGTGAAGGACAATGCATCGCCCTTGTTGGCAGAACTGCGCTCGACCATTCAGCGCGTGACTGCGAGTATCAACGGTATCCTGCGTCGTGTCATCACCCAGGGCAAGCAGGACGGTGTGCTCGATAATGACGTGCAACCCAGTGTGCGTGACGGCCGTCTGGTAATTCCCGTGTCGCCGATGCACAAACGCAAGGTTCGCGGCATCGTACACGACGAGAGTGCCAGCGGCAAGACGGTTTTTATCGAACCCGAAGAAATTGTTGAGGCAAACAACCGCATACGCGAGACCGAGGCCGAGATTGCTCGCGAGATTATCCGCATCCTCACCGCCGTGACCGACCTTATCCGTCCGCATGCCGATGAGCTGGAGGCGACCTATGAGGTGCTGGGTCAGATAGATTTTATCCGAGCCAAAGCATTGCTTGCCAGCGAACTTGACGCGCAGTTGCCCACCATTGAGCGGCAGCCACACATCGAGTGGTATCATGCCGTTCACCCCGCCTTGTTCTTGTCGTTGCGGGAACAGGGCAAAGAAGTCGTGCCGCTGAATATTGAACTGAACTCACGCCAGCGCATCTTGGTTATCTCGGGACCCAATGCCGGCGGCAAGAGCGTGTGTCTCAAGACAATGGGTGTGGTACAATATATGATGCAGTGCGGTGTCTTGCCGCCCCTGTACAGCAACTCGCACATGGGACTGTTCCGCAGCATCTTTATCGACATCGGCGACCAGCAGTCGATTGAGGATGACCTCAGCACCTACAGCTCGCACCTGCAGAACATGAAAACCTTCTTGAACCGTGGTGGCAAGGAGACCCTTGTACTCATCGACGAGATGGGCAGTGGCACAGAGCCGCAGATTGGCGGTGCAATCGCACAGGCTATCCTCGAGCAACTGAACCTGAAGCGGGTGTTCGGCGTGGTGACCACACACTACCAGAACTTGAAACACTTTGCCGAGGAGACTGACGGCATTGTCAACGGCGCCATGCTTTATGACCGTGGCCGCATGCAACCACTGTTCCAGCTGAGCATCGGCTATCCAGGCAGTTCGTTTGCCATCGAGATTGCCCGCAAGATTGGTTTGGACCCCTCCGTAATTTCCACGGCGAGCGAGATTGTGGGCAGCGACTACATCAACATGGACAAATACCTGCTAGACTTGGTGCGCGACCGCAAGTATTGGGAGAGCAAGCGGCATGAGGTGCGTCAAAAGGAGAAGGAGCTGGATGCCTTACTTGAGCAGTACAATGAACGGTTGAAACGCATCGGCGACGAGCATCGCCAGATTATCAAGGATGCCAAAGCCGAGGCGCGAGAGATTGTCCAACAAAGCAATGCCCAAGTCGAGCGTACCATCCGCGAGATTCGGGAGATGCAGGCCGAGCGAGAGAAGACCAAGGAGGTGCGCCGTCAACTTGACGAGTTCAAGCAGCGACTTGAAGGCACTGAGGGCGAGGAGAGTCAACAGGTGCAGCAACTCAAACCCAAGCACCAGATGCGCCGCAAACCTGTCGCTGCCGCCAAACCACAAAACGACCCCAACCGCCCGTTGCAAGTAGGCGACCATGTTGTGCTCAAGGGACAGACCACCGTTGGCACCATCATCAGTATAGATGAGAAGTATGCAGTGGTAGCATTTGGTGCACTCAAGACGCGTGTCGAGACCGATCGTCTGCAACGCAGCAACCGCAAGATGGAACGAGCTCAGACTTCGTCGATGAGTCGGGAGACTACCAATGAGATTCGCGATCGTCAACTACATTTCAAGCCCGAGATTGATGTGCGTGGCATGCGTGGTGACGAGGCATTGCAAGCCATCACCTACTTTATGGACGATGCCATTCAGTTTGAGGCCGCGCGTGTGCGTATTTTGCATGGCACGGGTACAGGCGCGTTGCGCGAACTGTTGCGGCAATACTTGCGCACAGTGCCTGGCGTAAAAAGTGCCCATGACGAGGATGTGCGTTTTGGCGGGGCTGGTATTACCGTCGTCGAGCTTGAATAAATGTTAAAAGTCGCTGCTCCAAAGAAATAATTCTCAATTCTCAATTCTCAATTCTCAATTTTGTATTATCTTTGCAGCCGCAAAGTCGCAGAACGACTTTTGGAGAGATGGTAGAGTGGTCGATTACACCGGTCTTGAAAACCGGCGTGCTGAGAGGCACCGGGGGTTCGAATCCCTCTCTCTCCGCAAAAGCGAAAAAACTGGATGAGCAATTTTGCTCATCCGTTTTTTTGTTGTGTGAAGTCACCATGCCAATCTTGTACCTGCTGAGTAAATTTAGCATCCATATTAATTTGCTTATAATTTCCACATAATTTAAAAGCCAAATTTATGGTGAAAAGGACAAAATGACTTAACTTTGCAGTCTAAAATGAAAAATATGAATACAAACTATTTACTCACAATCTCCCCTAATTCCGACGACACAGCAAGTCTTGTAGGAGTAAAAGGTATACATGAGGATACCGTTTTTACCCATTTGGGTAAATATGAGGGATACAACAATTATGAGACAGATGAAGTGTTAAGAATTGATGTGGGCGAATATGAGGAAAAGAAATATACGATTACCGAAATAAAACCTTGCTCAGTTTCTCATTGTAGAAATGTAAAAGAGATTGTTATCGGAGCAAATGTGTGTAAAATCACATGGAATATGTATGAATGTATCTCACTCTTAAAAATCAGTGTTGATGCTCAAAATAAAGTATATCACGATATTGATGGTGTTTTATTTAAAGATAAAGAGCTGATAGCATTCCCTCATGGGAGAATGGGAAAATATGTTGTTCCAGATGGAACGAAGAAATTAGGTAATTGTGCTTTCAAATCATGCAGAATTGAGGAAATTGATTTGCCTGAATCCTTAGAGGAAATTGGAGTAAACGTTTTCTATGAGTGTAAGTTTTTGTCTGAGATAACTTTACCAGCAGGAATAAAAAAAGTATCAATCAATTGTGATAAGAACCTTATGCCTATAAAACAAAAATTCTATCTCGCTGAAGATACTGAACACTCTGACCCTCTCACTATTTCTGAAATTATAAAGATTTTTCCAGCATGATAATTGACACAATGAGTAAATACGAAGTAATGGCTTCACTTCGTAAAGAATTTGATGAGGAAATTCTGCCATATTACAATAAGGCTGTTTTACATCAATTAGTAAAAACACTAGCACCTAGATGTAAAAGAGAGAAAAAAACGATTACCCTTCCATGGATAGACAAAAAATCTAAGAGTTATAGTCTTTTTAGAATCCAGGTGCGCGGGGCCATAGAAGGTGTCTCTTCTTTATTTGTGTGCGAATTTAGATGGAAAAATAAAGTATGCTACGGGAATTTCTTTCCAGAAGGTAATGTTGTGGTTTATCAATCACATTCCCTAGAACGATATGCTCAGAGAGTATTACAGAGGGATGTAACTATACAAGACGTTTTTTATAAGCATATTGTAAAAAATCAAGAGGCTGCTTACCACATCGTACTCCCAACACCTACACACCCTTTTAGTTATTATCATGGAACAGCGAATGCCTTGTTTTTAGGAGATTACGATAGTGAGCATTTAGATGATAATTTTCTATGGTGTAATACCTGTATTTCTTATAATGAAACAAGGTATTCTCAACTTCGTATCACACAATCACTACATTCAATCCAAGAATTTGTATTAAAGGCTAAACATGATTTAAGCGAGCCTAAAAATGAAAAGCATCTTCAACAGTATAATTTGAAATATGGCAAAGATGATCAAAAAATGCAAGAACTTATGACATTTTTAGTGCAAAAGTATCTACTTTGGAAATTGCATTTAAGCTATAAATTTGAGATTACCGAGCATTTTAGAAGTGAGGTTGATGAAAATCTCAGATATATTGAACATCAACTGAGATTATTCAATGTATATCCTCAATCCTTATCACCCTTTAGTAAGAATCATGGTATTGCATGGAAAGGTGAAATTGATTATCGTGGGCAATAATTTCAAAGTTTATTATTCACATTGGTAAACCAGACTAGGTTTTTTCCAAGTGGCTGCAGCAGTCTGCGCTTTGCAGCCAATGTCTGCCCCGTTGTCACAAAGTCATTATAGACTATGATGTTTGGTTCTTTGGGCAACACATTAAGTTCAAAAACCGCATTTACCCGTTGCTTGGTGTGGCAAAATGCTACATCCTCGTAAAACGGAATCTCCAGCATATCAGTGTCGCCCTTGATTTTGTTTTTTGTGTGCCCTGCGTTGCGCAGTGTATAGGATACTCAACCACTTTGACTATTAATATTATTCTCCTCTTCTGCTATAAGAGGTCTATTACAATAGTGTCTTGATTGTCATTTATTCTGCTATGCAATCTCCATCCTCGGCAGATTGAATGTACACATTTGTTGGGGTGCTGCCGATTTACACGGTTTTCTTTACTATACTTTATTCGGTATGTCTTCGTAGAACTCTTTGAGGTTCATAACTGAGGCGTAATACTTTCGGCTGAACCATTTGCGCCGCTGGCGCACTTTGGCACGGCCGAGGTCTCTTACATCTCGATATTATTCAATGATGAAACTTCTTGGATAAAAGTCGCTGTAAAAACGGCCATCGGTGGCGGTGAACTTCAGCACGCAGTAGTTGGGGTCGGTCACACCGCCGGGGTAGTATTGCTCATCGCCCTCGTGCCAGATCATTTCTTTCGAAGCGGCATCAGTCAGCACCTCCATCGTACCTCTGAGCATCATGCCTTTAAATCCTTTGGCATCGCAAAAATAGATGCTAGCCTTAGGGTTAACCTTGTATTGAGCCACACGTATTGAGAACGTATTGGTCGTAAAGTAGAAGGTTTTGATACCCTCACGCTTGCGTGGCTTCAACATAGCCTTGGTCCAGGGAAAACC
>JAEEGL011439249.1_pt1 | contig 62786 bp, 71 predicted proteins | sample 9134231 | NCBI WGS metagenome assembly JAEEGL01 (sample SAMN16246548, study PRJNA631951) | gut metagenome | biome: gut microbiome; feature: rumen; material: fiber-attached | host: Bos | place: Iran: Karaj | collected 2018-10
ATATCCTTTGTTGTTGTAACTTCTGCCTCTTCTTGGTTAAAGTCTACATCTTCAATTACATTACCACCATTATTTTCTTCGGTCTGTGTTTCCTCTACCTCTTGAATTACCGCTGTTGGCTCCTGAGTATTAGCTTGTCCACATGATGTGAATGTGAACATTACTGTGCCACAAGCTATTACTACTGCTGATATTCCTAATAACTTCTTTACTTTTGTAAACGCCATAAAATTTCCTCCGTTTTCAAACAATACCTTATATTTTAATAACTTTAATGATTTTAACTAAACTAAAATAGATAAAACATACCTATGTATATTATAAGAGTATCTAAATATTTTAAGAAAACACCTGAAGTATTTGAAATATAAACATAAGCATAAAAAATAAGGATAAACTCTCAATAGTTTACCCTTACTCTTATTCCAAAAATAAAAATTATAACGATTATGCAAATCTTTATTTATCAAGTACTTATGCACCACCTATAGCTGTAAGTATTGATAAAATCCATACTATAAAAATAACAAAAATTAGTATAATCAAACCTAATGAAACAAGACCAATTATTCTTGCTAACCTTGCATTTTTAGTATAATCCTCATATTCAAAATAATTTCCTTGTTTGAATCTGTCATTAGCTATAATAGTAAATACTAAGGAAAATATACCTGTAACTAAATTTACGAATAACATATTTAGTATAGACAACGTAATATCTCTAGCTAATGTAGGATTGTTCTGAGGATAATTCGTTGTCTCATTTGACTTAAACCCTCTTATATTTTCCTCTGTATGTTGACTATCATAATTAAATCCTTTTATATTATTATTATCCATAATACCTCTTACTGAATCTTCAACTTACCCTTGATTCTCTGTACCACTGTTTCATCAGTAACAATCGTAGGCTGGTAATCATTTGTAGTTGTTACTGAACTTACACTACAAGGAATAAACTCATAAGTATAATTACCATCTTTTGTAAATCTCATACTAAGAATTGTAGTATCCTTATCCTTTGGATTACTATTGCCGCCAAAACAGAAATTACCAAGTGAATAAGCAATCAATTTACCATTATAAACTTCTGTATCCTGCAGAACATGAGGGTGTGCGCCTACAACTACATCTGCACCATTATCAATCGTCCAATGAGCCAATGTTTCCTGTGTCTTATTATGCACATACTCTCTTTCAGTACCCCAATGAAACTCTACACAAACAATATCTGCTCCATAAACTTCTCTACAAATCTTAATATCTTCTGCGATATTATTCATTAACGTAGTATCTGCGTTCCAACCCTTATAACCCAAACAATAAACTGTGATACCATCTACAACATAACCACTTACATAATCTTCACCAACACAATGAATTCCATTTGTCTGTAAAAGATTTACGGTGTCTGTTAGACCTATTGTACCACAATCTCTTGTATGATTATTAGCCAAGTTTGCAATCTCTACTGAACCACTCTTTAGAATATCAATATACTCAGGTTCTCCACGCATTGAAAACTCTTTGACTAACTCCTGTGAATGACTTGTTAAAGGTCCTTCAAGGTTCACAAAGGTTATATCATCAGATGCAAATACTGATTTAACGCCATTAAAGAAATAATCAGCACCATTCTCCTGATAATACTTTGCAAAATTATTACTTGAACCCTTGAAACTACCTAATGTGCAATCACCTACAAATGTAATTTTTACTACATTTTCTTCTTTGGCAGGACTTACATTCTTTGTCTGCACATTTGCAAAGCCTGTAGTCATCATAGCTGCCATCATCAACCCCAACATAAGTAACTTTGTTCTCATCTTTTTAATCTCCTTAACTAAAAAAATTTTAACTTTTAGTTAAGTATAATACAAAAAACTCGCAAAGTCAACAATATAAAGGGTTTGATTGAAAAAATTTATCAACATCTTGTAAATACTGTGTTTAAGCGGTTTTTGCTAAAATTTTAATGTAAAATCTTAAATTTAATTAGATATTCCATTAAGTCATCACTTTTTAAAATTAAATTCTTAATTTTCTAAAAATGACTGCTCTCAAACCCTTATAAATAAAGGATTCTTATTTCAAAATTTCAAATTGTGCAAACTCTTATAAATAAAGGATTCTTCAAAAATCACTAAAATTTTCAAAAAATCCTCTATTTTGACATTGTGCTATTAAATTCTTTAATTGCAAGGGTTTGTACACTTATCTCTCAAAATGACTTTTCAACAAGTGATTTAATCTTTGTATCGCCCTTAAAATTACTATCTACTTTATAGGTCAATTCAAACTCTAAAGCACCTGCTAAATAAGAAAGTGTCTGTTTTAACAATCTCATAGGTACACTTTTGAATACCAACTTATTATTCTTTGCTGATACCCTATCGTTATATGTCTTTATCTTCTTAAACTCGTCTTGAATAATACTGAGTAATTCCTTTTCATCTTCTGTTGTACCATTCAAAGAACCTGATACTAAAACCTCTGCTTTATCAGCATGTGCTGTAATTACATTAAATATCATAATTTACCTCCTTTCTTTGCCATAAAAGAATTGATTGCTAGTGCTGCTGAAGGTATATCTGTCTCTAATGTATTCTCAGCAACATAAATATTTACGTCCTCACTAGTCGAAATTCTTTCGCCCTCTTGCAACTTTCTATTAGGTATTCGTAATTTACCCCTAGTGAAACTCTCTACGGTATCCCCCTCTATTACTACACAATTATCTACATAATCTGTATTATCCAAATAAGTACTTAATAAATCCTGTGCCTTCTGTATTGACTCTACCTTTACATTACCGTAAGCCTTAACCGAAACAGCTTTCTTCTTCTCTTCAAGTTCTTGTGTATGCTCTACAGGTACGGCTACTACTGAAGGTGTACCCTTAAATATGCTTGAGTCAATTCCCATTGTTACCGATAAGGCTACTATACTTAACGCAGCTCTTATCTTTGCCCTATCTTTTACTGTTGCCATAGTCTATCTCCTTTATTTTATTCTGGTTACTGTAAACTTTCCCTGTTGTGCTGAATATATCATCATTGCATCGGCTAATTCACCACAAAATAAATTCGATACAAAATGTCTTTCCTCTGCACCAAATGAGGGTAAACCCGATTCATGTACAAAATACTGCCAACGATGCGATAATTTACTCCAACCTTTACCAAACTGTATTGTTCTATCAGTATTAGGATGTCGAATCTCAAAACATATTACAGAATCAATCTTCTTTCGTGGCTTGAAATTATAACATTCTGCTAATGCCTGTATTAACGTTACATTCTCCATATAGACCTTCCTTTCATCTTACCTATTTCGTCTATCTTGACAACCTATACACTAACAGGTCTATCTTTTACTGTTGCCATATTACCTTTCTCCTTTAAAATTTTATATTGCAGGGTTCATCTACATCTTTAATACTATTATAGATATTTCCTTCTTCGTCACTACCTACGCCTTTTATTACGTCACAATGCTTATAATGACTAATCTGTATATCTATATACTTATCAAATTCTTCCTTTGTTCCACCAGAACGTTGATAATCTCTTAAATAGCTATCATAATAGCTTTCACCCCTTGGATTCATAGTATGAACAGGTCGTGGCTCTTTAAATACCTTCTTAATTGTTCTTACATCTCCATAGGCATAATGCGAATCTAACATACTTACAAGTGATAATTCACTATCTAACATATGGGCTTCATTAGGCCATTTTGAATCATAAGGTCTTCCAAATACTTTAAATAAATATGAATGTAATTGCTCTGCTTGGTTTTTTGAAATTCCTTTTGGGTATAATTCACTTAACTTATATGATGGTAAACCCTGCTTTGTTTGTTCTTTTGCTCTACGCTCCTTACAAGCCTCACACATACAATAATCGCCAGCTATCTTTGAATAAGGGCTATCATTTACAATATAAGTATCTATATTATAAATTGCACCATTACATCTTACTGTTCGTGCTTTCTTATCCCAATAGCCAAGTTTCTTCATACCTCGAACACTACCACCACTCGCTATATTAGCATGGCAACTATATTGAGTTCCTGTACTACCATCAGCTACGAAAGCAATACCTGTGGTTGTATGTCTATATAAGTTTGCATATTCATTTATATGCTTAATATGTTCTATATAATTTGGCATCTTACCCTCCTTAAATATCACTTGCTATTGCATCAAACGTATCAAATAAATACGCCTTTATCTCTTGTTCTAAACCCTCTAGGGATTTTCCATTGGCATTAAACATTTTCGTTTTAAATGGTGTACCTGTGGGTAATGTTCCACTAAATGTTATACCCTTTTCTACCGCTTTTATCTCAAAATAAAACTTATCTGTATTCTTTCCCAATCCATTTACAATATCAAAATATCTCTCTGTTAGTCTATTTGCTAATGATTGCAATTCTTGACTTGGTATCTCTGGAAAATGAAAATGATTAGCCCAACCAGACCATGTTTTTATTGCACTAGGATTAGTTAAATAAGGCATAGGGGTTGTATTATGTATATACTCTTTAACTAATTGCTCTATTTTCGTAGGATACTTTTTACCACCAACGCCTAATTGTTCAACTACACAAATACCTTTCTTCATATCTACATGACATATTCTTACTTCAGATGTGCCATACCCTTTATGCTTATTTACACAAGCCTTAAATACGTCATAAGTATAGTGTGTTACCATCTTGACCTCCTACTCTAATACCTCAAATCCCTTTTTCTTCAACTCTTTTATATAATAATGCTCTTTAGTTGTTTTAGGTAACCAAGGCTTATTATCATTAGCAATAATAGCGTCTATATAGTTCGAAGGCGTATATACTTGAATAGGTAGATAGGTATAATTAATTATACTTAGAGGATGCTCGTCATTAGCTATCATTGTCACATCTACAGCTACACCATTTATCTCATTCCAAGCATGTCTAACCGCTACTTTTCTTACTCCATCTGTAGATAATACATACCCTATTATTACTTTGTTAGTATTATATGTTGCAATATTCTTATCGAAACAATTAAACGCATTATTATAACACGCTGACTTTTGATATACGTCTGAGTTCTGCTGATATACCATAATACTTGCGCCTAAATCTATACCATATGTGTTCTTAAAGCCAAAACTATTTACTTGCATAACGTTCTATCCTTATTAGACTTTCAATCAGTAATTTATTTACTAAGTCAATTATGTTTTGAGGCTAATTATATAACAAGTCACTTCGTTTTATAATTACATCTATTATTTTAAAAATCCTCTACTAAGTTATAATATTTTTATCTAAAATATTTAAATTTTTATCTAAAAAAGAAGTAAGCCAAAGTGACTTACTTCTTAATTAGCTACTACATTTTTAATTGCTTTTATTATTCATATTATATGAGAAGATTTTTAAGCCTTTTGAATAATACGAGGGTTAGTTATCCAATAATTCCTTTTACCGTCAGGTCTTTTAGGTACTGACTTATCAAGAGTTGGAATAAAACTAAGCGTAAATTGTTTGCCACGCCCCATTTCAAGTTTCTCTGCGGTAGGTCCTAGCTTACCACTTGTTATATCCTTTATTATAGCGGCATACATGTAATGATTACCCTCTTTATCTTCAAGTTCTATATAGTCATGATAACTACCATTAAAGAAATCGCCTCCAGTTGCATCCTTTACAATAAGAACCTTTGTTATTCTGCTTGCCATATCTATCCTCCTTAGTTAGTGCTTTTCAACTATTGAACCTATTATATCCTTTGCTTATGCGTATTGTCTACTTTTATATTCAACTACATAGGCTAAAATTTTATCCTTGACAGAACCCTTATTCACCATATCCATATCTTAATATCTTAAAATGTTCAATCAGTTTTGCATCTTTTGGTGATAAAAACTCTCTTGTATCAAGTAATAACCATATTGGTTTTTTAAAGTCATATCTAGGATAATTTATTTGATGTGGTGGTACTAATTCACACTTATAAGTCTGAGTACCATTTTTATTATCTACATAAATTTCGATAATACTTCCAATGGGTAAATTATCTAAGTCAAACATATTAATGCTGTCTACTTTTTCTTCACTTCGTTTCTGTAAACAACTATTACGCCAAGCAGTTGCAGTAACACTACTCGTTTCACCTGCTGCTTTTATTATTGACGGTGGACAATTATGTATAGGTGGATATTCTGTTTCTTTCCAAATTCGAGAAGCAAAATTATGTCCCTTCTCTATCGCTTTCTTATCCATCCTTAAACTATATTTACCAGCTATTATATATTTCTCTACAATAGGTTGTTTTAAACGTACTTTATTCTGTACCGATACTGTATGCTCGATTACAGCATAGTATTCATTACCCACTACTATTGCTTTTAAAACTCTTTCTCCATCTAAAAAGCCAAGTGTATGCCACTCCAAATTATGTGCATCATGCATCGCTGACTTTATATCTATGCTACCATCATCTTTAAAGCTGTAAACTTTTGTAGTTGGTAATGTTTGTATAAATTCTTTCTTTGGTTTACCCATTTGTTTCTCCTATCTAACTAAATAATATATTTTTATCTAAATATTTATTATTTTAATCTAACAAAAAAGAGTGGACTTTTTATTAGCCCACTCGTGGTCAAACCATTTATTTATCAGTCCATAGCATTTGATAAACAAACTTTGTAAAGCTCTTTTTTTAATCTATGTACTAAATGCTCTCTACTATATAACCCTTTTAATTTACTTGGATTAGTTATATAACATTGTGGCATGTTGTCTTTTCTATGCCATAACATTATATATTCTACCAATTTCTCAAAAGAATAAGTCGTTATCTGTTTATCCAACTCTATTTGTATATCTTCACCCTTAATATTAACTATGCGTCCTAATAATTGCCCTTTACTATTCTTATGTAATGTATTTACCCTTATTAATCTCTCATAATTTGTATAAGGCTCTAAATCATCTATACTATCCTCTATAAAGTCAGCTAATCTTCTAATGGTTATAGTAGTATCTAAAATTACAACCTTTGGTGCTATTTTATCAAAATATAAAGTACAAGTATTACGGTCTAACTTATACCCGGTCAATGTATGTTTGCTTAATTCACCAAAATATAAACCTACTTCATCATGATAATACAAACACATTGTTAAAGGACAAGTATCATCTCTACTATACGGACAATTTGCTTGTAGTTCTTTCGTTAAAACGCACGTATTTACATTATTCTTCGGTTGGTTCATAACTTATCTCCAACTCTTTTTCTAAAGCGTCTTTCTCTTTCTGTAATTCATCTAATCTAGTTGTCAATTCGGCTCTTTCCTCTTCGCTTACTTCGACATCTTCATAAACGCCTACTTTGACCTCTTCGCCTGTTTCTTCATCAACCTCTGTTGTTTCTGAAAGTACATACCCATCTAATTTATTAGATACAGCTTCAAGTTCATTACAAACTTCTATATATCTTTGAGTTTTCTCGGTTTTAACCTTTGTTTCCTCGTTATCTTTCTCCATGTTCTTAATAAGTTGCTCTTTATAAAACTCTGCTTTCTCTTCATCTAAAGCGTCAGTATCCGCTTCATCTGTATTATCTACTAGAGTTTCTTCTGGCATAACATAATCACCATCCCACAATACTTCTACTGTGTCGGCTTTTATATAACCCTTTAAATCGCCACTCTTAGCATAAAACCAATTAAGAACTTTGTTATCCTTTGTACTATATACCTCGCCTAAGATAAGTATACTATCATTTAAATTAAATGATTTTATAGCATTACCCCTTACATTTGGCTTATCATACATACTACAAAGGTCAGATACATTTACAGAATAGCCATAAGCATTTTGATTTGCTATATACCATTCTCCTTCAGCTAAATCCTCTTCGGCTAAGTCAGTTTCGGTGACTCCATCTACTGAAAATGGTAACTCTCTTACTACTTTCTTTTGTCCTACAACAGCTACAATAATACCTGCTATAACGGCTACCCCAACTAAACTTCCACATATAATTGCAGTCATCTTATTCTGCTTTTTATCTTTGGCTTTCTGTTCTTCTTTTGTAACAACAGGTTTAGCTGCCTCTTCCTCTTCTTTTTCCTTCTCTGCTATTTCTTCTAGGGTTACTTTATTAGTGTCTAAATAACTTTCACCCTCATCTTCTTCTACAGTGAAGTTAATCTCGTTGTTTTCTTCCATACACTCACCTCAATTTGTAGTACTTATATCATATACCGCTATATTATTCTCATCTACCTGCTGATATGTTATGTTTACTACTGTACCCGTATCTATTGCGGTAAATATTGTTCTATTACAAAAATGATGTATAGTCCTTGTTCCACTTCCTACCGTCATGCTTATATCTAAGCAATATACGAGTTGATTATCTACTACAAAAGTCTGTTTATTAGTTACCAACCCTGTACTACTTAATTTCATACTTGTGTAGTCAACAGGTACATTATCTCCTACAACTATTAAATTTAATGTATCAACACTAGAAGTATTTGATTTACTACTTGTTGTTTTTTGTGTCACCGTTGTCTGTGTCTGTGACTGAGTTCTCTGTGTTTTTGGTCTACTCATCAGTCCATGTATACCGAAAATTATCAGAACTACAACAACCGCAAGGATAATTAACGCAATACCAGCATGAGTACTCGTTAATTTAATTCCACCATTCTCCAATATCTTATTAGCAATATTCTTTACAACTCCTTGCTCCTGTGGTGCTTGTTGTGTCTGTTGATACTGTTGTTGGTACTGTTGCTGATATTGTTGCTGCATACCTTGTTGATATTGCTGCTGATACTGTTGTTGCTCAAAGCCTTGCTGATTAAATTGTTGTTGATTAAATCCTTGTTGATTAAACCCTTGTTGATTAAAAGAGGTAGTATCATTGTCTAACACACTACCTCCATCTCCAAAAAGGTCATCTCCTGATAAACCCTCGTAATTATCTCTATAAGAGTCATCTTCAAAAAAATCATCATTGTTAGTATTCTTTAACATAAAATAACCTCTTTATATCATATTCTCTTTTATTGAAACTATCAATTTAGCTATCTCTGATTGCTTTAAATCTCTGTCTGATAGAATATCAGTTACCGTATTAAACCCTTTCTCTAATCTATGCCTATATGAGAATTTATGTGGGTCACTTGGGTTCTCTATTAGAGTTATATCTATTATTTTGTTCGTTTTGTTATCCACTATCATCTGTATATAACAACTCTGAACATTATTTAAGTGTTGTAATAACAGTTTTGCGGTAGCTGGATTATGCTTACAAAACATATTATCCTTAATAGAATATTTTACTCCATCTGAACCTTGCATTGACCCATCATATAAATTCAAAGATATAGCATAAGCATAATGAACATCAAAATACTTCATTATCTCGTCCGGGTTCTTTATCTCTGTTTCATCTCTAAAAAACTGAGTCATAGTTCCATAAAAAGGTTTCTTAAAATCTTCTACGGAATACCCTTTTGTTACAGTATATTTACTACCCTCATAATCGCCTCTGATTACCTCTACTAAGAAACCATTAGCGATTAAGGGGGTAACATATTTTATATTGTAATCAGCATCAGACATATCTTTTCCTCTTATGCAACTCCAATTGCCTTTAATACGTCATAGTCTACATTAAACAAACTTACTTCATCAAATGGCTTTAAAACAACTGAATATTCGCCTGTTTCTCCATCTTTCTTTACAAGGGCAAATACCTTTGTTTCTATACCATCTATCTCTACAACCTCTTCATAATATCCAATACCCTCTCTTAATTTGAGAAGTGCATTGACATTTCTATGATATGTTTCTCTAATCAGCTTACTTGCTCTCTTCTTAGTTGCAAGTCCTGTTACCTCTCTGATTAAATCAATATTACCCTTTAATATCTGTGGTGTTGTCTCGCAAGTCTTTAATAATGCAACAAACTTTTCTTCTGCTGTCTTACATACTAAATCATTATAGCTATCTCCTGCAGAGAAAATACTATTTCTTTGAATATCTAATGCTATCTCTCTATTTGCATTAAATACTACTTTTGTATCATCTATCTTATTGATTATGCTAGAATCATTTGAAAGAGTAAACCAAATTCTCTGTGGAATATCTGCTTCAACACAAATCTGTGCTACCCTTGTATTTAAAGCGTTGATGTTTTCTAATGCCATCTCGTCTAAATACATATTGAACAATACTTCAAGCATAAATAAAGCCATATCTATAAGCACCCTATCAGTTACATAAATATACTTTTCCTGCTTACACTTTACGATAGCCTTTATCTTTGAACGTACTGTAAGAGTAAAACTTGTGAGTTTATCTGTATTATGTGTTTCAATTTTGGCAATAAAAGGAGGTAAGCATACGTCCTTTACTACAGGTGCTTGTACAATAGACTCTAAACCGCCTAAGAGTTCAGAAGCTATCTGCATACCCTCTTCTACACTTTTATTCTCTTTTAATCTCTGTACTTTACTTTCATTGTTTTCTACGTAGGTGTCTATACCCTCTACTATCTCTTTATACAATGTGTTTTTTATATTCATTATCTCAGCTCGTGTTCTCATATATCCTCCATCACTTAGCTAATTTCTTTAAAATAGCATTTAATCCTTTGTTTAATGCATCTGTTGTTTTATCTACCATTGTGTCCGTGAATACATGGTCTCTTTGATTTTGGTCTTGACCTGTATTATTACCCTCGAACATATCTCCTGTTATTCCTTTATTCGTTGGTGTTTCAAACGTAAATTCCTCTGTACCTACATTATCTCCAAATAAATCATCTTGCATTGTAGGTTGTGTTACAGGTCCAAAATCTAATGATGTTTCAAAAGGAGGTTCTTCTTCCTCGTTACCCTCATATTTTTCCTCTGGATAATGCTCGCTAGGTTCTTCTACAAAGGCATATTCGTCTACAAATTCGTCCTCGTCATCTTCTTCATCAAATAAATTCTGCGCTCTCTGTAAATCAGAAAATATATCTGTTAGAAGTGGACCACTATCGTCCTCTTCCTCTTCATTTTGTTCAGGCTCTTGATAATCGTTTTCTTCTTCGTTACCCTCGTTATCTAATGGAGTTTCTTCCTCTTCCGTTAGAGGTAAACTATCACCAAGAGAACTATTGTCATCAAAAACGTTGTCATTTGGACTTTCCTCTGTTTTGGTTTCTTCACCTATATCTAAATCACTAGCGGTAACATCAGGTTCGATTTCAGGTTCAGGTTCGGGTTCTACGTAATCATTTATCTCCCTAGTATCAAAGGGTTCTAAAACGATACTAATTCGATTACCCTTTGCAAATAACAACTTTTTCGTCTTCATAGCTTTTTGCTGCTGAACAAGTTGTTTTTGCTTTCTTACTCGCCATACATCTTCGGTTAGTTCATCAAAACCTGCTAGATTATCTATACCCTTTATGTCCGTCTGCAACTTTAGATTATTCAACAATAAGTATTTCTCTAACACATTTAACTGTGTTCTTAGTTGCGAACTTCCAATTTCAAAATCTAGCCCCAAATCGCTACCGTTCTGTACCACTCGTGTATTTAAGTCTTTTAGATAATTTACATAAGTCAATTCACTCATAAAATATACCACTTATACAATAACTCAAAACACAAACATATAATCTACACTATATTATATAATTATCTAAACTAATATAAATTAAATCTAAATAATTATTTTTACAACTAAAATAATTATTACATATATGAAGAGGTGGAGAAATAGAGAAAAATATTGAAATAAAAGAATAAGGCAAGTGTAACAAAACACTTGCCCAGTAGGAAAAAATTTTTATATGACATAAACAATCATCTATCTCTGAAAAGATAATACCACATTTAAGTCGAAAATACAACACCAAGTTAATATTGTTATTCTCCGTCTTCACAAATAGGCTCTACTACAATTCGGCTTTCAAATAACGGTAATTTATGCAATTTACCATACTCAGTATATTCATCAGACAAATCTAATCTAGTAATGTTCTTCTTTAATGATTCAAGTAAATTCCAAAAATAAATCTCATACATACCCGCCAAAGTAGAATCCTTCTCAAAAATAGTTTCGTCTAGCTTACCGACTTCTTCTAGTTTCTTATCTACTATTTGTTTTAATTCTGGTACTGTTATATCTATATTATCAAGATGAAGTCCAATAAAACTAAAACTTTCATACGTATCTTCAGTACCGTCCTCTACATAATGAGTTTTTACAAATACAGGAAAACGAGCAGTAGAATACTTACGATTTATTTCTGTTTCCAACACTAAGTCATAATTATTAGCTAAAAATACATCAAGTGAAAGTATAGCTTTCACATCTAGTAATGTAGAAGTGTCAAAGCCAAGCTTATCCACAAATTCCTTTGCGTGACCCCATGCTACTTTCGTAGATATAGATGGCAATTTCCAGCCTATAATATACGATACAATATCAGAAAAATAATCCTTAGATATTATACCCATATCTTCATCTATTAACCCAACTAATCGCCCTTTATAAGGGCGTAATTCAGCTATAGTAGCATCAGAAAAGATACTATTAAACTCATTTTCTGTAATAATACCCACATCAAATAACTGTTGAAAGTTCTCTTTTAATGAAGTTAAAGACCTTGTTTCTACTGCACTCAAAGAGATTTCATTCACACTACCCTTTGCTGTATCAATCGCAGATTTTATATCCAAATATTTTTTAAACGCATTAGTATCTAATTTCATTAGTAATTTCCCCTTTTTATGACTCTCAGCAAAAAATATTTTCATTTACTGCTGTATTGTTACTGTCATTTTTGTTGTGTATACAAAACAATCTATCAATAACAAAATACCCACCGATTCTATATAATCTAAAGTAGGTAATCCAAAAATCAAAGGCATAAGCCAATTCCATAAAAACATTACTGGTATAGCAAGAAACAAAGCTAAACCAAATAACCCTATAAATAATAATACAACACTCTTTAAAAATACCTTCCACTGTTCTAATCCATTCATTTGTTTCTCTCCTTTTCTCAACTCATTACTGCAGAATAAAACTTTAATTTATCTCTTACTTCATCTGTCAAAGGTAACGACCAAAAATCCGTTTTTTCATAATAATTACAAGCCTTATCTACTACTTCTTTTATATAGGTCTCATTATCCTTTAACGACTGAATATTTCTATCTTTATCTTTCTCTGTACTATTCTTTAATATATAAGCTAATAGTTCTGCTTTAACTTCTTGTACAATTTCGTCCCTACTATGATTACATGCCATATCATCAATTTTCCAATGTAACATAGATAGTGTTTTCTTATTCACTGGTATTGTCATACTAGGCTGAAATGTCAAATCTAAACTATACCCCTCTGTAATATAAGAACCACACTTATCATGTGACTCTATATGTACTATACGTGGTTCTACACACTTATTATCTTTATATTCATAATAAGTACCACCTGAATAAGTTCTTACTAGCTTTCCACAATAAGGACACTTTGAAACAAGCCTACAATCAATCATATAATTCTCCTTAACTCCATTGATACACTTTACCATCTAAGGTTTTATACAATTTCATTATTGCACCACACTCTGAACACCATTTGTGATGTTTTCCGTCCATTAAGTCCACCCTATTTCCACATATTGAACATTGACCATGTTCTGCAACATATTCTATCCAAACTCCTGTTTTACCACCCGGAGCTTTACGCCCTCTCATTGTTGCACCACACTCTGAACACCAGTTATGATGTTTTCCATCCATCAAATCTACTTTGTTACCACAGCTTGAACATTCTCCATGTTCCGCAACATATTCTTTCCAAAATCCAAATTTCCGTCTGCTCGGCATTATTATTCTCCTTATTTCTCTTATTGATACAAAAACCTATTATCACATAAATGCGCTTAAGTTAAACATTCTTAATTTTTGCTGAAATTATTTCATCATCAGCTATGATGAAGTGACTTATATGTTTTTCGTTGTGATATTTCTGCAAAATTCTTGCTATATCTCGCTGTATAGCTTGCTCTGTATCTATATTACTAACTTCAGATGTAGTATCATCAAAAGCCAATGTGATAAGAATATTGCGTTTCAACATACTTAGTCTCCTTATTTTAATGGCTCACAGGCATGTCTTGGTTTTTCGTAAGAAAACCTTGTATCTGCAAGTCGTGAATTGGGAATTTCTTTAACAACTTCTTTATATGCTACTTTTGGTTGTGTACTATCTTCTCTTTCCCAATAATAAAATTTTACCGAACCAAAACCGATAGTTGCTCTTACAAGTTCTTCGGCTTCTTTTTCAGTTTTTGCGCCTACTCTATAGCGACCTGCTGTGTTGTGACGTTTTAATGGACTTTTGTAGGCATCAACCAAAACTATTGCTTGTCTTATTGTTTTCACAATAGTCTCCTTTCTTTAACTTGATGATATTGTTGTGTTTGGGTCTATCACAATTCGCATAAGATGATTACTATGATAACCAACTTTCAAAACCTTGCAATTCATGTATGGTTCTGGGTCAACAATATGTTTACCATCTGACACAAGTGGTTCTTCTTTATATAATGTTTCTAGCAAGTCTTTTAATATGACCATAGAAGTGAACACCCTCCTTGATTAAATCATTCCTTAATTTTATCAACCACATATAAAATCTACGTTTTCTTTGTTTATAGTATCAAAATATTTACTTTATGTCAAGCAAAATATTATAAATAAAAGGAATAACATCAGTTATTCCTTCTATCTATGTTACCATTACAAAACACCTTTTAACTTATTACAAACAACAAATTGCATAACATGTAATAGGTATATTATATAAATTATGTGTCTTTATTTTTATCAATTTATAACTATCATAATCTAACTTATGCTCACAATCATAATTAGGTACACTATGTAAATATGCTAAAGAATCATCTTCAAATACATAATCACCAACCTCAAATAAGATAGTCACATAATCCCAACTACTATAACGACTATGTTCTACACCTTTAAAGGCTGCTATCGGAGTTATATCTACAATTTCATACTCACCTTTAGCTATATTTCTCTTCAAACGGTGTTTAACAACATTAGTAACTCCATCTAATGACATCAAAGCCATAATGCAAGCACCCACAAAAAGAAATAAAAAGCCTACATTAGTAAAACAAGCTTTTATAGAACTATTTACTGCGGCAAACAACATAATACCTATACCTATCAACGCTATTATAAAATAAAACCAACCATAACTATTATCATAAATTGGTTTTAAATTACAACAAGAATTAATTTTAAAGGCAGTATCTTTATCTACCCTCTTCCATTTAATATTCGCAACTTTAAAATCTGGTATGTACTGCTCCATACCCACTATTGTATCTTTAGGTGTTATTCCTATTCTCGTATGCGTTTTTAGACTATTATACAGTAAATCTTGATATTCATTAGTTCTACATAAAGCAACAGCCATAACAATCTCCTTTATCTAATCTATATGTACATCAACTAGTTCTTGTATTTAGTATAAGCCTAACTAAACACAAGTTAATTATATAATTACGCTAAAATCAATCACTTATTTTGTCAATTTGGAAAAATAAAAGGCGTTAACCTTTTAAGTCAACGCCTTATTACGTATTACGTACTAAGTATTAAAACTTAGTTGTCTTTTTTCTTTAAGTTCTGTACCTGCTTTCTAAGGTCAAGAAGTTCAAGTTTCCAACCAAACTTCTTCAGCAACTTTTCATCTACAATCTTAGACATATAAAGTGTTGTGTCACCAAACATATCATCAAATCCAGACATTACATCTGCAATAGCATCTGTATCAAAATCAATATCCTCTAAAATCTCTTTGAGAGTATCTTTTGAAAGTTCAATCAAATCGTACTCTGCGGTATCTGCATGACTTCCACCACCATGCTCTTCCAAATAGTCATGCAAAGCATTATGTACCATAAGAATTTTATCTGCAACCTCTTCCTCATTGTTTGTCTTCTGAATAGACTGCTCAATAATAGTATTGAACATATCCTTATTCATATCAGAAGTAGAAACAGCCTTACATCCAAGTATCTCTTCCATAACTTCCATGTGAGGCTCCATTGTATTCTTTGTAAAGAACAATGCAGAATGTAAATCTGTGGCTATATCATTAAATGCAGGGAACAGAATAGCTGTGTCAGGGGCTTTTACTACCCATGAACCTGTTACAAGTCCAATCTTGTTCTCTTCTGTAAGATAACCTAATGTGGATTTTGCAGTACTTACAGGGCAAAGAGCGCAAAGAACATAATCATAAACATCCTCAGACTCACCCTGATTTGCTTTATCCTTACCCTTCTTAGGAACATCATACACATCATAGAACAAAAGAATCAGATAATTCTCAGGATATTCATATTTCTCAATAACGAAATCATAAAAAGCGTCAAGCAAATCATCATTCTTCAAAGCTGACTTCTTCAAAGCCAAAAGATTAGCCTGCTGACCGCCCTCTTCCTCTGCCTTAAGCGGAAATTCCATATCAAGAAGATTATTTCCTATCTTACCACCAAGGCTCTTCTTTGCAATATCAAGAAACTTAAATGTTTCATCCTCTTCGAGAGATAAGAAATTCTCTGAAAATGTTACAATCTTCTCCTTTTCAGCACTTACATAACACCCACATACTCTGTTGATGTTAGTCTTATCAATCTTAAATCTCTTTTTTAACTCAGCTACTTCCTGTTTCAGCATTATAACGTACCTCCATTATTATTAAATATACTATTATTAAGAGTTTTAAACTCTTGCAAAGCCTTTTTATATTTTACAGCATTTACTATTGAAATACAAGTAAAAATAATACCTAATATAATGCCTAGAATACTTGGTATAAAAAGAATAAAGTAAACACTAAGTATAAATACAACACCTGCCTTAAACCCAAGTGTAGGTTCTTCTGACCCACACTCTTCTATTTGTGTCATGTGATTTAAAAGCTCTTGTACCATCTCAGGGTTTACAGCTACATAAAACACCGCTATACTAAAACTCACAATAGCTAAAATTAAGAATACCGTTCTATTTCTCTTTAAAATATCTATTCTTTTATTCATAATACCTCATGTTTTACATACTATTGCTTTACTCATTGTATCAGTAAACAAATAAGTTTTTTCCTTATCTCGCACCACAATATAACTTTCATCTACTACACATTTACTATCTTTATACAAGATTTTAACAGTTATATCTTTATAGTCCATATAATACTCTTTAATGGAACTACCTACGCTAAATTTTGCGCCATAACCCTTCTTCTCTTGGAATATCTTCAAATAATCTGCATACGATTTATCTTCAAATAACTTAACTACCTCAAAATACTGTGTTGCTATCGTAGGTTTTAACCTTTCTATAACATCTATTCTCGGTGTAACATATTTGACAATAAACTGTAAATCCTGTGTAGGCTTACCATCCGTCAATAGCAATAATTCTCGTGCTATTTTTTCTGCGTGTTGTTGTGACTTAGCAAAAAATCTAAATTGTTGTTTTTTATACTCTCCTGTAAATTCTCGGTAAACTACTAATACATTAAATTCAAAATACATTAGCCTTCGTCCTCTTCTATTATCTCCGTATCATCTGATTCATAAGGTTCTTCAATATATGTTCTATACTCTGGAATCTCCAAAGTATCAGTATTTAACCCATCAATCTGTATCGTTATTTTACTTGTATATGTATTATCATTCTTAGTAAAACCTACTGACTTAATCAAACTAACTGGATAAATCTCTGTATCAGAAACCCTCTTAAAAATCAACTGTATATTGGTATCACCCAACGTATCAAAATTAATATTTGTCAAATCTCTACTTACAGATGCCCTATCATACTCAAAATAAATATAATCCTCAATAACTGTACCTGTTGTATTATTGAGTATCTTAAAATCATTTAAAAGATAATCATAAAACTCAGAACAATTATTATACTCCGCTATATCAAAATTAACGTTTACCGCTACTTGCTGACTCTTTACCCAATGCTCTAAGTCATCTGCTTGTTTAGTTAAATACAAATTACCTGCTAAATCATAAAAATACTCATTTTGCTTAGTACCAATGTCATCAGCATATTCCGTTTTACAATACAATCTATTATTCGCAAAGTCTGTTTCAAGTTCAGTAGTCAATGCTACATTTGCTAAATTACCCTTTTTATTAACTGAACTTGTTGTTTGCTTTAAATTCATGTGCGTCAAGGATGCTAAACTTTTATCTAATGTTTCCTTAAACTCGGAATCCCATACAATACTTTCTGTTGAAATATCTTCATTTGCAGTATCAACATAATATGTTGGAGCATTTGAAATAGGCTCAAAACTTACGCCCTCTGTAGACGCTTCAATAGGTATTTCATAAACAACTGAATAAAGAGCATAAATGCTTAATGCAACCAAGCTAATAATAGTAAAAGTAGCCAACACGCTATACAATGACACGCCATTATCAGTTAATCTAAACAGATTAAGAAAACTATTAGTACCCTTTAATATCTTCTTTTGCACCTTTGTTGGTACATCAGAATCAGTACTTGTTTTACTAAATTCTGTGTCTTTATTTTCTAGTTCAGGTACTTTTATACTAGAAAGTTCTTCTGTTATCTCATTTTCAACGATAGGCGTTTCCTCTGTTGTAACTGGTGTTTCATCTATAACAACAGAATCTTCTATAGTAATAGTGCTATCAACTTCCTCAAAAGTTGCAGTTTTTTCAACAATATTTTCAACAAGATTTGTCACTTCTTCAGTATTCTTTTCGCTATCCTCTAAAATAGTTTCTGTATTTTCTACCGGGATTTCTACTTTCTTAGGATTACTTTGACGTTTTGCTCTCGTTGTTTTGCTAGTAGATTTATTAGTTGTCTTACTAGTTCTCTTACTAGGTTTATTCTTAGTATTTTTACTTTGTGTAGTCTTACTACCCTCTGTTTTCTTTGCCACGACTTAACCTCTTAATATCTCAAAATCTTTGTATCTTAATTAGCATAATTGATAATCTTTAATTCTGTATTGTATTTCTCAGCTAATCCAAAATTATGCTGTGTACCTTTTGACTTACCGTCCCAAAATGCAATAACCTTTCTGTCATCATACTGAGCAATATACTTATGCATCTCTACATTACGTCTATACCCTGCTGACTTTCCGTACACATCCCATCTTGCAGGAAATTCTACATAAGCCAAATGTTGATTTAAAGCATACTGTTTAGCAAGTGAATCTGCTCCCTTTGCGCCACCACTCACAATACAAATATCATCAGAACCATTTCTCATTTTATTCAAAGTCGTTGCTAATAAAGCATAATCATTAAAATCCCGACTTCCTACAACTAACCAGTACTGCATATAATCATCTCCAAATTTATATTTTAATAATTTAAACCATACGAACTTCATAAGCATAACATAACTAATAATTTAATTAAAATATAAACAAAAAATGTGCTTATATTAGATATTATCTGAGTTGAAAAAATCAAACTGAATTATTTTCTTTCTGCCTTCGAATTATATTATGCTCGCTTACTACTACATTAGCATACAAACTCTTTATTTTCAAGCATTTATTGCATAAAAAAGTGACCTCTACTTTCGTAAAGGTCACTCTATAATCTAGTACATTACATACTCTTTCTATCAGCAATCTCAGCCATCTTACCGTAATTCAATCTTGTATGTCCGTGTACCCTTGAGAATGACAAATAACCGTTCATTCTATCAATCTTTGTAACAAGATGACTTCCACAAATAGGGCAAACATCCATTTCAAGTTCCTCATGTCCACACTCTTCACAATAAGCAAGTGAAAGATTTACACCCTCGTAAAGACCCATATCCATAGCTCTTAATACCAGTGACTTAACGGCATCTGTATTGTAGTTGATAGGATAACGTACATACTGAATCTTGCCACCGTTGCAATAATTCCAAAATCTATACTCTAAGTCCTGTTTCTTTGTAGGTGTTATATCCTCTGTAACGTGACAATGGAAACTGTTACTAATATATTCCCTATCACTTACATTCTTTACAATACCGTACTTTGCTCTGAACTGCTTAATCTGCTTATAGCAAAGTGACTCAGCAGGTGTTCCATAAATAGCATACAAGTGATGGTCTTCTGCCTTAAACTCATTTACCTTATCATTGATATACTTCAATACATCTAAAGCAAACTTTCCATCTTCTGCTATACTCTTTCCGTTATATAACTGTTGTAACTCATTAAGTGCTGTAATACCGAATGATGCTGTTGCAGCCTTTAATACAGGTGCAATAACCTCATCAGGTTGTAAATGTCCACCGTAGAAACCACCATAACAGAAACCAAGTGGATTATGACTTGCCTTTAATGTTCCAAGGTAGTCATAAGTTCTGCAATGCAATTTTCTAATTAAATTCAAGTAGTAATCAAGTACTTCAAAGAAATCTCTACCCTCTTCTCTTGACTTAGCTAAAATCATAGGAAGATGTAATGAAATAGCACCAATATTAAATCTTCCAACGAATACAGGCTTATCATTCTCATCTGCAGGAGTCTCACCGCCTCTCTCATACCAAGGAGAAAGGAAAGCACGACAACCCATAGGTGAAATAACTCTACCGTACTTCTTGTATATACTAGGAAGGTAACCCTCTCCTGTAAGTGAAAGCCAATCAGGATACATTGTCTTCTTAGAACACTCAATACCTAAATCAAATACATCCTCAGAAACACAACCTTCACCATGAATGTTTTTATCATACAAGAAAACTAACTTAGGGAACAATACAGGTCTCTTAAAGCCCTTCTTACCCTGTCCGTTCATTCTTACCTTTAAGCAAGTCTTACTAGCCATCTTACCAAACTTTGTTGTGTTAAGACCAAATGTAAGTGTTGTGAAAGGATAATCACCACGAGAAGATGCTACTGTATTGAACTTGTACTCCCAGCCTTGGAATCCTTGCTCAAAATCTCTCTGTACCTTCTCATTAGCATACTTATCAGCCTTTTCCTTTACACTATCAGAAGTAGTATCAAGACCTAAATCTCTTGCTATCTTATTATATTCCTCTACATAAATAGCATAAGACTTCTCAGCATAAGGTTGTAATAAATTATCTACCTCTGGTATAGTATAACCACCATACTGCTGACTTGCTGATGCAAGGGCTACGTCACCAATAACATCAAATGCTACGTCCAATGTCTTAGGCTCGTTATACCACATAGAACCCATCTCAAAACCACCTGTAATAACTGTCTTCATATCAAACAAAGAACAGTTTACAGTATCAAGACGCATATCCATATCATGAGGATAAATATAACCGTCTTTTGTAGCCTGTCTTTCCTCTCTTGTAAGGAATCTCTGCATATACTCATTCTTCTCAAATCCACTACGAATAAGAGCCTGCTTTGTTGAAGCTAAAGTACCCTCTTTATTAGAGTTCTCCTTCTCATCAATATTATAACGAATATTATCAGCCTCTTGAATAAGTTCCTCATACTCTGCGAGTGCTGCTTTACGATAATTTCTATAATTCATATAAGATTCAGCTACTATAGGGTTAACACCTTTAATAGCCTGCTCAACATAATTATGAATCTGGTCAACAGAAATCTCACTAAGTTCTGTCTTAGTAAGTCTCTGCTCTACGTTAGCTACAATATCTGCCATCTCTGTATCAGAAATAGTCTCGGTTGCTCTATAAGCTGATTTACCTACTGCTATCTTAATCTTATTTCTATCCCAATCTTGAATTGTTCCATCTTTTTTTACTACCTTAAAAGCTACCTTGTTTCTCATGTGTTGCCTCCTTACTCTCAATCTACGCAAACAAAAGCATTAGTACTCAACGTCTTTTGTACATCAATCACTCTTTGGTTGGAACTTCCTCTCCAATGAACTACCCTCTGTGCCTTGATGTCAGCCTGACGTAAATCGGTCTCAAATTTACCGTCTACTATAAAATCTACACAATCTAGGGCAGGCCATTCAAATTCATCAGTAGCACCTACAAACTTATATTCATTAGCAACATAAGTTAGTGTATATCCTGTATAAACCCAAATGTCTTTATTAGGGTAATTCTCTTTAATATACTTACAAAATTCAGCTACAAATGCTCTGTTTGCTGGATGTAAGGGGTCTCCACCACTAAATGTAATACCTTTTATATGACTTTTTTCTAACTCAGTTATAATCTCATCAAAGGCGTTTGTATCAAATGGTAAACCGCCTTCTGCATCCCATGTAATAGGGTTCTGACAATCTTTACAACAATGATTACAACCTGCTAACCACAACACTACCCTTAACCCATTTCCGTTAAGCATATCATCTGTCGTAATGTTATGGTAATGTACATTATAATTAGTTAAATCAAAGCTCATATCTATACCTCTTTCTTCAATCAAAAATTAGTGTAAAAAATAAAACCTCTACCAAAAAGGTTTTTTAAAAACTCGGTTATAATATTATAATTCTATATTAATAAAGAGTTTTTCACTCTTAACCTTGTTGCCATCATCTAATACCAAATTTTTAGCAACTAAAAAAATTTTAATTCTTGTGTATTAATTACATAGGGAAAAGCTTTGCAATCTAAAGGAGAATTCTCAAGTGTGAGTTTTTTCAAAAATTTTTATTGTCAAATTAATTTTCTTTACTATTGACATAAATGTAGAGTAGCCAAATTTGACTACTCTACACCTAATATTAGCTATGCCTTATTTCATAATTGTTTACGTTTAAGCAACTACAACATTATTATCTTTAGGTCCTACTAAATGCCACAAAATCTTGACATCATGCATAATTTCTTCCTGCATAAAATCTGAGAACTTAAACCTCGTCTTCATACGTGTAGCCATAAATTCTACCAAATCAGTACCAGCCTGTAAGCTACGTGCGCAGCAATCACAAATAAACTCATATCTTGCGCCAAGTGTCATATCATCTTGGTTCTCCCAATGCTCCGGGTGATGGTCATTATGTTCCCAATGCAACTGCAAAGATTCTTGACCCCACTTAGTTAACATAGCATTAGCGTCTCTAAGACTAGACTTATCATTGATAATCTTCATCAAGGCTCTAAATTCATCAGGATTTAAAATCTTAGAATTATCATGTACCAAAGCCCTTGCTCTTAATTCATCAGCTAATTCTTTTCTACCCTCTTTTTCAAGATAATCTGCAAAAATATTACATACTTTAATTACATAACCCTTATGAACAAACGTATCTCTATACATTCGCTCAATATCTGTCATATAATCCTCAGTACCCTCTAATGTTTTCCAAGGATTTCTTAACTGGTTCGCAATACTAATCTCTGAAAAATCAAGTAGGCTATATAATGCAAAACTTATAAATATCTTCTTATCCACATATTCAATTTTTACTTTATATTGACAAGGCAATATCTTCATAGGATTACGTTTATCGCTTATCAATAATTTTGTATCTGCCATAGGTATATAATCTGTAAAATATAAACCTACGTTACAATCTGTAACCTCTGCTCCTGTCAAATACTTAATAACCAAAGCATCCATATACACCGATACAGGTTTCTTATGAGTTTCATTTACTGAAACACATTCATAAAATGACTTAGCACCTGTACCCCAACTTTCCTCTTTAACCTTAAAGGTCTGTGGGAAATCCTCTTTCTTAACCATTTCGGCTATCTGTTTTCTCCACTTATTGAGGATTGCTATTTCTGTGCCATATTCAATTGTATTTAACATTATCTTCAACATAATATGTACCGCCTTTCGGTTTATTTAATACCTTATAAAATCCAAAAGGTATTATAGTAGATTACTACCACAATACCTTCTTAGTCATTATAAAATATTACCAAATTATCAAGCCAAAATTTGATAACTTAGTACATCTTACCCTATTTGTTGTCCTTTAAATTAAAACTACAGAAATTTCGCTTATTACGCTTAATAATACGTCTAAATAAAACATAAGACTTACCATTTATTTTATATAGGCGTACACTTGTTGCAAAATACACTAATGCTGCTATAAAAGCACCAAAAAAGATACCCACAATAATAGTTATTGTTATATTACTCAAAAAAATAGGTGCTAATTTTGTTAAAACCAATCCACATAGCTTACCCATAAGGATAACACCATTTAATACTGCTATTGTTAGTAACATCCACATAATAATTCGACCTATTACTAAACTAGCTGTATCAAATGTACTCAACCTTTTATTACGCATCATCTTCACCTTTAACTAAACCTCGCATGGAATCTAACTTATCCAACTCTTCCTGTAATTTAGCTTTTTTCTCTAAATTTTCTACAAGTGCATGTCGCTCTTCGTCAGTCATATTACCTATTTCTTGCAACTGTGCTACAACTTTTTCATATTGCAACACTAATGAATTTAAGCGGGTTATTTCTTCCGTTGCTGCGTTAAGACCCTCGCTTAAATGCTTATTTTCTTCTTGTAAGAGTGCAATTTTATCCTTATACTCTTTAGCTGCGTCTTGTCGTATCTGTGCTAATTTCTTTCGGTAGAATTCTTTATCTTTACTCATAAAATCTCCTTGTGCAAACAACCTACTCAATACTATTTAAGTATATCATATTATCAAATTTAATCCCAATATCTATTTATAGTTCGCAACATATTCTCTCTACCTACTGGATTAGCAGTATGTAAACGTACAGGATAAAATGTTAGTCGCTCGATAAGCCAATCTAATAATTTAATCCCATCACCGCCTTCAGACGCATAATCGCCTAAATCATGGTCTAAATCTAAGATTTCAATAGGGTCATGACGTAACTCTGCCATTTCAATACAATATTTAGCTTGATTAACTGACCTCGCCCATTCATAACCTTCAGGGGCTAATCTCACGTCATCTAACCACAATTTCATTTTGTTTCCTCTTCGTTTGTCACTTCATCTACACTACTTGGATGTAACCCAAACTCCATTGACATATATACTCTCTGCACTTTAAGATTAGCTTCAAATTTCACAAGCTGACCGTCTCCTATACATAAAGCAGTACGAATACCCTTTTCTTTTTCTCTGACATCACCCTCTGTAAGCATATACAATCTACCATCTACTGTAAAACTTGTTAAAGGTTGTAATGTACCTAAAATTCTAGTATTATCCATAGGGAATAATATACAACCTAATATATCTACCGCATAATCCATAAGTTCATCAACAGCATGGCTTACAATATCTCTAGTAACTTTATATAGCTTAATACTATATACAGGCTCGTCATGATGCATCAAATACAAATCACAATGTCTAGTTGCATCATTTCCATTGTCACAAACTATCTCTAAATCTTCTTTTTCCATTTGGTCGGTAAAATTTCTAAAATAATTCATTGAATCAACTCTATTATGTTGCATGAGTTGTTTCCAATTATCTACAATATAACCTGAAAATTCTTCTGCTTCTTTCCATTTAGCTACGTACATAATGCTCCTTATAATAAATGGCTCGTTAGGCTACCTTTTTTCAACAAGGTATTCCTTTTCGATTTAAGCAATATCTTTGCCCTATTGCACCATTTTATCAACTTACTATCATTCTCTCTATTTCAGAATCCCAATGATAAACGTCTGATACTATTTCTTCCACTTTCTTACCGCAACAAGGGCAATAATTTAGCCTTATATAAGTCTGTTCATCATTCAAAGTATTACCACACTTATTGCATCTAAGCGTTGAACTATTTCGTACCGCCACATATTTCGTAGGATATTCAACAATAACATCATCTGTACTATCTACTTGCTCTAAATTCTGATAATTTTTCATAGTATAAAATTTACCCTTTTAGATTACCCAAAATTAGTAATCTCTTCGTTATCAAAACCTACACTACTCATATCACTAGGTCTACTCATTGTAGGCGTTGTGTTCTGTACTCTAATGCCTGTATAATTCGGAAAATACTGTGGATGTGTAATCATATAGATATGCAAACTCTGTCTATATGTAGTTGACTGTATTGTATTCTTCTTATCTACATCATTATAAAGTGCAGTAATAAAATCTGTGGTAGTCATATTAGGCAAAGGCTCTTCACCAGTCATATCCTTATAAATCAAAGGTAAATCTTCTTGATGACTTATCATTTTCTGCTCTATCAACTCCTTAAAATTATCTACTACGGAATCAATATCAGCGTCAATAAAGTATCTACTTACCTCATTAACAATACGGATATTCAATAGACGTGCTACGTCAATAGACCTTGTACCTGTTACATCATATCTACTTAATCCAACTTCGGGTACTTTAAAGAAACCTCTTGCCATAGTTGAACTCATAGTTATTGCGCCTTGCTGAACCTTATCTAAATCAGCACCAGCTAGTAACTGTGCTACCAAATTATTATCATGGTAATAATCCATAAGAATTGACTCGCTCAAAGTTGCAGGCACAACTCTAACAGTACCGTTATCTTTAATGAAAGTAAACTCCACAATATTAGAATAAAGATGTGGCTGTACGCCCTTTACTAATGCGTCTAACATAAACAAAGGAATACACTTCATCTTCTCTACTGGCATAGCTTTCTTAGGTACTGTAATCTTATTACCCTTACTATTTTTTACAAGTTTTACACATCTTAACTCTTTCTCCACTACGGAAGACTGATTAAGCTGAATCTGTGCAGAATACTTAACCTGCATTTCTGATGACTCTCTACCCATCCATGTAGCCATTAATTCTGGATTTCGAGTTGCAAAGAATTTATCATAACTCTGTTGTGCATAACCATTCTTTGTAATAAAACGAGGTACTTCTACATAACAAATTGCTACTGTAAGAAGATAGTCGTAAAATAGAAATTTCTTATGCACATCATTAGTTTTATCCAAATAGACACCAATGTTTTTATACAAACCCTGTCTAAAATCCGCAATTTCATCAATCAATGATACATTTGTATCTAAAAGACCACCAAATGTAGCCATATCTGTAACGTTATACTGTTTCTGAATATCATTTGCAAACATACAAAATGGTCGCATCTGCTGTCCTAAAATATAACTACTCTTATATAAAACTTTCTCTACGAAAGGGTTGGCAATTGCTAAACTCTTTACAGGATAATTCAATCCGTATAATTCTTCTGTTGTCATAAGAACCTCCAAACTCTTACAAGTACTGATATTACTTCAATTATTATAATCTAAAACTAAAAATAAGTCAACAAAATATTTTAACAACTAAACCAAAAATAAAACCTTCTAAATAGTTATTTTGCTATCTAAAAGGTTTTATAAATATATTTAGTTTGTTATTTAATTCTTAGAACATAGCTTCAACTAAAGCCTTTACTTTTTCTGCATTATCTGAAATATCCTCTGCAAAAGTCTTATACTTTCTCTCGGACTCCCATACAGAATAACCGTGTTTCTCACTTACAGTTTCAACAATTTCAAATCTCTTGTACTGTAACTTATAAGGTGCTAAACTCTCTGTGTTTGCAATATATAAATTACCGTCTACATTAAACATAAGACCTACAAGATTTTCGTCTTTCATTAACTTGCTAACTACAAGTTCATCAGTTGTTACATTTTCCATTAGTGTTTCCTCTGACTTAATTTCTTCTAAGCTATCTTCTGTGTTTTCTTCTTCGTTTTCTTCTTCAGAAGAATCTGTTTCTACTTCTGTTGTAGTATTTTCTGTTTCTGAATTAACCTCTGTATCTACTTCCTCGTTATCTTCCTCCGAAAGTTCCTCAGATTCGGTTAAATCATCATCAGTTTCAGCAATACTATCCTCTAAAGCAGCTAATTCAGCGTCTACATCTGTCTCATTATCACTTTCAAACAAATCTACATCAGATACGTTGTCCTCTGTTTCTTCCTCAGTAGTTTCAGACTCGCTATCAAAGGTAGGCTCTTCAAAATCTATCGGTTTTTCATCAGGGTCATCTTCAAAACCCATCTCATCTAATGGTATCATATCAGGGTCTTCCAAATTTACCTTATCATCCGATTTTACAGAAGTACTACCCTTTAGCCTATCCAATACGGCTGCTACAAAGGCATCCAAATCTAAATAATCCTCTAGGATAAAACTAAAATCAAAATCTTTATCGTTAATCTTTTGAACCATATACTCTATGGTTTCTCCGATATTGATAGAAAATACAACACTCAACTCATCATAAGTAAATAAAAATGTGTTTGCTTCCAGTCGCTTAATTGTATAATCCTCAGACTCTATACATTTCTCATATAGTTTATTTGCAACTGATAAAATAGTGTCCTGTCGCTCTAAATGACCGTCCTCTTTTAAAATATAATTATACATATCAAGTATCTTATACTTTTCAGTATTCTCAACACATTCTGCTTTAGACAATCTATAAAGATGATTAGTTTCTTTCTCAGCTACAAATAGATATTGCTTAACCCCTGCTATATTAAACTGAGTCGTAAATCCCTCTTCAACTGTACCCTGAAATGTCTTATACTCTGTATTTAAATCATTATCTCTAGCATACAGTTCGACAATTCTCTGTGATATAGGAATTAACTCTGTATAAAGATGTAAATATACAAAAAGTAAATTCTTATATGCGTCAATATTATCTACAGTCTTTATACCCTTGTTATACATTTCAAAACCATAAAGTTGACGCTCTAAATCAAAAAATGCGTTTAATTTAGAACCGTTTGCCAAATAAGTAAGTACATAATCAACTCTCTTAGAAGATTTACTCTCTAATGTTACCTCAACCTTTTCGCCTAACTCTTTCTTCAACTCCCTTGTAACAGTATCAGCATCGTGTCTCTGCTCTGCTGTGTTAGAGGATTTTGAATTTAACAATTTACCTTTTGCCATCCTACTCCATCTCCCTTTAAATTATTCTTGTTCTGTTACATAAATATATTCTATGGTATCAAAGCCATTCAAATATCCATAATCCTTCTCATCTGTACGTATAAAAATATAATTTGCGGTAAAAGGTGGCTCATGCTCTGTAAATTTATGATTCTTTACCTTGTCATAAATCTTCTGGTCAGTTTCCATATTTACTGCCATACCTGCAAATAATTTGTACTCATAGCCCAATTCCTCTGCTATTACTGCGATTGCAGCAGCATAAGTATAACAAGTAGGATGCTGATTAGATACCTGTGTAGCCATAAAGCTTGCAATATCTCTTAAATCCTGTGTGTCCTCTTCAAAATCCTGACAAAAATCTGTTTTGGTTTTACCCTTACTCTTTAGCAAACGCTCTAAGCGTGTGTTATTACGAATTGCTTTCTTAGACTCTTCAAACCTACTAAGCAAATGCTCAATCTGTTTCTTATACATACTCGCTCTCCTTCTCTAAAATATAATTATACATTTGGAACATCACATATATTAATTCACCACGACTAAGTTCTCCTAAAGGATTAAACTCATCAGTAGTATTCATAATATTGACATTAGTTAATTCAATCAGACTTACCACTAAAGGTAATGGTATATATCTGTCTTGTTTTACAATCTCTGCTATATATTCTGTAACAGTTAAATCACCCTTATAATCTTTTAAATTAAGGCTTACTGTATTACTCTCATTAGTTACTACCTTCAACTCTTTTGTATCTTCAAAACTAGTTACTATATTTTGAGTGTCCTTTATCCAATCAAAAGTATACCCAACTTCATTAGTTGCTGTAAAACAATCATGTTCAGTAGTATCTAACAAGTTCATTCCAAAGACTAATATATAGGCTACTTCTGCTCTTGTTATAGGTCTTAATAACTCACTTCGAGTATAAAGATTAAAAATCGGATTAGCATAAGTAGTTACTACCCTGTTATAACCCTCATTAAAATAATCATAATCAAAGCTAACATTATCCAATGAAGTACGCCTATCTACTTCTGAATTATAACCTCTATACAAGGCATTTAAAGTGTCAAAAAATTCAGCAATAGTGACTGTACCACTTGCATTAAAATACAAGTTTTGCTTATCATCTAATTGTGGAGGTAAAAGTTTACAATAAGTTGATAAAGCTATATACGGACTAAAATACGAATTTAAAGGTGCGTCTTTTAATCCTGTCTCTAAATTCTTTCTTGGAAATACTGTTTGTGTCACCTTTTTTAATGAGTCTGCTACTCTTGTATTATGTAATACTGCCGATAAATTTACAGAATTACCCGTTAACATTCTCATCAATCCTTGATTATTATTAGCACTCGTAAATAAACCACTTACTGTATTAAATTTATCCTCTTCGTTAAATAATATAGGCTCTAACTCTGTATCTAATAACGCATTTAGTCCATCTCTGAAATTTTCGTCTGTTCGTAAAATTTCATCTAATTGCATATATTATCTGTCCTTTACTAAATAACTTAAGAATGACAATCTATCTTCGCATATATCCTTTGTGAGTTGCTGCTTTATCTTATTTACATAACCTAAATACAACTTCTCATCTTGATGCCATAAGAACATTGACTCGTTTGCAGGCCCGGTAACCCATTTATCACAAAGCCATTGTACATCTAATGTACCATCATCTTTCTTTACTGTCTGTGTTGTCCTCTGAATAAAGAAATCAAATTCTGAGTCATCTTCAATATTACCCTTTTCATCAAATTTCAACTTCAATACACAAGGAATTGCATTATCTACCATTCCGTAATAAGGCTTATTACTTCTGATAAATCTCTCCATATCCTCTTCAAAACTTTCCTCTGAATCAATTACACTCGAAGCGATAGGTGAAAATCCTTTCATTAAGTCATTATGAGCAGGTGCAACCAACTTACCGTTAAGGTCTACAAACCACAAAATTGTTGCGGTTAGCTTATCTCCTTTATAGGCTACTTTGTAATTTCCTGCTACCCCTACTTTTCCATTACAATCGACCTTTCCATCAAACGTATAACCTACGGCTGGATTATAATTCATCATAATACTTTACCTCTCTCTTATTTATCTCAAAATACCTAAACATGATTTTACATTAAAATTTGCAGGATAAATAAAAACTATCTGATTATATCTGACTTTATCTATCTTACCCTTCTTCTGTAACATACGAATATAGCCTCTATTCATCATGAGATTTTGTGCGCAAGTTGTTCCATCAAAAGTATCTTTTACATGCTCTACAATATCATCATGGAATAGGGCTACATCTACGTTGTCATTGGCTGTAAGCACACTAATAACAGGTAATGCTTGCATACCTGACGTATATTTAGGTAATAATGTTGTTTCTTCTACTAAATTTCCACTTGCATCAAATATAGTTACCGTTAAATCATCTATAATTGCCAATCTATTACTTGGCAACATCTTTACTCTCAACATCTGCGTACCTCTTTATATTAAAGTTCTAGGAAGTCTTCATTTACGTACAAGCCTACAGAGTTCTGTTTTAGCTTAAATCTTATATCTGTTACGATTGGCTTTAATGCGTCTGCAACTTGACCTACCATACTAGGCTTACATAACGCATATATTTCCAAAGTAGGACATTCTGAAAAATAATTATCTGCAAATTCATAATACCCTGTTACTTCGGTACAAATAGCACCACCACAAAGTTCTGTTAATTCCTTTGCAACCTGTAACTGTACCTCTCGTATATCAGTCTCATTGATTGCTTTTAATATATCTTTATCTCCTACTCTGTAATACTTAGGTATAAATATCCCTATTCTAGCCATAAATAAACCTCCTATGTTACTTTAATTGCTCTTGTATAAACAGGCACTCTCTGCCTCTATATTTCTCTCTCATAGTCTGCCACTTCTTTAGCATGACATCTCTAATATACAACCCTAATTCGTATTCGTCCATACCATTTTCAAATCCGTATTGATACCATTTAGGTAATTCGTCTACGTAAGGCACATATCTGTACTCATTATACTTAGGATATAAGCCTTGTTCAACATTTTGTACGTAATTATCTATAAAGAATCGTGGATTTCCAACTTCAATCAAGAAAAACATTACTATATCAGGTCTACCTATATTAGGTCTTACCGCTCTCTCTGCTTTGCTATCATCAAATCTTACCCTACATACTGGCATAAATCCATGTTTAGCATAAATATAACCCAATCCTTTTTCTGGGAAGGTGTAACAATCTAACTTATTACCACCATGCAGAATTACATTTGCTAATGCTTGCATTGTAAACTGTGGTACTTCACAAGCCTTATCTCTCAATAAAGCACCTATATCACCTGTCTTATGATTTACAGCTACATAACCCATAGGGAAATTTGTACTCTCATCATTAAATATCAGGCAATCGAAATTCTTTAACTCTCCTATCTTTCTGATAGATACAAACCATCTTACATCAGGTTCAAGATTATTTCTAGCTTTACTGAACATTCCTTTAAATACTTGTGGTGTAACTTTTTCTGCTTTTCTTACATGCCGTACAATATAGCTAGAGTCAGTTGGCTTGGTGTAACGTCTTGCAAATTGTCGTTGAAATATTCTATCACCATTCGCTCCTCGAAACTTAGCGGAAGTTGCTTTTCCAGCTTTTCTTGCATTTCTTGCTGAAATTCCTTCACGTCCGTCTCCGTCAAACTGCCCGTTTTCAGTTTCTTGTTCAGTTTGTGTACTATCGAAATCTTCTGTGCCATAAGGACCTCCTACTTTCTTAAATGACCCTATATCTCTATGCGTTCTTGCTCTAAAATATGAGTTTGTTTTATGATAACTTTCTACGAGTACTGCATTTTTAAACGGTAATATATGTCGATATTTCTCGAAATACAATCCAAAAGGCATTTCAAAAAACCTACATTCAAAAATGCTATAATATTTAATTTTCTCTATATTGTACTCTTTATTATAAAATACTTCAGCTAATACGTAATTATAACCGCCTTTTTTGTTCTTGGGTTCATAATTCAAACCCTTATTCTCAGCTACATCCATCTTTGAAAACCTTCCTTAATCTTCAAACAAATATTGGTCGCAACTTTCAACTCTTACCACTCCGTATCAGCATCTATATCAGTACTTATATCAAAGTCATCATCAAACGCTACATCTGACGCTGCGCTTTCCAACTCTGTATCTTTATCTGCTGCAACGCCCTCTGCATACGAATAAGTATCTATATTTGGTATCAAATCACGATACGCCATATTTACCCTATTCATATCTTTACGATTTTCTGAGCCATTCTTTATATAGTCGGTCTTACAACCTATCGGATTAAAGGCTAATCCTTTATCTACCCAATACTTATGTATCTTACTCATCATCTCGATTAAAGTACTAGGCTCTTCCGCAGTTGCTACAACTCTTACTGAATAATTTGTACGATAATTGTCAAAAGGTATTACATACATAAATAACCATGTTCCATTTGTCATAGCCACTTCTTTGCCTGCATAATAGGCTCTTCTTCCTGAATCACCTACACCCTTTTGACTAAAAATTAAAGCGGTTCTATGTACTTCAAAACAATATTTCTTAGGTATGAGGTAGAGATACAAGTCCTTTCCGTTTAAGGCATTATCTGCTTTATCAACATACATAAAACCCTCTTCTTTAGGACTATACCCTTTATTAGGTACTCCAATAGGTTTATCAAAATACAAAGCTAAACAATCCATTGGATGTTGTATCTCTTTTAATAAAATATTACCCTCAGTATCTACTGCATAACCACCTTTTGAATCCAACTGTCTCTGTGTCAAAGCACCTTTATATTCTATACCTGTCTCATTATTCAAAGAGTCAAAATACTGTTCTTCAATATTATGCAAAACATATTCCTTAGACTCTATAATATGTGGACGATTTTTAGGATACAAATAATCTGGTACAGGGTATGCATCCGTATGCCTATCGTTTATATTACCCTTTGGATGTTTCATGGCTAAACCATTCATCATCTCATGAAATTCGTTATAAAATAACTTATCTAAGTCATCTACATGAGAAGCCATAAGTCTAATTTCCTCCTCTGCTATATGCAAAAATATAAGAATATAACTCTACTTATCTTATAAAAGAAATTAAACTTTTTTCAAAATAATATAAACAAAAATTATAGCAACTTAAAAAATATTAACATAATATAAGTATTAAAATGTCTTAAGTCTAATCTGATAAGTTGATACGGCAGTCTGCAAATTTGCTGCATTATACCCTCTAATATGGTCTCTTATCTTGGCAGGTCTACGATTAAGTGTATCGCCTAAACCTGTGTAAGCGCAATTCAAATTAATACCGTTATAAACTACTCTTACAAAATTTACTTGGTCTGGCTCAAGATAATTAGATAAAATATTGCAAAGTCTTGTGATACACGGAGGTTCTCCGAATTTTATCATTTTCTGCTCATTAGGAATTCTATCTAACAGTTCTGGAGGTATAGGCTGTTCATTTGCTCTATAACAAATTGTTTCTGTTGGCTTATCATAATAGCAAAGTGTAGCCAAATCTATACCATCTGCTACCATATCCTCTAACAACTTCTTATATTTTTTAGGCGTAATTCCCGGACATGTAGGTACATTATCTGCTTTATCACCCCTTAATAACTTGGTTAATAAAACAGTATTATAAGGCACATACAAATTCTTAAATGAACTCAATCCCTGTACATATTCTTGATAGTTATTAGGTGTTACCTGTACATAATGTTTCTTCTCAATCTCAGGTGATTCAGCCCATGTTTTCTTTACTGAACGTAAAAAGACACTTACTTGGTCATCTACAAGAGGTAATAAATCCGCATCTCCTGTGATTACATCAATAGGTAAATTAGGATAATCTTCTTTTGCCTTGGCTACCGCTGCGCAAATCAAATCATCTGCTTCATAACCGTCACCACGCAAACACATTACACCACCGTAATGCAACAATCTAAGGGTATCTTCACAACCCCTATAAAAAGAATCATTTTGGAATTGTCTATCTGCTTTATAGCCAAAACCCTTATCATCTTTAGCATTTTTCAATAATACATCTTTGTGCTTTATGAAATAACCCTTTCTACTTACTGTTGCTCCTTTACTATCAAAACAAACAACCATAGGATTTTTACCACCTAAAGCCCAATTATGCACTTGCTTGATACTATAAGACGGTAATGTAGTATCTACAACAACAGGCTGACCATTCATATCCATCATTGTAACAGACAATGAACTTGCGCCACCCCATGCGTATTTGTAAAACAAATGGCTAATATCCAAAATAATTACTCGTCTATCATCTGTTTGACTTCTAATAAACATATTTGTACCTCTCTCTTTTACATCAAGCGTATAGGTTTTATGCTATACGCTTGACTTATAACATTAATAATCTTCATTTGCCTCTGTGATTTCAGGCTGACCTGCATACTGTGTATAAGCACTATAACTAGGCACATCACCTGTTCCAGCTAAACAATCGAAATAAACTAATGGATAAGTACGTCCAAAGGACTTACCCCATGCTACATACTTCTGCATCAACTCTGTTGATGAGTACCAATCATTTATTTTAACTGTCTTATGTGGTTCAAGTATTCCACAATCATAGAAACCATATAACGTACCTGTTCTATTACTTACATTTGCATTTCTATTACACAAGCACATCTCTGTTGTATTAAATGCAAAAGGTTCGTCCTCTAAGTTCTGAATTGTCAACTCAAAACAAATCAACTGAACAGGTGAAGATACCGTAAATCCTCTATTCTTATCACTAAAAGCCTCAACATAATCAATGGCTTCTTGCTCTACCCAATAACCTGTTAAAGCTACCTTAACCGCATGATATTTACCGTCTATATCCTTGATATAAGTTACAATAGGTGTACCAAAGCCTGCAGGTCTTTCAATAGAACCATCTCCTATTCTAAATACTGTATCATAAACACCAGTATAATCATGTTGAATATAATAAGTACCAATTATTCCATAAGGAATTCCTCTTTCCTCTTCCCAAGGAATTTCAATTTCTCTCTGCATTTCAACATCTTCAAGAATTGTTTCTGCTGGCTGAATCCAGTCATTACCATTTTCATCTTTTACAGAATAATAGTTTACAATTTTCTGTCCATTTTCATCTAATACAAGATTATTATTCTCATCACGGACGTACCAAGGCTCCCATTTAGAAGTCTTTGGATTAAACTTACCATTATCTGCTTCATAATACTTTATGAATACCTCATACCATGCGTCATAATCTGGATTATGTACTTCTTGTTTCTCAGTATAAGTTTCATAACCTACACCAGTAAACTCTACACAAATCTTTGAAAATTCTCGCATAGCATTATGTAAGTCATCAGTAGCAAATAAAGCATTATCAAGTTCACTATCATCTGCAATAATACGAGTTCCTGTTGCATTTGATGTCTGTGGTAAATGTATTACAACCTCTTTACTAGGTAATGCTACATTATGATACCCTCTATCAATCAACCATTGACAGAATAACTTAAACAAATCTTCATCAAAAGTATAATCTGTTTTTTCATCAAAGCCTGCAGACTTATATAACTGTAAAATATAATCTTTATCGTCTACAATACTCTCAGTAACTTGCGCCCAATCTGGTACACTTACAGTAACTAAGCCAACCTCTCCATCTGTTTCTGTATTGAGAAAATCTACCTGTGCGCATACCTTTTGAATAAACTCTTGTTTCAATGTAACTTCATTCACATAAGCCCATTCCTGTGCTAAATAAGAGTCTGCATTTTCAGGTCCTACACATTCATCTACTGTATAAGCATTAAAATTATTCAACGCATTTTGCAAATTAGTGTAAGCTGAACTACTCTGTTGCTCTGCAAGTAAGGCAGCTTGCTCTGCTTGTGCTTGTTCATTCAAAGCAGCTTGGTTTTGTTTCTTCTTTACAACAACAAAACCCACAATAGCAACAACTACAACTAACAGAATGATTAAAAGAATAGGAAATTTCTTCTTTTTAGGTGTTGCATCTGACTCAAACTCATTTGTATAAACATCATTTGTAGGAGGTACAAAGTCTGTACCTCCCATTTGCTGACCCATCTGTGCCTGCATCTGTTGTTGCATTTGCTGATTCTGTTGCGCCATCATCTGTTGATACTGTTCCATAGTCATGCCATTTGGCATCAACTGTTGATTAGGATTAGAATTAGTATTCTGTTGTGGATATACATTCTGTTGATACTGATTAGGTATCTGTGCATTTCCATTATTATTCTTAGGTTTCAGTCCCATAATTCATTCTCCTTATAAACTACCTAATAATTCATCTATCGAAGCTTTAGCTTCGCCAACATTAACTTCCTCAACCTCTGGCTCAGTAGGAGTTTCCTCTACTTCCTCCACTACGGGTTTCTTACCCTTCTTTACTGTCGGTTTCTTTGTTTTAGGTTTTTCAACAGACTTTTCTTCTACCTCTGTTACAGGCTCTTCAACAGGTTCTCCAACATCTTCTACATCATCTGCAAAAGTATCATTTGTACCCATTTTTTCATCTTCTTCTATACTAGCCTGTAATTGTTCCAACATACCACTCTTTTCAAAAAGACCAATAATCTTCTGCATCTTTTGGAAAGAATTAGTAACATCTTCAACCGTAGGTAAATCTTGTTCACTTACTGAATCACCTGCTGAATTATTACTATCTTTTACTGCTATCCTAAATACAGTAGAACCATATTCATTTGTTTTTGTCTGCGTAAAACCTCTATCCTCTGCTCGTTTATTAACTTGGTCAAGAATATCTCCCATTTCATCTATGCCATCTTCCATAGAGTTTGATAATTCTTGAGTCATGAAACTTTGCATAGTTAACAGATTACGTATCTCATTTATACTCTCTTGTTGATTACTTATATGTACTTCACCATCTGTACTTGTATTGTTAATTTCAATACCCTCTATCTGGCTTCGTACCTCTGGATTATAATAATACGCTGTTAAACATTTGAGGATAATAGAGTGCAACATTCTTCCGTTTTTCATAGGCACAATAAAGTTCTTGTACAGTTCTTCATCTGTAAACAATAAACTTAATTGCGCTCTCATGTTACCACTTCCCATCACTAACCTCCTTATAGTCTCAGTAAATCAGCATCCTTTAGTATTTGTGCTTGACACTTCTGCGTTAATTTCTGATAAAGAGGTCTAGCTGATGTTGTGTCAAAGTTTACACAAGAAACAAAGATATTCTTTAATACTTTAGTGTCAATAAATCCTGTCAACAAAAGTATTACAGTTCTTAAATTAATTGGTGACCCTTTGACAATAATATGACCTGTCATTATATTCGCAAACGAATTGAATAAAATCTTAGCCACGAAGTTATTCAAGCAACCAACGTTAAATATAACTACATCATACTGACCTTGCACTTCTTCAATTCTCTTTACCCAATCTACATTGAGTAATGCCAAATCATTCAGATATGCTAAACCAGTAGACAATACCTTAACATTAGCAAATTGCGTATCAGCTACAAAATTCTGATAAGGTTGTTCTCCTGTCAACCACTTTAAAGGTGACTGAATATTTGTTATACCAAAAGCCATATCTATACTTGTATCTGTTACTAAATCTATGATTAAATAACTCTTGTTATTAACTGTGGTACAGGTGCGCTTAAGATTTTTATATAATGACAAGCTACTCTCAACACTACCGCTTGCTACTACTACGCACTTACTATTTAATCTCTCTGGTGTAAAGACTTTAACATTATATGCCAACTTTAAGCCTGCAGCATTTGCTAACTGTCCAAATACACCATTCTTATACTCGTTTATTTCTTCATCTTTTACCGCAAGGTCTACTTCCATATCCGCTGCTTTAGCTCTCAATGCTTCAAATTCATCTGCGGATACGCCTGAGTCTAACTGTGGTTTGTTTTCAAGTTCTATCTTTAACTCATTTATTTCTTTCTTTAAACGATTAATCTCAACGATATTATCGCTACTACCCACTAACTCGCTACCCTTACGTAAAACTTCCAATTCAGAACTAATACGAGCATTTTTCCTACGTTCTTCTAACAAGTCATCATTCAACTGTTTAATAGTGTCACTATCAGCCTTAGACTCTACTAAACTATCTCTTAAACTTGTCACTTCATTTTCAAGTTTACATTTATCAGTTCTTAACTGTTCTAACTCTGATTCTTTATCAGCTAAAGCACCATCATTATTATTTTTGGCTTCCTCTAACTCTTGCTGTAAATCAGAAACTTGTGTTTCCAATGAAGTAATCGTAGTCTTATTTTCTTCAACATTAGCACTCAATTCCTCATTGTCTTGTAATGCCTTTGTCAAAGCCTCAGTACTCTTTTCATTCTCTGCTTTCAGCTTTTCCTCTAAATGCTTATAAGCATCAATAGTACCCTCATTCTCTGCTATTGTATTATTAAGTTCATTGATAGTATTCTGTAAGTCTGTTACAGTTTTCTTTGATTCTGCTAAAACATTCTGCAAATCACTAATTTCAGCGTCTTTGCCACCATTATTATCTAGTTCATCCTGTAATCTTGTTAAGGTGTCATTTGTTTCTGTCTGTGTCTTTTCTAAATTAGCGATTTCATTTGACTTCTCTTCCAAAGTCAATGTAAGTCCAGAAAGTTTACCCTTTAAATCTGTTATCTGCGCATATAACGTCTCAATCTGTTCATCAGATTGTTTCTTTTCCGCTAACAGATTATCGTATTCTTCCTGTTTCTTCTGTATTTCTGCATCTTTTTCATCTATCAAAGAACTAAAATCATTAAGTTTGGTAGTCAATTCTTCTACCTTAGATGTCTTTGCATCCAAATCAACCTGCAAATTCTGCACATCTAACTCTTTTTGATTTAATTCTTCCTTGACTTTATCAAATTCAGAAATAACATTATTTTGTTCTTCTATCTTAGCTTGCAAGACATTAGCATCTGAATTAGAAGACTCCAATAAAGCACAACGCTCTGTCATCTCTTGTAATGACGCTGTAACTTCTTCAAGGTTGTCACTTGCTTTCCTTAAATCCTCTACTTCTGCCATTAAAGAGTCATAGTCAGCTTGTACTTGGTCTTTTTCTTCTTTTGCTTTCTTTAATTCAAACTCGAACTCAGAACAATTCTCTTTTAATGTTTTAAGTTCAGCCTTTAAGGACTCTTGTTCAGCTAAAACCTTATCAGCTTGTGCTAATTTATCTGAATCTGCATAATTCTTTGAGTCTTGTTGCTGTAATTCTGCGTCCTTCTCGGCTATCTGACGCTCTAACTCTTTGATTTTATCAATAAAAGGTGCAATATCAGATGCATTCTGACTATCTGCTAACTGTGCGGTAAGGTTCTTAACAAGCATTTCAGATTGTGCTAACTTATCTTTTAATTCTGAAATTCTTGCTTCTTTCTCACTACTATTATCGCTATCAAAACTCTCTGTTGCGCTAGAACCACCCAAAACTACGGTATCTTCATCTGAAATTACTACTGTATCTTTAGGAGTACTGTCGATTTCAACACTTTCTATTGAACCATCTAATCTTCCAAAACGACTAATCAAAAACTGAGTTAAATCATCATCATTTAAGTACTTATGTACTTTAGGCATATTTAAAACTTTATCTATATCATCACTTACGCCTTGGCAAACCGCATAAAGGCTCTCGTCCAAAATAACAAGAGCCACATCAGGTCTGCTTGCACGATTACGTATAGTACCCTTTATTCCTACGGATTTTAACGGTTCTATTTTGGCTTCTGGTAAAAATTGTTTTAAATATGTTTTTAAAATCTGTTCACCCTCTGGTGTAACATTACCAACTAATACCGCTTTTGATGTTGCCATATATTCCTCCTAAATTAAAGGGCTTCTGCTAAAATACTTGCTCCAAGAAGGTTAAGTTCTCTTGGATTGATAGGCTCTTCTACTGTGTTTACAGTACCATCAGCCGCCTCTTTAACTACCTTATGAATAGGTAACTGTACAAGTCGTACATTTTCATTCCACTTCTTAAAGTTCTCTACAATCTTAGTGCTAAGTGCATGAATCTCAAACTCAGGATTCTCGCCTACAACACCGCCACCGCAACCAATGATATATGAAATATCCTTTGGCTTGAGGTCTGTACCCTCAATATAACCTTGGAACTCGTTGTTTATCTTAATTGCAGCGGTATTTCTTGCCTTATTGATAATATCAACAATATTAATCTTCTCTGCACCATCTTTAATAAATCCTTTGATGATACCCTTTTCAATATTTCTATCAGAAATGTTATGTCCATTAAGTCTCAAAGTCTGTCTTACATCTTGGAATACATTGTTTCCACCAATAGAAACAGTATGCTTTGTGTACTGTAACAACTTATTCTCCTGAATTACAAGATAATCTGTTGTACCTGCACCAATATCATCAATAAGAACAGTTTCATCAATGAGATACTTACACTCGTCTCTGTAAACCATACCCTCTCTGTAAACTACTCCAACATAAGCACAATAACCCTCTGGAAGTACTCTGCAAAGTTCTACGTTTACAGGGAAAGACACTTCAGGAAACTTACAAGTAATTCTCTTGATAGATGTAATCATCTTTGTAAGAGTATCCTTACCCAAATCTACATCTCCGGGTGGCAATAAAGCTACAACCTTCCATGTAATATCCAACTGATTAAAGTCACTTGCATTATTCATAGCAAGAATTGACCTAGCCGCTCTATAAAAAGCGTATCTTAAACTAAGCGGTGTTGTAGGTAACTCCCACTTATGCTGTGTAGCAGTTGGTTTCATACCAACAAGTGAAAATTCTCTCTGCTGTAATTCTCCTGCACAATACTGTCCAGTTACTACACCCGCTAATGTATCCTCTTCCTCTTTTGAAGCGTCAATATCAAGCACTACTGATGTCTTGGGACTGTAATCAGAACTAATTACATAATCAGAATCTACAGATGCAAAGACATTAGGCAACTCAAACTGTCTGTACTTATACAACTTAGTCTTTGGGTCTTTCCCAAATAACACTCTGCACTTAGTACTTGAATTACCAATGTCAATTACTAAAATTGCATTACCTTGAATCATTTTACTTACCTCCGTACTTAAACTTTTAATTTACTATGTTTCAATTAGTTTTCCCTATTATATATAAAATCAACTAAGAAAAACTAAAATCAAACAAAACAAACATAAATCATTTTTAGTTTAAATTAACACAACTAAAAAGTCAACAAAAAACTAAATCAATTTCAACAAACTAAAGAATTATTTACATATTGCCTTGTACGCATTACAAATAATACAAAAACCACAAAAATAGTGCTACACCTTTAAATTTCTAGCATAGCCACTTTGTTGCCTTTGTTGTATTTAAGTATTTTCTGAAATTAAAATAATAGTATCATATTCGTATCGGAAACACAATCTATCTAAACAAAAATGTAAAATATAATCAAAAAATTATATAATATAAACTAATATCTAAACTTTTAAAATAAATCTGAATAAAATATTTTCAAACTATGCTTTGACATAAAAATACCCTACTAGTGTGTAGTAGGGTATTACTGTATTACGCTTTAGTTGTCTTAGAATTTAAAATAATTTGACGTACATTAGGCTGTTGAATTAAGCGTATCAACTCTTCCTCTTTAGAATAATAAGATTTACTCTTTTCTCTAGCTTTTTCTGCATTTCCTTGGTCGAAATCTGACAAATACATAGCTATTTCATGCTTAACCTTTGTCTGGCTTTCATCAACCACACCCCAAATATCAGTAGGAGTTTTTGCTTTCTTCCAACCACTACATTTATATACTTCATCTAAGTTATTATCAAACTTATAATAAAGTTCCAATGTAGGTATCATATAATCTGTCAGTACAATAACATTTGCAATACCCTTATCATTAGGGTTATTCTGTCTCTTTACCTGTGCCTTTATAAACTCTGTTGTATGTCTCTTATTAAACTGACAACTACCCGCTAAAATTATTAGCTCTGTGGCGTTCTTAAAACTTGCACAACGTTGTTTAAAAACCTCATAGTCTGTATAATACTCATCTGGCATTATACCCTGACTCTGTAGATAATCTAAACAATCTATCTCAGCTAATACTACTAACATAACTCAACCTCTCTTTTCTTTAATATTATCTAGTTACAGCAAAGTATGTTGATGTCTCATACCAAGTACCATCATTACCATCTCTTACTACAAGTCCTGTAGAAGGGTCTATCTCTTTTATAGCAGCATGCCATTCACCTGTTGCACCAGCAGCCAGCCAATCTTTATAACTTAACCACTGTAAAATACTTGATTGATAAAGAATATGTACTTTAACTCGTACTGTTACTTTTGCAACAATTCTATTACCATTATTATTACCATCTTTTGCAGTATCAGACGCTCTTAAAGCAGCTACATTAGCTATTAAAGCAGCATTTTGGTTTGCCATTGTTTTACCTGTCATACAACCCTCTATTCTAGCTGCTACATTCTTATAACTGTCTTTATACAAATTTGCTGTAAAGTACTCGATTCTCATTTGTGTACTATCAAGTTCGTACTCAATAGTACCATCTGTTGCTATTCTCTTAGAAGGGTCTACTGAATGATGTTGTGCTTGTGTAAATGAAGTACCTACATATACGCTAGGTTCTTCACATTGACTTGCTTTTCTAAAAGCATTTGTAGTATCAGCACCTACAGATGAAACCTTCTGTAAATGTGCAATAGTATCTAAGTTTGCCATAAATACAGGCTTTAAAACCTTAATAGGTATATATGTTACACCCAATGAATAAGGTGTTAAATAATAAACTGTGTAACGATTACCCTTTATTTTCTTACCTGCGTGTTCTGTCATACAGAAGTTATCTGTCATGTAGTCAGCTTCAATACCACCGCCATTACTTGAATCACCTGTAAAAGCATCATTAAAATCCAACCCCATGTTATCTAATACAGGATAATAAGCCTTAACGGTTGTATAGTTATCTCCACCAGCTACTTTCTGCTTAACTACACCATTTATAACAATAGATTTACCAATTTTGTCATAAAACTTCTTAAACTCTGTTGTAGGTTTTCTATCACATAACGGAACATTAGCTTCATCTAAAGCGTTCATCATACTAATATTGTTATTACACCAATCATAATGATTGTAGTTATGACCCGCTTGACCAAATAACCAAGTATAAACAGACCTTGTAACATATGGATTGTTCTCTGCTACAACTGCCTCTGTTGCATAATCTGATTGATTTTTAGGTAAGCGTCCTTTTGTCTCATAAAACATAGCAAGAATATAAGCACTAGTATCAAACCATACACCATCAGTACCGCATATTGTAACGTTTGCGCCAACTCTATCAGTTGGTGTACGACCTTGTGAAGATACTACTTGTTCACTATACTTATTCTCTTGATATTCTGCACTAAATAATTCCTCCGATGCGGTAGCAGCATCTATTGAACGACTTAACGCAATATCAATATTATTCTCTAATGATGCTAAACGTGGAGCCAAATTATCATATTCCATTAATACCGAAACCATTAGCATTAAAAATATATTTAATACTATAATTATAAATAGATTTCGTGCATGTCTCATTTAATCACCCTCACTCCTACCTTAAACATCATGTATAGATTGATATTTCAAACAAGGTACATAATATGTATAAAAGAACGTAGTAGCACTATAACCAACTCTATTCCAATTTCTTGCGTCTGGTCTAGTACCCTTACTAAAATAGTCCGTGTCCGTTAAATAATTGTTCGTTGCCGTACCAAATCCCCAAATAGGTTGTCTTATCCTTACTGCGGATTGTACTATCATGACATCACCATAACGAGCAGGCTTATTCATTCTCTTTACTAACAAATCTCTATTTGTACCTGAAACTACATCAGTAGCGGTCAAAGATGTCAAAATACCTGCGCCTGCTGCGTCCTGTGTATAATTTAAGCCAATACCCTCTATAAAGGTATCACCATTATTCATATCATGCTCTAATTGCAAAAAAATTGCTTTATACATTTGATAATCTGCATCTGGTAAATAGTTATTCTCCATAACAACTTTCTGCATAGAAGTCATTATAGATTCCATACGCTGATTAACGCTAAATGCTCTGTATACATAGAAACCAATATCAAAGACAAATATAAATATCAATGACAGAAATATTGTTCTGAATACAGTTAACACTAATCTGTGCATTTGACAACCTCCCTTAGTATTTTTAAATAAAAAAGGAGGTAGGTTATCTGTGCAGTGATACCTACCCCCATCCTGTGTGTTGTTTAATTACTTAATATCAATATTAAATCCTTGACCGTTAGATGAAGCGTTTGAACCCCATGTAGGTATCAAGCTGGATGTATCACCAGTTACCTTGTTCCACTGGCAATTCAAACCATTTGCAATACCATTATACATGGTCTTAAGGATACCACCATCATTGAAAATCAACTGCCAAGCAATAAAGATAAGTACTAAGGTACCAATAATTAAAAACACGGTTCTAATTGTTTTTGACATAATGTCACGTCCTCCTTGTTTTACTTTGTTTTTAATCTCAACAATACAAGGCAGCCTAGAACTACCTATAGTATTATAAATCAATCTAAATATAAATAAAAATTATCTAACATTTTTAAAAAGTTATCTAAACATTAGATTGACCATCTGAAGTATTAAAAATCGCTATAGATGTCTCTGTAATAGTAATGCGAACTCTCAAAATCAGGTATTCCAGTAGGTACGCCACTTGCAGAATAATTACTTGGGTAGGTAGTATATTCATCTGCGGCAGTAGTAACTATTGACCCTGACTGACCTCTGTAATCATTTACAGTTACGCCAGCTTGTGTGTTTTTTCCGTATACAGTACATCCAAGTTCCATATCTAAATAATCATTTTTATGTACATTAGGTGTTAAACAATAATTGTAGTAATAAAACGCTATAGGGTTCTCTACGACTCTAGCACTATACCACAAAACACCCTGCCATTGGTTCTTAGCACCGCCTTGTGTTCCTACGGATGCTGTACCGTCTGCATAATTAAACTCATTTGTAGTTAAAAGACCATTATCATCCCAACTACCAAAGAGAATAAAATACAGCATAGCAGCTATAGTAACAGCCATAACAATAGCGAATACTTCTTTAACTACATTATGCATACAACTACTTTAAACCCCCTTTCTTAGAACAATTTTCCCATTCCTGTAGGTAATTTAGAATACCAACCAACTATTACGAATATAAGTAATAACAAGTATATTGCGTATATCGAAATTTCACCTTTACGTACAATCATCTGTGAACGCTTACGCATCAATTCAGTTTTTCTTTCTACCAACTGCATTTTAAAGGTAAGCAAGTTATCATAGTTCTCTACACCATTCAATGACTGGGTTGCTACATTACAGAAGTTGATAATTGTAGCTGAATGATAAATCTCTTTTAATTTAGGTACAGCTACATGGTCTTCATACAAACTAAGCAAATTCAACAAATATCTTGCAAGTTTAAGCATTACTTCTTTTACTTCTGCGGAATTACTATCTTGCAAAGTATCTATATAATTTTCCACCGTTGTCTGTAATCTGGCACGAGAACCTTGCCTCAACTTTGAGTATAACAGAAGATAAAGGTCAATGAAATAGTTATCTATGATTTCATCTTCATCCCTTATTTGTGCGTTAAATTTAGCAGGATACGTAATAAATCTAACTAAGAAAACGGCAGGAATTATCAAAAATAAAATATTGATAAGTCCTAAAGGAAGTGCAACCAAAGAACAAAGTAACGGAAAAGCATATTTACCCCTTAATTCTTCTGGTGTGTAAAGCCTATCTAATTTTTCGGCTCTTATCTCCAAACGTTGAATCCAATAGTTATGCTTTTCATATTGCAAATCGTTCATCAAAACACCTCTGAACATATTTGTAACAAAAGCATACATCTGTAAAAGTGTTTTTTCTCTTTTACGTTGATTGCTTAACTTACGATTTTCTTTAATCTCACTTACAACCTTCTGAGATGTAAGCATAATTTCAAAGACACCAAATATCTGTAAGATAAAGAAAACCGCTATTGCTGTTGCCAATATTAAAATCATTACATAAGTAAAACTCATAACAGCCCTCCGTATCTTAAATTGCCTGAGACTTAATCGTAGTTATATATGATAAAACTCCGAATACTACTAACAACATACAAATCAACAAAAACTGACCTACAGGATTTTGCAAGAAAAACTCTCTTGAAAAATCATCTGTTATCATCAAGAATATGAAATAACCACCTGTCATCAATGTTGAAATAAAAAACTGTGCTTTCAAATTAGCAAATGCAGATTGGTTTTCATCTCTTAACTGTCTTCTTAATCTGTTGGTTTCTGTAATATCTGAGAAAATATCCAACATTTCCTTTTCACCAACGGCCTCATAATAAATAGCTTTTTGTGCAAAGTCATAAAATACTAAGCCTAAGTTATCAGCTAAAATATACATAGCATCTGGGAAAGTATAACCTCTATCTTGGATATTTGTTATAAATGCTGCAAAATCTTCTCTCAAACTAGGTGCAAAGTTATCTTTATAAGTGATAATTGCATTTTTTACACCATTTTTTACCTCTGGTACTATAAGGTCTATTGCATTCATAACATCTGCTTCTCTTTTTTCCATTCGTTCAGACACCATAACTCGTGTCATAATCAACAAACAGATAAACAGAATACATACTAACAACGGTGCAAAAAATACATTTAAACCTAGCACTAGATTGATAGTTATACCTATTATCAATGCCATCAACGCCCAAAACAGCAAGTAACCTACTGCAGTAACACCTTGTCGTTTTAAACCCAAAGCTATCAACTGTTCATTTACCCACATATATAACTTGGCAAGCAAACTATTTCTATGCTGATACACATAACGTTGTAAAGCATACTCTTTAGTAACTGAATAGGTACCTATCTTCTTACTTAAATTTGTCAATACCGTAGATAATATCACTTGTATCTGAAAACTGAAAAAATATAATAAGATAATACCTATAACAATAAGTGTTAGCATTACAAGGTTCTTACCTATTGCTATGTTATGACTCGTATCTAATTGAAACATAACAAGTTAACTCCTTTCAATTATTACATATTTAACAAGGCACTCAAATCACTTGCGTCAGACTCACTCATAGCCACCTTAGAATCAGCTTTCATAGCATCAAGTTCTTTCTGCAATCTAGCTTGTTCAGCCTCTTGTTTCTTCTGCTCTTCCATCAACTTAATTTGACTTGGCAAATTAGTCTGACCCTCTCTTACAGGTGGTACATCTATGTACTGTTTAATTTCTTCTCTTGTAACACCTACAGAATAGAACAACTGTATAAGTTTTTCACTCAAAGGACTTACCTGTTGGAAATAACCATAAATCTTTGTAACCTTACCTGTAACAGGGTCTTTATCAGATTTACCCGTAAGTTTGAACTCAAACAATGTCTTTGTTTCAGCACGTCCATCAATCATCTTACCTGTTATTTCTTCTACCTTCATAACCTTACGAGAACCATCACCAAGTTTCTGCTGAGAAATAATAATATCAAATGATTGTGCCAATGACCTTGCGTGTTCACTTACGCTACCACCTTTTGTTGCTAACTCGGTACTTGCTCTATCAATAGCGTCAGGACCGTCCAAAGCATGCCATGTTGTCAATACTCTATGACCTGTCTTTAAGGCTCTGTTCATCTGATAGAACTCATCAGGTGTACGTACCTCACCGGGTACGATAACATCAGGTGTATTACGCAAGGTATGAGCAATCATATTAGCCATTGTAGGTGTTGTAGGGTCGGCTGCTGCCTCTGGTGGTAAATCTTGCGCTTCCCAATGAAGTGCATTTCTTCTATTTGCTCCAGTTTCCTCTACACGATTATAAATCATAATCTCAGTAGGGTTCTGAATAAGCAACAATCTTAACTCAGGGTCAACTTCCCAACATATCGCATTAAGTAGTGTTGTCTTACCAGAAGATGTAGGACCTACGCAAGCCAAACGAATATTGGCTCTACCACAAAATCGCAAGAAATCTGAAATCTCAGGTGTTAATGTTCCAAATTTCTCGAAATCTACGAATGTCAACATACTAGGTGCATATTTACGAATTGTAACTGATGTACAAGGAAAGTCAAAACCTACCTTACTATCAGGTGTAATAGCTGAACCATCTACGGCTGACAAACGATAGCCCTTACCTGCTGTTCTTGTATTTAACAAAGGATTAACCTTAGTCATACGTGGTGTTGAACCATCAGGATTATAAATCAATCTATCAATAGTTGCGTGTAACTCTGCGTCATTAACAAATTGATAAGGTTTACCTTGTTTATCCAAGAAAGGCTCAGATTTACCACCACGAACTACCCAAATAGTCTTTGCATCGTTAATCTGTATTTCCTGAATACTATCATCTTCTAAGGCTTCACGCAAAATACCGAAATCAACAATATCTATTCTCAATCTATTTATCAATTCGTCCTGCAGAATATCGCCACTTTCTGCCATAAATCCTTCTACTGCTTTTACGTTATTTCTTACATAATTTACAATAAGATTATCCGTAAAATCATTCTGACGCTTAACGTCCCATGAATAATAATCAGTAGGCGTTTTATCTGTCAACATTCTACGACAACTAATAAGGTATACCTCATAAGATACAGTCTCTTTATCAGAATATACCGTAGATACACCATATTTTTGTTGCGCTCTAAAAACTTGTGTTAAACTAAGCATTTAAATACCTCCGCTCACTTAAATTAAGCTACTTGCTCCAAGCAAATCCCTTTATTTAGACTCTTTATCTTTCTTCTTACGTCCAAAGAAACCTCGTTTCTCTTTCTTTTCTTTCTTAGGTTCCTCTTTAACATCCTCTTTAGACTCTTCGGTGGGTTCTGCTTTTTCCTCGGTTTTTTCCTCTGTATCTGTCTTTGCATCCGTAGCTACTTCTTCGGAGTCCTTAGTTTCTTCTTCTGGAGTAGGTGTTTCACTACTCTCAACTGGTTTAACCGCAAAATCATCTTCAGTAACTTCTGTTAAAGTTTTACCCTCTTTCAAGGCTTTTAACGTAGCGTCTGCTTCATGCATATTCTTAGGCGCAACAACAACGGTATCCGTACTCTCAGCTAATTTATCATTGTAATCTTTTAACTCTTTATGATAAGTACCCTCAACTTTTCCATCCATAATATCTTGTGAAGTAATTGTACCTTTTGGCAAATTCTCTTCATCATCATGAATATTAAGAATATGGCAAGCTACTTGAATGACACAATTTGTATATTCAATAATATCTGGCTCAGTACTTGTATACTGATACAAAGGCTTATTCAATACACTTACTCTTCTAATATCCTTAGAAAAAGTATTGCTTGCTAACTTTGTTAAACGATACTGTGATAACATATCGTCCAAGCTACCAATAATATCATCCATAACCTGACTATATACAACATTTCTCATCTTATCCAAAGGACAAGACAATGTAGCGCAATTATTGATAAAGTTATCAATATTATTAACTACACCTGTTGTATCTGTCCAAACCTGAATAACGTGTTGCGCTTGCTGTAATGCTGCGGTATTAACCGCAGTATCTTCATCACAACAATCTATTAAAATAAGGTCAAATTTGTTATGTAATTCAGTAAAAGCTATATCTACTAACTCTGGATTATCATTAGTAGAAAGAATATCTATAATACCTCTATTCTTTCCAAAGAAAGATAATACAGAAATACCACTACTCAATTTGCTCTCATGCAAAACAGAACGTTTCGTAAAGGGCATATCAAACCAATCTAAACGATTAGACTCTTCTGGTACTCTATTTCTATAATCTGTATTTAACAGAATATCTTGTATAGGATGCTTAATACTTGTGTCAACAACACAAACCTTTAACCCTAAATCTGCAATAGCTTTTGCTACATTAGCTACTAAGGTAGAACAACCTACACCATCCATTACTCCCTTAAAAGCAATAATTTCATAGAATATATCAAAATTTTGCTTTCGAGTAACACCTGCGCCTGATACCCCTTTTAAGAGTTGACTATACAACTCTTTTGGGGATTTTACAGTAATATCAGCCGTCTTACTTGAAGTTTGTGTAATTCTATCTAAAAGACCCATTGTTATCCTCCAACTACATTGTTATCTTATTAGTCTATGAGTAAATTAATTATTAAATCCTGCAATACCAGCTAATGCTTCCTGAATATCACTCAAACTATCTGTAATAGAAGAACTTCCATCACGAGGCAACAATGTAATCTGATACTGCGCACCCTTTGCCTGTACTTCCATATAATGCTCTACTTCTTCTGATGTAACCTCAAGCAAAATACTTGCTGGTGTTACACTCTGCAAGAAATTGTTATCCTGTAAAGCAGCGGCTTGTTGTTCCTTAGTCATAGCAATATATTCATAATAAATATCAAATATTGAGTTACCCGAACCATTCAACATATCAAGAACTTTTACTTCACTAAACAAAGGCTCAACTACATCAACTTTCAAACCTTCAGATGAAGTATTTCCGTTAGATTGTTGTAACTGATATTCCTCTTCACTAGGTAAGTTATAAAGTGTTTTCTGATATGATGCTCTAATATTCAATGAATCACCCGGTACTACCATATCACCGAAATCTTTTACTGTGTTCATCTGAATATTTAACAACTCACCATTCATACTATACAAATATGAATTCTTTCTTGTCTGGTCTGCAAGTGTACTATCCCAGAATACAAGTGTATTATTTCTCAAATAATAAGCAGCATAACGCTTTCCTACTAATGCGTCTCTATCTTCCCAACGTACAATAGTACTTCTTCTTTTACCATCTGAGAACTCCATTGTTCCGTATTTCTCAAACTCCTTATAATACATATCATAAGGTTCAACCTTATCCTCTGTAATTAAGGCGTTTGCAGGTATAGATGCATCACTCTTTACCCTTACTACTGTGATTGTTTTCTTTGTTTCTGCTGACGCAATAAATGTCATGATACATACGAAAACAATAAGACCCAAGGCTACAATAATACCTATAACCCTGTTCTTAGCCCTTGAACTATTCTTAGCTTTTACTCCAATTGCCATGTTTTTGACCTCCTGAATTACGTTTACTAAGTTCTTGATTTATATTGACTATCTTGGCATCGGCTTTATATATAATCTTATAAGACCTCTTTCCATGATAGGCATTATCACACAATCTTCTATCTTGTCACCATATAATGATTTAACCAAACGGTCATCTACATAATACTCAATATACTTAGGTATTCTCTGTCCATTTGTATCTAACAAATAAACATATTCCTTGCCATTCTGTGTTACATCAGCCGTTCTACCATGCAACTTATCCTCATACGTTAACTCTCTTAACTTATAAGTTTCTTTTGATTTTATGGCTCCTGTACCTTCATATTTAATATATGTACGGTAACTATCTCTTACATAAGCATTTTCAGTAGCTATCTCTGTACCCTTAACATTTATAAATGACGCTAAATTCTTTACAGGTATAATGTTTACGCTACTTTGATGCATGGACTCTAAATCACTAATAAGGTCATTTAACTTATTCCATATATCTTGTGTAGGCTCAAAATCCTTGATACCAAATGCACCTTGGTGTCCATCTGCATTAGGAAGTAACTGTCTTATACTAGACAAATAAGGTATATCATCATATCTTGCTCTAAAACTTGCTCTTGTTACCTTATTATGGTCTATGGTAAAACCTAAAATATTTTGTCCACCATCTTTATCCCTAAGTTTATTACAAACAATACCCACGAAATCACTTAATTTGTCTGCATCTGGAACATCTGTAAAATCTCTATCCTTAACAAATGCTGCAAATGTAATATTTGAAAGTTTCATGGTCTGCGCTCTAGCCACCATAACGTCTACTAATGTACTTTGACGTTCTTTATACTCTATTCCAAAATTTGCTAAACCCTTACCAAATATGAAATCATAGGTTGCCTTCATATCATTTAATCTTAACAAGGCATTTAACTTTGGTCCTAAAGTATAATCTATATAGTTTCTATCTAACTTTGGTGTTGCACCATTTAAGTTATCTTGCTTTTTATCTATGGTCTGTTCAATCAAATACTTGACATAAGGGTATCTATCGCTATTAGTACGTATATTATAAGTAGTTGTTAAATATGCTCTTGCTTTAGGGTTCTCTATCGCTCTAATATCTGTCAATAAAGTAATACCTACAATAGCCTCCAACTCTTCACTCTTAAATTGTGGCCACAAAGAACAAATCAACTCATAAAAAACGCCAGCTCCGCTTAAATACTTATCTTCCTCTGGCTCAAAATAATATTGATTATTTAAAATAATACCCTCTGTGCCATATGTAGAATTTACAACATTTACAAATTCACCAAAAATCTCATGATGGTCAGTACTTAATATTACTACGTTATTGTCTACAAGACTCTGCATCTCTCCTTCAGTAATATGGAAATCCGCAGCTATAACCAAATACCCATTTAAAGACTCTGGCTTCAATGTAAATCCATGATACCTATGCTCATTAACATAATAAGTATATGGTTTACCCAACATCTCACAAAATTTAACCATTAAATATAATGAAAACAAACCGTCCGGGTCTGGGTCACCATATAACATTATTGGTCTATCACTGAACTTCTCAAATAAAGCCTTAAATTGTTCTGCTCCATGCATCATAACTATCTGTACCTCATCTTTTATCTCTGTACTCTGTAAAACTACTCTCCGTAGACACTGACCTATAACGCTTATCATTTATCAAACGTTCTTGTTGAGTTTTATGGTATATATTTTCATCTCTGTCTCTAGCGTCTATAAAATTCACACTATTCAACACACTGTTAATATTCGGATTACCCTCTAACACATCTTTGTTTACATCAATCGGTTTTCGTAAATGTAATAAGTCTGATAAAGACGTAGTTTTGTCCTTGTTTTTAGCTTGATTTTTATGCAAATCATCAACTAAGTTTCTTCTTATTTCCATTTATTAATTCCTCTAATTGTTTCTCAGTATAATAACGATACCCTGTTGGTGAAACGTGATGTGGGGTCAAAAATCCACGCTTTTCCCAGTTACGCAAAGTAACCGCAGTAACGCCTACCATTTCTGCGAACTCACTAATCTTATAAAATTTCTGATTCTCTCGTTCCATCAAGTTCTACCTCTACAAAGAAATAAAAATTTATACCACAATAAATATATTTTTATCTAAAATAAATAAAATTATATCTAATAAAGTTTTATATTTTTTTATAAAGTTAGATATTCAATCTAAAGTATTCAAAATATCAACTGAAATCAAAATAGAAAAATAAATAACAAAAAAGAGTACCGCAGTTATGCGATACTCTTTGAATTTCTCATTTTTCTTTTGCTATATGACAAAAACTTTAGCAACTAAACTATTTAACATACAATATGACCTAGTAAGATTAAATCTTATGAAAAATATCTATCTAGGTTGCGCCTTGTCTGTGCTTTTACTTTCTCAGCCTGTTCTTTTTCTTCAACAGCTTTCTTGTCTACTGTTTCATTCAACACTACAAAAGCACCCAAGCTAATATCTCTATCATCTTCATCAATATGTTTTACCGAGAAAGAGTCCATATTCAAATGTTTACCACCTTTAACCTTAAAAGCAAAGTCAAAGTCATATATAAAATCTGCTTTCTTATCAATATATCTAACAAAGCTAATTAAATCTTTAGCGTTCTTCCACAAAATATTATTAAGTTCTACCTGTGGAATATCCTTTACACCTACGGTAAAAACCTTTAACGTTGATTCATTATCCTGCAATACAAACATACCCTTATGTAATGTGATTAACATATAATCATTGTCGCAAAACATTACAGAAATATTGTTTGAAAAATCTGCATTATAGCCTACAAATCCTATCTCTTTACACAAAATCATATACTGTTCAGGTTCTTTTTCTTCCTTACTTATAGGCTTTATAAATAATGTAGGTTGGTCACTATCCAAATCCTTAGACTCTATACTTACCATACAAGGCACATTCAAATCCTTAGAAAACTGAACCTGCTTATAACCATTTGCTCGTCTACGTGTAATATCATTCAACTCGCAATTAGTATAAAAACAAATACCCATGTTATAACCTCTTCTTCTTACTGTTTATCTTTCATTTGTACAATAATATCTCTATCCGTCATATCAGGATTCATACCCTTTATCTCATAGTACTTCTTTATGTCATCCTCTGTAAAAGTAGGATGAAGGGTCTTTACATTATAATAAGCTATCAGTTCTTGGTCACTTAAAGTAGGATACTGTTCCTTCAGTTCCAAAAAACCTCGTGCAGTCTGCGCTGTAACGTGCTTAAACTGTGATTTCAACTTATAATAAGTGATAACTTCGTCCTCAGTCATATCTGGATGTCTACGCAAATACATATATGCCATAGCATAATCCAAATTTTCCTCTTCACATTTTACCATAAATGGCTTTTTCTTATCCGTATAATAACGCTCTTTCTCTTCTTCTGTCATCTCAGTACTATTCTTTGCCTTGCAACAAATACTAATTACTTCGTCATCAGACAAACTAGGATGTTTCTTTCTCTGATAGAGCGCATTTGGATAATTTACATTAGCAATTGCACATCTCTCCTTAAATGTTATACTCTTATTCTCATTTTTTGTTATTGCCATTTTTTCTTACCTCGCCTTTAATACTACCTTTCTTACCTCAACAGTTACGTATAATATCTCTATGTTTTATAGTTTAAACTATTGAATTTTATTCTCATCATAAAGTCCTCCAGCTCATCAAAACAGCTTGCTTAAAGTTTTTCCGTTATCAAAATCCACCATTCTGTCTTTTTTAGGAAAAAAATCAAAATTAAAATTGCTACTCCAACAAGACACGAAAAAATACCTTTTAATCTCAAGAATATAATAAAAAGTGAACTCTCATAAAACCATCTAAACTTAAATTTCTGCCTTAATTTCCACAAAACATTATCAAATCTGTCACAACAAAACATGAACCACGTCTTATCGTAACCTTCTTCTTTGACTTTAATATCAAACAATTTTTTAGTAACATATAAAAAATAAAAATGATATATACCTAAAAATATGTTAAAAAACGCAATAAAAAGCATTAAATCTAATAAACGCATCTTATAACCTTATCTATTCTTTCTATCAAATCTCTTACTATCAAATCTGTGTAATGTTATTAGGTTTATACATACGTCATAGACATACGTTTAATTGGCAAGAAGTAGGCTAATACAATAAGCACAAGACTTTAGAGTATTAACCTAATTCTATAACTAAAAACAATATAACATATCTCGAAAAAAATGTCAACATTCTAATTAACTTTTTTCATATCTAACGAAATTTATTCAAATACTCTTCTTTACAATAACAGGATTTGTCATACGACAATTCATTTCACGCACAAACAAACCAACCTTACCGTTTAATGTATATATAGAAGATTTCTTTTTTGCTCTAGTACAAGCAATATAGTGTACCCTACGTTCCTCTGCTAAGTCATTCTCAGATTCCATATTACATTTATTACTTGGGAATACACCCTCGGTATCATTCCATACATAAACGCTATCGTACTCTTTACCCTTACTTTCATGTACGGTAACTATCTGAACATTACTTTTATTTTTACCAATACGAGCTTTTAATCTCTCATTATAATGCTCCATAGTTTCAACAAAAGCATAAAGGTCTTTCACCTTTTGGTTCTCTAGTAAATACTTTAGTGTTTCCAAATAGGCTCTTGCACTCTGACTATAAATAGAAGAACCTGTGAATACAGTATTGATATAAAAGTCATAAATGGCTTTCATAGCATCAAATTCTCTATCTTTCTGTCTAACACCATAAGGCTTTAATATAGGTGTAATCTTTTGAATAAAAGCGGTCAACCAAGGACAACTATAATTTATATCCTCAATAGGTAAATCCCAAATACTCTTATTATTTACTCTCAAAGTATCCATCAACACCTTAAGACTATACCTTGAATGTCTAGGTACTAAAAACTCTAAACTATCTTTTACATTCTGAGATGCTTTTTCATATAATAAGCTAGTCAAACCCATCAGCTTTCTAGGCAAATTTGTAGCCAACGTCATACTCTCACCAGAAATACTGAAATTAACATTACCCATTGATTCCAACATAAATGCAGGTATTGCACCATCATAATTAGTACGACACAAAATAGCAACATTCATATTATTATCTAAATCTTCAGTAATATCCTTCTGCAAATAATCAATCATTTGTCTAAATGAACCAAAGCCATAACAATGAAATATGCCACCCTCTTTTGCAGGTAGAATAGCTTGATTAGCACTATCAGCATTCATGTGAATACTAGGAACAATAGGATTAAGTATATTTGCGGGACAACGCCAATTTACACTAAGCGTACTCATACAAGGTCTAAAATCCTTATCAAATAGTTCTGTCAAAATCTTACTATCTGAACCTTTAAAGCTATAAATACACTGAGAAGGGTCACCGATTGCAACCATCTTACCTTTTGTTTCTGCCCCTACTAAAATCTTCTCTTCTTCACTAGGCTCAACACCATTTATTGTATTTATAGCCAAATGACCTCTTGCATAAAACTTCAAAATAGCATATTGCATTTGTGAAGTATCTTGAAATTCATCAATATAAATATAATTAAATCTGTTTGCTACATGGTCTTGTACTTTTGGATTAGGATTAACATACAATGCGCCATATAACAACTCTTGCACTTCTTCAAAGTCTACAATATTAGCTGCGGTTCTCAAAGTAGCATACTGATTTATTAAAACATCTAAAGTATTAGGCATCAAACCGTAATCCTTCATGCTTGGATGACTATACTTATCAGTCAAACGACCACGACAATATTTGACTATTGTGCCTATAACCTTATAATCTTCTTTTGTTAAAGGAAAATCATCAGGTCTGCGAATATTACAAGAATTTATAGCTTGAATAAGTAAACTTTCTAATTGCTTATCACTACCAATATTTACTGTAATACCCATTGTTTTTAAGCAACGTAAAAACTCTGCGTCCAATGTGGAAAATGTAACCTGTTCTCCACTTGATGAATAACCTAGTTTATACTGCCAATTCAACAACTCTGACTTTAATTCCTCTGCACCTGATTTTAAGAAAGTACATACCCATACTTTATCTACAACTCTTATTTTAGTACCGTTACTTGGCAACGTAACATAAGTAGTTGCTTCACCTGTAATAATATCGTACATAACCTTGAATACAAGTGCGCTTGTTTTACCTGCTCCTGCTATGGCATTGATTTCCTGATTTCCATAAGTACGTAACAAAGTCAAAAGTTCTGTAGGCTGAAACTCAAAGGTACATTTCAATTTCTCAGTATCATCTAACTGATTGTACTCTTCCTCTGTGATAACTGTACCTGTGCTATCTATATACGTAGTAGTATATAGTTTATATCCTTGATTATGTATCTTCTCTAGGAATTTCTCTTCCTCAGTACCATTAACAAACATTGTAGGTGCTTTGACTTTTACACTCACAGCACCATTATTAGATATTGGTGTATTCGGTACACCTTCTCTTGCAGAATAATTCATCACTCTATCTAATGCACTCATACTAACCTCTTTTTCTATATCTTATTTTAGTTATTACATAAACTACTTAGATTATATAACAAATACATTAGTTGCTAAAAACTTTATATGTAAATAGTTATAATATATGTAAATTTTAACATATAGACGAAAAAATAATATAACTAAGTACTAAAAATGTCAACTAAGCAAATATTACTGTAAATAGCAACTAGGTATAGGCTTACCCTGTAATACATAAGAATCATACAAAGGTATTCTGTCTTTGAAATACTTCTGCTTAAAGCGGTCTCTGTTATAATTAACCTCATAATCCTCTAAAAGCCAGTATATGAATTCCTCTTGACTTAAAGCTACAGTAACCGTTTCATAGCCATTTGTTACTCTCTCGACCTTCATATCATCACATTCTTCAAGTGGTACTATAAAGACAAGTTCATCTACCATAGCATACTCAACGCCTATTTCAAACCAGTCAAATTGCTTAACCTCATTACGCAAATTTTGGAATGGTGAAACACTATACATATCTTTTATAGATTGGGCTAAAGCACTAAATCTTAAATTACCCTCATGCTTTAAATCTCTGCTATTGATAATATTTAATGTAATAGAGTTCTCACTAAGGCTCTCAATTACAGCTATCTTCATATCTGTGATTTCTTTTATATGATTTAGTTTCTGCAAATCCTTTCTCTCAAATAAAATAACCACATCATTAACTTGTATATCCAACTTAGCAAGTCTATCTAACTTAGCCTTTCCATCATACCATTCTTGGGCAGATAACAAGCCCATATCCAAACCCATCTTATACCATGCAACATAGCCTACATGACTTTTTTGACTCTGAATTATACTTGAGTCGTATGTGTAAAATACCCATCCTTTAAAACAATTTGTCTTATCGTATAAAATAAGGAAATAAGATAATGTATTCTCATCTAAAACCAACGTATTATTAAAATACAAATACAAAGATAAATGTAATACATCATCATCTGTTTTTTTCAATCTACGAATAGCTACAAAAGCTATCATTGAAACCCAACTAAGATGTGCTAATATACCGTCCATACTTGCTTTATTTATAGCACCGCCTTTGCCCTTTACACTATATTTACCATCTAAAGCAAAAACCCATCTGTTCTGTGTTTTACCAACATTAAAACAAATTTGTAAAGGCTTTGGTGTCATCAAAGCATACTTATACTTATTATAAAGTTCATTATCAATCACCCATTCATCTTTTCTTCTTCTATTAATATTATCCGTGTCATCAAATCCGACTGTATCTAGTGTAAATGCCACATTCTGTAATATTAACGAATAATGTTTCCAATCTTTTAAGGTAAAACTATCTAAATCCACTAACAATGTATCAGAAACATTAGCATCAACAACCCAACCCTTTTTCAATGCTATACAAAAATAAACCCAAATAGGTGACTTAGTTAAAATCTCATCAAGTTTAATCCCTTTTAAACTTAAGGATTCTCCGTAATACAAACTCAAATATTTACCTAGTTCACATACATAGAATAACTCACAAGCAAGGTCAATACCCTGTGTTTCATATATTTTATTTAACTTAACTGCTCCTTGTTTACTCACCATACACTCCGTCCTCCTTGCTTATGTCCTTTATCAATTTTTGCAATTTCTTCATATAATCTGATTCCTGTAACGTAGTTACCTTCTCTACTTCACTTTCACTAAACTTATTAAGTAACTCAGTTACAACTTTTTCATCTGCACCTTTTATATGTAACTTCTTATGTAATGCAGCCCAAACAAAATACAACATACGCTCGTCCAACTGTGCCAAATCCTGTCCTATAATAGGCATTGTATATTTTGTTAAAGCATACAAAGTATCATTAAACTCTTTAGCGTCAGCTACGGTCATCTCAGTATCACCCTCATAACTTTCAGCTATTTCTTTAATAATACCCGCTACTGCACTCGGTATAGTAATGTTCTCATTGAGGAATTCCTTAACTACTAGTTCAGTATTTATATCATTAGTTTCTTGAACCTTTATCTGTTCCTCCAAATCCTTATATTTATTCAATAAGTCAAAATACATCTTTTGATAATCTTTACCACCGTGTTCTTTTTCTTGGTTCTGTTTATGCACAAACTCGCTACTCTCAACAATACCCTCTATCGTAGTATTATCAACCAAGTTCTTATGCATTAGTGTAGCCAATTCGACTTTCTTCTTATTAATATTGTAGTTATTTGACATTAACGGTTGACTCAACAAACTAACCAAATAAGCTAGTTTATTCTTATCTACATCAAAAGACTCTGCCAATCTCAAAATATTCTGATTAGAGACACGCATTAAAAACTCCAATTCAGACTTACACTCAGTAATATCAAATTTCAATTCCGAATAGCCTAAACTATCTTTTACTAATGCCTGTAATAAGTCTTTAGTAAAATAAGTATCTATATTTGCGTCACCCATTTTCAGAACTCTAACCTTATCACAAAGGTTTGACATTGTTTCCAAATCCTCACTAAAAAAGGCACGTTCAATGTCATTTGGACTTCCAAATACTTCTGTAAACGATTTATTGATTCGTGATTCTTGTACTCGAATTGCCGTTTCAGTAATTGGCTTATCATGTGTTAGATTCCACAATTGTACTTTGATAGAATTTTTAGTAGCGTAATTTTGCAAAACAAACTGTACTTTCTCAGTACGTCCAAAAGCACCAGATTTAAAATAATCTTCAAAGAATTTAAAAAAGTCTACAGTAGCCTTACTAAAAGGCACATCATTAAGACTACCCTTCACTAATATGCTATAGTTCAATCGTTTCATTGTACTAAATATAGATGATTTAGTATCTCCCATACCTACCTCGCTTTAAAAATAATGTTAATTTACAATCTTAAGTAAAAATACATCTGAATAAAAAATTTCAACTTCTACATTTACGATTATACAACGATAGCTACAAAAATGAAATAAAAATTTATTTATTTTTCTATTTTTCCCTATAGGGGCAAAACCCAAGTAAAAAGCCCTAAAATGAATATACATTTCAGCAATATGTTTCAAATTTGATATAAAAATGAAACAAAAATATGAAACAAAAATAAACTGCATGAAGCACGTTTAAGTTACTTTTTAATACTTAAAAAATAATACATAAAAACTAACTACAAAACTAAGTATCTGATGATAAATTTAAAATCTATAAATAATTATTTAAATGTCACTAAAAAAATATCTAAAAAATTCAACTTTAACAACTAAACAAAAAATGTGACCATCATAGCCAGTTGGCTATTCAAAACTAAGCCTAAACAAAATTCTGCTAATCCCTTATATTGTATCTAATTCATCCTATATCATTATTTATCTCTATTTTTACAAAATACCCCACTTTTTTCAAACCGTTACAATACAAAAGGTTGCAATCAAAATAAGAATTATAATATACAAAATAGAATTTAACAAAACAAAATAAGAAAAATAAGTATCAAATAAGAAAACTAATAAACACAAATTAGACTAAAAAATTTCAAACAAAGATAAAAATAAAACAAAACAGATAACTATAAAACAAAAATAAGACAAAATATAATCAGTATAAGTAAATAACATAACAAAATAAGATTAAACAAGAACAAAAATCAGAAAAATACAAAGCAAAATCAGTATAAAAACAATCAAAAAATAACTATGTAAAATCCTATCTGAAATTTGAAATGAAAATAAAAATATACTAACGTCACAAAAAATAATACAACATACAATAAATCAAAAAACAAGAATATAAATATAAAAATAAATAACAAAACAAAAATCAACATAGATAAAGAAAAATCAACATTTTTGTTAATGACCAAAAAAGCTATAAAAATAATAACTAATTTTAGAACCTCAAGAAATTTATATAAATTCTAAGTATTAAAACA
>JAEEGL012902538.1_pt1 | contig 62771 bp, 57 predicted proteins | sample 9134231 | NCBI WGS metagenome assembly JAEEGL01 (sample SAMN16246548, study PRJNA631951) | gut metagenome | biome: gut microbiome; feature: rumen; material: fiber-attached | host: Bos | place: Iran: Karaj | collected 2018-10
AATGAGCTACTTCCGCATTCGTGAAGTTTGGCTTCGTGGGGGAGGGTGGACTCGAACCACCGAACTCTTCCGAGGACAGATTTACAGTCTGTTGCAATTGCCGCTATGCGACTCCCCCGATGTATTTTGTCCGACTGCTCAATCTTTCAAGCGTCGGACCCCGAGCCGATGAAGGGACTCGAACCCCCGACAGGCTGATTACAAATCAGCTACTCTACCAACTGAGTTACATCGGCTTCTGTCAACCTTTCAAACACCTCTTCTTTTGCTCTTTTTACACGTGTTTTTCACGTGAATTGAGGTTGCAAAAATACTACTTTTTCTAATACTGGCAAAGTTTTTTTTCATCTTTATGCGAAAATAATTTGCAACTATATGATTTGCAGGGGTGTCTGTGTTGAAAAAATTTTATCCATGAAGTGGTATTGCCCATGTAAAAACCGCAATCTTCACCAGAAAAACGACAAAATTCACCCTTTCTTACAGCTTGTTTTTTGCCGTTTTCAGATTCATGAATTATAACGCCTGGAGAACACGTAATACAAACTGGCATTTAGTGACCGTAGTCGGCCATGAATTTGATGCGCATGAGACGGATTTCTTCCTCGGTGTAGTCTGGGTCGTCGGCGAACTCTTCATAGGCATCTTCGAGTGAGTCACTCTCCGAGCTGCGCCAATAGTCCATCAATACTTCCTGATGGTCTTCTTCGATGACGTCATTAATGTAATAGTCTATGTTGAGTTTGGCACCGCTGGAGATGATATGCTCCATTTCTGTGAGCAATTCGTCCATGGTGATGCCTTTGCCATCGGCTATGTCTTCGAGACTCTTGCGACGGTCGATACTCTGAATAATATATACTTTTATGCGTGATTTGTTGACGGCCGAGCGCACGACGATGTCTTGTGGCCGTTCAATGTCGTTGTCTTCGACGTATTTTTTGATGAGTTCGATGAATGGGCCGCCGTGTTTCTGTGCTTTGGCGATACCTACGCCTGAGCAGTGGGCAAGTTCGTCTATGGTACAGGGGTATTGAAGTGTCATGTCCTTGAGCGATGTATCCTCAAAGATGACATATGCGGGCAGTTTTTCGCGTGAGGCAATGCTCTTGCGGAGGCTTTTAAGTTGCACATATAGTGCTTCGTCGCCTGCAGCGGAGGCGCCGCCTGCGGTCTGTGCGAGCATTTCCTCCTCGTCGTCTTCGGCAGCGGCGGTGTAGTCGTGGTCGCAGGCCACGAGAATGCTATATGGTTTCTTTATGTATTTGTTGCCGGCGGGCGTGAGCTTGAGGACGCCGTATTGCTCGATTTCCTTCTGTAGGAGACCTTCGAACTGTGCCTGACGGAGGACGGCTTTCCAGAAGAGGTCGTTGCGGTCGGCGCCAGCTCCGAACTGCTCGAGTTTGTCAAGGTGGTAGTTCTTCGTGTTTGTGTTGCGGCGGCCCATTAGCACGTCAACGATGTCTTTGGGCTTGAAGGCCTGCTTCATGGCTACGATGGTCTCAAGGGCGAGGGCGGTTTCTTCTTTGGCTTCTTCTTTGGGCTTGGGGTGGAGGCAGTTGTCGCAGTTGCCGCAGTAAGCCTCGTTGTAGTCTTCGCCGAAGTAGCGCAGTATGTTGAGCCGCCGGCAAGCCGAGCTTTCGGCATAGGAGACCATCTCTTGGACCAGTTGGCGGGCCATTTCCTGCTCGGTGACGTTCTTTTCGGTGAAAAACTTGTATAGTTTCTCGACATCCTGTTCGCTGTAGAAGGCGATGCATCGTCCTTCGCCACCGTCACGACCAGCTCGTCCTGTTTCTTGATAGTAGCCTTCGATGCTCTTGGGTATGTCGTAGTGAATGACAAAGCGCACATCAGGTTTGTCGATGCCCATGCCGAAGGCGATGGTGGCTACGATGACGTCAACCTCTTCCATGAGGAATTTGTCTTGGTTTTCGGCGCGTACCTTGTTGTCGAGTCCGGCGTGATATGGAAGGGCTTTAATGCCGTTGATGACAAGAAGTTCGGCGAGGTCTTCGACTTTCTTGCGTGTCAAACAGTAGATGATGCCGCTCTTGTTGGGATTTTCTTTGATGAAACGAATGATTTCCTTGTGGAGCTGCATTGGCTCGGCGGGCTTCGGCCGCACCTCGTAGTAGAGGTTGGGTCGGTTGAAAGATGAGATGAAGGTCTTGGCCTTTTCCATGCCGAGGTTCTTGATGATGTCTTGCTGAACCTTCGGGGTGGCTGAAGCAGTGAGTGTGAGTATGGGCACGTTGTTGCGGATGGCCTTGATGGCGTCTCGCAGACGGCGGTATTCGGGGCGGAAGTCGTGGCCCCATTCCGAGATGCAGTGGGCTTCGTCGATGGCGAAGAAAGAGATTTCCAACTGTCGCAGTATCTCGATGGTCTCGTCTTTGGAGAGGGTCTCGGGAGCTACGTAGAGGAGTTTGGTGCCACCGCGGAGGAGGTCTTCTTTAACCTCGTTCTGCTGCACTCGTGAGAGTGACGAGTTGAGGAAGTGTGCCACGCAGTTGTTGCCAGATGTGTAGCGGACGGCGTCAACCTGGTTTTTCATCAGGGCTATGAGCGGCGAGACAACAATGGCGGTGCCTTCGAGAATCATGGCTGGCAGCTGATAGCAGAGACTCTTGCCACCGCCAGTTGGCATTATGACGAAGGTGTCATTGCCATCGAGTAGGCTCTGGATGATTGCTTCTTGGTCGCCCTTGAATTTGTCAAAGCCGAATATTTCTTTCAAATATGCGTGTAAATCTTCCATAGTGTCACAATAATTCACGCAAGAGAGCGTTATATGTTTCAGTTTTACAAAGATACTAAATAATTTCTAACCGACAAAATAATTTTAACTGTGAAGAGTCGTGATGAGATAAAACAAATTGCTATTCAGGTGATTGGCGATGAAAAAAAAGCAGTGGAGAATTTGTGTGGTCACATCGACGATGCCTTTGCTGAGGTGGTGGAAACTCTTTTTTCGACCTCCGGCCGCGTGGTGGTTACGGGTATCGGCAAGAGCGCCAACATCGCCGCTAAAATAGTCTCTACATTCAACTCGACCGGCACACCGGCCCTCTTCCTCCATGCCGCCGACGCCATACACGGCGACCTGGGTATGGTGCGGCCAGGCGATGTGGTGATATGCATTTCTAAGAGTGGCAACACGCCGGAGATAAAGGTATTGGTGCCGTTGATAAAGAATTTCGGCAATAAGCTGGTGGCAATGGTTGGTAACCGGGATTCATTCTTGGCGCATGAGGCCGATCTGGTGCTCGATACAACAGTAGAGCATGAAGCGTGCCCCAACAATTTGGCTCCGACGAGCAGTACCACTGCCCAGTTGGTTATGGGAGATGCTTTGGCGGTGGCGCTGATAGAGTGCCGCAACTTCACGGCACGCGACTTCGCACGTTTCCATCCTGGCGGTGCCTTGGGCAAGCAGCTTTATATGAGGGTGGCCGATCTTTACATACAAAATGAGCGGCCTGCGGTGCCGCTCACAGCCACCATTGACGAGACTATCCTTGAGATGACTTCGAAACGACTGGGCTGTACGGTGGTGCTCGATGGTGAGAAAATAAAAGGAATTGTGACTGACGGCGACCTGCGCCGCATGATGCAGACGTTCCATTCGCCCACGACGGCTGCAGACATCATGCACCCTAATCCCAGGCGCATTATGGATACTGAATATGCTGTTAACGCGCTGCAGATGATGCGTGCCAACTCTATCACACAACTCATTGTCACAGATGCCGACGACCGCTACCTCGGCATCATACATATTCACGACATACTGAGGGAAGGAATAATATGAAACTATATACAGATAAGGTCGTCAAGATATACCGGTCACGGACCGTTGTCAAGGAGGTCTCTGTGGGCGTCAGCCAAGGCGAGATTGTGGGTCTGCTGGGCCCCAACGGCGCTGGCAAAACAACAACGTTCTACATGGTGGTGGGCATTATCAAAGCCAATTCGGGCAGGGTGTTTTTCGAAAGTACCTGTGATGAGGATAAGAAAAACCCTGTCTTCGCACTCAAGAATGCCGAATGCCCCGATGGCGACGAACCTTGGCGTTTGGAGATTACTGACTTGCCGATGTATCGTCGTTCGCAGATGGGTGTGGGCTACCTGGCCCAGGAAGCTTCTGTGTTCCGACAGATGAGCGTGGAGGATAATATTGCTTCGATTCTCGAATTCCGCAATGACCTCAACAGGGATCAACAACGCGAGAAGTTGGAATCGCTCCTCGACGAATTCCGTCTGCAGCACATACGTAAGAGCAAGGGCATACAACTCAGTGGTGGCGAACGTCGCCGTACCGAGATAGCTCGTGCACTTGCCAACGACCCCATGTTCCTGCTCCTCGATGAACCCTTTGCTGGTGTCGACCCAATTGCCGTGCAGGACATACAAGACATAGTGGCGCACCTCAAAGAGCGCAACATAGGCATCCTCATCACCGACCACAATGTGCGTGAGACTCTCGCCATCACCGACCGGGCCTATCTGCTTTACGAAGGCAATGTGCTGCACCATGGCACCCCTGAAGAGATGGCATCCGACCCAGACGTGAGGGAGAAATATTTGGGTCGCGATTTCGAGTTGCGCCGGGCAAAGACTATGGATATTTAAGACTATTTACTAATAAGAAACTATGGAGAGATACTGTGTCATTATGGCTGGCGGCATAGGTAGTCGCTTCTGGCCGTTGAGCAAAGACAACTGCCCTAAGCAGTTTCTTGATATACTTGGTACAGGTAAAAGCTTTATCCGAGCAACCTTTGAACGTTTCCTTCCATTGGTGCCGGCCGAGCATTTCGTGGTGGTTACCAATGCCGCCTACAAGGGATTGGTGTTGGAACATCTGCCTGAGTTGAAAGAGAGTCAGGTGCTATGCGAGCCTATGCGCCGCAACACGGCCCCCTGCATAGCATACGCCAACTACCATATCCTAAGCCAATGTAGGGAGGCATCCATCGCCGTGACGCCCGCCGACCATTTAGTTACCAATGAATCTGAGTTCCAGCGCGTGATAGGCATGGGACTCGACTTTGTGGAGCGCAACCGCGAGGCACTTATGACTATCGGCATCAAGCCCAGCCGTCCTGAGACAGGTTATGGTTACATCGAGGTCGACAAGGTGCAGGAAGGTATAGTACCTGTGAAAAATTTTAAGGAAAAACCCGACTTGGAGACCGCCAAGCGGTTTGTGGAAGATGGCCGTTATTTCTGGAATTCGGGTATCTTTATTTGGAGCAGTGACGCTGTAATGGGTGCTTTCCGAAAGTATCTGCCTGACATGGTGGCTGTATTTGACGAGGGCAAGGCCCTGTTCGGTACCGACAAGGAGCAGGAATTCATCAACCGTCAGTTCGAGAAGTGTGAGAATATTTCGATAGACTATGGCGTTATGGAACGCAGCAAGAGCCGTTACACCGTTGCAGCCGACTTTGGGTGGAGCGACATTGGCACGTGGGGTTCTCTTTATACCCATGCGGCTCACGATGGCGTCGGCAATGCGGTGAATGGACATGCTGTGCTGGTTGACACCAAGGACAGTGTGATCAACATCGAGCACGGCTACGAGGCTATCGTGCAGGGCATGGACCACTGCTTGGTGGCCTTACGCGACCACTCTCTGTTAGTGTGTCGGCTCGATGACGAACAGTTGATAAAACATTGGGTTGATAAATTATAACAACAAAAGAGAGGGGGTCGAACTGCTGTTCGACCCCCTCTCTCTTTCACTCATCTGTTAATTCAGGAAGAGTTCTACCGGCGTACCCCCGACTTCCACTATCTGGCAGCTGCGGGCGAAGTTCAGTATGTTCTGGACTACCTGCTCTGAGGGTTGTACGTCTATGCTTGCAGAAGTAACGGAAAATGTGTCTGTACTTAAAAAATCGTATTCCTGCATCATACGCGCCAGTGTTGGTTATTAAATGAATTCGATAAAATAACGAGTTTGTGCGTAATAAATTGTACTAAAATCAAAATTTAACATTTCAAAGTAAATCTTTGAGCTCGGCGAGGAAACTGCGAACTTCCTTCAGATTGTTCACAAGCTCCATTTTAGGGTCTTCGATAGGGCGGGTACGCATCTGTTCGCGAGCGCCGTCAAGGGTGTAGCCGCAATCTCGCGTGAGGTGGTGGATGCGACGCAAAATCTCGATGTCGTGGTCGGTATAACTCCGTACGCCACGTTTGTTTTTCACTGGCTTTATCTGCTTGAATTCGCCCTCCCAGAATCGGAGCACTGTGGTCGGTTCGCCAACCAGTTCGGCGGCTTCGCCAATGGTGTAATACAACTTTTTCTCCATCGTTCTATTAATATGAATAATAGCCTTGGTTTTCAAGGTAACTCTCGTTCTTCTCGTATTTGATGTCGCGCAGGGCGTCGGCTTTTATGTTGATCTGGAAGAACCAGCTGCGGTAGTAGCCGAAAGGACACCAGCTGAACTTCATCTCCCAGCAGTGCAAGTCACGGTATATGTCGACAGTGGTATAGGACATGCCTTTGTTGACAAAATCGTAGCCCGTGGTCATGGCTATTTTCCAGTTCTGAGTGAGGCTTACATTGCCAGAGACTGTGATGCTTTGGATGGTTTCTTTGTTGAGTGAGAGCTCGCGTGCTACGTAGCGCGAAGCGTGGCTGAAGGTATAGCTGATGCTTATGTTCCAGGGCACGGAGAAATCCACATAACCGCCCATCATCATCACAGGACTGTAGTTGTAGGGCGTCTGCAACAAGGTGTATACCGGCTGCCCCTGCGACTTGGTGTTCTTGTCACCCTTGAAGGTGTTATTGTTCAGATTGAACGACAATTGGGCACTCCAAGTGGAGTTTTGAGTGCGGAACAAACGCCGTTCGGTAGTCCAAAGGAATTGGTTGTGCATGTTGCCGAGCGAGTCGATGACGTAGGGACAGAAAGATCCGCTGTAGTTCAGCACCAGGCTGCGGAAGAAGGTGGTACGGCCGGTGACGGAGAGGTTGCTGAAATTGAGCGAGTCTCTGGCGAGATCGTATGAACCACTGAGGGTCAGGTTTTCCAAAAGGGCTATTTTCTTTACCTCGGCTGCAGTGTCGAATGGGTTGGCGACTTTAATCTCTAAGTTGTTGCCTATGGACACTCGCACCTGTCCGCTACGTCCATCGGGCGGTCCGCCGTAGAGGCTGTTCTGGAAGATAGAGTATCGGTGGACGTAACCGGTGGTGTCGACATATTGACGCCAGAAACCCATCTTGGCGCTGCCAAAGTCGGGACGGTAGTTGAACGACAGCGACGGGTTGATGACATGTCGCACAGCCTTAAGGGGTCCAAACTTGAACTGGAACATGCCATAGATGCGGGTGGAAAGCGAGGAGTTGAAACTAAAGTCGCGGTTGGCCCGGAAACCGTGTACCGTATCTGTGGTGACAGTACCGGTAGTGCTGTCGTAGCGCTTATTGATGGTGTTCCAATGCCACCGTTCGTTATATGTCAGCGAGTTGGTCCAGTTGAAGAACTTGAGCAGTTTGACGGTCGATGAGAGCGGGATGGAGTGCTGTACGCCGTACTGCATGCGGTTAAGGGTAGTCTGTTTGAAGAGGTCAGAGTCTTGGGCAGTAATGTTGTCCTCTGCGTTCATCACGTAGGATAGCGATATGTTTTCATACCAGCGATAGGCTCCAGAAGGATTGCGGCGGCGCAAAGGATAGATTGTGACAGACGAGAGTGTTACCGACGGCAGTTTGATATTCATCACGCCGGTCTGTGAGTTGAACGATTCGCGGGCGGTGGCGGCCAGATTCAGATAACTGCCTAATTTGGTGTTGTAGCTGATGGACGAGGTGGTGGTCGAATTGAAGTAGTCGCTGCGGTTGGTAGTATTTTTATTGTAGTTGCGGCTCTGCAAGTTGACGTTTGCGGTGAAACGGCTGTATGGGTTGGATTTGGGGTCCTGGTTGTGTTGCCAATTGACCTTGAAATCGTTGTAGGCGCTGAAGGTGTTGGTGTCGCCACGTATACCGGTGAAGGTGCGTCCGAAGCGTATGTCAAGTAGACCCTTGTATTTGTAGCGTTTATAGTAGTTCGATTTGGCTTCGGCAGCCCAGCTGAGATTGGTGTATATCTCGCCCAATAGCGAAAGGTCGAGGTTGTCGTTGATGGCCCAGTAGTAGCCACCGTCCTTGAGGTAGTAGCCGCGGTAGTTCATCCAGCCGTAGGAGGGGATGAGGATGCCAGAGGCTCGGTTGTGGGTCAAAGGGAAGAATGCGAATGGGAGCGCTACAGGTGTGGGTGCGTCTTCTATGGTGAGCCAGGCCGGACCTGTGACAATCTTGTCGCCACTGATGAGTTTCGACTTGGTGAAATTGATGGCGAAATGGGGGTGGGCGTAGTTGCAGGTGGTGTAGCTGCCGCCGCTGAGATACATGACAGAATCGTTGATTTTCTTCACCCTCTTTCCGTGAAGGAATCCCTCGCCCTCCTGGGTGATGACACCTTGGATGATGCCTTTTTTGCTGCCGTAGTTGAAGGTTATGGTGTCGGCGTGGTATTCGGCGTCGTCCTGTTTGAAGTATGGACGACCAGCTACGTCACCGGCAGTGTCGGCGGTGCCATAGGCATGTAATGTTTGACGATTAAAGTCCACTTCCACATGGTCGGCTTTGAGGTTCATGTCCTCATAGTCGATGCTGCCTTCGCCATAAAGGAATGCCCGCCGTGAATCGAGATCCATGGCAACCGAATCGCGTGCCGCATACTTGATGACCTCTTTAACGGGATTCTCAGAGATGCGCATAAGAGTATCTATGTCGTTCTGGGACGTGACAGACAATCCCGCCAACGTCAGAAACAACAGAACGAGTCTCTTCGCATATCTCTTTGCCTTATCCAAATTAATTAATTTTCAATATTAAAAAATATTTGTATCTTTGCATTTCGGTTTGCAAAGATAAAACTATTTGTGCAAACTGAAAAACAAAAAATTATTGTTTTGTATATGAAACGATTATTTATACTAATTATTGTGCTGCTTTTACCGTGCGGTGCTGTTTTTTCGCAAAAAAAAGAGTCCTATCATGTGCGTACAGTGGTGATAGACCCTGGTCACGGAGGTGCTAAACCTGGCGCTCGGGGCGGTCGCTCGTACGAAAAGAATATCACCCTCGCTGTGGCAAAGAAATTCGGCAAGCTTATTCAGGACAACTATCCCGATGTGAAGATTATCTACACACGTACTACCGATGTCGACATCTCTTTGGCCGAACGTGCCCGCATAGCTAACCGCAACAAGGCCGACTTATTCATATCTATCCACGCAAACTCTCATCCTACGAGCACTCCCACAGGTGTGGAGACTTTCGTTATGGGTCTCTCGGAAAGCAAGGCCAACCTTGAAGTCGCCAAGAAAGAAAACGCCGACATATTGCTCGAAGAGGATTACAAAAACAACAAGGACTACAGTGTTTTCGACCCTAACTCGCCAGAGAGCTACGTGCTTCTGACAATGTTCCAGAACGCCTTTCTCGACAAGAGCCTCAATTTTGCACAAGCTATTCAGACACAGTATAAGCAGAACTTGAAAACTATCAATCGCGGTGTGAAACAAGCCGAGTTGTTCGTCCTTTACAAGACCACCTGCCCTTCGGTGCTCACCGAGATAGGTTTCATCAGCAACCCTGCCGAAGAAGCATTTATGCTCAGCGACGAGGGACAGGCTAAAATAGCAGTCAGCCTGTTTAACGCCTTCATGGTCTACAAGGCCACCGAGGAGGGCAGCAACCGCATTGCATCGCCAAAGATCGACCTGCCGGGCTACCGTTCGTCTGCCGTTCAGGATGCCAAGATGCAACCCGAGGGAGGTGCGGCCGAACAGGTGGCAGAAGAGGTAAAGACGCCGGAACCTGCAGAGGTACAGCCAGCACCAGAGTTAAAACAGACTGAACCAGAAAAGCCAGCCGTCCAGCCTGTAACCCCTGAACCGAAGGCATCCGAACCCGAGACGAAGCCTGCCGCCCCGGCAACAAAGCCCACCCCTACGGAAGAATTGCCTCAGCGTCTTGAGCAACAACCCCAGCAAGGAGTTGTTGAGAAGACGGTAGAAGCACCTGTCGTCGAACAGAAAGAGGCGCCCAAGGTCGAACCGGCCCCCGAACCCACCCCCGAACCCCAACCCGAACCTAATCCGGTTCAGGCCCGCGTAACGCTTCAGCCACCACAAAACACGGCTGCGGCAGACGCTGCGGCGTACTATACGGTACAGTTCCTCACCAGTCCTACGATATACAAAGCCAATGCGCCGCAGTTGGGTGGCATAAAGGACTACAAGGTAATCCGTAAGGGCAAGGTTTATGCGTATGTCACCGGTCGTTTCGCCACGATGCAGGAAGCTGCTGCATATAGCGAACACATCCATAATGCCACGAGTTTCAAGGATTCATGGCCGTATCTCTACAAAGAGCCCAAGTCTGTTGATACGAAACCTGCCCAAGAACCTGCCGCCAATGAAAATGCAGTGGCAAAAGAAAAGCCTGCCGCAAAGTCTGTCGTCAAGGGATTGGTTTATCGTGTGCAGTTCTGCACCTCCTCTAAAGTCATGAAAGCCGGCGATCCCGACTTGCAGGGTGTCAAGGATATCCACATGGGTCAGTCTGGAAACTATTATATTTACACCGCCGGCGACTATACCAATGTTCAGGATGCAAATAAACGTTGCGCTACGCTGAAGAAGACCACCAAGTTCAAGGATGCTTTTGTGATTGCCATCTACAATGGCGAACGTATCACTCTGGATCAAGCTGCTGCCTTGGGTAAAAAGTAATGAAATGATTGACGTAAAGGATATTAGTAAGTTGTATGGCGAACAGCGTGCTGTTGACCATGCTACATTCCATGTGGGACGCGGCGAGATCGTGGGATTGCTCGGTCCCAACGGTGCCGGTAAGTCGACACTGATGAAGATACTCACATGCTTCATCCCGCCCACCGAGGGCGAGGCAACAGTGTGTGGCCACAGTATTTACGATGACACTATTGCCGTGCGCCGCTCGATAGGTTATTTGCCAGAGCACAACCCTCTCTACCTCGACATGTATGTACGCGAATATTTGCGCTTTGCCGCAGGTCTTGGAGGTGTCGCCAATGCCAATAGCCGTGCCGACGAGATGATTGAGCTCACCGGCCTTACTCCCGAAGCCAACAAGCGTATCGGTCAGCTTTCCAAAGGCTACCGCCAACGCGTCGGCTTGGCGCAGGCATTAATCCATGACCCACAGGTGCTCATCCTTGACGAACCAACTACCGGTCTCGACCCCAACCAGTTGGAGTTTATCCGTGGCGTCATTCGCAATGCGGGAAAGGATAAAGCCGTGCTGCTTTCCACTCATATTATGCAAGAGGTGGAGGCAATGTGCAGTCGCGCCATCATCATCAACCATGGTCGCATCGTGGCCGACGAAACGCTGACCAACCTCAATGCCGGTCAGCTTACTGAACAATTCCACCGATTAACAATGAATTGACAATATGACCAGACAAGAACTCATCAGCCTTATCCGCGAACGTCGCTCGTTCCTCTGTGTCGGCCTTGATACCGACCCTGCCAAGATGCCCGCCCATCTGCGCGGCGCCAAAGACGGAGTGTTCCAATTCAACCGCGCCATCATCGACGCTACCATCGATAGCTGTGTGGCTTACAAACCCAACCTGGCTTTCTATGAAGCTATGGGCATCGAAGGTTTGCGTCAGCTGAAACTCACTATGGATTACATCCATGGACTGGACAAACCGGTATTCACCATCGCCGACGCGAAGCGCGGTGACATAGGCAATACAAGCGAACGCTATGCCAAAGCTTTCCTCGATCCACAGGGCGATTTCGATTTCGACGCCATCACGGTAGCGCCTTACATGGGTGCCGACAGCGTGCAGCCGTTCACTGTTTACCCTGGCAAATGGGTCATTCTGTTGGCGTTGACATCCAACAAGGGTGCTTTCGACTTCCAACTCATCGAGGACAAGAACGGGAAACCGCTCTATCAGCATGTACTCGAAACATCCAAACAGTGGGGCAACGAGGACAATATGATGTATGTTGTTGGTGCCACCAAGGCAGAAATGCTTGGCGATGTGCGCCGCATCATTCCAAACTCTTTCCTTCTGGTACCTGGTGTGGGTGCCCAGGGTGGCAGCCTCGAAGAAGTTTGCCGTCACGGATTGAACAATGACTGCGGCTTGCTCGTCAACTCGTCGCGCGGCATCATATATGCCTCCAATGCTGATGATTTCGCCGAGGCTGCAGGTCGTGAGGCCCGCAAATTGCAGCAGCAAATGGCTGCCGTTCTGTAGCCACAGACCAACACACAGGAAACGATGAATAACAAGAGAACGCTACATATCCTGTTAGTACTCACCATGATATGGGCTGGTTTGTCGTGCATGTCATACCTCATGATGGGTTTGATGATGCCGGCTTTTGAACGCTATTATTCCACCCATCCCGGTCTTCTGCCCGACGAATTCTACACTATGATGGAGCAGCTCTTCGAGGTCCCGCGCACCTATTTCGTGGGATGCGGATTGCTCTATGCCATCGAACTGTTAGGCGCTGTGTATATGTGGAATCTGCGACGTTCTGGATTCCACTGTTATACCCTTGCCCGCCTTCTGTTGGTGTTGCTTCCCTTGCTCTTCCTCGGGCGCGGTGCAGTGGCATTAGGCGACATCATGTTTGCCTTGCTCTTTATCTTCGTCTACTACCTTCTGCTGCGCCAGCTGGGTGTGTTCGGTAGCAATGGCGACAACTCTCCAGACAATCAATCGTCTACAACATCAGACGAACGAGACATTGACGGAGTGGATTCTACTCTGTAGACGGTCGCAATGAAGCAGTGCACCGGGGCATCTCCAATGTTCGTCCAAGGTTGCAAAAAAGTGGTATTCATTATCAGTTGATTACTGGCTGTTCTTTGGTTGTTCTTTGGTTTAAACCAAAGAACAACCAAAGAACAGCCATTGAACATCATGAAAACAAACGAATTACAGAGTTCTTAAATTGAGGACTATATACATGTTGACACTGTTTGACACTGGCGGGAGGTTTCTCCGTAAAAAATGCATGCGGGACAAGCATTGTAAGCATAGTTGTTATGAAGCCTCTGCACCATGCACTACCAGGGAACGACCAGAGATGCTGAAGAGTGGTCCTCATCCTCAATAGTTTACCGTCTGTTCTTCGATTGTTCTTCTATTGTCAATCGAAGAACAATCGAATAACAGAGCACTCCTATAGGGAGTATTGGGGGGGGCGCTTCAACTCCTTTCCCTTGATGGTCGCCTGGCTGCGTAAAATTATCGGCGTTTTGATGTCAACAGGTATATAGATCCCTTATTTTAACAGTTGTATAATGGTTGTCGCCCGACTGTTATATATGAGGTTTGAGGCAACATGATGCCTTGGGCCGAAACTTAAATATTCAAAAATTTTCATGGTATATATAATAAAATATTTATATATGAGTTATTGTTGAGTATCGGTTAAAAGACCGTTTTTTTTTAAAGCATTGAAGTAAATGAAATATACAAAGAGGCTGCTTCTGGCAGCAATAATGATACTGAGCGTTTTTACTTTGCGGGCGCAGACCGTTGTCGGCATCGACGACGGCTACGACCTCGACTACCTTACTCCCAAAACTTATGAAATTGGCGGTATCACCTTTGAGGGCGCCGAGAACTTTGACACCCGTGTAGTGCAGCTTGTGGCTGGCCTACAGGTGGGCGACAGGTTGAAAATACCTGGTGACAAAATCTCTGCGGCTGTCGACAATCTCTGGAAACAAGGCATGTTCGAGGATGTGCAGATATGCGTTTCTCGCATACAGGGTAATATAATATTCCTGAAGATAATCATCAAAGAGCGCCCGCGAATGGAACGTTTCTCGTTCACCGGCGTTCGAAAGGGCGAGGCCGACAAGCTGCGCGACGAAATCAAACTCACCACAGGTGAGGTGGTCACCGAAAATATGTTACGTACTTCGGTGAACAAGATAAAGGGATTCTATATCGACAGGGGCTATACCCGTGTGGATGTCACCCCCACCACCGAGGCCGACTCCAACGGTCGACTGACAATAACCTTCAATGTCAAACGTGGCAAGAAGGTGAAAATCGACTCACTGATATTCGTGGGCAACGAACAAATGAGCGACATCAAGTTGCAGTCCAAGATGGAGAAGACGCACGATGTGCACTACTTCTGGAAACTGCGTTTCTGGACTAAGGCCTTCTGGAAGAAGAGCCGCTATGTCGAGAACGATTTCCATGAAGATCTTGGCAAGGTGATTGAATACTACAACGAACAAGGTTTCCGCGACGCTCGTGTGGTGAGCGATACCGTATGGGATGTGGCCGAGGATGAAATGAAAGCAAGCGAGAAGACGAAGAAAAACCAGGACCGTGTCAAGGTCAGGGTAAATGTCTATGAAGGCCAGCGCTTCTATTTCCGTAACATCACTTTCAGCGGCAACACTGTATATGACGATGAAACACTGTTGCGCGCAATGCGTATAAAGAAGGGCGACCCCTACAATCGCACCACGCTCCAGCAGAATATCACCTATAACCCGTCTGGCACCGACATCACCTCGCTTTACATGGACAACGGTTACCTGTTTTTCAGGGCCAACCCGGTCGAGGTGGCGGTGGACGGCGATTCCATCGACATCGAAATCCGTATCGTTGAAGGCAAGCAGGCCCGTATACGCAATGTGTCGGTCGAGGGTAACACTATCACCAACGACAAGATTATCATGCGCGAATTGCACACACGCCCCGGCGACCTGTTCAGCCGCGACGCTCTTATCCGCAGCCAGCGCGAACTTGTCACGCTGGGTTACTTCAAGCAGGAAAGTATCGAGCCTATACCACGCCCCAACGAGGCCGACGGCACTGTAGATATCGTCTATAAGGTCGAGGAAGGTTCTACCAGCCAGCTCACTCTCCAGGGTGGTTATGGTGGAAAGATGCTTATCGGCCAGATCGGCGTGCAGCTCAACAACTTTAGTGTCCGCAATATCTTTAATAAGGATGCATGGGCACCCCTCCCCGCTGGCGACGGTCAGAAACTGAGCCTCAATGCTGTTACCAACGGCACCTTCTACTATGCTCTTAGCGCCTCCTTCACCGAGCCTTGGCTCGGCGGTCACCGTGCACAGAGTCTCACCGGAAGCATTTACCACAATCTCTACAGCAGCGGTTTCTACTATCCTAAAGGAAGCGAGAAGTACTACAGCCTGCAGATTACCGGTGCCGGCCTAAGCTTCTCGAAACGTCTCAAGTGGCCCGACGACTACTTCATCATGAGCCACGGTATAAGCTATAAACACTACATCCTCGACAACTACGGGAGCCTTGCACAAGGCCTCTTCTCCGATGGTGTCGCCAACGACTTGAGCTATGCTTTCACCCTCTCGCGCAACTCGCTCGACTCGCCTATCTACGCCCGTAGTGGTTCGGAGGTCAGCGTGTCAACCTACGTCACCCCGCCCTATAGCATAATGGGAGGATCGAACATCACAAGCGAGTCGGCGGCACAGGACAAGTTCCGTTGGGTGGAATATTACAAGGTTAATGTGCGTGGTTCGTGGATGCTCAACCTTGTGGGCGATGTCGTGCTCAATACCCGTTTCCGTTTCGGATTCATGGGCTACTATAACAAAAATATTGGACTGGCTCCCTTCGGACGCTATTTTGTCGGTGGTGACGGTCTTTCTTCGTGGATGCTCGACGGCCGCGAGGTGATACCTCTGCGAGGTTTCGAGAACAACACCGTCGGTGCCAGTTCCAATGGCGGCGGAGCAGTGTTTGACCGTTTCACCCTTGAACTGCGTCAGCCTATCATAGAGAGCGCCAATGCTACTATCTGGATTGCAGGCTTCCTTGAAGGCGGCAACTGCTGGAACGATATCAAGGATTTCCAGCCTTTCAGCATGTATAACTCCGCCGGTATAGGTGTACGACTCTATATGCCTATGTTTGGACTCATCGGCGTCGACTGGGGTTATGGTTTCCAAGGCAGCAATGGTGGCAGCCACTTCCATTTCTCGATCGGCCAAAGCCTCGACTAACATAGGTGAATGATTATAATTGGAAATGAAATGGTAAACAAAAAGCATATAAGCGTCATCTTGAAAACGGCACTCTGTGCCTGTATTATTTTCAATTTTCAATCTTCATTTGTAAACCTGCTCTATGCACAGAAATATGCCTGTGTAAATACCGACTATGTTCTGCGCAGTATTCCTGACTACGGTAATGCACAGAAGAGGCTCGACAAGTATGTCGCCGACTGGCAGAAAGAAATTGCCGACAAGGCCGTCGAACTCGATGCAATGCGTGCCGAATACGAGCAGGAGAATTACCTCCTGCCGGATAATCTGAAAAAGCGCCGCCAGGAGGATATGAAATCCAAGGAACAGGAAATACGTGACCTGCAACAGCAGCGTTTCGGTGCCGGTGGCGACCTTGACAAGAAGCGTGCCGAACTGCTGAAGCCAGTGCAAGACCGTGTCTACGACGTTATCGAACGCGTTGCACATGAAAAGAACTATGCATTTGTGTTCGACAAGGCTGGAAGTGCTACAGTCTTGTTTGCCAGTAAGAAATACGATATCAGCGACGAGGTGCTGGAACTGCTTGGCTACAAACCACAGGCCAAACAGGAGCAGGAGAATAAGGAGAGTTCTCAATCGGCTGATAAGAAGAAGTCCGAAAAGACACCGTCTAACCCGGAGATGCGCCGCGGCGCCAACGAAAAGCGTAACGCCCCTCGGACACCTATGGGAGACGCACCATTAAAACGTTGAACAAATAATAATAAAATCAATACATCGAAATGAAAAAGACTTTAATTGCGATTGTGGCTTGCCTGCTGGCTTTCGGCGGCACAGCCATGGCTCAAAAAAACGTAAAACTGGGCCACATCAACTCCAACGACCTGATGCAAATCATGCCGGGCCGTGACTCGGCACAGGCAGTGCTCCAAACCGAGGTGACTGAACTTGAAAACACTCTCAAGTCGATGCAGGCTGAAGCCGAGAAACGTTACAACGACTACGTTGCCAACCAGGCTGGCTGGACTGAGCTTATCCGTCAGACCAAACAGCGCGAAATCCAGGATATGGCAGCCCGTATCGAGGAATTCCAGAAGAATGCCCAGGAGCAGCTTCAGGCTCGTGAGGCCGAGTTGCTGAAACCTATCATCGACCGTGCCAAGAAGGCCATCGAGGATGTCGCCAAGGAAGGCGGCTATACTTACATCTTCGATGCTGGAACCGCTGCACTGCTCTTCGATGAAGGTGGCGACGATATAATGCCTCTTGTAAAGAAAAAGCTTGGTCTGAAATAATTGAGACCTTTATAAACGAAAGAAGCCCCGCATTTGCGGGGCTTCTTTCGTTTATAAAGGCATCTTATTTACGCTTGCGCATCCAGCGGTTGATGATCTCTTCCGTGGCAGGCGAGCGCAGGATGACCATCGCCATACGGTTGTTCTCCTGCGGTTCGTATTCCATGATGCCGCCGACGGGTACCAGGATAAGCTGGTTGGCATTGGCACCGAAATGGTCAACCAACATGTTGTAGGCGGCCTCGCAGCGGCGTTCGGATAGCCACTGGTTATGGCGCGGAGTGCCGGTAATTGAGTCGGCCGAACCGATGATGTAGAACTCTACAGTGTCGTCCAGATTGTTCATGATCTTGGCGAAGTTCTGCAGCTTCTTGCGGCCGTTGTAGTCGAGTTCATAGCGATCGAGCTGGAAGTAGACGATGGTGGCGGGCAAGCCCCATTCCTCATTCATCTGGAGGAGCTCTTCAATCATATTGGCAGGGCTATGTGGCAACGCCTTCACCGAGTCAAGCTGTTCCTGCAGGTTCTGCAACTCTTTGTTCATTGAGGCCATGGCCATGGAATCGTGTGTGCCTCGTTCACCGGCAAGGTTCTGTATGGAGTCAATGTTATGGCTCAAACGTTCGATACGACCTGTGAGGTTGGGAATGGTGTTGCGTGTACCGAAGGATATGAATTCATGGTTTACTTTCTCACGTGACGAGCGCTTAGTGTACGGGTTGTACTTGGTTACATTTCTCAGCAAATTGAATCGTGCTCTAACATTGAATGAGGGAATGATGTCAAAGCGCGAATAACTGTTGTCGTATGGCGACCAGTCCCATGTGGATTCCGAACCATATAGTTCTATAGTTGCGCTCAAGGCGAACTCTTGTGTTACCTCGTATTCTGCGCCGAGACCTGCAGAATAGGACAACTCAAAGTTGCGGCGGAAAGATCCCAGTGGCTCTCCTCGCGGGTTCCGCTGTGCCCCCATCAGTACAGATGCGCCAAGGCCAACAGGAGTGAAGATGTGAGTTTTGGTCCGTTTGCCAATTTCATAGCCACTGAGGAAGTTTGTCCAGTCCAGTGTGACATACCCCATCAAACTTAATGCATAAGCGTGGAAGGGGAAGTATCCATTTTCGTTGGGTGTGTCGTTTAGATAGTCAACAAAGGGTTGCAATCCGTAGCGTGACTGTCCGTCGACATTGAAGAAACTAAGACGTGCCGATACAGCTACATCGGGTATTATCCATTTGCCAATCTCAGATTGAATGTTGAAATTGAGCTTGTTGTGGCGGGCAGAGGCAATTAGTTCGTTGCCCATGAATGTCTGGACGCCTCCACCGACATTGATATACCAGTTGTCAAATGGCGAGGCGATGATGTAAAGTAGTGTGTCGCGGTCGGCGCCAAGTGAAAAACCTCTGCGACTGAAGTTCTGTGCCTGCAGGCTTGTGGCTGTTGCTGAAATTAAAATTAGTATAGTTAGTAATCTCTTCATAAAATATATATGTATATATTATATACTTCAGTTAATTATTTGTTTTGTTTCTTTCGTTCTTTTTTGTCATCTTCTTGCTCGTCGGAGCTCTTTGCGTCGTTGTCTTCGTCGGAATAGCCATAACCATAACCGTAGCCATAGCCATAACCGTAACCGTAGCCATAACCGTAGCCATAACCGTAGCCGTATTTGCGTTCGAGCGGCGTAAGCTTGCGATAATGCACATCATTGAGCAGCAACGCCAAGTTGGGGAAGGTATGCTCGGTATAGATATTTTCGATATCGGCGAGCATACGTTTGTCGAACTTGCCGGAGCGAATCACAAATAGCGTGTTGTCGACAAGGGGTTTGATTATGTCTGTGTCAACGACGAGTCCGGTGGGGGCTGTGTCGAAGATGATGTATTCGTAACGTTGGCGCAAAATCACCATCAAGTCCTTGAGGCGGCCATTGCCAAGCAGTTCTGTTGGGTTGGGCGGTATCGGACCTGTGAAGATGCTGTCAACGCCATTGCATATCATGTCGTGCTTGACGAGACTCTCCCAGTCGTCTGTCTTGCCGATAAGATAGTTGGAAAGACCTGCATGACGACGCGAGTAGAAATTACGTGTCAGCGAACCGCGACGCAAGTCGAGGTCGACGATAAGGACACGTTTGCCGGCGATGCCCATACTGGCTGCCAGATTGGTCGAGATAAAGGTCTTACCCATGCCAGGCATGAGCGAGGTGACCATCAGAACGCGCGAGTCGCTGTTGTCGTTTTTGACGAGGAAGTCAACCTTGGAGCGTAGCAGTCGGAACGACTCGGACATGGCGTCATGGTCGTGGCTTGTGACCACTACCTCGCGGTCGTCGTCTTTATCGCGACCGGGAATCTCGCAGAGGAACGGTGCCGAGGTTCCGTCAATCACGTCGTTGCGGAACTTGACTTTCGTGTCAAACAAACGGCGTAGGAAGAAAATACCTACGGGAAGTGCCAAACCCAGTAACAGACCGATCAGCGTAGTACGTTTCTCATTGGGTGCTATCGGGCTTCGATTCACTCGTGCAGGGTCGAGTATCTTGCCGTTGGGCTCGATGGAAGGTTGGCTGATCATCAGCTCCTCGCGACGGCTCAACAGGTGCAAATAGAGGTCTTCCTTGATTTTCTGTGTGCGTTCGAGGTTTTCGACATAGAGCTGCTGTTGCGGAACCATGTTCATTTTGGTCGACGCAATGCTGGCGGCACGCTGGGCTTCAGAGATGCGCTCCTGCAACACTCCGATATATACATCAAGCAGCGTATTCATGCTGTTGCGCAGGTTGTTGAGCTCGGCGGTCTTTTGTTTCACCACAGGGTTGTTCTGCGTCTCGTATTGGTTGATGTCGAGAACCAACGAGTTGTACTGCCCGATGAGATCCATGATGTGGCGCTCGTCGAGACCTATGCTCGGCGGTATGGGTTGCGCTTTGCCGGTACTCTCGTTGAGTTGCACGAGGTAGCGAGCCATGGAGAGCTGTTTTTTCAGCCGCTCCACTTCCTCAGAGGTCTGAATGCTGGTGGCAAGGTAGTTCTGTCCGAGAGCCGATATGTCGAGCAGCTGGTTTTCACGTTTGAAATTGGCCAGGGCGTTCTCTTCGATGCCAAGGTCATTGTGCAGCAACTGAAGGCGCTGGTTGATGTAGTCATAGGTGTATGCTATGATGCGCTTCTTGTCGCGGATGGCGTCGTCGTTGTATACTCGGATGGCTTCGTTGATGACGTCGGCCGCACGGATGGGCGACGGGTCTTGAAGTGATACGTTGACGATGGTGTTGAAGTCGTCGTTGCGGGTTACCTGTAATGCGTAGCGGTAGTAGTCTATGGTGAAGTTGAGTCCGCGGTGGGTGACGGTTATGGGATTGTCGTATATTGCCGGCGTGTAGAACCAGGTGCTTTCAATCACCATGCTGCAGCCCAGAGGGGTGGCTATGGTGTCACCCAGTTGTACCTGCATCGGCTCGTAGCCAGCGATGCTGATGGTCACCGTGGTGCTGTCCACGGGCGTGGCCTCGAAGCTGAACCAGTCCTCCTCGTTGTCGTCGACAAAAGTTACGTTGATGGGCGATTCGCCATAGAGGTCTTTCTCGCGGTTTACAATGCGCGTCTTCTGCGTGTATGTGGTTGAGAGCTTCAGGTTCTGTACCACCTCGGAGATTGCCGATTTGGAGGTGAGAAGCATCATCTCGTTGTTGATGTTGCTGTTGTAAAGCGGCTTTGTGCTGAACATATTGCGCACCGTAGCCTCGCGGATGGTGTTCTCGTTGTTGCCAGTCGACGAACCTTTAATGAGTACTCTGGCATTGCTCTCGTAAACACGGTTCTGATGGTGGACGTAGTAGTAGGCGCCGAAAGCTCCGACAGCACCGCACAACAGTAGCCAGTGCAGATTGCGAAGCACGATAAAGAGCACATCCTTGATGTGGATCTTTTTTGTGCCTTTTTCGTCAAGGAACGAGGTGTCGCTGTTTTTGTGTTCGTTTTCGGCCATTGTAGTTCACAGTTATTGGTTCGACATTGAACGGTAGAGTAAGATAGTTGTCAGTAATGAAGTGATGGAGAGAAAAGTGCCTGCCAATCCAGACCAGTACGAGAATTCATTGCGTAGCACTCCTCCGCTCATGCTTTCGGTAATGATGAAGTCGTTCTGCTGCAACATAAAGAATGGGTCGTTAAAGACATCGCTCGACCTCGGGTCGAGGTAGCGCATCATCATCACTCCGTTCACTTCTCGCATAACGGCAATCCTGTCGCGGCGTACGTATGGGTCGAGACCGCCCATCATGGCCAGGGCTTCAAGGAAGGTGCAACGTTCATTGGGGATTGTCAGAACTTGACCCGAACCATTGCCGAGACAGAAAATCTTGAAGTTGGCAAAGTGGACGTTGACGAAGGGATTGTTGATATAGCCTTCACTCTTCAGTATGTCGGCAAGGGTGTCCTGCAGGCGTAGTCTGGTAAGTCCTGCAACATGGATGGTCCCAAGCGTGGGCATTTCTATATCGCCATTGACATCAACCAAATAGCTGTTGCCTGTCGAACGTTGGCTCTGGCTGCCATTCCATGAATTGAAGGGCGCTGCCAGTTCTGCCTTGTCGGGACTGCTGATGCTTATCTCCAGTTGGTCATAGGGGGCAATGACCGCCTCGAAACGATTCTCCAACTCTATCTGGCTGCCCTGTGTCATGTCTTGAAGATAGTTGACACGGCGCGAGGTGACGCATGAGGTCGAAAAAATGGCCACCGCGATGCAGCATAAAATTAATTTTATATATATATTATGGCGTCCCATATCAGTCGTATTACAATATAAATCAATTCATTGCACAAAATGAGCAATGCGTTAACCGAGTGCAAATATAATATATTTTATTATAGTGACAAAATATTTCTTATGATTTTTCCTGCGGCATTACCGTCACCAAAATGATGTGTTCGAATTGGTGTATGGTCAATCAGTTTCTGTACTGCTGTCAAAATACGGTTTCGGTCCGCGTCGGCGAGTATCGTTGACCCGTCATTGACGAGCTCTACCCACTCGGTTTCCGGTCGAAGTACTACACTACATTTGTCGCAGAAGTTTGCTTCTTTCTGCAATCCGCCGCTGTCTGTCAACACAAGTCTTGACTTTTGCAAGGCAGCCAGTGTTTCAAGGTATGAAAGAGGATTGCATAGATTTATACGAGGCGAAAACGATATACCGCTCATGGAATCAATGATTTTCTTCGTTCTCGGATGAATGGGGAACAATATGTCGGTGTCGTATTGCTCGGCAACCTCGTTCAATGCTGTGATTATGTTTTTTAGCCGTTCGGGATGGTCTGTGTTGAAATCGCGGTGGATGGTGGCAAGGATGAACGATGAAAGTTGAAGGTTGTAGGTTGTAAGTTTCGAGTAATGGAGTACGTTGTCGAACATCACGTCACCGCTGAACACAATTTGTTTTTCGTCAAACCCTTCTTTGCTGAGATTATGCACGGCGGTTTCTGTCGGTGCAAATAATAGTGCCGACATGTGGTCTGTAAGCACACGGTTCACCTCCTCTGGCATTTCACGGTTGAATGACCGTAGGCCAGCTTCTACGTGGAACACGGGTATATGCAGTTTTACGGCAGCCAGGGCACCTGCTAATGTCGAGTTGGTGTCGCCATAAACCAATACCCCGTCGTATTGATTATTAAGTAATGTCTCTTCTATGCCTTTGAGCATCAAGGCGGTCTGTGCTCCGTGACGCCCTGAGCCTACTCCGAGGTTGTAACGCGGCTGAGGTATGTCGAGCTCCCGGAAGAACTGTGCCGACATGGCGTCGTCGTAGTGTTGGCCGGTATGCAATATGTCCTCGCTGATGGCGTCTGCATACTTCTCCTTGATAGTATGAGAGATGGCCGCTGCCTTGATGAACTGGGGCCGGGCCCCAACAATGGTCAATATTTTGTACATACGATAATCCTTTTTGCTATGTTCTTTACATTTTGAATGGATGCTTCCATCATCCAGTTTATTCCGAATGGCATCCAACGTTGGGGATGAGTGTTTATGAGTAGCTTTTTCCTGTGTATTGGGTGTGACGGTTCATTGAGTGCACGGATAATATCGTCTGTATAGTGGAAAACAAGCCCCTCAGAAGTCCACAATTCTTGATACTGTGGCACTTTGTCACGGACACTCACCTTGTACCCGTCCCAGCGCCGTCCTGTATCGGTCAGGTATAGGGTTTGGCTGAAGTCGGTGTCCATCATTGGCTCATAGTCAATGCTTAGAGAATGGATGTCGTATCGGTTCCAGATGTCTTGGCTGTTCCATGGCGACCTTGGACTGCCATGGGCGCAGGCGGCGCCTACGGGCACCAATCTGCGCAGGCGTTCCAAATTGTTGCAGAAATCTTTGTACGCTTCTTCAAGGTTGCCATTGCAGGTAGTCAGGTTTTCGTAGTGATATCCTGCCTTATGACCAAGGGCGACAATGGCTTTTATGGTTTCGGCATGGCTGTCGAAATGCATGGCACGGAAGTAGTATGTGGCTGTCATGCCTTCTTTTGCCTCAACCTTCGCAATCTCCAGCGAGCGTTCGGGATAAAGGTCTACGTCGTGCCTGAGACTAAAGTGCCCATGCTTTTTCAACGCCACAAGCAGTTCCTTGTATTTTTCAACAGTGAAGTCCATCAAATATCAATCTGTTTCACAATGCGAGCGGGAACACCGGCGGCCAGTGAGTGAGGTGGTACATCTTTGGTAACTACGGCTCCGGCGGCAACTACTGCCCCGTCGCCAACGGTGACTCCGGGCAGTATGGTGGCGTTCACCCCTACCCAGGCGTTTTTACCTATAACTGTCGGCGCAACAAACGACTCCAGGCACTTGGCGTGGTATTCCATTGGCGTGCTGTGCGCCAGTACGTAGTTGTTGCCGGCCAGCGAGGCGCCATCTTCGATTACGACGAAATATGGGTAGGGATAGTCAAGTGTACATCCCGGACCGATATGTACATTGTTGCCGATTTGCACCCCGCGCCATCGTTGCAGCCTTATTCTAAGCTCGTTCCATGGGCAGCGCATCGCCCATTGGTTGAACACGTGGTCTTTCCAACGTATGATGGCAAACCAAATGGCGCTATGATAGCCATGCACCTGTGCAGACTGGCGGATGGTACCCCAAAGACCAGCACGTTTATAGTGTGGTAATGGTTGCCGTTTCAGTTCAAGATAGGCTTTCATTTTTCTAAATCAGAACAAAAAGAACAATCAGATTATAAAAGATTTAAAAAGAAACTTGATGACATGATGTCTTGACGTCTCACAGACTCATAGACCACTTGTCTTGCATGTACTTTCAATGTAGTTGACGAAGAATTCTGTAGGGTCAATCATCTCGTTGAGCATGTGCTGTCGTTTGGCGTTCCATTCGCTCTTAAGTTCGTCGGGGTTACGTGCTAACAGTTGCTCAATGTGCTGATACATCTCGTCGAACTGTGTGGGCTGGTAGGCATAGCATAGATCATACTTCTGTTCCAGCATATTGGGTACTGACAGACGCCCGGCAAAGGTGTTGCATTTAAGCGCCGGCACACCTAATACCGCGGCCTCGGAGGTCATGGTTTGGCTGTCGCCGAGAAACATCGAACTAAAAGCCATTAGTGAATGAATCTCTTCTGGCGGTATCGGCAGACGGTATTGCTCGAACTCTGGCTCTATAGCCCGCTCCGAGGTGATGATGACACGCCCGTATGATTTCAATAGTTCCACCAGTGCTTTCTTCTGCTCCAGCGACAAACCATGCTGTCCGACATCGTGATGTCCTTTCAGAGCCACGAAACGCATAATGAAGAATCGTTCACCTTCTTGTATCCCTGCATGTTGCAATACGGAAGGGTCGGGTGAGAATCGTTTTGGATGTAAGTATGCCAACTCATGTGTGCCGGCATAGTATACTGCATGTTTTGTCTTGCGGTGGATGCAGTTGGGGGTAAAGATTATATTGGTGAGAGGGTGCCCATATCTCACAATCAGTGGCTCTGCAGCATCGTCGTCATCATCGAACAAGATCGACTTCATATTGGTAAATTTGGAGATATGGCTCAATACTAACCCGCTGCTCAGTCCTAAATCAATTTGGTTTCGCAGCACAAACCTGAGTAACTGAATGTCCTGATGAAGTACTGTCTGTGCTTTACCCAGTAGGCTGTCTTTCTTTCCACCAAGGTCTACCCACGGAGTCATCCCATAGTGTTCCATCAAACGTTTGGCTACTGGGATGTCACGTACAGAATAGAACACATTGTTTCCTCGTGCAATCATTTCTTCTGCCACGCCGTGTAACAGATGCACATGCCCGGGATGTCCGATGTCAATAAGTAAATTCATTTTACCAAAAAGCGATTGTTGTTTTTTTTGCGTAAACTTGTTGTTGCTCTGCTATGTTTAATTTGCAATTTGCAGGAATGATGATGTCAACCTGAGATCCGAATTTTATCATGCCGACCCATTCACCTTGTTTGACCTGATCCCCCTGTTTTTTGTATGTAACAATGCGCCTTACAAGTCGGGATGCTGTCTGGACAATTCCAACACGGCCGTTGGGGTTGTCAAAAACAATACTGTTACGTTCGTTTCTTGTTAATGCCTCTTTGTGTTTTAGCGACAGGAATTCTCCATCAGTATGGTGGTTGAGTATGATTGTCCCATTAACTGGAGCACAGTTTTTGTGTACGTCGAAGGGAGTCATGTTTATGCCGATAATCCAGCACGGACCATCCAATAAGGATGTTTGTGTGAATTCATGCAATGTTGCGGATACTCCATTCTTTACCGCAATGGGTGTGGTTCCTTTTTCTACTTTCCGAATATAGATGATTTTTCCATCGGCAGGTGAAATGATATTGTTTTCACAAGGAGTTATTTTGCGGAATGGCGTCCGGAAAAATCGTAATAAAGTTAATAAGACACCATAGAATGGAATGATTATAGCGGAGAGAATGGTGAGGATGTCATACGGGATGTGTTTTTTTAGTACCCAAATGGTCGCTATGCACAATGCGATTGTGATGAGATTGTCTTTGTACAAATAGCTGAGACTGATGTGCGTTTTCTTGTGTAAAAAGACATACATCAGAGTGCTCAAAATAAATATGATAATAATTAAAGGTGTCATATTGTGGTGTTTAATGTTTCTTTATGTTTGCAATAGTTACCCTTGCTGTGCTGTAGACTTGTTTGATGATTTTCCGGGCGTTATAAAAAATGCTGAACCTTGAGAAAATAATCATTGGAAGGTGGGCATATCGTGTTCCAAATTTGGTTTTATAGTGTGCAACGCCACCAAATATTAAATCACCTGCCTGCCGCTTGGAAAGAATCTTCATCGCTTCCCATACCATAATCTCATTGGGGCAATATTTCATGTAGCGTTGATTGCTCGCTCCGGTAAAATACAGGCTGGCTTTGTCTCCAATGCAAAAAATTGCAGAGGCCATAATTTGTGTGTCTCCGTTGTCGGTTGGCCCTTTTACTTGTAGCATCAGAATGTGGTTGGGAAACAGTTGTTGGCATAAGGCGAGCATGTTTTTCTTCTTTTGATAGGGCTGTGGAGTCATGCCTTTGCGATGACACACATCGAGCAACTGGTTGTAGTGAATATTGACAAAGTCAGATATTTCACTTTCTTCTGTGATTTGTTGAACTTGAAGACCTAATTTCTTCGCCTTGTTTATAGAGTATTTGCAGGATTTGTAGTGTAATGCATTCCATAAGTCTGATTCGGATTGATTGGTGTCAACGTATAAGGTTGATCTATTCTGGAAATGCAAACCTTTTAAGAGGTCATGGTATTCTGGTGAAGCGAATTTCAATTGCCAGTCACATATCTGTAAATAACTGGCGATATGGTTGTCAATAACCCATTGCCACAAGGTTTGGTAAAGTTTAATCCGTTGCTCAATGGGAATGTCTATTAACATACATAGCCCTTGAGTAAATGTCCCGGTTCCATCTGTAGGAGCCCCGATCAGTTTTAAGCCCAATTTTCGGAGCACTCCGATAAAATACCCAATTCGTGTTTCTCCTTTGTCCAAGGATAAAATAAAAGGTGTTTTACCGGTTTGTTTCAGATAGAGTGACCATTCTTTTGTGTGAAAACAAGTATAGTTGTCAGATTTGGCAATGGCTGCCCAATCTTTTTCTGTGGGAATTATTCGTCTGATTATGATGTCTTGCATTGTTGTCAATGTCTTTTGAAGTAGAGTATAGGTGACATAAGTAAGTACATGATTGACGGTAGCGGATCAGATATGGCCCATGCGGCATGAATCTTTGAAATACGGTAGCTTTTTATCCAATGCTTGAGACTCATTCTTCGGCGTAAAATTTCTTTGAGAGAAACTGCAATGTCCGTGATGCTGTCGATCCAGCCTACTTGTCGATTCTTTGAAGCAAACAAGGATGGTAGCTTGTTGTGGTATCGTATCATTTCGTCAAGAAAACCAAATCCAAGTAATTCAGATAGTGTGTGCCATTTCCATGCGCGTGTGTTTACTTCCAACATTTCATAACGGCTATTGTTGGAGTTGTACATGAATTCTATTTCTGCGAGACCAGAGTAGTTTGTCGTAGATAGTATTTTCTTTGCGATTTCTTCTATTTCCGGGATATAACACGTGATTGCATAAGTTGTGGAATTGCCAAAGTCCATCGGGTTTTGACGTATGCGATTGGCGATAATCCATGCTATGGGAACACCATTAACGGCGAATACTCCATATGAAAAAAGATTTTGGGGACCTCCTTGAAGAAATTCTTGTATAATAAGTTGGTCTACTGGATATGTCTTTGATATTGTTTTGGCTCTTTCAATTAGTTCCTCAGGCGTTTTGCATAGGTAAGCCTTTTTCCCAAACTGACGGTGGAAGGTGTGCATCACGGTGGGTTTCAATACGATTGGATATGACATGGACGCGGCCATATCGATAAGCTCTTCTGTCGATTTCGGATAGAAACTGAACGGATGGGGAATGCTGTTTTTTTGAGCGAAGAGTGCAGTGTTCCTTTTATCGCTAAAAATATTCACTGTGTTGCTGTCGGGAATTCCTAATATGAAACCGTTCGATAACACTTCGCGGTGTGTATTTAGGAATTCCAGGGCATCATCTCCTGTGGGAAGAATAAGAGTGTTGCCGTCCCGGTAACTGGCGGTCTTATTGATAAAAGTATCCAGTGCTCCAACAATTTTATGGCTGACGGCATTCGACCAGCGGGCCACAGACAGGTTGTCGGTCGTAAATAGAACAACTTCAATGCCTAAACGGTGAGCTTGTCGAGCTAAACCGAGTGCCTGGATATGCCCTCCAATGATAATGATGCGTGAAATCATTCTGCTACAATTGTGAGTCGTTTGTTGTTGTTCATTAAAGGTATTTCGTTGACAATTTCAATGTCGACCGATACGCCAAGGAGAGAGTGCCAGTGGTCTACGATGCGAAGGGCTGTAGTTGGTGTGTAATTGCTGTCTGTCACCAATCGGAATGTGATGTTTCCGCTGCGGTGGCGCACAATCTGATATGCATTTATACCATCTACCTCGTGAGTGAAAAAATGGCTGAAGTTGTGTACAGTATATATAGTACCATTGGCAGGTATCAACGCATCGCTTTCCCGTCCCATGATACGAATAATATGCCCATTCTTTACCTCAACGAGGTCTAAGGTATCATAGCGTATAAAAGGGTGTGCAAGATTCCATAGGTCGGTACTGACTACTCGGCCAATGCCGTCGGTGACGGGTTGGTTGTTGTTGTCGAGCACTTCGATGATACCGTAGAATTGAGTGATGTGGTAGCCGTCATGAGCCGGCGTCTCGTAACAATTGGCTGTTCCTTCACAGCTATAGGAATCAATGATGTCGCATCCGAAAGCTTTCTCAATTTCAGTCCGGTAAGTGGCAGGAAGCGTAGAACCGGTCGTCATCACATGTCGTGGCTTGTGTCGGTAGTTGCCGTAGTGGCTGTTTCGATATTGCGCCAATAGATAGAGAGGGATAGGGTAGGACCGGATATAGGCAGGTCGCTCCTTTTCTATACATTCTAAGATTTTTTTGAGGATGGTGTCATCCATGGAATAAAAAGACACATAGATGCTTTTGTTTACTCTGTCCTGTAATTTTTTGAGTATGCCCTTTCGGGTTCCATTTGCTATTTTCATGTAGCAGTCGCCAAGACGATATCCTGCCAGATACCAAGTGCGAAGCTTGGCAGCGGTATTGACCGACTCAGATAGCTTGGAAGTGTAGAATGTAAAAGGCTCCCCGGTGGAACCGCTGGAGCGTGAATACACCCTTTTTTTTATGGGGAAATGGGAGGCGGTGAATCTTTCAATGCCTTCTTGCCTCATGATGTTTTTTGAGACAATGGGCATCTGGTTGAGGCTGAGGGTCTCGGGATTTAAACGATGGTCACGGAACCAATCGCGGTAGAAAGGCACTTCTGTTGTCGCGTATGATAATAGTTGCTGTAGCCGTCGCTGTTGGAATTCCTGCATTTGCTCGTCAGTCCATGACTCTGCTTCTCGTAGCATTCGCAAGTACTTGTGCACGTTTTCTCCTTTCACGAGGTCGCTCAGCGGCAGTATTATGTGTTCATGCAGGAAACCCATAAGTGTGATAAAGTTTGTTTTTGATGTTCTCCCAGCGGTAGGAGTCGACCGCTTGATGTGCATTGTGTATGATGGTAATGCTTTCAGGCTGCTGTTGTACCGCTCGAATCATGAGGCTCGCAAGGGCGTCAGAGTCATCATCAGGGAAAACGTATCCGGTTTTTTCGTTATCAATCATATACGGCACTCCGCCGACATTGGTGGATATAATAAGCAAGCCGGCGTTCATGGCTTCCAGTAGTGACACGGGCATGTTATCTACCTTTGGCGCGGATAGCATTATATCGGCTTTGTTGAGATATTGGTAGATTTCTTTGTTGTCGACCCTGCCGGTGAAGGTGACATTCGGCAGTCTCAACCCCTTTGCCATCTGCAATAGAGCATTGTGCTGCGAGCCATCGCCGACCAATGTTAAGGTGGCTTCCGGTAATTCGGTTAGAGTTTTTTGAAAAGCCCGCAAGATACAGGAAATGTTGTAGAGCTCTTCATGGGCACGAACGCAGATGTAGTGAGGTTGTATTGGAGCCCGTTCTCGATATTGACGTTCGTCAAGTTCAATGATATTTGGAATGATAGTGTATGGTAGCTGGTATTGATCAAATACTTTGCCAAGAAACCCAGACAGAACAATATTGGCATCTGTGTGCATTAGATAGCGTTTCACCATACATGTGTGCTTGTTGAAGAAACGCTCGCCGCCACCGCCATGGTAGGTCAGCACCACTCGTTTCTTCATTCTCCGACCCACATTCACTCCCACAACTGCAGGCAAGAACCCCCAGCTTGAGCAGCAATGGATATGTAGTACGTCATAGTCCTTTGCAGCCAGCTTCATCCGCCGCAGTAGGCCGAGGCGCCACAGGAATGAGCCCTTGGTGGAGAATATCTCAGCAGTGTGGCCATCTTGCTGCAGCTTCCGCTGCAATATCTCCACCTGCCCCGAGATTCCTCCGACACCAGGCTTGTAATTACATACTAACAGAATCTTCATCTAACCTAAAGTATCTAACCGAAAAAACCGAAAGAAACCGAATTCCTTGTCTGTAACAGAATAATGCCGAATTATATTACCCAATCGGGTATGGGTTTATTATATCGATAATTGCGTATTTTGTCATAACCGTGACCGATATCAAAATTTGTTACATTGAAGTTGATTAAATATCCAATGGGTTTGTCGGTAAGAAGCATATAGTTGAGCAGTTGTTTGTAATGGATATCCTCAAGTTTAGCAACCGACTTTAATTCAAGGATAATAATGTTTTCAACCAAGATGTCCATACGGAATCCAACGCCAAGATTGTCACCTCGATAAAAAACATCAATGGGAACTTCTGATTCCGCTCTGATACCACAATAATCCAATTCCTTCATTAGCGCTTTTTGGTATACGGATTCGAATAACCCTGGTCCAAGAGATTTGTATACCCCCATTGCACATCCAATAATTTGATAAGCTAATGTATCTTCTTTTGGTGTCATATTATTCGGTTTTGTTCGGATAATTCGGTTAGAGAAGATAAAGAGGACGATTAGAGTATAGAGAAGTATTTCGGGTTAATCCGGAAGATTCGGTTAGAGATAAAAAGCATTTCGGATTGATTCGGATAGTTCGGTTAGATTTATAAAGATAGTTCGGTTAGTCAGAACAGGCCGCGGGAACCCAGTTTGAAGAATGCCCATCCAAAGCCCATGACCGGCACCACCCAATACCATATCTTGATGAACCTGTAGTTTTTGGCATTAAGCAGCGTTACTCCGTAGGCTGCCATGATGAGTAATATCGGCAGTGCTGGCAACAAGAACCTTTCCGAGTTGGAGAATCCGCTAATGGAGATAATGCCAAGATAGGCAATTACGAAAGAACCAATGAAAGTCAGATTGCGCCAGTTTTTAGTTATGAATATGGCACTGAAGAGTGCTATTATAACGAACCCGCCGAAGAAGTTGCGCACGTAGTTGCCACCGCTGAGCATCTGTTGGTTGTACTGTTCTTCAACATCTACCATCGTGGGGAATGGCAATACGAACATCATAGGTGCCATGACGGTGCCGGTAGCATATTTGGCCCATTGGTTACCCTTGCTGGTCTGGTAGGCTCGTTTTGCGTCTTGGTTTAATTCTCGTTGTTCCCACAGTCCTTCTGCCTCATTCATAATGGTACCACCAGCCAGTGTTGTGGCGGCAAGTATTCCCCAAGCGATAAACATTATGCGTTTTGTGCGTCCAATCACTCTGTTGGTAGTGAAAACCAGTGTTGTGGCGAAGGCAAATACAGCTGCGGCTCCAAGCACAGTGCGGAATGTGAAAAGACTTATTGCAAGCAGTATGGATAACGCTATGTTCAGCACGTTGTAATGACGCGAACGTATCAGATAGTCGGCACGCTCTAAATATGCTACCATCAAAAAAATCATGAAGGTTTCTTTAAGGTGTAGACCACAATAGAAAATCAAGTTCGGCATAAAGCAGCCGAATACAGCTGACATACGACCAACCTCTTCACCAAGGTTGCGTTTGGCAAGGTTGTATACTAACAGTACGGTTGCTGTACTGAAAATACCGTTAATCAGGCGTGGAAGCAAGATGCTTTCTCCTGTAATCTTTGACAGAAGCGACAGATAGAAGACATAGCCAGAGTCTGAAATTGAACTGGCGTCAACAAACAGGTATCTCCAAATGTCACCTATGTTGGCATGCACATTGCCTAATGTTTCTTCATAGTACCAGAGTGAGTCGCCAGCCGAGAACTCGAAAGGCATACCAGTCTTGATAAAGTAGAAAACGTAGCTGAAAAGTGTCCATGCCCATCGCAGACCAAGAGCGGTCAACGCTGTGTATAAAATGAATTTCTTTTGCGGTATCTCACCCCATTTTTTGCTGCATAAAGAGCTAAGCAGGAAGAACCCCACCACCCACATTATGCCCATGGCTATAAATGTGATGCTCATTGCGTGTTTGAAAAAAAGCAGCGAAACTGTCGCAAGCAAGCCAAGATAAATATAAATGCCTTTTGTGGCTATCTGTTTTGGTAAAAATGGAATCACGTAAAATTGAATGTTGAAAGTTGAAATATTATGGTTTACTCAAATCGACGTTTGAGTTTTATCAGTCGTGTCATGTTCTTTTGCCCAACCAGCGCGAGTATCACTCCTTTCCAACCTTTTTTGTTCTTGTCATTCCATGATCCCATAAAATGGTGGTTGCAGTAGGTGTTTTCGGTGAGTAGGTATTCTCCGGTGGTCTGGTGTGGACAGAAGTAGTCCGAAGGGAAAACGGTCAGGTCTTTGTATTGAGCCTTTTCCCCATTGCATATGAATCCGTTGGCCTTCATGATGGCGCTGATGCGTTGGGTGTTGGTGGTGGTATCTAATGTACCGTCTTCGCAACAGAAGTGTTGTCCGTCATAGGCATGCAGTTGTTCCTCGACCCACTGTCCTCCGACTTCGCTTGCCATCAAGCCAGTGACTGGAGGCTTGTGTTTGCTACCCTCATATCCGGTGAAGGCTTGCAGGTGGAGCAAGTCGTCCAAGGGTTTCAATATTTCCACGTCGGTGTCCATGTACACGCCACCCTCGGTGCTAAGGGCGTACAGCCTCACATAGTCGGTGACGAAGGCATACTTTCTGACTGCGTAGGCCTCTTTGGTGTAAGGGATGCTGTCGACGTCGAAGTTGTCCTCGTTCCACAGTTTGTAATCCCAGTCTGGCATATATTTATGCCATGAGGCAATGCAATCCAACGCCAGTTGCGGCATCTCGCCCCGACCAAACCAGCAGTAATGTATTGTTTTGGGTATCATATTCCTAATAGTTTCAGCGAGGCTTCTGGAGTACCGTATTTTTGCCAGTATTCGTGGATGTTCTTCTCCAGCAAGTGCCTGTATTCTGGATGGGAAATCATATATTTTATAGACTCGCTCATCTCTTCTTGTGTGGCCCCGGCTATATGGATATGCTGACCGTGGACCAGAGGCGCAGGCAGGTCGTTCGACAGCGGCGTGGATAGGATGGCTTTGCCAAGAGCCATGTATTCGCCGAGTTTCCAACCATGGCAGTCCCAATAAGCGGGGGTATTGAATACAAGTGTCGACTCCTTTGTCTTGTCGAGACAAATATGTCCAGGTATTCGGCTTGCAAGGCAATCGGAGAACAGGGCGGCTGATGAGTTGTTGGGTGAAGCAGCAAGTCCTCCTTCAAAAATAATCTCCGGCGCCAGGTCCCGGCAGGCTCTGATGAAGTATGCACGACGCAGATTCACCCCCTCGTTGTTGCGGTTCCATTCGTCGCTTTGCCACAAGGTGGAGAGGTGAAAGATGTAGTTGTCGCGTGCTGGTTGGAATATATACTCTTTCAGTTGAGGGCGTTGTAGCATTCTTCGCCAACTGCCAAGGTATTTGCGTTTTGGGCGATGGGTTCCGATTACGCCCCAAGCAGCCGCCGGCCAGGCAAGGAGGGGATGGGTATACCGGATGGCAAAAGAAGGACACAGAGAGACAAGCTTTCCTTGCAGTTTTTCTGGCGTTTTGGCCCAATTGGTGTTTACGCAGCCGTAAACATCGCACCATTCATATAGCGACTCGTTGACACGGTAGCTGTCGTTGGTATCGATGGTGTACCGTTTCTCGTGAGAGCCGTCTTTGATGATGAAACGCATGGTGCGAGTGGTACGGTCGGTGTTGGGCAATTCATTGAAGGCATGGCGCTTGTAGACCACATTGGAGAAACCAAAGCGGTCAATGAGTCCTTTGACGTAAAAACTCATGTACTGAATATCGTCTTCCGGGTCGATAATGACTTTCATCGCACGAGGTGTTGTTTGATACGGGAGCCTGCCTTTAACAGGTGTTGTTTGAGTTTGAGCATCCAGATAGGATAACGATACTGCCTGCGTACAGATGCCGTTTGTCGGCTCCAGTCCACCTTGGCCAGCTCTGTCTGGGCAGCATTTCGGTATTGTTTGTCTAACAGGTAGTTCAGCAGGCTGTATGTGCGTAGGTTGTCGACCAGCTGCTTGTAGTCGGGGTTGTTTTTTTCCAATGGCTCGTATTCTCCGAGCTGCCACAGCATGTGCCGCATCGGTGGATGCAAATGGTGTGTGCCGCGATGTGCAATGTCCACGTCTTGGTTATAGTTGGCAAGTGGGCGGTTCAGCAACACGGCCTTGTGCCTTAGTGCAATGCGGAGCCAAAGCATAAAGTCTTCTCCGAGGGTGATGCCCGGAGGGAAGCCCCCGGCTTCATCAAATACCCATCGCGGCATGCAGACCGAGATAGAGGTCAGAGGCATGCATAATGTCTTGGCATAGACCTGGCAGTAGTTTATCCCGCCTTCTGTGAAGTTCTCGTCAAGGCCGATAGGAGCTACTCTTTTTTTGCCGTTTTTTACAATCCAATAGTTTGTTCCATAGATGCCTGCATCGGGATATCGTTCAATCAGATTGGCCATTTCTTCGAGGAATGTGGGCTCCCACCAATCGTCGGCGTCGAGGAAGCAGATATACGGTGACGTGCTTTCTGCCACACCACGGTTGCGGGCAGCACTGACTCCTGCATTGTCCTGCCTTACAATCCGGATGCGGCTGTCGCTGATGGATTTTATTATTTCGCCACCGCCGTCGACCGATCCATCGTCCACCACCACCAACTCCCAATCATGGTATGTCTGTGCTACAACACTCTCCACGGCTTTGCGTACGTAAGGCGCTTTGTTGTATAGAGGTATGATGACAGAGAAGTGCGCCATTATTTCATGGAGTTTTGGCTGTGTACGATGGCAAAACGATTCTTCAACCGTAGGAACGGGCTTTCGTAGAAACGGTAGGACAACCAGGCTATGAGGATGGTCGTGAGCGTGATGAGGATATAGATGAAGACGATAGCCAAACCATTGGTCAAGGGAAGACTCCAACTGCGGAAGAGTCCCGACAAAAGGAATATCAGCAGAGGATGGATAATATAGATGCCATAGGATATTTTGCCCACGAAATCACAAAGTCTGTTCTCAAGGTTTATGAGAGGACGATAAAGCTGATTCATGATGCAAACCAACGACAACAAGGCTATTATTTGTGGCCTCACTGGAGCCGGAACGATACTTGCCCAGGGTTGAGAGAAGAAAAGCAGCAACATGCAAATCAACCCAACCAACCGTTTGCTCATCATTTTGTTGAACCATTTGGCCTTTGTAAAGTATAGAATGGCTCCGATAGCACCGATCATCATGCAGTCGAATCGCGTCACAGCAAAGAATCGGTAGGCCGTAGTAGCGCCCCATCCGAGATAGATGCCCCATTTACAAATTAGCCATAGCGCACAAAGTCCGACTGCCATTGTTAATAGTTTGACGTTCTTCCCATGGGTGAACTTCACTATCCAAGGCCAGAATAGGTAAAACTGTTCTTCGACACCGATGCTCCAGTAGTGGACGATAGGCCATATTCCCACCGTGAGGACAAAGGGAATGTTGGCTCCGAAGAAGATATAGTACCAAATGTTTGAGTCGCTCCATAGCGTAGTCACCGATAACGCGATAATCAGATATAGGTAGTATATTGGCCAGATGCGCAGAATTCTGCGCATGTAGAATTTGGGTATGCTTACTTGGTGGCTTTTCTCCTGCTCGTTCAACAATAGGTAGGTGATAAGAAAGCCGCTGATAACAAAGAACAGTGTCACTCCGTCGGCAACCACAGGCAATGTGAAACCTTTCACACCCCAGTCTCCGAAATCGGACTGGAAGACATGCCCCCACATCACGGACAATGCTGCAATGGCTCGAAGACCATTCAAACCGGGAAGGTGGATGCTATTGCTCATGTGTGGCAATAAAGTCGGCAATATTTTCGGCGGCATGGCCGTCGCCGAAGGGGTTGGCGGCGTGTGCCATGGTGTTGTATTCTTCCGGGTCGGTTAACAGAAGGGCGACGTTCTGCTCAATGGAGCTGCGGTCGGTGCCCACAAGGCGGGCTGTGCCGGCCTCGATGGCCTCGGGCCGTTCTGTGGTGTCGCGCATCACCAATACGGGTTTGCCGAAGGCAGGAGCTTCCTCCTGTATGCCGCCACTGTCGGTGAGTATCAGGGTGCATTGCTGCATCATGGCAACAAACTCCAGATACGACAGAGGCTCAAGCAGGTAGACGTTGTTCCGGCTGCCGTCGATGATTTCCTGCACCGGACGGCGTATATTTGGGTTGAGGTGGATGGGGTAGACGAAGTCCACGTCCACGAACCGTTCGGCCAGCGCATTGATGGCCTGGCAGATATGTTTCATGCCGTCGCCGAAGTTCTCACGGCGGTGGCCGGTGATAAGCACCATGCGCCGATGCTCGTCACGGTCGAACTGCGGTGCCTTCGCCTTGCCTGACGCCATCACCCAATGCAGAGCGTCGATGACGGTGTTGCCTGTTACGACGATATGTGCATCGTTGACATGTTCCCGCAGCAGGTTCTGTCGTGCGGTCTCCGTGGGGGCGAAATGCCATGTGCAGAGCCGTCCGTTCAGTTGACGGTTCATCTCCTCGGGCCATGGACTGTAGATATTGCCGGTGCGCAGACCAGCCTCCACGTGCCCCACGGGGATATGCTGATAGAAAGTTGCCAGTGCAGCGAAGGTGGAAGTAGAGGTGTCGCCATGCACCAGCACCAAGTCGGGATGTTCCTGAGCCAGAACATCGCGCATGCCGAGCAATATGCGCGACGAGACATCATAGAGGTCCTGCCCGGGTTGCATGATGTTCAGGTCGTGGTCGGGGTGTATGTCGAATACTTCGAGCATCTGGTCAAGCATCTCACGGTGCTGGCCAGTGACGCAGACCTTGACCTCAAAATCATCCGGCCGTCTGCCGAGTTCTTTCACCATCGGCGCCATTTTGATGGCCTCGGGACGTGTGCCGAAAACAATAAGTATGCGTTTCATGATTTAAGTTTCAGGTACAAACGATATGAGATTGGAAGTATGCGTAGCATGTAGTATAGTCGGCGGTGACGAGGCGTGATACAGACTTTCCGAAATTGCTTCCATTCGGCATCGGTTAAGGTATTTCCTTTATGAGAAAGATGGTTGATGTAGTTCGATGCGAGTACCTGGTAGATTGCCTGCTTGTTTATTCCCTGCATCGGTATGAAGGTTTCGGCAAGGATTTGCTGCACGCGCCAGCTGTCGGCATCAAGTTTCGAGTCGCTTGTGCGGGTTATGCTGCCCTTACGTACATGATATATGTAAAGAGCGTCGGCTATTGTCTTTACGCTTTGTGCCTGGAACATGGCCAAGGTGGAGAAAAGGTCGTCCTCGGCCCGTCGTAGTCCATCAGTGAAGCGTAGGTTGTTCTCTTTAAGGAAGGCTCGCCGGTATGCCCGTTGCCATACACAGACAAAGTGTACAGGGGTGGCCTCTATCCGGTGACGGTTGAAGTAGTCCCAGCCGGAATATGTTTGGAGGTCGGAAGCCGGAGGTCGGAAGTCGGTAGTTGTGCCAGTCTGTTCGTTGAGGATTCTTGTACCGAAACTAATGATGTCCTCTCCGTTTATTTGCGGTGCCAAATTTAAAAGAGCATGCGGCATCAATTCGTCATCGCTGTCAACGAACAATATATAGTCACCTTGTGCTATTGCCAGTCCCTGGTTGCGTGCCGTTGCCATTCCATGGTTATTCTGGCTTATGACCTTTACCTGTGGATATTGTTCCAGAATGATTGCTGTGCTATCGGTGCTACCATCGTTAATGACTATTACTTCATGGTCATTGAACTCCTGCGAAAAGATGCTATCAAGACATCGCCGCAGATAGGCTTCGGCATTGTAGGCGGGTATGATAATGGAGAAGGTCATTAGAAGGTGGTTTCGGTGGTAGCAATGGTCTCGGCCATGGTGTTCAGCGCGTTGCATTGCTCACGGCTGATGGTCTTGCGCCCTGCATGATATTCCCACGGAGCCAACAGCAGCAGACGGCCTTCGGCACAGGCATAGAAGGCCTGTCCTACAGGCTTGTATAACTCAGGGAAGCCGTTCTCCACGAGATGTATCAGCGGATGATGGTGCTCGTTGGCCGTGTGGGCAATATCCTGCTCTGCTTTCGAGATGAAGGCTCCAATAAGGACGGCTCCGTCTTCAGAAGCCTTCTGGCATTGGGCGGCGAAGGCTTGCTGTTCGTCATCTGTCCAACGGCGGCGACAGTGGACGGCCATTAGTGGCTTCTGAAACAGGGCGAGGTTACCGATGGCGTCGAAACGGTAGCCGGCGATGTCGATACTGCGGTGGATGGTGAAGTAGGGCGTGTGGGTGCGCTTTATCAGCAGACGGCGTGGGTTGTCGCGCACGTAGGCTATCATGTGCTGCAGTTGCTCGCGGCCGGTGAGTATGCTGTCGTTGTAGCCCTCGGAGAATAGGCGTCGGTAGCGCGGCGCAAGCGTCTCTTTGCCCAACGAAGCCCCAGAGGCAGGCGAGGTTGTGTTGGTTTTGTCCGGTTGGTAGGCGCTTGCGCCTGCCATAATCCTACCATAGGCATGCCCGCAGGCTATCTTCCAAGAGGACAGAAGGCCACCTATCGGCTTGGGCAACCGCTCTGTAGCTTGGAGTATGACATGCACATGGTCGGGCATAATCTGGTATTGCAAGAGCCGCAGCTGCGGATAGCGGTCGCACAAGGCGTAGAGCTCATGTCTCACATCTTCACCCAGAGGAGTTAGTTCGATATGGGCTGTATACACATCCCCGGCGAGACGTCCCAACATAGGCTTTCGCCCCTCCACTGTCACCGTAAATAGGTAGATACACGGCTTCCTATAGTCGTGTGTGTGGCAGCGTTGTATTTTCGGGTTGTCGGCCATTAGGTGTCCTTGTTTATCGTGTCCTGGGGCTTTGTTATGTTAGCAAGCGCTGCGCTTGTTACCTGAACAGTCCGTTTATACGCTCTTCCATTCTCTCGAAATACCCAGCCACCACCTGCCAGGCGTCGGGTAGGAGGCGTGGCTGCTCGAAGAAGGCCTTGTATTTCTGCGGGTCGGTGTGCAGGTCTTGTATTTTTTGTAGCAGGGCTGTGTTGTCTCCGTCGGGGTTCCAGAAGAGGATGGCATCGTGGTTGAGCACGTCTGGTTCAGGGTTGTTATTCGAACCCCAGTAGATGGGGATGCAGCCGGAACCTATGCAGTGGAAGAGTTTCTCTGTGACATAACCATCCACCGAGGTGTTCTCCGGACAGATGAAGAACTTATATTGCTTAAGGAATTCGGCTTTGTCGTCGCCAAAGCGTTCCTTCAGTTCGTCAGTGTTGTGCAACAGCCGACCAGCGCAATCCACCGACGCGATAGCATTGAGGTGTTCTACCATTCGTGTCCGTAGTTCTATGCTTTCTGTACCGAGCCAGGTGCTTGTGCCTGACACCAAGGCGCAGAAACGATTACGGGAGGACTCTAATTGTTGGTGGCTTAGGTTATCGCAGATTCTGCGAATATCCTCTGCGGTGGATTCCGGCGGGAACATCTCGAGCAACCATATTGGAAATCGTAGGTAGCGCACATCGTCGTCATAGTCGAATCCCAAAGAGAGATCTATCGAGTTCCGGTCAAGCAGGTTGTGTCTATAGTCTTTGAAGATTGGGTAGTGGACGTTCTCGCCAGTGAAGAAAAAACGTTTGCGGTTGCCGTTGAAAGGATGCATGAGCTCATCGGCACGCAAAAGCATTATGTTGCCAAGGGTTGAGAAAAAAGCATAATGTACCTTGGGATATTTATTCAAAAGTCCTCGGCTTTTAAGGAATCCAGTGAACCAAATCTCGTCGGCAGTCTCCTCGCTCCAGAAGTTATAATAGTGCACCCTCCCGTCCATGGAATGCGGGGAGTTGAACCATTGTTTTAAGTGTCGTGGTCTTACCATATCATCCAGTTATCCATGTCGACTCCAACAGCACGATCGCCCATGCGCATGCCGAGGAACATGCCGATGTTTGAACTAAAAGTACAGAATGTCATTGATGCCCGACTCAGCAGCTCCATGGATGCAAACATGTTGATGGTCTTCTTTTTGCGTGTTGCGGTGTCAAGAGTGACGAATTCGTTGTGAAAGTAGCCGCGATCTTCCTTGTCGGTGAGAGTGTATATTCGCCATGCGGGATATGACTCCTCCAGCTTTTCGATGAATCTGTAGTCGTCAGTGTAGACAAATGCATTGCGGATATCGGTCTTGGACTCTGCCAAAGAAATGTATTCATCAAGAGCAAGAATATCATGTTCGGAGGTTTTATCTCCACCGCGGACATGGAATCCGACATACTCATTGGGTATGCCGACATGTTGTAATAGATTGTCAATCTGATGCTGGGTGACGGGATTGAAACGATAGATGCGCTCTATTATGGCCTTTGAAAGGTCTCGGGTATCTGTTGTCGACAACTCGGTTTGGTCGATGTGGCGAAAACTCTCCCACAATTCAGATGTGAGATATGTCGTTGGATACAATTGCTTGTAAGCGTGGTAAAGCAGCTTCCGTTTGCCACCTTTGGGCTCGGAAAAGCGATGGTTGATATAGTGATGTGCTGGGTTGCGTGTTTCGTGACAGAAGGGGAGGAAGAAGTCGTTCCAGCCTTTGTCGATACGGAAGTTGGCATCGGCGGAATAAAGGTTGAAGTCAATGTCATGTCTCTGGCAGTAGAGTATGGCGAGCACCATGTTGTTGAATTCTGAATAGAATCCGGCGGAATGGCCAAGGTGAAAGATAAGACGTTCGCTCATTGGACTTGTTTTAGTTCTATGCGATGTAACAATAATCGGTTGTCCCCACGGCGTATGGTTCCCCCCCATGCCATAAGGGCGGAATGATATCCATTTCTTCGTACAATAGAGACCGTTTCGTCGTTGTATGCTCCATGTGGATAAGAGAAATGAAGTACGGGATGACCGAGGAGCTTCTCTAATTCATGACGGGATTGCTCTATTTCTTTTTCCTGTTCTTCCTGGGACAGTGTGTCGAGTTTTGGATGGGTTACAGTGTGTGCGCCGATGGTGCAGAGCGGGTCGGCATCCAAGGCTTTTAGGACTTCAGCACTTAATCCAAGCTGCTCATCGGGATACCACCACATATGGAGTCGGTTGTCAATGAAACCCGTGGTGACATAGACGGCGAAGGGTACTTCCATCTGTTTCAGGATAGGGTAGGCGATATCGTAGTTGTCTTGGTATCCGTCGTCGAAGGTGAGGCAGACGAAGGAATGGTTGGTGCGACCTTTGGATATAATGTCGCAAGCCTCGTCGATGGAGACGAACCGGTGACCTTGTTGACGGTAGGTTTCAATGGTTTGCCTCAAGAATTTTGGTGTAATCTCCAACTCGCGGTTCTCTCCCTCGCTACGGTGTTCCACGACACGGTGCAACATCAAGATACGCCCCAGTAATGGGTGCGTAATATTGTGGAGTTTCCGCTTGATGTAGTTCATTGGAACTTTTCTTTTACAATCTTTTACAATCTGATTGAGATTGATAAAACAAAAGGCATTTAAGTAGAATCTTGCGGCGGTTTTTGACAGGAAGGCTAGGGTAGAGCCCGCCCGCAAGGAGTCGGAGGAAAGCAAATGGGGAGTATCTTCGTTGGAAGTATGTGCTTTCCACATATTCCAATACGCCGTAGCCGATATGGAATTTGAACTTATGTCGTAGCGCTTCATTGGTGTAGTTGCCCTGGGTGTTGCGGCTGATGAGTAGTTGAGCAAAACGCTTGAGTTTGGTGATATCTTCTTTAGATTCAATCTTGCATGGAACAAAGACATCAAGGAAGTACCGTTTTTCCTCGTCTGAGAAACTTGGATTGAGCCAGTGGAGCATCTTTAGCCGTACCTCGTTGGATTTCACAATCTGCGCCTCGCGGCGGGCAGTGGAAATCTGGGTGGGATGGGTGCGGTAGTGGAAGAGTGTGCGCTGTACATTGTATATCTGTGTGACGCGATAGGCATTGGACCACAGACTGTAGTCTTCGGCTGGGAAAGTCTCTGTGCGATATCTAAGATTGTTGTCTGTGAAGACTGATTTGCGAAACACAGGTACTATGACTGTGCATCCGAAAAGCATCTGGGCTTTGGAGTCCTCGTGATGTTCTGGGAAACGAACCACCGAGGTTTTGGTGCCGAAAAACTGGAACCCGAAACTGCAGATGCCCACCTCGGGGTGATTGTCCAACACCTTGACACCTGTCTCTAACCAGTCGGGTTCTGCGATGTCGTCACCGTCCATGCGTGCCACCAGTTCGGTGTCGATGAGGTCAAGTCCACGGTTGAGGTTCTCGGCCAACCCCACATTATTGGGGAAGGCAGCAATACGGATTCGTGGGTCGTCTATGGCACGAACACGGTCAAGGGTATCGTCGGTTGACGCATCGTCGACTACCAGCAATTCGAAATCATGATAGGTCTGGTTGAGGACACTCTGGATGGCTTCCTCGACCCAGGGGGCTACGTTATATGTCGGCATGAGTACCGTCAGGCGTGGCATAGACATCTATAGAAAATAATTCTCCAATTCTCTAATTTTTGATTAGTTTCTTGAGAGTCTTTTTCGGCCGGTAGAATAGCCAGTAAAAGGCGCTGTAATTAAGACCTCTTTGTAACGTGAATCGTAGACGTGGCCAACCATGCATGTTATCAGCTATACTGTTATGGAGTTGGCGCTGCAAGTCGTGATGGCCGCTCAATGCTTTGTCGAAGTCAGCGAAATACCGCAGCCGCATCTCTACCAGTTTCTCAGCAATCTCTTTCTTGCGCGAGAGCGTCAATGTGTCGTCCCCGACGCCGGTATAGTATAGCACCTTGTATATCTTGCCAACAGGGTATTTCTGCCAGATGCGAACCCAATAGTCATAGTCTTCCACGAGGAAGAGCGTGGTGTCGTAGTCACCTACGGTTTCCAACACCTCGCGACGGTACATAAAGGCATAGCATATACAGTTGAAGAGCGGAAGATGCAACTGTGGGTCCGGATGATGCACCTCGTAGAGCTGTTCTCCGGTCTTGAGGCTGAAGGCTGCATAGCAGGCGGTGACGAGACCTTTGTCTGGATTTGCATCTAGGTAATTGACAAACTCTTCCAGCATGGTGGGGGCCATACGGTTGTCGTGTGAGGTCCAGGTGAGATATCTGCCTCTGGCTTCCGAAAAGCCTCTGTTCAACGCTCCCGGAAGTTTGAGGTTGTGCTCGTTGTCGATGATGCGGATGCGCCTGTCTTTCTCGGCATATTGCTGCATTATCTCCAGTGAGTTGTCCTTGGAGCAGTCGTTGACAATGATGAGCTCCCAGTCGGGATAAGTTTGGGCAATGACACTATCGATAGACTGTGCCAGAAAACCGGCACCGTTGTAGCATGGAAGGACGATGGATACTGTTGGTGTCATTTTAGTTTCTTAAGAATACGATAGGGCTTGAGCAGTTGGTGACCAAGCCGATAGTCCGGCCCGTCTAACTTCTGATACAATGAAAGAGTCTCTTTGCCTCGTTCGATTAGTTCGACAGCGTATTCTTGATGAATGTGTCTTTCGTTGTCGGTGAGATTTATGCCACGGACAACAGGCAGTTGACCGTGCCACTTTTTATGCCAGATTTCGATATTGTCGTAGTATTGTTGGTTGCAGGCACCGTTGCTGTGATGTTCGATGTCGATGTCGAAGGTGACATAGACACTGTGGCCAGCGGAAAGAACCTGCATGCAGATGTCGGAATCGTAACAGTGAAAACCCATAAACGTCTGGTCATCGAAGCGAATAGTGTCGAACAAGTTGCGGCGGATGCAGATGAAGAGGCCGTCGAGGCTGGCCACTTCGACAAGACGTTTGCCGTCGGTGTAGTCAGAGCACCCGTATTCTGTCGTCGTGCCGTCGCCGTTTGTCTGCCACACATGATATGAGGTCGTCTTGCAGGTTGACCACGAACATGGGCAGTCCGGCATAAAATGTCCACCGGCGACACCGAGAGCTCCCATGTTGGGGGTTGCTGAGAATGTTTTTTCGACTACGTGTCCCCAGTTGTTGCTACGGAAAAGTATGTCGTCGTGTATGAAGCACAGGATGTCCCCTTTGGCTTTGCTCACCCCCTCGTTGTAGGCCTGGAATATGCTGTATTGTCCACACGAGTTGTCGATGGATATTATCTCATACTCTACACCAATGGTGTCGTGCAAATTCTTCTCCAGGTTGGAGTCAAGTGTATGGCGTTTATTACAGATAATGACAGAAATCATTGGCGTGCCTCTTCAATGGTTTTCTTAAGGATGTCAAGGTTTTTATAGCCGAAGAATGTTGTTGGCTCCAGTATGGCTCCTTCGGCCCATTCGTTCCAGGCATTGACATAGATGATGTTCTCCTCTGTTGTGTGGTGTTCCCTCGTCCAAAGGATTATGTCGCGCAGCCATTGGTGATAGTCTTCGTCATTCGTCAAGCAGCAATAACCGCTGGAGTATAGCTTGCGTGGCGTGTTGTCCCAGCTGGGGAAGCAGGTCTTGAAAACAGGATATGTCTTTTCGGCCAAATAGCTTTTCTGCCGGATATAGCTCGAAAAATCTATGATATTGAAGTTGCTGCCCGGAAGGCGTTTCTTCTCAATTTTGTATAGATCGAGATTAATGCCATGAGGCGGGAACTCTACCAGACCTTTGTAGCTGTATTCCTGCGGCGTGTCGAAATTGAACGCATTGGTGCCCAAGAGATGGAGCCCTTTGAAGCCGTGCTCGACGGAGAGTTCGTTGAGTCGGTTGAGGAATGCCAGTAATTTGGTTTTGTCGAAAATGTCGGAGCGGTAGATTATCAGCACGGGTTTTCCGTCGATTCTTTCATAGCGAGGATCGCTGATATAGGGGAGCAAGTCGTTGAAGAACTTTTCTGCGTCGTCTTCTTCAAGGTGCTGTTCCACGATGAGCTCCTGCTCGCCACCATCCCAGCGTTTTGACCAGTTCTCGGTTGCCCAACATAGATGATAGTGGAAATCTATGTCAGAATGTAGGAAATACTCCAAAGGTTTCTCAAGCAACTTCCTTCCAGAGAACCAATAGTAGTAAAAGCAAAAGCCATAGACACCGTATGCCTTGGCAATCTCTACTTGTCGTTCCATCACTCCCGGTTGCAACAGATTATAGAAGCCTAAGTCGTAAGGGATTTTCGGCTGGTAGTGCCCGACAAACTGTGGCGTAGCATTGGCTACATTGGTCCATTCGGTAAATCCCTTGCCATGCGCATGGTCGTTCTCAGGTATGGCATGGAACTGTGTAAGGTAAAAAGCATAGACTTTGGGGTCGTTTTGGTGTTTCTCATAGGGATGTTCGGTAAAGGGAATGAACTCTTTTTTTGTAGTATGTAAATAGTTAACCCATAGACTATATTTTTTTACATTCACTTTGTTGATTTTCATCAATTTTTCACAGGATGCTACAGTTCTCATACCATTCTTATGTATATTTCGCATAAGATCTTCTGCCATTTTTAATGCTCCTGTACAGAATCCATATATATGACAATATTTCTTCCAATTGCGCAGAACATTTCTGCCCGAGTACATTGAACGTGAGTCTTCGAATTCTTTTCTAATTGATGTAACAAATGATTTTGCCATTTTATTTTAAATCCCCTTTAATACATGGTTGTACACTTCTATTATTTTCGGCCCATACTTCTCTTGTGTTAAATTATTCAGGACAAATTGCTGAGCCTTCATAATGATTTGCTCTTGTGATTCATGACAGACTTTCCGAATTAGCATTGCACATTCTTTTTCACTATTGAAAAGCCATCCAGTTTCACCATGTTTTATTAATTCCAATGTCCCGCCCGAAGCATGAGCAATAACAGGGCATCCATAGAACATAGCCTCGGCTGTTATTCTTCCCAATCCTTCATGCTTTGAGGCCATTATAAATGCGCCTGCTTCAGAATATAGTGCTTTCATCTCCGACTGACAGGGTATGAAGTCGACATATTCCTCGCATCCTAACTTTTTGGCCGAGTCTAATAATGACTTGCGGAATTCGTCATCACAGTTACCGACCAGTTTTAATCGATACCCTTCAGTACAAATGCCACTTTCACCAAATGCATTTATTGCGATTCGAGCGCCCTTGGCTTCTGTTATAAAATACGAGCAAAACAGCAAATATCGTTGTTTGTTCGGAATAAAACATACGTCACTTTCTTTTCGTACGGCATCATTTATTACCCATGTATTTTTATTGGGAAGATTCCAATGTTCTTTTATTGCAGATGAAATGGCAATGCGTGCATCCGCATGACATATTAGTTTCTTAAGGCGAGGGATTCCCCGATAAATGTTGAAATTGAAGTGTAGATCACAAAACTCTCTCACATGCCATACGTGTTTGACATGGAGTCTTTTGCTTAGATAGGCGCCAATGTCGTTGGGGCTTGTGTTTGAATGAATAATATCTAGTCTGCGTCCTGATAGGAATCGTTTGACAAATTTATAACATCCATAATCCAGTAGCATTTTATTTATATAATGCCATCGCCAAGGACGTTTCCAAATATTGCGAAGACGATTTGCCCTATATACATGTAGTTTGACAAATGGATAGACATGGCATTCTATACCGTGTCTAACAAAGAAATCATATCCAACGCCCTCCTCTGGAAACAATACAATTGGATAAATTTCTTTTTTTACGGAGTCAATAAGGTTGTAAAGAGAAGCCGTAGAACCGCCCATAGTCGAATCAATACATATATAGAGGACAGTTATCTTGTTCATTTTGGAGATAAAATCTGTTGGTGCTCTTAATTGACTATTATACGAGAAATATATTCGTTTGCCTCTTTCTTTATTTGTTCGATTTTCTTGTTTGGAGAAAACCTATTATTCTTTTTGCATTGCGAAGCATTATCAATCAGCCTGTCTTCTAATCCAAACAATGAGACGATGTTAGTTAATCTATCGTCCTGCCCAGTATTTAATTTTATGCCATAAAAATCTTTCCCGAAAATAATGGAAAAAGCCAATGCATGGAAGGATGATGTAATAACCAGGCTTGCATTAAGTATCCATCCAACGAATTCTTGGGGAGATGCCGAGTGGCATTCTGGTGAGTTTACAGCCCACTGATTTGCAGAAAGGACAAACAACGGCAACTGTTGCTGTGCGGCAATCTCCACTGCAGTTTTGTATACATGCTCTGCAGTTTCTGCTTGATAGAAAAAAACATATGGAGTGGAAATGTTTGGCACCTTGGCCATTGCCCTCCATTGTTCAGAAGATAAAAGAAAAACAGGGTCTGAAATACACGATATATTTAAATCAGGGAATAGGCCTGTCACATATTTTTTAGTGGATTCTTCACGCACACTAATTCCGTCAAGCCTCTTTAATGCATTATATATATCCTTCAATTGTTCTTCTCTCCAATAAGATCTTAAACTTGCAGCAAAAGTTGCCACCTTTGTTGTTTTGGGTTTGTTGAAAGTACCCCAGTAATAAGAATCAAAACCATGCGTGATTGTGGTATTCCATACCTGGTCGCTTCCAATCAAGATTAAATCATAGGGTGAAGTGAATATTGTCTCTTTTGCCGACAAATTGAGGATGTGCTCTTGAAAATATACGAATTTTTTATATCGTAGAATTTGATGTTTTCTTGACTTTAGATACTTGTAAATCCTAATTGGAATTTTTATTGGGTTATCTTTTATCCTATTCTCGTATTCACGGTCTCGCCAGTCATAGTATGCCCATAGATCTTTGTTGTTATAGTCTATAACCTCCGCGTCGTATCCACACAGGATGAGGTGTTGCTGCAAGGCATAACATTGCAAGACTGCACCATAATTGTGTGCCCGATGGAATGTTATTATGCCGATTCTCATTACATTTTTAGTTTGTCGATGGCATTGTTATACTTAGTCTTGAGCGAGTGCCGTGTGGCTTTCCCTATTGAAGCCATTTTTTCTTTGAACGATGAACTATCTGTAATTTCGTCAGTTCTCACCAATTGTGAAATGGCATCAAGTGCAGCACATTCGCAGTCGGAGTCTGTAAAAACCTCAAACAATATTGGCTTTTCCCCAATATTTTGATCCACAAATAATGGGAGATTCTTTAAAAAGCCATCCTTGTCGCTTGCGGTTATATAAGTGAATCCCAAGTCTTCGGCATAATGCCTTACAAGTTGCGGGGATTTGTTTCCATTGTGACCGGCGGCCGCCATGTATGAATCGGCAGAGTCACCGAACCGATAGGCAAATGACTCTTTGTTGCGAAACTCAGTTCCTTTCCCGTTATTGACAAGAAGTATTCGAAGATTACTGCAAAGGTGTTTGTTGCCCAGTGCATTCATGTCATAAAAGAATGCGAGGTCTCCTATTACAGCAAAAAAAAGCACGTCTCGATTGGCAAATGATGCTCCAACTACCGTAGATAATGCTCCATCAATGCCGAACCCTCCGACATTGCAGAAACTTCTGATGCCTTCTCTTAGTTTAAAGAAGTTCCAGGATCTTAATGAATTAAGAATGGCAAAATGTAACCTTGAGTTGTCTGGTATACGGTCGTGTGTTTGTTGGGCTATCCATAAATTACTAAAAGGCAATTCTGGTATTGAAGACAATAACCATTCGTATTCTTTGGAATATACATCTATGGCACTGCATGTTTTTGTTGGGACATTGGATGAATAATGATGGAAAAAAACACTTTCTTCCATTTCAAACACATACTCTAATGACCCAAATGTGTCCCTGATCTCCCCATCAGTGTTTATGCGCCATACTGTTTTTGCGTTGATTTTTGACGAATAATAGTCTCCAGAGATTTCGCCGATATGAACTAACAAGTCCACATCTTTTTGAGGGGAAACGTATTGCTGCTGTATGAAGGCCAGTGACATGTTAACAGCATATTTCCCATTATAGCCACTTGTATGATCACAAATGGCTACAGCATTGTTGCTCAAACAGAATTCTTCTAAGGCTATCTTTTCATCTCTTGTAAGATGTTTATGTGAGCCTATAAAAACGGCTATTTTGTTGTATCCTTTTATTGACGGAAACTGGTCATGAACAGTTATTTTCTTAATGGTTCTAACGGACGGTAGCTCTTTGCAATCAAAACGAGGGTCGAAATTGGTGTATAAATTCAAAAGTACGGGTCCATTATTTCCTTTTTTTAATGCAAGCAGGGCTCTATTAACCTCTATTTCACAGGCTCGAAAATCACGTAAATCCTTAACGAAATTGGCCATATAGCGACCGACGAACACATCTGCCGGACCATTTTTGCGATCAATCTGTTGCGGTCTTAAATGATAGAGCCAGTCTTCACCACAATGTGATGTAATGGCCAGAATGGGCAATTTCCTATAATAGGCCTCTGTTAAGGCTGGCATATAATTCCTGGAAGATGTTGCACCAGTGCAACTAAGAGCAACTATTTCGTTTGATTCTGCAGATAGTCCACAAGCCATATATGCGGCCGACCGTTCGTCGATACATGAGTAAATCTCAAAAAAATCATCATGTTGGACACTTGCAACAAAACTGACGTTTGTTCCTCCAGGAGAAACGATGATTTTTTTTATGCCGTGCGATTTGAGCAGCGCAACGACAATCTGAATATTTTGTTCAGAAGAGTAAGATAAGTTGTTCATTCGCTATTAAAAATGATATTCTACATCTTCAGTATAGACATTGCCTAAACCGCCAGACATATATACGATATCGCCAATGACCATACGCGAGATATTGCTAACTAAGATGACTGCCATGTTTGCGACTTCAACGGGGTGTGTCATCCTGCCGGTCAATCCTTTTTCATGAGTTAATTCGTTGCTAGTATCGTCCCCTTTTATCATGGGTGTCGCAGTGGGGCCGGGAGCTATGCCGTTTACGACAATTCCATACTGAGAATATACTCGGGCTAATCCTTTTGTAAGCCCTTTTATGCCCCATTTCGATAATGTATATGCGTCTGTTGCAGGCCTGTCGCTTGATGACGATGCAATGTTTAATATATTGCCGTTTATCTTGTTGTCTTTAAAGTATTGTGCAAAAACTTTGGCTAAAAAATAAGACCCCTTTAAGTTTGTTTCTATTATTTCATCAAAATTGTCTTCAAAACAGTTTGGGTTAGTTCCATGGTTAATGCCAGCATTGTTTACCAAAATGTCTATCTGTGGTATGCCAAATTCTTGGACGATTTTAGGAATGCATTGATTGATTTGGTTGGTGTCTCGAATGTCTAAAATAAAATAATAGCATGGGGAACCGTTCGGAAGTTTTTCTTGTGTCTCACGTAGATGTTTGTCGCTACGGCTTGTAATGATTATTGTGGCTCCGGCGTTAATAAACGCTTTTGCAATCTCTAAACCGATGCCGCTTGTGCCGCCGGTTATTAGAGCGGTGCGCCCTTTAAGCAGTTCATTTTGCGACAGATTTGTTATTTCCGCATAGACACTCTGTCTGTTAATAACAGGAATGCCGTATCGCAAATATCGGTATATCCGTTTTATAAAAGCGATTTTAGATGCCATTTCATCAATTGATTAACCAGTTATAGTCACATAAAACAACTTTGCCATTGGCTCCCTGACTAATATTCCGACCTTTTTTGAAGAAATCGTCATCTTGAACATCTAATTGAATTAGAGAGTCTATTTGGTCTGCTGTCTGTTTGTTAATACCACTCCATAAACCGATTTTATATGTTCCTCCAGTGAGAGGCAGTCTGGGAATGTCGCAGCAGATATATTGGCAGCCTTCTTTCATTTGGAAATCTTCCATAAGAGCATATGTCGGCAGTGTCATTAATTGCGTGCCGGAGTTGTCGTAAATACCCATTGAAAAACCGCAGCCTTTGCTGTCCTTTGCGACGTTTACCTTTAGACGAATTCGTAAGAAACCTCCACAGTGGGGCACAATTGGATGGTCGCTGTTGTCTAAAAAATCAATTCCTTCAAATCTAATAAGAGAAGTGCCTACGCCTATTCTCGGCAAATCAACAACGGGTACTGATGCATATTTTTCAATGCCTGCTTGTAGATAATTTTCCACAGCATCATTTACTCCACCGGTATATAAAACCTTTCCGTTATCTAATACAATACCACGTTGGCACAATCGTCTCACCGCCGCCATATTGTGGCTGACAAACAACACGGTCCTGCCTTCGCCTTTGCTGACATCTTGCATCTTGCCGATGGCTTTCTTCTGGAATTCTGCGTCGCCGACGGCGAGGACTTCGTCGACGACCAATATCTCGGGGTCAAGGTGGGCGGCGACGGCGAAGCCTAAGCGCACCATCATACCGCTTGAATAGCGTTTCACGGGGGTGTCGATATATCGTTCGCAGCCGCTGAAGTCAACTATCTCATCCAGCTTTTTGGTGATCTCGGCTTTGGTCATGCCGAGGATGGCTCCGTTCATGTAGATGTTCTCTCTGCCTGTCATCTCGGGGTGGAATCCGGTGCCGACCTCCAGCAAGCTGCCTATGCGTCCGCGGGCGCGGATGGTGCCGGTGGTGGGGGCGGTGACTTTGGAGAGTATCTTCAGCAGGGTGCTCTTCCCGGCACCGTTCTTGCCGATGATGCCTACCACGTCGCCCTGTTCGACCTTGAAGTCGATGTCCCGCAAGGCCCAGACATAGTCACTATTGCCTTTGCTGCTGCGGTCGTTGGTTTCTCCGATGGTGAGGTAGGGGTCTTCTTTACCACGTACATTCATGGTCCACCATCGCTTTAAGTCGTGACTTAAAGTACCGGTGCCGACCAGTCCAAGTCGGTAGATCTTACTTATGTTGTTGAATTCTATTGCTGTTGCCATCAAGAATGGTTTTTGTCAAGAATTTGGGAATTAGAGAATTATGCCAGCATCGCCTCCTTTAATGTTAATTGCAGTCAATTGGCTGTTAATACTTCTTTTAGAATCTTTTACAATCTGATTGAGATTAAGTGACTACGAATCTCACTAATCCAACGAATTTCTTTTAGTTGACTCGCTGTGTTTGATTGATTTAAAAGGTGCTTGCAAGCATGCTACTAATTGTTATTCGGATTAATTCGGTTAGTTCGGTTAGAGATTTCGATTTAAGAAGTCTTTGTAGGCGAGTCGGATGCCGTCTTCCAACTCGGTCTTGTAGGTCCAGCCCAAGGCAGTGGCCTTGCTGACGTCGAGGAGTTTTCGAGGGGTGCCGTTGGGTCGGGATGCATCCCAAAGTATCTTACCTTCATACCCCACCACATTGGCGACAGTCTCGGCCAGCTCACGGATGGTGAGTTCCTTACCGGTGCCGGCATTGACGGTCTCGTTGCCGCTGTAGTTGTTCATCAGGAATACGCAGAGTTCGGCGAGGTCGTCGACATATAGGAACTCCCGTAGCGCACTGCCGTCGCCCCAGCAGGTGACACTCGCAGCACCCGACATTTTTGCTTCATGGAAACGGCGGATCATGGCCGGCAGCACATGGCTGTGCTCGGGGTGGTAGTTGTCGTTGGGACCGTAGAGGTTGGTGGGCATGACGGAGATATAGTCGGTGCCGTACTGACGGTTGAGGTATTCGCAGTATTTCAAGCCGCTGATCTTAGCAAGGGCGTAGGCCTCGTTGGTGGGCTCAAGGCTTGAGGTCAGCAGGCAGTTTTCGGGCATGGGCTGCGGTGCCAGACGAGGGTAGATGCAGCTGCTGCCGAGGAATTCCAGTTTCTTGACGCCATTCTGCCAGGCGGCATGGATGACATTCATCTCGAGGGTCATGTTCAGATACATGAAGTCGGCAAGAGCGGCGCTGTTGGCGGCGATACCGCCGACCTTGGCGGCGGCGAGGAACACATACTCGGGCTTCTCAGCGGCGAAGAAGGCCTCGACGTCTGCTTGGCGCGTCAGGTCCAGCTCGGTATGTGTCCGCAGCACGAGATTGTTATATCCTTGTCGTTGCAGTTCACGAACAATAGCGCTCCCGACCATCCCCCTGTGCCCCGCCACGTATATCTTGCTGTCATTATTCATTTCACATTGAATTTATCTGTCACACGGAAATCACGGAAATCACAGAAATTAATTTGCTACGCGTGTTATTGACGAGAGTATGTTGTCTGTGTTGAAGTTAACGAGAAGACCTACTCTTTTGTCCATCAATCGTAGATATGTGAGCAGCTGTTTGCCAAATACTTTTTTCATTTCTTCAACGGATTTTAGTTCAACGATTACCTGCCCCTCAACCAGTATATCAAGTCTAAGTTCTGTTTTCAGTTGAGTGCCTTTGTATTCGATTGGTATGTGTACCTGTCTTTCAACTTTCAACCCTTTTTGTTCCAGTTCAAAACATAAAGCCTCTTCGTAAACACTTTCTAATAGCCCGGGACCTAGTTCTTTGTACACATCGTATATTGCGCCTCTGATTTCGTATGTTATATCATTAATTGTCATAAGCCGTAGGCCTTTTTCTGTGATTTCTGTGGTTTCTGTGTGACCATTAAAATGATGCGTCTGTGTGATACAGGTGTCGGACTTTCTTCATGTCGTTCTTGACCATGATCTTGACGAGTTCTTCAAAACTGGTTTTATTCGGATTCCACCCGAGAAGAGTCTTCGCTTTTGTCGGGTCACCCAGTAATTGCTCCACTTCCGCCGGACGGAAATACTTGGGGTCGACTTCCACGATTACCTTTCCTGACTTTACGTCAATACCTTTCTCGTTGACGCCTTCGCCTTCCCAGCGGAGTTCGATGCCGGCTTCCTTGAAGGCCAGCGTGCAGAACTCGCGTACGCTGTGATATTGACCCGTGGCGACAACATAGTCGTCGGGCTGCTCCTGCTGCAACATGAGCCACATGCATTCCACATAGTCCTTGGCGTAGCCCCAGTCACGCAAGGCATTGAGGTTGCCGAGGTAGAGCTTGTCCTGGAAACCTTGAGCTATGCGGGCTGCGGCAAGGGTGATCTTGCGAGTGACGAAGGTCTCGCCACGCCGTTCGCTCTCGTGGTTGAAGAGGATGCCGTTGCAGCAGAACATGTTGTAGCTCTCGCGATAGTTCTTCATCATCCAGTAGCCGTATAGTTTGGCCACACCGTAGGGCGAGCGAGGATAGAACGGCGTCGTCTCTTTCTGCGGAACCTCCTGCACTTTTCCATAAAGCTCGGAGGTGGAGGCTTGGTATATGCGACATTTGTCGGTCAGCCCCGTGATGCGCACTGCTTCGAGCAAACGCAGCACACCATTGGCGTCGGTGTCGGCTGTGAATTCCGGCACGTCGAAGCTCACCTTCACATGGCTCTGTGCCGCCAGGTTGTATATCTCGTCGGGCTTAATCTCGTTGATGATGCGGATGAGGCTGCTGCTGTCGGTCATGTCGCCCCAGTGGAGTTCCACCAGGCGTTTCCGGTGCATGTCGCGCACCCATTCGTCGAGGTACAGATGCTCGATGCGGCCTGTGTTGAACGAGCTGCTGCGTCGCAGCACACCGTGTACTTCGTATCCTTTCTCGATGAGGAACTCGGCCAAGTAGCTGCCGTCCTGTCCGGTGATGCCGGTGATGAGTGCTTTCTTCATTGTTTATGCAGTATGCTATGTGGTTTCATGGTATGTGATGTCAGGCTGCTCAAGGCCAGACTAAGACCGCTGTCGTTGTAGACCATGCGACGTTTCCATGCGAGGGCTTGCCAGCGGCGCAGCTTCCATGCCAGCCGTTGTATTCCGTCGGCTTTGCTGGCATCGACGCTGCCGTACACGATGTCACGCTCGAATAAGTCTCTGTTGGCCATGTCGTCCGGACCGTTGCTGAGTTGCAGCGGCATGAGGACTCCCAACTGATGTTCGGCGACGAGGCTCAACGTACTTACAAACGACGACATGCCATATTCGGTCACTATATCTTGCACTCGGCCCCAGTCGACTTTGTCGTTCAATGCACGGCAAGTGAGTGTCCAGTCGACGAGGTCGCGCAGCGTGATGCGCGCGGCGGCGAAATGGCCTGCCATGTGGCGCAGTAGGAAAAGCACCTCGAAGGTTGGAGACGGTGCCAATTCCTTAAGCATTGCCTCATATCTTCGGTTACTGGGTGGGTAGTGTATGTTGAGGAAGTCGTAGTGGCTTTCCACGGTCACACCGCGGTAGTTGTATTTGCTGTGGTGGTGTGCCTCGTTGCTTACGGTTACTCTCAGACTCTTCTGTGCTATACGGTCGGCTTCGTCGTGTTTGTCGTAGAAGTAGAGGTCCAGGTCGCCGAACTCGCGCAGTTCCGGCATGGGATAGTACTGTGCAGTATGGGTGCCTTTGAGCACCAGCGTTTCGATGCCGTGGCGTTTCACGGTGTCTACAATCTCTTGCTGAACCTCGCGCTGGTAACGGTGCCAGCGTTCGGCTTTGTCGCGCTCGGCAAGCCATGGAATCTTCACCTCACGTGGCACGTCCAATGCCGCCACCGTGTCGGCTGTCATAGCCGCCACATGGTTCTGCTGCATCAGCCGAAACAGGCTCCACCACATCGAGGCATCCAGTGAGCCAAAGTTTGGCGTCTGCCCGTCGGTGGCAGCACGCAGCAGGTTGTATGCCAGTTGAGACTCGGTCATACGGTGTCCATGAATGTTTTCTGCACGCGGTTGAAAATCACTATGCCCACGGCCAGCAGTACCACCATGAAGGCGAAGCTGTAGCCTAGCATGCCCCAGCTGAACTGTCCTTCGCCAAGGAATCCGTACTTGAAGGCTTCGACAATGCCCGTCAGCGGGTTGAGACTCATCACAAAGCGCAGTTTCTCGTTGGTGATGGTGCTCAGCGGGTAGATGACCGGCGTGGCATACATCCAGAGGCGAACGAAAAAATCGAGCAGCAGCGTCATGTCGCGGTATTTGGTGGTGAGACTCGAGAAGAGCACGCCGAAACCAAGAGCCAATCCGGCCAGCATCAACACCAATACCGGCAGCAGCAGTGCGTACCAGTTGGTATGTATCTGTCCGGGGATGATGAACAGTTGGTAGATGGCGTAGACAACTATGAAGAGCCCGAACTGAATGCCGAAGCGCAGCAGGTTGCTGATGACGGTGGAGAGGGGCACCACCATGCGCGGGAAGTAGACCTTGCCGAATATGCCGGCGTTTGCCGTAAAGGTGGAGGAGGTCTTGTTGAGGCAGTCGTTGAAGTACTGCCACAGGCAAATGCCGCTGAGGTAGAACAGCGGCTGGGGCAGTCCGTCGGTGGAGATATTGGCTATGCCGCCGAACACAACCATGTACATGATTACCGTCATGGCAGGCTGTATGATGTACCATAGCGGTCCGAGGATGGTCTGCTTGTATTGCGTGGTGATGTTGCGGCGCACGAAGAGCATGCACAGGTCTCGGTAGCGCCACAATTCTTTGAAGTCCACATGCAGCAGTCGCTCTTTGGGCTTTATGACGGTGGTCCAGTTGTCTTCTTCTTTCATGCTGAGTGTTTTCGGTTGAAAATGATGTTGCCAATGATGCCCCAGAAGTATTTCCAGTCGGTTTTGAACGGTGCTTTGAGGTAGGCTTCGAGATAGCGGCGTTCGCTTTGCTGCACCTCTTCGAGGGTCTCGGGCGTATGGCGCTCATAGTAGAACGGCGGAAGCATGCCGGGCTTGGCCTTTATACGCAGTTGCTGCATCTCGTCGCTGTAGAGGTTATAATAGTGGCGGCTCAGTGGGCGCACGCCAACCAGCTTCATGTCGCCACGAAGCACATTCCACAACATCGGCAGCTCGTCGAGCCAGGTGCGCCTTAGGATGCGCCCCCAGGTGTTGACACGGTAGTCGTTCTTGAATTTGCCGCCGCGCTCAAGACTCTGGTAGCGGTAGATGTAGGGCTGGATGTATTCCGAATAGGTGTACATGGTGCGGAACTTATGCACCACAATCTCCTTGCCGCCAAGACCTATGCGCCGCAGGTGTATGATGGGCGAACCGGTGGGAGGTGTGTCGGCAATGGGGCTGTGGTCTTTGCGTGCAATGACGAAGAACTCGCCGTCGCGGAACTGCTCGTCGACCACTTCGAAGCCGGCACGGTAAAGGCGACCGAGAATCTCTACTCGGTTGTATGTGCGGTCTTTGCCTTCGGTGATGTAATGGTACAGTTTGCGTGTGAAATTAAGCTTCGGACACACGCGGTGCCACAGGTAGTTCCACGCTATCAATACATGCGACAAACCCCAGGGGTAGCGCTGCTTGAGGAGTTTGCGCTTGAGTGTTGCCGTCATAGAGTGGCACCATAGATGCCCCCCTTTGGGCAGGTGGTTGCTGATACTGTACAGGTAGTCGTCGAGCCGCTCGATGGTGTGCAATGGGCGTGATACGAAGATCATTTGCGGCTTCTTGCCGTCGAGACGGTACTCGAGCGCTTCGGGCGTATGTGTGGTGAACGGCACCACGAGGGTCTTGGCATCGACGGAGTCGGACAGTCGAGTGCTCAACCACCTGATGGCGTCCTTGTAGCCCATCTGTACCACTGTCTCGAGCTGGCGACGCACGTCGCCGTCGTCGATGTCGTCGAGGTACAGCTTGGCCCCGGCGTCGGCACCATCCTCGGTATAGGTGCGCACCTCATCAAGTTCGTACTGCAGTTGGAAAAGTCCTTTTTTCATTCTTCCACTTTCTTCAGCAGCGAAGGATGTATGTAGGTCGTTGCAACAGCTACCACGCCGCGGATGGTCACTACCAGGCGACGGTCGCGCTTGATGCGTTTGATATGGCCTTCGGCACCTTTGAACGGACCGTCGGTCACTACCACGCGGTCGCCTTCGTGGTATTCGGGACGGTCGTCTCCCAGCAGCTCCAATCCGTCGCGGCCGGCACTGACCACGAAGCGGAACACCTCCATCTCGCGGTCAGGGATAACAGCCGCTGCGGTGTGCGCACTGTTGTAGTAGACCCACGCCTGGCGACGGTGGCTTACCACAAAGCGGGCCATCTCCGGCTCGCTGCAGTGCAGGAAAAGCAGCGACTTGATGACGTCGACCGGCGCGAAAAACTCAAGCCCGCTCGCCTTGCAGTCGGCTATCAGCGGCTGCACGCGGTTGTAGTTGACCTTGAAGGCATACCAGTGTGTTTCCATAGGCATATTTTCCCCTCTCCTCCTACATATAATGTGGAGTGCTTGGGGGTTCGCCGGCATTTGGGGTAGTCCGACTCACGGGCATTCCTGTCGCAGGAATGTTGCCGCAACCCTTTGGGTAACAATATGTAAAGTGCGCTGTGTGCACGTATTGCCCAACTGCAAATATACTATTTTTTCTGAAATAAATAAAATTTATATTTAAATGCCTAAATAATCCACCCAATGACATCCTTCTATGATTATCCGCCACCTCTCACCTTCCTCTCACCTTCCTCTCACCTTCCTCTCACCTTACTCTCACTCCCCCGTCACTCTTCGCTGCAGTGACTTGCTCAATAAAAATCGCCCACTGCCGAAACAGTGGGCGACTTGTGGTCGGTAGTGCTTTTTGTGTGAACCCGCAATTATAGACCCAGCACTGTGGCACCCTGTTTGTAGACGATGTCGCGTGGGATGTTGGCATCGCGGATGGCATCGAGGTCGGCCTGGAGCTCGGGGCTGATCTTGCCGTTCTTCTCGCTGTAGGCTTTGGCGGCGGCCATGTCGCCCTCGCCTTCCATGGCGATGATTATGGCGGCCCAGCCGCGTGCTGCCTCGCGTGCTTTCTCAACATCGATGACATACTTGCCGTCGGCATTGCGGCTGAAGGCACCGTGCTCCAAGAAGTAGTTGTAGCACATGATGTTGGCACGACCATGGGCCTCGGTGGCACCGAAGCGGACCGAGCGCAAGATGCCGGCGATGAAGGTGATGTAGTTCTGGGCGACGGTGGTGTTGGTAATTTCGCCACGCTCAATGAGTTGCTCGGTGAGGAAGAGGCCGCAGACATCGGCTTTGGCTTCCTCCCAGGCGCTGTACTGTGCGCCGAGAGCCTCGCGGCAGGCTCCCTTGCCGGTGACGGTGTTCTTGATACCCAAGCCGTGAGCCACCTCGTGATAGCATGTGTTGCCGAAGAAGGCGTTGAAGGTCACGCTGTCCACCTGTTCGGGGCAGAGGATGAGGTTGGCGATGGGCACCATGATGTTGTCGAACTTGGCCTTCATGGCGTTCTTCAGCTGCAGACGGCGGCTGCCTTTGGCCAGCTGCACACGCTCGTCGTTGGGCAGGTTGATGGCGATGGTCTTGGAGCCCGCGTTGCAGTCGCCGGCATAGTATACCACGTCGTAGACGTTGATGTCGCAGTCGGTACCGGGAACCTCTTTCTTATACTTGGGGTCGCAGGGCAGGAGTTTCTGCATCTCCGGCAGCATGGCGGCAAATTTGCTCAGGTCGTTGCTCCATTGCTCGTCCTTCACCAGGACAAAGGCTTCGTGGCTGCACTTGAGGCCGTTGATGCCGTCGTCGTAGTTCTCGATGGGTCCCACTACGAAGTCCAGTTTGCTGTCTTTCATGTCCATCCACACCATATCGCTCTCGAAATAGTCATCGGTCTTGAAGGCTTCGCGGCGGGCCTCGAGGTATTTCTTCAAGCCAGCGTTGTCGGCAAGGGCGATGGCTTTTTCCATCAAGGCGTCGACCTTGGCCAGCTCAGTCTTGTAGGCCTCGTGGTAGGGTAGGACGTAGAGCTTGCCGTTCTCGTCGCGGCGGATGACGCTGTACTGGCTGTTCTTCAGGGTGTCCTCAAGGGCGGCAAACTCCTCGGCAGTCATATCCTGCGGGTAGAAGTTGCAGCCGGCGGGACGTTCGCCGAAGCCGGGCAGGAAAGGACGCTCGCTGTCGAGACGGTCCCAGGCACCGTACTGTATGCGGGCGAAAGCGCGCATGGCAGGGTCGCAAAGGGTGTCGATGCTGGCGCGGTTGTCATAGCCGAAGTATTCGTCCCAGTAGATGTCGTCCATCACCTCGCCGATTTCGATGAAAATCTTGACAAGCTCTTTCTCGTTGGCGGAGAGATTGTTGATGAGGTCGGACTTGAGCTCGAACTCGGCATACTCGTCGACTTTTTGTTGAATTTCGGGATCGGGGGCGCAGTCTTTAATGTTTTTCTTGTTGCTGCAACCCACGGCGGCTAACATTGAAATAGCCATGGCTAATACGGTTAATTTTTTCATTATTAGATTATTTTAACGGTTTTTCGTTTTCAAATAATTTTACAAAGATACATTTTTTTTGCCAATATGAAAAAAAGTAGTACTTTTGCACCCGATTTTCAACATACGGAAAGGTGCTCGAGTGGTTGAAGAGGCCCGCCTGGAAAGCGAGTAAGCGTTAAAAGCGCTTCAGGGGTTCGAATCCCCTCCTTTCCGCCAATGAAGCCCGATGGACAAATGCTCTGTCGGGTTTCTTTTGCAACGATTATGGAAGACAATGTCCGGAACAAATATTATGATGCCGAAGGCGAGATTTATGCCGCATATCTGCATGAGCAGATGGAGACGAAGCGGTGGCGCTGGCGCCGTCAGCACATGCTGCTGAAGGTCGAGCCTGAGTCGCTGGCCGAGGCAGCCGCATTGATTGAGGTGATATACGAATTCTCGACGGAGCACCGTATCAATGCCGAGAAGGCGGTGCTGCGCATATCGGACATCCTGGACACTGCCCGTGTGAACTATGGTCGCACCGAGGAATTGATGGAGATGTCCAACGGCTACTTCCTGGCCCACGGCAGCTATTGGCGCGAGAAGGTGCGCCACAGCTTTCTCTACCGCTGGCTTAACGGTCTGGAACTCGGAGCTTTCCTTGCGGTTGCCGAAGGTATCGTGGTGCGTACACGCTTTTTTACCCGCCCATACAAGATTACTTTGTTGGCGCTGCTGATGCTCTTCTTCCTGTTTGTCGTGCTGCCGCTGATATATGCATGGCTGAAAGGACCTAAGATTTCGGCCGACGAGCGCATTTATACTTGGAAGATGCAATAGAAAAAGAGAGCGGGGCGCCATCAGGCGCCCCGCTCTCTTTTCTATTGCTCTGGCATTTATTTCTTGCCGTTGAGGTCTACCTTGCTGTCGCTGTCGAGGTTGACGTTGCGCGTCACCTTGGCCTCGATGGTGTTGGCACGCACGATGTCGGTCATGTTGACACCTGTGGCGCTTTCAATGACGTCGAAGCTCTGCTTGATGACGGCCGGCACGGCGCCGCTGATGCCGGCAGCGTCGGCGCCACTGGTGCCATAGACGTTCATGTTCTTGATGGCGCTGATGGGTTCGCTGACATGCTGCGCCACCTCGGGGATGATCTTCACCATCATGTCGAGGATGGCGGCCTGACCGTAGCGTTCGTAGGCCTCGGCCTTCTTCTGCATGGCTTCGGCCTCGGCCAAGCCCTTCTTCTGGATGGCTATTGCTTCGGCCTCACCGGCGCACTGTATCTTGTAGGCTTCGGCTTCGCCGTTGGCCTTGATACCCTCGGCTTCGAGCACCATGGCCTGCTTTTTGGCCTCGGCCAGGGCAATCTGGGCGCGGGCTTCCTGCTCGGCGCGGTAGGCCTGGGCTTCGGCCTCGCGTTTGCTCTGCTCCAGGTCGGCGGCGGCCTGGAGTTCAATCTGGTACTTGTTGGCGTCGCTCTGCTTCATGACCTCGGCCTGCAGCTCGTTCTCGCGGATTTTCACGCGCTCGGCGGTGAGCACCTGCTCGCGTTTGGTCTGCTCAATCTGGGCGTCGACGGTCTTGGTGTTGATGGTCTTCTGCTGTTCCTGGCGCTGAATCTCGTAGGCGGCATCGGCGTCGGCTTTCTTGGTCTGTTCGATGATGGTCAGTTCGCTGCGCTTGACGGCCAGCTC
>JAEEGL016448656.1_pt1 | contig 62754 bp, 56 predicted proteins | sample 9134231 | NCBI WGS metagenome assembly JAEEGL01 (sample SAMN16246548, study PRJNA631951) | gut metagenome | biome: gut microbiome; feature: rumen; material: fiber-attached | host: Bos | place: Iran: Karaj | collected 2018-10
GGTGAATTCAAAAACAGTCCGGTGGACTGTTTTTGAAGAGGAGACGCCCTGCAAGAGAGGGCGTCTCCTTGTCGCCGCGTCGCACAAATCTCCCTGCGACCGGTGACGGTCGCACGGCAGCGTGACGCTGCACCCGGACACGTTGTCACTCGCAAGCTCGCTCACTCTCATTGAGGACGTTACTCTTACATCCCATACAGAACACTTGTTGAACGAAATTCCAACAATGGGATTCCAAAGCGGCGCGGAGCCCGCGCAGGCGGTCTAATGCAAAGGGAAAACTTCGCCAGCCGACACCGGAGGTGTTCGGCGGAGGATTTTCAAAAGCTGACAAGATGGGGTAGGAGAGGAAGGGGGAGAAAGTCAGCTTTTGCGCCGGTTTTTTCTCCCCCTGACCGAAGTTTCCCCCTCGTTGACCCCTCTAACAAAGAATTAACTTTACAAACGTGAAATAAAGTAGTATAATGTAAGAGCAATAAAAAAAACTGGAGGTAATCACCATGTATATAACCTGTCTTGACCTTGAAGGCGTGCTTGTACCGGAGATATGGATAGCGTTTGCGGAAGCGAGCGGTATCCCGGAGCTGAAGAGAACGACGCGCGACGAGCCCGACTACGACAAGCTGATGAAGTGGCGTCTCGGGATACTGAAGGAGCACGGACTGGGACTGAAGGAGATACAGGAAACTATCGCGAAGATCGACCCCATGCCCGGAGCGAAGGCATTTCTGGACGAGCTCCGCTCGCTGTGCCAGGTCATCATCATCAGCGACACCTTCACGCAGTTCGCCAAGCCGCTGATGGAGAAGCTGGGAATGCCGACCATATTCTGCAACACTCTTGAGGTAGCAGACAGCGGCGAGATAACCGGCTTCAAGATGCGTATCGAGAACTCTAAGCTCACCACCGTCAAGGCGCTCCAGTCGATAGGCTACGACACGATCGCCAGCGGAGACAGTTACAACGACCTTGGCATGATAAAGGCGAGCAAGGCAGGCTTCCTGTTCCGCTCGACGGACAAGATCAAGGCAGACAACCCCGACCTTGAAGCGTTTGAGGAATATGACGACCTCCTCGCAGCTATCAAGAAGGCAATGGCTGACTAAGCGCAAAACAAACTCCCGGGACAACCGGGAGTTTTTCTTTTACACGTCCTTGAACAGGTGTCAGGTGCAGGGGACGGCGTCCCCGGCGTCCCACGAATAACGTGATCCCTACCTACAATTCCTCATTCCGAATTCAGCCTATTCCCTCTCACTGAGATATATCTCAACTCTCCCCTGCAATATATCGGCACACTGCCCGGGCGAGTGCTCGCCTGAAACGACATAAGCGGTCTCCTCGTCGATCATATTCTCAATACGGTAGTCAGTGTAGGGGTCGAACTTGATGCGGAGGATATAGTCGTAGAGCATCTGCTTGTATTCCTCGGTGATGACGACATTCTGGTCAGTCCACACCCCGACGGTGCGGTTGATGGAGGAGCCGTAGTCCGCGGACCTGTTGAAGTCGCGTTCGAGATGTGCCTTCGTGACATTCAGACCCGTGTCCGCGTGGACAAACTTATCCTCCACCTTCCTGTAATTGGTAAGGAAACTCACCACGCGCCACGCCGTCTCCTTATCGGGACAGTCCCGGCTTATGCCGTACATCTCGTTGACCGTCGTGTACGCGCCGCACCCGTCGCTGCTCGGGTACCCGACGAAGGTGATGTCCTCCCCGCCGAAGAAAGCGAATGTGCCGTGCGCGAGGGAGTCATTGAAGCCAGCTATCCTTATCATGTTCACGAGGTATGTATCGTTCAGACCCGCATACGCCGCGTCCATCTCGAGCGCCATCGCCTCCTCGTCGGACGCCGCCTCCCATGACTCCCGCTCGAATTCATCGGGATTGTTCTCCGCACTGAACCTCAGCAGCTCCTCGAAGTCACTGCCGGTGAAATTGCAGACGTTCCTCACCGGATCCACGCACCCGTGCTGCACCTGCCTCGTCATATACTGCATGAGCGAATACTCGTCCGTACACTGACAGAACTTCATGCCCTCGGGCATATCCGCGAACGCCTGCATAGCCTGCTCGGGCGTCCAGTTTTCGAACTCCTTCCCGAGGAACTTGGTCTTGACGGCAGCAGTATTGATGAACCACAGATTCGCGAGCGCAGGCAGTTCACCGTCCACGTCGAACCCCTCCAGTACGTTCGGCAGGAAGTCCTCACGATGGATACCGTCCTCGCAGGCGTCCATGAGCGGGTACATATCCGCCATGACTCCGAGGTGTATGAGATTCGCCATACACGACGGAGCAAGCATGATTATATCGGGCGCCTGCCCGGAGATGAGGTCGCCGCGCAGCAAAGCCATAGCCTTGGTGGCATACTGGTCGTCGTCCTCCGCGAGCTTGGAGTAGTACTTGAACTCCACGCTGATGTCATCTGGGAAGAACTGATCGCTGAACGCGCTGGTCATGTACCCGCCGAGCAGCCCCACAGTAATGACATGCTTGCCGTACTCGTCGATGACCGGCTCCCGCAGGCTCTCCCCGGAACCTTTCTCCGCGCACGCTGTCCCCGCAAAGGCGATCACCGCCGCAGTGATGAATGCCAGACTCTTTTTCATAAAGAAGCCTCCTTCTGAAAGTATTATCACAAATAAGTGACTTTCAGCCCCGAAAAAGACGACGCCCGCAGATATTTTTATTTTTTGACTTATCCCCCGCCCCGCTCCCGAAGCTTGATTTTCCCCGAAAAAAGTGGTATAATCATACGCGGAAAAAAATTTTTGGAAAATTTTGAAATTTTCTGTAACGAAACGCAACTTGCTCCGTCTAACCTACAGAGACCCGGAAAGGAGGTGCGGTGATTGGAGAAAAAGACAGCAGAAAAACTGTACGAAGCGTTTTACATGAAGGTGTATTCCTATGTGATGACACTCGCAAAGGACGCCTCCGCAGCCGAGGAGATAACCCAGGAGACCTTTTACAAGGCGATGACCGCAAAGCATTCCTTCCGTGGTGACTCCGAGTGCTTCTCATGGCTGTGCGCGATAGCGAAGAACGCCTTCATCGACCAGACACGCAGGCAGTCGCGGACAGAGGGCGAGCCCGACGAGACCCTTGCCGATACCGCTCCCGGCATCGAGCAGACCATAACGGACTCCGAGACCTCGTTCCGCATACATATGCTCCTGCACGACATGGAAGACCCGTACAAGGAAGTCTTTGAGCTCAGAGTATTCGGTGAGCTGTCGTTCAGCCAGATCGGCGCGATATTCCGGAAGACCGAATCATGGGCAAGAGTCACCTACCACCGCGCACGTCTCAAACTCAAGGAGAGGATGGATAAGAATGAAATATAACTGTGAACTCATACGCGACCTTCTCCCGCTGTACAAGGATCAGGCTTGCAGCAGTGACAGCGTCGCAGCAGTCGAGGAGCACCTCAGCGAGTGCCCCGCCTGCACAAATATCCTTAACGAAATGAAAAGCTGCGACGAGGCTATCGACACCCCGATGATAAGGGAAAAAGAGACCGTCATCGCAGATCAGGCGAGGTTCTTCAAGCGCAAGGGCGCGATCGCCGGCTGTATAATCGGGGCACTTTTCAGCATACCGGTGCTGATATGTATGCTCATCGACATCGTCACCGGCTCGGGACTGAGCTGGTCGTTCATCGTGCTGACCGCGATGTGCGTCCCCGCCTCACTCATCGTAGTGCCGCTCCTGATGAAGGAGAACAAGGCGCTCTGGACCCTCGCAGCCTTCACAGTCAGCCTGCTGACGCTCCTCGGCGTCTGCTGCCTGTACGGCGGCGGAACGTGGTTCTTCACAGCAGCGGCCTCAGTCCTGTTCGCACTGACGCTGATATTCGCTCCCTTCGCGGTGCACGCAAAGCCCATCGCGAGCCGCATCGGGAACAACAAGGGAGCCGCCGCGCTCGGCGCGATAACGCTGACCTTCCTGCTCATGATGATCTGCATCGGACTTTTCACCCGCGCGAATGGCTTCGCGGCATACACCATAGCATACGCGCTTCCGGTCTTCGTATATATGTGGGGAATGTACGCGCTTATCCGCTTACCCAAGTGGAACGGCTCCCTCAAGGCAGCCACGTGCATACTCTTCTCGGCGCTCGTATACTTCTTCTCGGACACATTCACACTTCTCGTGCTCGGCTACGGTCTCCGCTTCCCGGCATTCGGCTTCAATTTCGGAGATATGGTGAGCGCTAACGACACCACTAACTGGATCGTGCTCATCGTCGGCACAGTTCTCGCAGCGATATTCGCGATCGTAGGCTTCACAAAAAACACAAAGGCAGGAACTGACAGGAGGAACACAAAATGAAAAAAGCACTTTCACTCACAGCGATACTTCTCGCAACAGCATTCGGACTCATCAGCACCACAGGCTGTGCCGCACTGGTAACAGGCTCCGGCACCACCTACAGCAACGCTGACAAATACACCCCCGGCAACATCGAGATCACCGACACTATCTCCACAGTCAACATCTGCTGGGCATCTGGCACGATGGAGCTCACCTACCACAATGCAGACACCGTGAGTGTCAAGGAGACCTGCAAAGTCGCGCTCAGCGAGGATAAGCAGGTACACACCTGGGTAGACGGCGAGACTCTCTGGGTACAGTTCGCGAAGTCCGGCGCCAAGCTCCTCAGCTCTGAGAGCGACAAGCACCTCGAGGTAGAGCTCCCCAAGGACATACCGCTGAACGCAGTCACATTCAACGGCTCCTCCTGCGACTACATGATAGACGGTATCGAAGCCGGGAGCCTGAGCGTGAGCTCCTCCTCCGGCGACGGCAAGCTGACCGGCTGCACCGCGAAGAACATCACCGCAAACTCCTCCTCCGGCAATATCGAGATGACCCAGACCGGCGAGTCCGAGAGTATCCGTGCGGATTCCTCCTCCGGCAGGATAACGATAAATGCCGAGGAAGCCGGCGACATCAGAGCAGACTCCTCCTCGGGCGAGATAGACATCTCCGTGACCAGGGCAGACAAGATAAACGCAGACACCTCCTCCGGCGACATCACTATCACCGCACAGGAAATGCCATCCGACCTGAGAGCGGACACCTCCTCCGGCGACGTCACGATGTACCTCCCCGGGAACGCAGACTTCACCGCCGAGATAGACACATCGTCGGGCGATCTTGATTCGGAGATAGCGCTTTCCAAGAAGGGCGGCAGCTACGTTGCGGGCTCAGGCGAGAACACAGTGAAGATAGACACATCTTCGGGCGACATAAAGATAAAAACAGCATAAACATACCAGAAGGCGGACCATCGGTGTCCGCCTTTTCAGCGTGACACCCGCCGCCCTGCACAAAAACCACCCGTCCCATACACCCCGGGCGACCGCAATGGTCGCCCCTGAATTTTGCAGAGCTTTTGCGGAAAATTTGCGGCGCGAGCGTTGCATTTTCGTGTACAGTATGGTATAATAATGTATACAATACCAAAAAGGAGGCAGGCGCATGAAGATAAACACGATAAAGCTGAATTGCAGCCGGTTCGCGCCTGTCCTCGGAGAAGTGAGCGCAGACTCGGAGCTGATATATTTCCGGACGCCGGCAGTGTTCATCAGCGGCGGAGAGGAGACGAAAATGCGCGGCAGCTCGGCGGTGATATTCAGCAGCGGCTGCCAGCGGAACTTCCGCCCGGCATCGCCCGGGAGGCCGCTCCGCTACGACAGCGTCAGCTTCCGCGCGTCGAACGCCGACCGCCAGTACCTGAGTTCGCTGGGCGTCCCGGTGAACGTACCGGTGGAGCTCCGCGACGACTTTGTAATCTCAGGGATATTCAAATGCATGAAATCGCATTCGATGCACAAAAGCCGCCACAGCGCGGAATTCATGGAGCTCTCCATGCGAATGCTGCTCATCACACTGAGCGAAGCAGCGGAGCCGGAGCAGCCCGCCCGCAAGCCCGACGTACCGCGCCTTTCCGAGCTGAAAGCGCTGCGCGAGTCGATATACGACGACCCGATGAACACATGGTCAGCGGACGAGCTGTGCGCGGAGCTGGGCGTGAGCAAGGCGTATTTCCACAGACTTTACCTCGCCGCGTTCGGCGTGACCTGCCGTCAGGACGTGATAGAGAGCAGGCTGCTGTACGCTGCCGAACTGCTGAAAAACACCGATCTATCGGTCAGCGCTGTCGCAGAGCAGTGCGGCTACGACAGCGATTCCTACTTCATGCGCCAGTTCAAGCAGCACAAGGGCTGCACCCCGTCGGAATTCCGGCAGAGCGCAAGGCAGGATGAAGGACACGACAAGGAGGCATAGTATGTTTGCAAAGGTCTCGAGTTTAGGACTTTTTGGTCTTAACGCATTCCACGTCGATGTGGAGATAGATATAAGCCGCGGCAACCCGCAGTTCGACATCGTCGGACTTCCGGACGCCGTAGTGCGCGAGAGCCGCGACCGTATCCGCACCGCGCTCAGAGCGTGCAGCATCAGCTTCCCCGTGGCAGCAGTAATGGTCAACCTCGCCCCGGCAGACACCAAGAAAAGCGGCTCAGTTCACGATATGGCGATATTCATGGCAGTGCTGAAAGCCATGCGCATGATAGACGTAGAGACCGACGGCTGCGCGTTCATCGGCGAGCTCTCCCTTACCGGCGACATACGCCGGATAAACGGCGTCCTGCCCATGGTCATGCTCGCCCGCGAGGAGGGCATGAGAGCAGTATTCGTCCCCGCGGAGAACGCCGCCGAAGCGTCGGTCATCGACGGCATCGAGATCTACGGCGTCCGCAATGCGAACGAGCTGATAAGCCACTTCCGCGGACAGGAGCCCATAAAGCCGAGCGAGCGCTATATCCCGCCCGAGACCGCCTACACCGACACCCTCGACTTCGCCGACGTCCGCGGACAGCAGTTCGCGAAGAAGGCGCTGGAGATAGCCGCCGCGGGAGGACACAACGCCCTGCTGATAGGCGCACCCGGAAGCGGAAAGAGTATGCTCGCGAAGCGGATGCCCTCGATACTCCCCGCCCTCACCTTCGACGAAGCCCTCGAAACGACGAAAATACACTCGATATCCGGACTTCTCACCCCGGAATCGCCCATAATAACGACAAGACCGTTCCGCTCGCCGCACCACACTATCTCCGCGGCAGGACTTGCAGGCGGCGGCTCGATACCGCACCCCGGCGAGGTCTCGCTCGCACACAACGGCGTGCTGTTTCTGGACGAACTCGCGGAATTTGACCGCCGCACGCTTGAGATACTGCGGCAGCCGCTCGAAGACAGAAAGGTGACTATCGCCCGCTCGTCCGGCACGGTGACCTACCCCTGCACGATAATGCTGATAGGCGCGATGAACCCCTGTCCCTGCGGATATTACGGCAATCCGAAGCGTAAATGCACCTGCACCCCGAACAAGGTCGCGGCGTACCTCTCGAAGATATCGGGACCGCTCCTCGACCGTTTCGACCTGCACATCGAGGTCGCGCCGGTAGAGTTTGACGACCTGTCCGCGAAGACGAAGGAAGAGAGCTCAGCGGAGATACGCAAGCGCGTAGTGGCAGCACGCTGGCTCCAGACCGAGCGCTTCAGAGGGACGCCGATAACGTGCAATGCGCTGATAACCGCGGACAAGCTGCAGGGCTTCTGTCCGATGGACGACGACGCGCTGCTGCTGATAAAGGGCGTATTCGACCGGCTGGGACTGAGTGCCCGCGCGTATGACAGGATACTGAAGGTCGCGCGGACTATCGCGGACCTTGACGGTTCGGAGGTAATCAGGAAGAATCACATAGCAGCGGCAGTACAGTATCGCAGTCTTGACCGCAAATACTGGGCTGGCTGAGCGCGGGCAGCGTGACACTGCACCCGGACACGTTGCCGCTCGTAAACTCGCTCACTCTCAACACCGACCATACTCATACATCGCATACGAAACAGGGGTCAGGTATCAGGTTTTAGGTGTCAGATGCAGGGGCGCCCTTTGGGCGTCCGCGAATAACGTGATCCCCCCGGGCGCCGGGACGGCGCCCCTACAAGACCCCACCGCAGATAATTCCGAATCCCGCATTACAACGTAACGGCGCCCAAACATTCCAAGAAAAACAAAAAAGAAGGAGACCAAATGAGATCAGCATTCAAAAAGATAAGGACAAACAAGCTGAGCATCGACGGCGGACTGCTGTTTGCAGTGACGCTGTGCGCGGCGATAAGCACGATACTTATATACTCGATCGTAAGGAACGGGATAAGCGAGGAGGAGGGCGTCGGCGCGAGCTACTGGAAGACGCAGCTCGTGTCGTCGGTGATAGGACTTGGCGCAGCTCTGTTCATCTCGCTCATCGACTACCGCAAGGTGGTGAAGCTGTGGTTCATCTACGTCCCGATAGCGCTGATACTTGTAGCGCTGACGTTCACGTCGCTCGGCTACCAGCGAGCGGGCGCGGACGATCAGGCGTGGATACGGCTCGGCTCGATAACGTTCCAGCCGTCTGAGGTACTGAAATTCGTATTCATACTCACCTTCGCGTACCACCTTTCCCGCGACGAGGAAAACATGAACAAACCGCTGCATATGCTGCTCCTGCTGCTCCACGGACTTGCCCCGATAGCGATAGTAGCAAAGCAGGGCGACTACGGAACAGCGATCGTATTCGTGGCGATATTCGCGTTCATGCTCATCTCAGCGAACATATCGTGGCAGTATCTTGCGGCAGCGCCGTTTGCCCTCGCGGGAGGGATAGCAGCGATGTGGTTCTTCGAACTGAGCAGCTTCCACAAACAGCGAATCATGGTACTTTTCCACCCCGGAACCAACGAGGACATCGAGTACCAGCAGGATCTCGGACTTGCCGCACTCAAATCGGGCGGAGTGTTCGGAAAGAAGCTGATCGGCGACGAATACATCTACGTCCCTGAGCAGCACAACGACTTCATATTCGCGTATGTAGGGCAGGTCTTCGGCTTTATCGGCGCGATAGGACTGATAATCGTGCTGGCGTATGTCTGCCTGAAAATATTCGCAGACAGCCGTATCACGCGCGACCGTCTGGGACGCTTCATCTGCATGGGCGCGTTCGGACTGATACTGACGCACTGCATAATGAACATCGGAATGGTACTGAAGGTAGCGCCGGTAATCGGCGTACCGCTGCCGTTTCTGAGCGCAGGCGGAACAGCGATGGTGAGTATGTACGGAATAATCGGGCTGGTGCTGAGTACCTACAATCACCGTGCGGTATCGTACAACGTATTCTACGAAGAGGACGAAAAATAACGCGGAGCCCGCGCCGGCGATCTAATGCAAAGGGAAAACCTCATTGGGTACCAACTCGTCCGAACAGCTCCGTAAACTACGCAGTCGTCCGAGCTGTCCCCGCGCGGTTTTCCCTCTGCACTCTCTTTCCCCTCTCCCCGATCATTGCGCGGAAGCATAAGATCTGTCACCTTTCCCGCAAGGCATGAAAACGCAACAGGCAACAAAAAATTGCCAGCCGACACCGTAGGTGTTCGGCGAAGTATTTTCAAAAGCTGACAAGAGGGGGTAGGAGAGGAAAGGGGAGCAACGAGGGGGAAACGTAGGCAGGGGGAGAATGTCAGCTTTTGCGCCGGTTTTGTTTTTCTCCTCCTGACCGAAGTTTCCCCCTCGTTTACAGACGGGCGCACGGAATGCGCCCCTACAAAAAAGTAGTTAGGCATCCGACTCAAACGTTAAATCAATTAAAGATAACGAAAACGGCATTTGCACAAAAAGGATCGTTTTTTCCTGTGCAAATGCCGTTTTATTCTCGTTTCCAGACATTTCGTGCAGTTTTTTGCAATAAAAAGCGTGATGAATATGTGACAAACGTGTGAAAGACTTTTCACACAAGACCTCTCAGGAGAGGAACCGCCACTCCACAAATCTCGTCTGCATAAAATCGTCGCCGTAGTGCTCGTCGATGATCTGCGCGACCTTGCCGGACGCGGGCTTGCCGTCGTGACGCTGCTTCCAGCGTATCATGCAGGCGCAGGTACACACGAGGTTGACCGCCATAAATGCCGAAAATACGGCACATATCCAGTTCCAGTACCTGCCACGCATGAGTGAGAACAGCTTATCTATCGGCTTCACCAAAAGCCCGAACGCAAGTCCCACAAATCCCCATATTATAGCCATTTTCAGGCATATCAGATCCATGAAATTAAACGGATACCCCTTGTATGTCCACGCGCGCATATTCAGCCCGTATTTCAGGAGCAGTCCGCAGAGAAGCTCGACGCCGGTGCCGATGAGCGAGAAAACCGCGTAGCGCAGGACGATGTTTTTCCCTTCCATAAGGCAATTTCCCGCGTAGTAGACCGCCCCGCCAAGCCCGTAGATCAGGCAAAAATGGCCCCATATCGTGACGACATGCGTCTCCCAGCGGTCGTGCATGAAGTAGTACCAGACGCCCTCGATGATGACGCCGAGTACGCTCCCGATTATGACCAGCCAGAATAGCCGCGGGTACGTTACGCGGCGCTCTGTCTTTTCTGTTCTGCTGTTCATTTGCACCTCCAAAAATCCCCAAAAATCGCACGGCGACCCGTGTGCCGCCATTAATATGATACCACATTCTGTCCCTCTTGTCAATCAGCGTGACAGAGTTGTGTCTGCGACGCATTAAAAATGGGGACGCCGTCCCCATACCCCTGCTAAAGGGAATAGATTCCCTTTAGAATACCATAATTAAAAAACTCAGATATCCCATAAATGGGATATCTGAGGTTTTTTACTGTGGGTTTCCAAAGGGTGACTCCCCACAGTGTGGGGAGATGTCGCGAAGCGACAGAGGGGAACGGCTCGGCAGAGACTGTACCCTTTGGCGGGAGTTTGAGGGCAGCGCCCTCATTTCTGATCCGCCGGAGGCACATCTATCATCTATGATGGCCACCGCCGCCGTGGCTGCCGCCGAAGGAGTGTCCTCCTCCGCCGCGGCTGCCTCCGCCTCCGGAGCTCGATTCGATCCTGACCTTGCTGACGTGCGTGCGGGTCTGGACGTCGCTGCGCTCCGTGAATGCGGTCTTCTCGCGGGCAACGTAGACGCTCGGGTTCGCTGCTGTCTTGAACTTATAATGTCTCTTTATGCAGGCGTGAACTATCAGTGCGATGAGCGCTCCGATAGCTGTGCAGACCAGCATTATCAGCGCTCTCAGCGGGAACGGCTTGCTCCTGGTCACCCTGAATTCGCCGCGCTCAAAGTAGTTATAGAGTCCGTGGTAGGTATCGTGGAAGTATAGCTGGTTGCGGCTCTTTTTGGTCTCGAGCTGACGGCAGAACGCCTCTATCGCGGAATATATCTCTTCGGGGACTATCTGCTCTCCGGACGCCGGAAGATAGCCGTCAAGGTAGGTGAAGATGTTCTCGATATCCTTCTGGTACATCACCGTTGCTTTGCCGCTCGTCGAGATGAAGTCGTAGGCGCTGTAGCCGCCCGACATATCCATGTAGTAGAGCACGCCGTCGGTGTACTCGCCGTAGGTCTCGTCGTACATATTGTGGGCTTTGGCTTCGGTCGCTTCGTCGGAGAGATGTGCGTCATCGCTGCCTGCGACGTAGATGAGAATATTCAGCTCAAGCTCGTCTGCGGTCTCGCGGATAACGCTGTTCAGCTGCTTCTCATCCTTCTTGCCGAAGAGGTCGGCGTCGTCGACGAGGCAGCTCGCGGAGGTGTCTCCGTCCCAGCCCTCGGCGAGGTTCTTGGTAGAGCCTATCGGTATATACGCGACTCCCAGTATGAAGACAGTCAGGAGCGCCATGAAGGCGAGGAATTTTCCGAATTTATTCATCAGAGCATCGCACCTCCCAGCAGATAGAACGCTACTGACAGACCTGCGCCGAGAATGGTGCAGAACCGGAACAGCTTCTTCTTATTCAGGGGCGGCGTTCCGGCGAGCTTGCCGGTCTGTCCGTTTATCGCGAACTCGTATATCTGGTCGTTGTACCTGTATGTCATGAACCACACCGGGAGCATTATGTAGCTCCAGTCGGTCTTGAGGATATCGTAGTGCTCGCTCATGACGACGACGGAATTATAGCCGGTGACGGAGTCAGTGATGACCTTCCTGCTCGCTGCGGTGGCGCGGTCGCGTATCCTCGGGAAGACTCCCGCTTCGTCAACGTCGTATTTATCCGCGAAAAATCCGCTCAGATATGACATCGAAAAGGGCTGGAGCTCCTTGTAGTCATACGGCTCTATCGACTCCATGAGGAGGTCGTCTATCTTGGTCTCGCCGTCCGCGGGGATACCCTGCATTACGACGTCGGCACAGCGGTCCACGCGGAACTCCTTGGTCTCGGTGTAGCGGTAATTTCCCGTTGACCACGAGCGTATCTTCTTGCCCGTTGCGTGGTAGTTCGCCTTTATCTTGCAATCTGCGACCCAGAACGGGACGTACAGTCCTGTGATCTTCTCGACCTGCTGCTCGGACTTGAAGTCGTCCGGGACGAAGCGGCGCTTCGCGACCCAGCTCTTGAACAGCTTCACGGCTTTGTCGCGGTTCAGCTTGAAGCCGATGACCTTGCTCGGACGGTATTTTCCGCCCATTTTTCCCGAAAGTATGACGGGATTGTGGCAGTAGTAGCAGAACAGCGCGGTCTGCTGGTCGTCTGCCATTATCTCTGCGCCGCAGCTCTTGCAGTGGTAGAGGTTAGTGTGCTCCTCGAACTCCTGCCGCTCCTCCTCGAGGACTTCGTCCGGGATACTGTTCTCTGCCTCCGCACAGGCGTTCTTCACCTCGTCTATCGTGAATGAGCTCATGCAGAACTCGCAGTCGAGCTTCTGAGTATCGGGGTTGAATTTCAGGTCGGCGTTGCAGTTTGGGCATTTGTATTCTATGGATTCCAATTTCGTTCCCCCTTTGTGCCGTAGTTCCCTACGAATCATGTGCTCCTTCTATATTACCATAATTTCCCCTCTTTTGCAAGGGGCGGGGAGAAATTTTGTTGCGCGGAGGCATGAAATGCGGTGCACTCTTGCGGGGGAGCGGATCCTGACGAGGGGGATACTTCGGTCAGAGAGATAAATTCAGGGGCGGCCTTTACGGTCGCCCCTGAATAGCTGAACATCAGCTCAGTTCAAACATACCTGTATAGAGCTGATAGTACTTCCCGCGCTGCGCGATGAGCTCACGGTGACTGCCGCGCTCGATTATCTTGCCGTGCTCGAGCACCATGATCGCGTGCGAATTGCGCACCGTGGACAGCCTGTGCGCGATGACGAATACCGTACGTCCCTCCATGAGCTGATCCATGCCCTTTTCGATGAGCGCCTCGGTGCGGGTGTCGATAGAGCTCGTCGCCTCATCGAGAATGAGCACCGGTGGATCCGCGACAGCCGCTCTCGCGATAGCAAGGAGCTGCCTCTGACCCTGACTGAGATTCGCACCGTCTGCGGTGAGCATGGTGTCGTAGCCGTTCTCGAGGTGGGTGATGAAGGTGTGTGCGTTAGCGAGCTTCGCCGCTGCGTAGACCTCCTCATCCGTCGCGTCGAGCTTACCGTAGCGGATATTGTCCATGACCGTCCCCGTAAAGAGGTGGGTATCCTGGAGAACTATCGACTGCGAGCGCCGCAGGTCGTCCTTTTTGATCTTGTTGATATTGATGCCGTCGTAGCGTATCTTGCCGTCGGGGACATCGTAGAAGCGGTTGATGAGGTTCGTGATGGTGGTCTTGCCCGCGCCGGTCGAGCCGACAAATGCGATCTTCTGACCCGGCTGAGCTACCAGACTTATCCCGTTGAGCACCGTCTTTTCGGGCTCGTAGCCGAAGTATACATCATCGAACTGAACATTTCCCCGCACCTCCGCGTAGGTTATCGTACCGTCAGCCTTGTGGGGGTGCTTCCATGCCCAGCGGCCCGTGCGGTGGTCAGCCTCGGTGATAGTACCGTCGGGCGCGATGTCCGCATTCACGAGAGTGACATACCCCTCGTCCGCCTCGGGCTCCTCGTCGATGACCCTGAATATCCTCTCCGCACCAGCGAGAGCGGTCAGCACGGAATTGAGCTGCTGCGATACCTGCGTGATAGGCTGCGAGAACGTCCTCGTGAACTGCAAGTACGACACTACGGAACCCACCGTCATCCCGCCGATACCCTTGACCGTGAGTATGCCGCCAACAATAGCCGTCACAGCGTAGTGCAGGTAGGAAAGATTGTTCATGACCGGCATGAGGATATTCGCGAAGGTATTGGCTCTTGTCGCCGCGGAGCACAGCTCCTCGTTGAGTTTGTCGAACTCCGCGTTCGCCTCGTCCTCGTGGCAGAAGACCTTCACGACCTTCTGTCCGTCTATCATCTCCTCGATGTAGCCGTTGACCTTGCCGAGCGCCTTCTGCTGCGCGATGAAGCCCTTGCCGCTGCGTGAGCCGATAGCGCCGATCACGCGGATAATCAGGAACAGCATGACGATGACGATGATCGTGAGTATCCAGCTGAGCATGAGCATGAACACGAACACGCCCACGATAGTGATAGCGGAGGAGATGAACTGAGCAACGCTGTTCGAGAGCATTTCGCGTATCGCATCGGTGTCGTTGGTGTAGAGCGACATGAGCTCGCCGTGAGTGTGCTTGTCAAAGTAGCGAATGGGAAGCGTTTCCATTTTGTTGAAGAGATCGCAGCGGATACGCATGAGCGTCGTCGTGGAGACCTTCATCATCATGCGCTGATACATGAACGACGAGAGCGCTCCGACGATATAGATACACGCCATGACCGAGAGAATGCCGATGAACTTCGACATATCCCTGCTGCCGGTCTTCAGGTTATCCTCGATGACGTCGATGAGCGGCTTGAGGAGGTAGTTGCCGGCGATACCCGCGCACGAGCTGAGCACGATACCTGTGACCACGAGCACGAGCTGCACCTTGAAGCCGTACATATAGCTGAAGATGCGCTTCATGGTGCCGAAAACGTTCTGCGGCTTGGCTGCCGGACGCTGATTCCTTGGCATTATTCATCAGCTCCTTTCTGCTGCGACTCATATACCTCGCGGTAGATACTGCTGGTCGCGAGGAGCTCGTCGTGCGTGCCGACGTCGGTTATCCTGCCGTCGTCCATGACGATGATGCGGTCAGCGTCCTGCACGGAGGAGATACGCTGTGCGATGATGATAGTCGTGGTATCCGCGAGCTTCTCCCTGAACGCCTTGCGGATACTGCTGTCAGTCGCAGTATCTACGGCGCTCGTGGAGTCGTCGAGAATGATTATCTTAGGCTTTTTGAGGAGCGCCCTCGCGATACAGAGCCTCTGCTTCTGACCGCCGGAAACATTCACGCCGCCCTGACCGAGCTCAGTGCCGTAGCCGTCCGGGAAGCCCATGATGAAGTCGTGCGCGCACGCTGCCCGGCACGCCTCTTCTATCTCCTCGTCGGACGCATTCGCATTGCCCCATCTGAGGTTGTCGCGTATCGTGCCGGAGAACAGCACGTTCTTCTGGAGCACCATTGCGACGTCGTCGCGGAGCGCGTCGAGCGTATAGTCCTTAACGTTGTGTCCGCCGACGATGACCTCACCCTCTGTCGCGTCATAAAGGCGCGGTATGAGCTGCACCAGCGAGGTCTTCGAGGAGCCGGTACCGCCTATGATACCGACAGTCTCGCCGGAGCGTATATCGAGGTCGATGTGGTCGAGCGCAAGATTGTTCATGTCGTTGAAGTAGCTGAAGCTCACTCCGCGGAACGATACGGAGCCGTCTGCGGTGTCGGTGAGGCCGTTCTCGGGAGGGCAGATAGTGGGCTCCTCCGCAAGAACCTCGTAGACACGCTGTATCGAAGCACGCGAGATAACGAGCATGATGAACAGGATCGAGAGCATCATGAGCGCCATGAGTATCTGGCTGACATAGGAGATGAACGCATTGAGCTCACCGGTGAAGATCTCGCCGTTCATGGTCATCTTGCCGCCGAACCAGAGTATCGCAACGATGCTCGCGTACATGACGAGCTGCATGATAGGCATGGAGAGGATAACCAGCTTTTCCGCGAAGACCTGAGCTCTGCGGACGCTGTCGGCACTTTCATCGAAGCGCTTTTTCTCGTAGTCCTCTCTCGCGAACGCCTTGACCACGCGGATACCGATGAGGTTCTCCTGCACCCTCGCGTTCATGACGTCGTACTGCTTGAGCATTTTCTCGAAGCGCGGGTGCGCATGGGAAATGATGAACGCCAGCGAGAGCGCGAGCGCGGGAATTGCGCAGAGGAACACCGTGGACAGCCTGAGGTTGAACTTTATCGCCGCGGTGGTAGCGCAGATGAGCATGATCGGTGAGCGGAAAGCTCCGCGTATCAGCATCATGAAAGCGTTCTGGATATTGGTGACGTCGGTCGTCAGCCTCGTCGTGAGGGAAGCCGTGGAGAACTTATCTACGTTGGCGAAGCTGAAATCCTGCACCCTGCGGAAAAGTGCGCTGCGGAGGTTTTTCGCGAAGCCCATTGCAGCGACCGCACTGAGACGGCCTGCAATAGCGCCGAAAAACAGGGAGCAGAGCGCCATCGCGACCATGAGCGCACCCATTTTCGCGACATACCCGACGTCGCCCTTGCGGATTCCGTCGTCGATGATGTGGGACATCACGAGCGGTATAAGCACTTCCATGAGTACCTCGCCGACTATCGCGAGAGGGGAAAGTATGGCTTGTTTTTTGTATTTGCCGACGTGAGACAAAAGAGTTTTGAACACGTTATTGCTCCTTTCGTGTAATAAAGTCGTACCTTATATTATACCGCAAGATCACGGTTTTGTCAAACATTGACTTACCTGGCGTGCCACCCCAAAAACGGCGGACGGCGTCCCCGACGGGTGCGGGCGGATATGAGAATGGGCGGACTGAAAAGTCTGACCGTAATTTTTTATGAATAGTGAATAATAATACAGAAACGCCCGTAGGACAAATACTATGATTTATTCATTATTCACTATTCATTATAAATTGAGCCCGTCACTTCTGTGACGGGCGTTTCTGGTTGGGCATAAATAAATTGATGACATCAGTGCTTTTCTCTTTTGCAGTTTTAAGTGATGATATCAGTATCCTCTTTATTTCAAGGCAGTCATTCAGCATAGACTCGCCGTGAGACTTTTCAATATAATCCGTAAGTATAAGCAGCCTAAGCCAGTATTCAGTCTCAGCAGTTTCTTTCAGCGATATTTGCAGCTTCGCTATGAAGTCTGCTGTGCTTACGCCGTAAGCAGCTTCATTTGCGTTTGCACCTATCGAAGTTCCGCTTCTTAATATCTGTTTTTAGATAATTGATTCTTTTTTCTCCTTAATGAGGTATTGATACAGCTTGACTATTCGTGCAGCAAATTTTAAAGATTTATCAAGCAGAGGACTTTTCTGATACATACGGCTCTCCTCTTTTTAGTGAATAAAGAATAATGAATAGTGAATAAATAATAATACAGAAACGCCCGGGAGACGAATACTATGATTTATACATTATTCACTATCCATTATAAATTGAGCCCGTCACTTCTGTGACGGGCGTTTCTGGTTGGGGTGGAAGGATTTGAACCCTCGAAATAACGGAGTCAGAGTCCGCTGCCTTACCACTTGGCGACACCCCAATATCGTCTGCTGTGATTCAGCTTTATTATTATACCACTATCTCATCACAAAGTCAAGCTATAGTAATATATTTTTATATTTTAATTATCTCTGTCCCACTTGAAAAAATCCCAGAATGATTATATAATAGAATCATAGCATTTTCGAAACTATCAGACCCGCCAAGACTACCACATCTCAGGAGAACGTCATGCAGAAAATGTACCTTATTGCGAACCTCGTTGCGGGACGCACTACTATCGCTGAAAAGCTCGGCGATATCATCGACCTTTTCACCAAAGCAGGATACGAGGTCACTGTCCACCCGACTCAGGACGGCGGCGACGCTGAACGCTCTGCCGAATTCGCGTGCGGGAGCGGCTTCGATATCATCGTCTGTGCCGGCGGCGACGGGACGCTCAGTCAGTGCCTCCAGGGGATCATGCGCAGCGCTCACAGGCTGCCTATCGGGTATATCCCCGCTGGCTCCACAAACGATTTCGCACGGAGTCTCGGTATCCCCAAGACACCGCTCGAGGCGGCCAACTCTATCATCAACGGCAAGCCCGTTCCATGTGATGTCGGCGGCTTCAACGGGGACTATTTCTCGTATATCGTTGCGTTCGGTGCGTTCACCAATATCTCCTATGAGACGCCTCAGCAGATAAAGAATCTGCTCGGGCACACTGCCTATGTTCTCAACGGTCTCACTCAGCTCACAAGCATCCGTGCGAAGCGTATGAGGATAGAGTTCGGGGATACGGTCATCGAGGACGATTTCATCTACGGTATGGTCACGAACTCCGCTTCTGTTGCGGGTCTGCTCTCGATGAAGGACTTCCTCCCCGATGACGGTATGTTTGAGGTGCTGCTCATAAAAAAACCGGCGAACGTTATGCAATTGCAGGAGATCGTCCGCTCGCTGCTCAACATAAATATCGACATCGACAAGGACTACATCAAGTTCTTCAGGACGGACAAGATCACTTTCACTTCCCTCGGCGGCGAAGAGATCTCGTGGACGCGCGACGGCGAGTACGGCGGCGGCGCTGCGGTAAACACTATCGTCAACTACAACAGGGCTGTCGCTTTCATGATAAATGATGAGGACAGGCTCCGTCTTGCGAAGGACGGTCAGTATGAGGTCTATATCCCGATCGTGGACGACGAAGAATAAGGAGGCGGCAAAGTGCTCGGTATTATTGATTCGGATAAGAACAGGGACCTCTGGGAACAGCTCGTTCCGGAGGACGTAAAAACTATTTTCAGTGAATATATCCCCATTGGCTGCGGCACGATCATCGTGAATGCGGACTACATGGGCGATCAGCTCGGAGATATCATCTCGCGGGCTAAGGCTGCCGGGACCGAGGTCGCGGTGGCGGTGCAGTCGCCTGACGCGGACGAGCAGGACAGGCTCTTCGCGCTCGGGGCGGACGATGTTCTGTCCCTCCCGCTCGGCATGAGAACTGCCGAAAAGCGCATAAAAACGTACCGCGGTGCTGCGAGTTCCGGGGCGGCGTCCGGGCTGAACATGGAGAGCATAATGCACATCACCGAGGACGGCAGGGGCTCTTATCAGGTGCCCGAGGAGGAGTTCGAGAGCATTTACCGCTTCGTGCTCAGGATACTCGGGAGAGTGGGCAGCGGTGCGCAGGTCATCGTCGTGAAGCTCGAGCGTCCCGCGGAAGCCGAGGATGAGGCGGGCAGTGTCATGGAGATACTCTCGCGCGCGGTGCATAACTGCCTGAGACGCGGCGATATGACTGCGGTCTGCGGCAAGGACAAGATCCTTGTGCTGCTCATCGGCGCGAACGATGACGGCGGTCATCTTGCGGTGAACAGGCTCGTCAACAGCTTCTACAGCGAATGCACTGACAGCCGCTTCGAGCTCAGCTACGACATGAAGACCGTCGGTGAGGCGGACTGAGCGGTATATATGAAAATAAAACATCTCAGCCGGAAAAGCTCCGGCTGAGATGTTGTTTTTTATGCGTTGTTTGCGTTGTCGTAGAGTATCAGCGAGGCGTCGGCGGAGTCTATCAGTCCGTCGCCGTTATAGTCCGCGGCGAGAAGCTGCTGCTCGTTGAAGATGGACGGGACGTTGTCCGCGATATTGGCGTTGAAAACCAGTATCAGCGAGGCGTCGGCAGGGTCTACGAGTTTGTCGCCGTTGACGTCGCCCTTGAGGAAGCTCACGAAGATACTGTAGGTAAGCCCGTTCTGCTCGGCGTAGGTCTGGGCGGCGGAGTCCCACTCACAGGTCAGCACAAAGCCCTGCACGCCGCTCACTCCTGTGCGGATATTGTACTGCATACCGACTGCGTTCGTGCCGATGTCGGTAACGGTCGATGGGACGGTCAGTGCGAGGAGGTCGGTGCAGCTGAAGAACGCTTCCGCGCCGACTGAGGTCACTGAGGAGGGTATTTCCACGGCGCTGAGCGAGGTGCATGAGTAGAAGCATTTCTCCGGTATCGCGGTGAGCGCGCTGCTCAGTTCGGCTGTTTTAAGCGCGGAGCAACTGATGAAGCAGCTCTTGCCGAGCGTGGTCACGGAGTCGGGGAGGTCGATGTCAGTCAACGAAAGGCAGCCGGCAAATGCGCTGTCGCCTATGCTGACGAGAGTTTCGGGGAGGGTGATGTGCTCGATCTTGTCCTGCCCGAAAAACGCCTGCGCGGCTATGGAAGTGACGGTGCAGCCGTCTATCTCTGCGGGGATATCGAGGGTCGTGCCGGCACCGGTGACGCCGGTTATCGCGGCGGTCTTGCCTGTGACGGTGTAGGTGAAGGAGGCTGCCGTGCTCTCCCCTGCCGACACGGACGGCACGGACGCGAGCATGGTCAGCGCTGCCGAAAGTACGCTGAATATCCGCTTCATCATATCTCCTCCCTGCGGACAGTCTCTCCGCTCACCATGACGAGGACGGGCTCGGTCATCAGTCCGAGAGGGTCGTCGCCCTTGCGGTAGAGCTGTATGTCGGCGTCAAGTCCGGCGGCGAGCGAGCCCGTTCTGTCCGCGATGCCGAGTATCTCCGCGGGGGCGGAGGTCAGGGCGCGGAGGGCTTCGTCATAGTCAAGTCCGCCCTTTACGGCTGCCTGCGCGGACAGAGGAAGGTACTGTATGGGAATGACTGTGTGGTCCGTGCAGATCGCGGTCTTTACGCCGTTTTTCACGAGTGCTGCGGCGTTTTCGAGCTCCATGCCCTTCATCTCGGGCTTGCAGCGGTCGCAGATGATCGGTCCGCAGATCACGGGGACGTCCTCCTCTGCGATGATGTCCGCTATCTTGTAGCCCTCGGTGCCGTGTATTATAACGGTGTCGAGGGAAAATTCCTTCGCTATGCGCATGGCTGTGCAGATGTCGTCCGCGCGGTGGCAATGGAAGAATGCCTTATGCTTGCGGTCGAGGAGAGGCATGAGCGCCTCGCACTTAGCGTCGTACTCGGGCGGAGTGCAGTTCTCGTTGTCGGAGTAGTAGCTGTCCATGTCGTGGGCGTAGCGGCGGGCTTTGTAAAGTCCCTCACGGATAAGGGCTGCCGTCGCCATGCGGGTCACAGGAGTGTCTTCACGGTCGTTGCCGACGCTCTTGGGATTCTCTCCGAGGGCGAATTTCACGCCTGCCGTCGAGATGAGCATATCGTCAACGCGCCTGCCGGCTGTCTTTATCACGCAGATAGTCCCTCCGCAGGCATTTCCGCTGCCCGGGCAGACTGCTGCCGTCGTGATACCGCGGGTACGGGCTTCGCCGAAGCAGCGGTCAAAGGGGTTTATGCCGTCGAGAGCCCTCATCTGCGGGGTGAAGGGGTCGGTGGTCTCGTTGCAGTCGTCGCCCTCAAAGGCAAGCCCGTCCTCGATTATGCCGAGGTGGGTGTGGGCGTCGATGAAGCCGGGGAGGACTGTTCCGCCCTTGGCGTCTATGGCGTCGGCGGGGAAATCGGCGGGGGCGCCCTCGCCTAACGCCTTTATCTCAGCGCCGTCAGTCTCTATCCAGCCGCTGTTTATCGTGCCTGCGGCGGACATGGTGTATATCTTTGCGTTGTAAATGAGCATGGCTTACCTCCGTACCGCTGCTGCTATCTGGTCAGCGGTCTCGACCGGGCTGCCGCAGGTGTCGATTATCACGGTCGCGTGGGCTCTATAGACGCTCCTGCGGGCGTTGTATATCTCTTCGAGCTGCTCGCGGGTGTTGTTGACCACGAGGGGACGGTTGGTGTCGTCCTTGATGCGGTCGTAGCACTCGGCGAAGGGGACGTCGAGGAAGACCACTGCGCTGCCGCTGTCGCGGGCTGCCTTGGCGGTGTCGGGGTTCAGCATCGCTCCTCCGCCGCACGCTGCGACGGTCTTCTTGCCGCAGAGGGACTTCACTATCTCTGCCTCGGCGGCGCGGAAGTGCGCTTCGCCCTTTTTCTCGAATATCTCGGGTATGGTCATGTCCTCGATACGGACGATGAGGTCGTCGGTGTCACAGAAGCCGCAGCCGAGCTTCTTCGCTGCCAGCTTGCCCACTGTGGACTTGCCGCAGCCCATGAATCCGCATAAAAATACTGTCATTTATTTTCCTCCTTGCGATCGTTCTGTTTTCCGCTAAGCGCCATTTTCACCAGCGGGACCCACTCGTCCTCGATCATTTTTTCGCCGGTCAGCTCAAAACCGTGACGCCGGTAAAATGCTATGCCGCGGGTGTTGTATTCAAGCGCCCACAGCCATTCAGCGCCGAGCTCGTCCACGGCGAAGCGGAGCAGCTGCGCTCCGATACCTCCGCTCTGGAAATGAGGCTCGACGTAGAGCTTCTCTATCTCATTGCCGTTGACGCTGATGAAGCCCTTTACCACGCCGGCGTCCTCGCAGACGTGGGTATGGCGCAGCGCCTCCGTGCCCTCTGCGTACTTCGCGGCGGTGTCCATGACGTTCAGCTCGCCGAAGTAGTAGGGGTCGTTTTTGAAAAAGGGGTAGAAATTGACGCGGTAATTGGTCACTATCATCTCGGCGATCCGCGAGGCGTCCGCCGGGGCTGCCGGGCGTATCACTTGTTCATGCCGTCAACGGCTGCTTCGACTTCCCTGATTATCGCGCTTATGTCGGCTGAGTCGAACTCGCCGCCGTACCATATCTCGTGCGCCTTCACTGCCTGATATACAAGCATTGCCGCTCCGCCGACCGCTGCGCGTCCGAGGGCGCGGGCTTTCTTCAAGAAAAGGGTCTCGGTGGGGTTGTAGATGACGTCGAAGAAGCTCAGGCTGCTCTCTATGACCTTGTCGCTCACCGCGCAGGCGTCGGTCTTGGGGTACATTCCCACGGGGGTGGCATTGATAAGGAGGTCGAAGCCGCCTTCAAGAGTCGATATATCAGCGATCTTCACTGACGCGCCGCTGCATTTGCTCAGTATCTCCGCCATGAGGAGCTGGGCAGTCTTGACGTCCTGCGGGATAACGGCGAGGGTCAGTGCGCCGCCGTGGAGGGCGGTCTCGATCGCTATCATGCGTCCGACGCCGCCGCAGCCGCACACGCAGACATTGCCGTCTATCGGGAGAAGCTCAGCCGAGCGCAGGAAGCCGTCGCAGTCCGTGTTATAGCCGACGAGCCTGCCGCCGTCGTTGTGTATGCAGTTGACGGAATTATACCTCTTCGCGCTCTCCGCGAGCTCGTCGAGGAGCGGGATAACTCCCTGTTTATGCGGGATAGTTGCGTTCAGTCCTGCGAGCTCCTCGAAGAGAGGGCGGGACTGGGCGAGGTCGGCGGGGTCGATGTCGATGAGGTCGTATGTGCAGCCCTCCCTGCCGCTGAGGGCGAACAGTCTCTTGTGTATCAGCGGGGACATAGAATGTCCGAGCGGGTGGCCGATAAGTGCGAATCTTTCCATTTTATGCTCCTTTACACGCTCAGCTTGTCGAGCGTTTCCATGTTCTCTATGTTGTATGCGGCGACGTCGTCGAGGGTCTTCTTCACAAGACCTGTGAGCGTCTTGCCGGGGCCGAATTCCACGAAGATGTCCGCGCCTGCCTGAGACATCGCGGCGAGCTCGTCGGTGAAGCGGACGGGCGATACGATGTGCTTCGCGAGAAGTGCCGGCATATCGCTGAAATCGGTCAGCTCGCCGCCGGTGACGTTCGAGTAGTATTTAACGTTCGGGGTGCTGAACTTCACTGACTTTGCGGCTTCGTAGAACTTGTCCGCGGCGCTCTGCATGAGCTTGGAGTGGAACGCTCCCGCGACGTTCAGGGGAACGACTCTTGCCTTCAGTTCGGCAAATATCGGAGTTACCTCCTCAACGCCCTCAGGCGTGCCGGCGATGACGGTCTGCATGGGGGAATTGTAGTTCACGGCGGCGACGTAGTTCTTCGCGCTGTCACAGATCTCTGCGACCTTCTCCGGAGCTATCTTCATGACGGCTGCCATTGCGCCCTTGTGCTCGCGGGCGGCTTCGTCCATGGCCTCGCAGCGCGCCTTGATAAGGCGGAATGCGTCCTCAAGGGAGACCACTCCCGAGGCGTACATCGCGGCGTACTCGCCGAGGGAGTGTCCGGCTACGCCGTCAAACGCGAATCCTCTGTCGTGCGCTGCAAGAAGGCAGAGAATAGACGTCGCCATGACTGCGGGCTGGGCGTTCACCGTGCGGGCGAGCTCCTCCGGGGAAAGGGAGAAGCACAGCTCGCGGAGATCCCTGCCGAGAACCTCGGAGCCGGTATCGTAGATATTGCCGAATGCAGGGAATGCATCGAGGATATCCCTGCCCATGCCGGGATACTGCGAACCCTGTCCGGAAAATAGTGAAATTGTCATAATTGGTTGCTTCCTTTCTGTTGGTTATATACAAATGTGTGGTTAATCTGCATTAAGTTTCCGTGGATTATTTATGCAAAATGCCGATATTTTCTGCCTGCCCGTTTAAAGCGGCAAAATAGAGTTGCAAAAAAGCCGGAAATGATTTACAATAGATATGTGTGCAGCTACATTATAATATAGCATATTATCTCGCAAAATGCAACAGGAGCGGAGAAATTTTCGCCTCACCGACACATTGCAGTTTGCTTTATGGTATATGAATAATCACTCATAAGGAGAAATACATGGGTATCAATATTTTGGGCATGGGAAGCTACGTCCCCGATCAGCGCCTTACCAACGACGACTTCACGCGGTTCGTCGAGACCAGCGACGAGTGGATACGCACCCGCACAGGTATCGCCGAGCGCCGTATGGCCGGCTGGGAGCCGACGTGGTATATGGGCTCGCAGGCGGCTCTGAAAGCTATCGAGCGCGCCGGCATAGACCCAGCTGACATAGGGCTCGTCATCTCATGCACCGCCACCTCGGACTTCCATACCCCGAGCATGGCGAGCGTTATCCAGAACAAGATAAACGCCGTCAATGCGGCGGCTTTCGATATGAACGCTGCCTGCACGGGCTTCGTTTACGGGCTCGATACCGCAAGGCGGTTCCTCGATACCGACGACAGGCTGAAGTACGTTCTCGTGGTCGCGAATGAGGCACTCTCGCGCTTCCTCGACTTCACTGACCGCTCGTCCTGCATTCTCTTCGGGGACGGTGCGGCGGCGGCTGTTGTCGGGAAGAGCGGCAAGCTCTACTCCTCGCACCTCGGTGCGGACGGCAGCGGCGCGGGCTATCTCTGCGCGAGGGCTATGCAGGTCGCGCCTGAGATAAAGGTGGAATCGGACTTCGCGGACGAGTTTCCCGATATGCCGCTCCACAAGCTCTATCAGGACGGCAAGGCTGTCTATAAGTTCGCAACGGCGGCACTGCCGAGGTCGTTCGAGCTCGCTGCGGAGGGCACTGGCTTAACCAAGGACGATATCGACTACTTTATCCCCCACCAGGCCAATATCCGCATCATCGAGACCGCTGCCAAAAAGCTCGGGGCACCGATGGAGAAGTTCATCATCACCCTCGACCACTACGGCAATACGTCGAGTGCATCCATTCCGCTCGCGCTCTGCGAGGCTATCGAAAAGGGCATTATCAAACGCGGTATGAAGCTCGCGCTCATCGGCTTCGGGGCGGGCCTCACCTACGGAGGTATAATCCTTGAGTACTGATGTGCGCTGGGAGAGGCTCCCGGAGCACTGGAAAAGGATATTCGGGCTCGAGTGGGAGTCGGTCTGCGAGGGCAGCAAGGCTATCGCGGCGGTCATCACCGATACCGAGGGGAATATCATCTCCGAGGGAAGGAACATGATCTGCGAGAGCGGTGTGCCGAATCCGGCGACCGCGCACGCGGAGGCCGAGGCTGTACGGGGGCTCGATGTTTCGAGGTACCCCGACAAGCACAGCTACACGCTGCACGCCGGACTTGAGCCATGCGTGATGTGCATGGGGACTATAGTCATGGGCGGCATAAGAAATGTCGAGATAGCCGCGCGGGACGACTTCGGGGGCGCTATGCACCTCCTCGATAAGAGCAGCTTCACGAGGAGCAAGAATGTCCGGGTGAAGTGGCTCGACAATGAGCTGGGAGATGTCCAGCGGGCGCTCCAGACCATAAGGGAGCTGCTGTATAATCAGGACAGGGAGAAGCTCGGTCGTATGCTCAGGGATTTCGCTGTGCATAACGGCGCGGGCGTCAGGGCTGCGCAGGATATGGTGCGCGGCGGTATGTTCACGGACAAAAAGCCCTCTGACTGCACTGCCGGCGAGGTGGTGGGCGAGGTGCTCAGACGTATAGAAACACTTAAAGGAGAATGACTATGAAAACAAGGATAACAGAGCTTCTGGGCTGTCAGTACCCCATTATTCAGGGCGGTATGGCGTGGGTGGCTGAGCATACGCTCGCTTCCGCGGTGTCGAATGCCGGGGGTGTGGGTCTCATCGCGGGAGGAAACGCTCCTATCGACTTCCTGCGCGATCAGATACGCAGCTGCAAGGAGGAGACCGACAAGCCCTTCGGCGTGAATATAATGCTCATGAGCCCCAATGCGGACGACCTCGCACAGCTCGTCATAGATGAGGGCGTGAAGGTAGTCACCACAGGCGCGGGCAACCCCGGCAAGTATATCCCCGCGTGGAAAGAGGCAGGGGTGAAGGTGATACCGGTAGTGCCGTCGGTGGCTCTCGCTAAGAGAATGGAGCGCGCTGGAGCTGACGCGGTAGTCGCGGAGGGTACTGAGTCCGGCGGTCACATCGGTGAGAACACTACGATGTGTCTCGTGCCGCAGGTGGTGGACGCGCTGGAGATACCCGTCATCGCGGCTGGCGGTATCGCGGACGGACGCGGTATGGCGGCGGCTTTCATGCTCGGTGCGGAGGGTGTGCAGATCGGTACGCGCTTCCTCGCTTCGGAGGAGTGTCAGATACACCCGACCTTCAAGGAGCTCGTCATCAAGGCAAAGGACACGGACAGCGTCGTTACAGGACGCTACACGGGGCACCCGTGCAGGAACGTGAAGACAAAGTTCGCCAAGAAGCTCGCTGAGGGCGAGAAGAACGGCACGCTCACTCCCGAGGAGTTCGAGAACCTCACGGTCGGTGCGCTCAGACGCGCGGTCGTTGACGGCGACCTCGAGAGCGGTTCGTTCCTCTGCGGCGCTATCGCGGGTATGGTAAATGAGATCAAGCCCTGCGCAGACATCATCAATGAGATAATGTCCGGCGCGGAGAGGCTGCTGAAGTAAGTACATTGAATTCGTCAAGCCGCAGGCGGCTTGAGATATATTTGTGAGGGTGCGTTACAAGGGAACGCCCTCTCTTGCAGGGCGCTGCCCTGCACCTGCAAGGGGCTGTCTGCCCCTTGACCCTGACCAAAGGGTCAATAATCCCTTTGGAATCCCATTATTGGAGGTTATTACTATTATGGCTACAGCAATCATCACAGGCGCGTCGCAGGGTATCGGCGCGTGTATCGCTAAAAGACTCGCTAAGGACGGCTTCGATGTCGTTATCAACCACTTCCCCAGTGACTCCGATAAGGAAAAGGCTCTCGCCGTCGCGGAGGAGTGCCGTGCATTCGGCGTCAAGGCTGAGTGCTATGCCGCCGACGTCTCTAAGTTCGACCAGTGCGAGGAGATGGTGAAGCAGGTCAAGGCGGACTTCGGCTCCATCGACGCGCTCGTCAACAACGCCGGTATCACCAAGGATACCCTCCTTGCAAGAATGGGCGAGGACGCTTACGATGCGGTCATCGCGGTAAACCAGAAGAGCGTTTACAATATGATGAAGCACGCCTGCGCGGTCATGATGAAGCAGAGACACGGACGTATCGTCAATGTTTCCTCCGTGGCGGGTCTCTACGGCAACCCGGGACAGGTCAACTACTCCGCGTCCAAGGCGGCGATAATCGGTATGACCAAGTCCGTGGCAAAGGAGTTCGGCTCGCGCAATATCACCTGCAATGCCGTTGCGCCGGGTCTTATCCGCACACCCATGACCGAGGTGCTCTCCGATGAGCTCAAGGCGAAAATGCTCGAGGCGGTCGCCCTCAAGCGCTATGGTGAGCCCGAGGAGATAGCCTCTGTGGTCTCCTTCCTCCTCTCCGATGATGCTTCCTATATCACCGGGCAGGTAATCGAGATCTCCGGCGGGCTTATGATGTAATCAGGAATGCGTAATGCGTAATTATTTGCGGTCTTTCCGCAGATATGGTATTTTTAATTCCAAATTTAGATTTTCTATGCGTTTTTGCATTAACAATGAAAGGTATATGAATATGAGCAGAAGAGTTGTTATCACAGGTTTGGGCGCCGTTACGCCCCTCGGCACCGGCGTCGAGAAGTTCTGGGACGGTATCAAGGCTAACCGCATAGGCTTCTCCTTTATCGACAAGTTCGACACGGACCGTACCGGCGTCAAGATCGCGGGTATCGTCCGCGACTTCGATGAGTCCGCTTACTACGAGGAGAAGGGCTGCTTCGACAAGAAGGAAGCCAAGCGTATGGATACCTTCACGAAGTATGCTGTCGTTTCCGCGCATGAGGCGCTCAAGGACGCGGGGTCGGATTTCTCCGACATCGACCCGTACAGAGCCGGCGTCATCATCGGGTGCGGTATCGGCGGTATCGACCTCACCCTTTCCGAGTACGGGAAGTACCTCGAGAAGGGTCCCGGAAGGATATCTGTGTTCTATATCCCCATGATGATAAGCAATATGGCTGCCGGTACTATCTCCATGAAGACCGGCTTCCGCGGCGCTAACTTCGACGTGACTACTGCCTGTGCGTCCTCGACGCACGCGCTCGGTGAGGCTTTCCGCAAGATAAAGGACGGCTACCTCGATGTCGCGCTTGCCGGCGGTACGGAGTCCACGAGCGTGGAGTTCACCTACGGCGGATTCGCGAATATGAAGGCGCTCACTAAGTCGAGCGACCTCGAGAGGGCTTCTATCCCCTTCGACAAGGAGAGGAGCGGCTTCGTTCTCAGTGAGGGAAGCGGCGTTCTCGTGCTGGAGGAGTATGAGCACGCAAAGGCGCGCGGTGCTAAGATTTACGCTGAACTCGCCGGCTACGGGGCTACCTGTGACGGCTACCACATGACCTCCCCCATGCCTACGGGCGAGGCTGCCGGTATGGGCATGACTCTCGCGATGCAGGAGGCGGGCGTTTCTCCGGCGGAGGTCGGATACATCAACGCACACGGCACGTCCACGGGTCTCAACGATAAGTACGAGACCGCGGCGATAAAGCTCGCGTTCGGCGATGACGCAAGGAATGTGAAGATAAATTCGACTAAGTCCATGATAGGGCATCTCCTTGGTGCTGCCGGCGCCGTTGAGGCTATCGTTACGGCGAAGTCCATCCAGGAGGGCTTTATCCATGCGACTGTGGGGTATAAGGTGCCCGATGAGGAATGCGACCTCGATTACTGCGGAGACGGGAATATCTGCACTGAGATAAAGGCTGCGCTCTCGAATTCTCTCGGATTCGGCGGGCATAATGCTACTCTCTGCTTCAAAAAGGTGACTGACTAAGGAGGACGATCAATGAGCGATATATTCGGAATGGCTGAGCTCGAAACTATAGAAAGGCTCGCCGACATCATCAATGAAAAGGAGCTTTCTGAGGTGACTATCACCGACGGAGGAAAGTCCATTACCATAAAGGGCAAGAAGTGCCCTCCCCCGCCGCCCATGCAGGCTATGGGCGCGCCTGTTCCCGTGCAGCAGCCTGTACCCGCTGCGCAGCCGCAGCAGTCTGCCGCAGAGCCCAAGCTCACGGGGAAAGTGGTAAAGTCGCCTATCGTGGGCACCTACTACGCTGCTCCCTCACCTGAGAAGCCGGCTTTCGTAAAGGTCGGGGACAAGGTGAGCAAGGGCGACGTCATCATGATAATCGAGTCCATGAAGCTCATGAACGAGATACAGTCCGACTTCGACGGTATCGTTGATAAGATACTCGTTTCGGACGGGCAGGCTGTTGAGTACGATCAGCCGCTCATGATAATCAGGTAATGAAGCTCTCAGACCTCAGATACATCACGCAGGAAAATATCGACGAGGCGTGCATCAATGTCACGTCGGCGGATATGTACCGCGAGGTGCACGACTTCAACGCGCGTATGCTGAAGTTCCACCGTATGCGCTGGCAGTTCAGGATAGAAGCGTGGACACTGGTGTTCATCTCGCTGGTGATAGTGCCGTTCATGACCGTGGTCAACGGCAGGGACGCGAACCTATTCGTGATGACGCGGCTGACGCTTTACTTCTGGCTGAATTTCGCAATTGCGGCGCTGTATGTGTTCTGCTTCTGCTTCTTCATCCTGCGCAGGAGGGAATACAACTGGAAGATATGTCTGCTGTACTCGCTGCCGACACTGCTCAACCGCGAGGATATGTTCTGTCTGATGTCAAGCGCGATGTTCGCGGCGGTATGCTGCGTGCTGATGTTCGTGATGGATAAGGTGGACACGCAGATCAGGGACGAGGTCGGGTATCCGGCGTTCGTCGAGCTGAGGATAACTACCAAGACGGAGAACGTCGAGGAGCCCGATACCGAGCTGCTCGGATTTGAAAAATACAAAACCCGCGATCTCGGAGATGTGGAGATACCTGCGCTCGGAGAGGTCGGGGATACGCTAAGGAACAACAATGAACTATAAGTACATCACGCAGGACGTGATAGATTCCGGGGTGATACGTCCGGAGAACGCTGAGGCTGCCGAGGAGGCAAGGCTCTACAATATGGACATCGCGCTGAATATGCGCAGGAAGGGCATTTACCTCATGCTCACCGAGTGCGTGACTGCGGTGCACGTCATCACGCTGCTCATGGAGCTGTGTATCGTGCTCAAGCCGGTGATGTTCCCCGGGGCGGGGAGAGTCAATCTCGCTGCTGCGATACTCGGCGGGCTGGGTTACTTATACCTGCTGCTGAGATACGTCTTCAAGACGCCCTTCAAGTACCAGTTTTCGGGGTATAAGTATAACAGGCTGCCGGACGGCAGTGAGGCTCCTACCACGGAGGCGGATCTGTCGATACTGGGGGCCGTTATGGTCGGGCTGATCGCTGTGCTGATAGGAATGGCTTTTCTGCCGCATGGGTTCACGATAATGTATGCGGTTTCGGTCGTTGCGTTCTTCGCGCACCTGCTGACCGTGATATTCTACATCGCGCACCCCATGAGGTATAAGCTGCCGTTCACGCTCTTGGCGGCGCTGCTGCCGGTGATAGTGTCGTCGCAGACGCTCCCCTTCGCGCTGATAACAGTCGTGGTCGCGGTGCTCGCGCACAGGCGTCACAGAGTCCTCGCGCAGGCTGACGGTTTCCCGGATTTCGTGCCGCTGACGGTAAAGCTCACCGCTGACGGTGCGATGAAGGTGGATTCCTATGATAATTTCAACCGCTTCGACGGAATAGATGATGAAATGGAGAGTATATGAGTGAATACAGATACATCACGCAGGAGGTCATCAGAGCCGGAGTCTACCGACCCGAAAACGCCGAGGCTGCGGCAGAAGCGGAGCGCTACAATTCCGTAATGCGCGAGGGATTCCTCCGCAAGGGCGACTGGGCACGAGCAGTTGACTTCTACAAGCTGCTGAACATCGTTACGCTCATCGTGGAGCTGACTCTTCTCCCGCGCGAGCTGATATACAGTCTGCTTGACACCAAAATGGACAAAGCCGAATTCATGAGCAGCAGCTTTGTCGGGATACTTCTGATGGCTCTGGGATTTATGCTTATTCTGGCGAGATACGCCGAAAGATCGCCGTTCTCGTTCAAGTGGGTCTATGCGAATGATCCGGAAAACCAGTTCACCGTGACTGCCGGAAACACCTACTCGACAGTTAAGGACAAGGTGCTGTGGTTCGGACTGGAGGCGGCAGTGATACTCGGCTGCTTTTTCCTGCCGTTCACTTTCACTGTGAGCTTCGTGGTGTCGTGCGCGTCATGGGCAGTCCACGCAGCGGTTTTCTTCATATATGTGCGCTATCCGGAGCGATACAGGGTGCCAGTCTCGGTGATATTCGCGCTGATACCGGTTATCATGACTCCGGCAGCGGCTGTGTGGTCGGCGATGATGACAGGCGCGGCGATAGTCATAAACAAGCGCCGGAGGATATTCGAGGTCATGGAGGGCGCGCCGGACTTCCCGATGATAACAGTGAAGTTCAGAAAGGTCGCCTCATTTGAGGAACTCGCCCGTCCGGACAACAATAACAACGAAATGGAGAGCCTGTGATACGGCTCAAAACATAAAACGGAGGATATAAACATGGCAGATATTCTGATGAACAAGGAACAGATAATGGAGATAATCCCCCACCGCGACCCCTTCCTGCTCATCGACGAGATAGTCGATATGGAGGAGGGCGTCAAGGTACACGCACGCAAGTACATCAGGGAGGACGACTTCTGGTTCAAGGGGCACTTCCCCGGATACCCGGTGACGCCGGGCGTGCTCATGGTGGAGATGCTTGCGCAGGCGGGAGCTGTATGTATGCTCTCCAAGCCTGAATTCAAGGGGAAGCTCGGCCTTTTCGGCGGTATCGACAAGGCAAAGTTCCGCAGACAGGTTGTCCCGGGCGACGTGCTCGACCTTGAAGTGGAGATGATACGTCAGAGGGGTCCTGTCGGCACGGGCAAGGCTGTTGCCTCCGTGGGCGGCGAAAAGGCTGTATCCTGCGAAATAACATTCGTCATCACTGACGGTAACAAGGAAGAATGATATGTTCAGAAAGATCTTGATAGCTAACCGCGGCGAGATCGCGGTCCGTATAATAAGAGCGTGCCGCGAGCTCGGGATACGCTGTGCGGCAGTGTATTCCACTGCGGACAGGACGTCCCTGCACGCGCAGATAGCCGACGAGGCGGTGTGCATCGGTCCTCCTGCCACTAAGGACAGCTACCTCAATATGAATGCCATTATCCAGGCGGCGAAGAACGTCGGGGCGGACGCTATCCACCCCGGTTTCGGATTCCTCTCGGAGAACGCGGAGTTCGCGCGTGCCTGCGAGGAGAACGGGATAGTGTTCATCGGTCCGTCTCCTGAGTCTATCGAAATGCTCGGAAACAAGGCGGCGGCTAAGGAGTCTATGGCGGCTGCCGGGGTCCCCGTTATCCCCGGCTCCAAGGGCGCTGTCAGCTCCATTGAGGAGGCCCGCGCTTTCGCCGACAAGGCGGGGTACCCTGTGCTGGTGAAGGCTTCCGCAGGAGGCGGCGGGCGCGGTATACGCCGCGTGGATACGCCCTCCGCGCTTGAGGCTCAGATGAACGCTGCTATGACCGAGGCGAAGAATTTCTTCGGGGACGATTCCGTCTATATCGAGAAGTTCCTCATAAATCCGCACCATGTCGAGATACAGATAATCGCTGACAAGCACGGGAATATAGTCTACCTCGGCGAGAGGGACTGCTCCATGCAGAGACGCAATCAGAAGGTGCTCGAGGAGTGCCCCAGCCCTATCGTGGACGACGAGCTGAGAAAGAAAATGGGTGCGGCGGCTATCGCGGCAGCCAAGCGCTGCGGATACTACAACGCCGGCACTATAGAGTTCCTCGTGGACAACAACCACGATTTCTACTTCATGGAGATGAATACCCGTATACAGGTCGAGCACCCCATTACCGAGGAGGTCACGGGCTTCGACATCGTAAAGGCGCAGATAGAGATAGCTGCGGGCGAGCGTATGCACGTTCAGCAGAAGGACATCAGGCTCCGCGGGCACGCTATAGAGTGCCGCATTAACGCTGAGACGCCCGAGCTGGACTTCCGTCCCTCCCCCGGTACGATCTCGGCACTCTATATGCCCGGAGGTCCCGGCATACGCATCGACGGTGCCGTTTATCAGGGATATACCATCACGCCGTACTATGATTCCATGATAAGCAAGCTCATCGCGCACGGCAGCGACAGGGACGAGGCTATAAGGAAGATGAAGTGGGCGCTCTCTGAGTTCATCGTCGAGGGCGTGGACACTAATATCGACTTCCAGCTTGAGATCATCAAGCAGCCCGAGTTCCGCACGGGAAGCTACGATATCGGCTTCCTCAACCGCTTCGTGGAGAAGCTCAAGAAGGGCGGCAGCGCCGCTAAGGACAATAACTGACAGGTGATATAATTGTTTGAAGATCTTTTTAATGTCGTAAAGAAACGTTTCAACGACGGCGAGGACGAATTCAAGCCGCCGATGTTCAAATGCCCGAGATGTCAGGGTACGAGCCCGCTCTCACGCTACGAGGAGCTGCACAGGGTGTGTCCTGTGTGCGGGTACCACGGAAGACTCTCCGCGGCGGAGCGCATACAGATAACCGTCGATAAGGACAGCTTCCGCGAGCTCGATAAGGATATGGTGAGCGGCGATCCGCTCAGCTTCCCTGAGTATCCCGAGAAGCAGAAGGAGCTGCGTGAGGTGACTGGGCTCAATGATGCGGTCATCACGGGCACTGCCACTATCAAGGGCTCAAAGACCGTCATCGGCGTCATGGATTCGCGCTATATGATGGGAAGTATGGGCAGCGTGGTCGGCGAGAAGATAACGCGCGCATTTGAGTATGCGACCGAGAACCATCTCCCCGTCATCATGTTCACGGCGTCCGGCGGCGCGCGTATGCAGGAGGGTATCGTCTCGCTCATGCAGATGGCGAAGACCTCCGGCGCGGTAAAGCTCCACAGCGACGCGGGCGGGCTCTACATCGCTGTCATGACCGACCCGACGACGGGCGGAGTTACGGCGAGCTTCGCTTCACTCGGCGATATCATCATCGCTGAGCCGAAAGTGCTCATAGGCTTCGCGGGTAGGCGAGTCATCGAAAGCACGATACGTCAGCGCCTGCCGGAGGACTTCCAGCTCGCGGAATTCATGCACGAGCACGGATTCGTCGATATGATAACCGACCGCAAGAAAATGCGCAGCACGCTCTCTCACCTGCTGAAGCTGCACGGCTATGCGGCGGAAGATAAGGAGGTCTGAGCTATGGAGAACAGGAAAACTGCGTGGGAGCGTCTTCAGCTCATCCACACCAAGGGCAGACCGACCGTCCGCGACCTTATCCCGCAGATATTCACGGACTTCTATGAGATGCACGGCGACCGCGCCTTCGGCGACGATAAGGCTATCATCGGCGGCATTGCGCGTCTCGGCGGCACTCCGGTGACTATTGTCGCGGAGGTCAAGGGGCGCGATATCGACGAGAACAAGACCTGCAACTTCGCTATGCCACACCCTGAGGGCTACCGCAAGGCTCTGCGTCTCGCCAAGCAGGCGGAGAAGTTCCACAGACCGCTGATATGCTTCATCGACACGCCCGGCGCTTTCTGCGGCGTGGCAGCTGAGGAGAGAGGTCAGGGCGAGGCTATCGCCCGAAATATCGCGGAGTTCATGACCCTCCGCACACCTATCATCTCTATCGTGCTCGGTGAGGGCGGAAGCGGCGGCGCGCTCGCGCTCGGTGTCTGCGATGAGCTCGCTATGCTCGAAAATGCCGAATATTCGGTGCTCTCGCCCCGCGGCTTTGCAAGTATCCTCTGGAAGGACGCTTCCCGTGAGCAGGAGGCAAGCGAAATAATGAAGATAACCGCCGAGGATATGGTCGCTCTCGGGGTCGCTGAAACTATCATCGAGGAGCCTCTCGGGGGCGCTCACAACGATTTAGACAAAATTTCAGAGAATATCAAGGAATATTTGTCACAAAAAATTCCGGAAAAATGTAAAAAAGATATTGACGTTTTGCTGAAAGAACGTTATACTAAGTTTAGGAAAATCGGTGAGTTCACAGAATGACCCGCTTTGTCCTTTTTTCGCACCGCGAAGAAAGAAATATGAATATGGAGGAAACAAATATGATTTTTGACAAGCTCAAGGATATTATCGCTGAGCAGCTCGGCGTTGAGGCTGACGAGGTAACTAATGAGGCAAACATCCAGGACGATCTCGGCGCTGATTCCCTCGACGTTGTTGATCTTATCACTACTATCGAGGACGAGTTCGATCTCTCTATCCCCGATGAGGCCGTTGAGGAGATCAAGACTGTCGGCGATATCGTTAACTACATCGAGAAGAACACCGACGCTGAATAATTTCCATGTACACGAAAAGCTCCCCATGGGGAGCTTTTTTTTGTTTTTGGGAGGTGTGGGGTGGGTTCGTGCGACCGTCACCGGTCGCAGGGACATTTGTGCGTTGACGCAACAAGGGACGCCTTCTCTTACAGGGCGTCCCCTCTCGAAAAACGATTCACTGGATCGTTTTTCGATTCACCCCTTGCGAGGCGCCCTTCGGTTTCCGTGGGGCGCCGCCCCACCCCCCGCCAAAGGGGCAGTCGCCCCTTTGGAATCCCATTGCTGAAATTGCGTTCAACAAGTGTTCTGTATGCGATGTACGGGTATGGGTGTTGTTAAGAGTGAACGAGCTTGCGAGTGACAACGTGTCCGGGTGCAGTGTCACGCTGCCGCCTGATACCTGAAAAGGACGACCCGGGGGTCGTCCTTTTATCATTATATCTGTGCTGAATAGTTCGGAGCTTCCTTAGTGATGTAGATGTCGTGCGGGTGGCTCTCCTTCAGTCCTGCGCCTGTTATCCTGATGAACTGTGCGTTGTCGTGCAGCGTAGGTATGTCCACACATCCGCAGTAGCCCATTCCGGAACGAATTCCGCCTACGAGCTGGAAGATAGTGTCTGCAAGGGGACCCTTGAAGGGTACTCGTCCCTCTACGCCCTCCGGTACGAGCTTCTTTGCGCCCTCCTGGAAGTATCTGTCCTTAGAGCCGTTCGCCATTGCGCCAAGGCTGCCCATGCCGCGGTATACCTTGAACTGACGTCCCTGATATATCTCGGTCTCGCCGGGTGCTTCCGCACAGCCTGCGAGAAGTGAGCCGAGCATTACTACGTTCGCGCCGGCTGCAAGTGCCTTTACGATGTCGCCCGAATACTTGATGCCGCCGTCTGCGATGACCGGGATACCGTACTTCTGGGCTACGCACGCTACGTCGTATACTGCCGTTATCTGCGGTACGCCGATTCCTGCTACGACTCTCGTCGTGCATATGGAGCCGGGTCCGATGCCGACCTTGATACAGTCTGCGCCTGCCTTGATGAGGTCCTCAGCGGCTTCTGCCGTTGCGATGTTTCCTGCGATGACGGGAATGTCCGGGAAGGCTTCCTTGACCATGCTCAGGCACTTCATGATGTTTGCGCTGTGGCCGTGGGCAGAGTCGAGCACGAGGACGTCTACCTGTGCGTCGATGAGTGCCTTCGCTCTGTCGAGGACGTTTGCGGTAACGCCGATAGCTGCGCCGCAGAGCAGTCTGCCCTTGCTGTCACGCGCGGAATTCGGGTACTGAACGGATTTCTCGATGTCCTTTATCGTGATGAGTCCCTTGAGTATGCCGTTTTCGTCTACTATCGGGAGCTTTTCTATCTTATGGGCGCGGAGTATCTCCTGTGCCTGGCTGAGGGTCGTTCCCACGGGGGCTGTGATGAGGTTGTCCTTGGTCATTACCTCGGAGATCTTAGCGTTGAAATCGGTCAGGAAACGCATATCACGGTTCGTGATGATACCGACCAGCTTGCCCTTGTCGTCTACTATCGGTACGCCCGAGATACGGAACTTGCCCATGAGCTCGTCCGCGTCGGCTACGATGTGGTCCTCTGTCAGCGAGAAGGGGTTCACGATTACGCCGTTCTCCGAACGCTTTACCTTGTCTACCTCCTCTGCCTGCTGCTCGATCGTCATGTTCTTGTGGATTATTCCGATACCGCCCTCACGCGCGATTGCTATCGCCATTCGCGAATCCGTGACTGTATCCATTGCCGCTGTCATGATCGGGGTGTTCAGCGTGATGGTGTTGGTGAGCTTGGTCTGGAGCTTGATCATGTTGGGCGTTACGTCCGATTTTGCGGGGATAAGCAGTACATCGTCGAACGTGAGTCCCTCTTTCTGGAATTTCCTGTTAACGTCTGTAAGCATAGCGGACCTCCTTGATAGTCAGTGAATCAAATTTCCTCTGGTTATTATATTAATGATACTCTATTTTCGCGTCTCTGTCAAGTACTCGGCACTGTGAAAGCGCATAGAAAAAACCTGCCAGACCGTGCCGATATTTGTTGATTTTGACATTGGGGATGAGGAGTATCAAACGGCGTGCGACCGTCACCGGTCGCAGGGCGGAGGATCCGACGCGGCAGCAAGGAGATGCCCTTCGGTTTTCGTGGGGCGCTGCCCCACACCCCGTCAAAGGGTCAGTCGACCCTTTGGAATCCCTTTGTTGGGGTGTAGGGGTCGACCGGAGCATTAGATGGGTTTGTGGGCCAGGTTTGATATGTAAAAAAGGCTGGTGTTTCCACCAGCCCTTGGATCTCAGACAACGTATGCCTTGCCGTCTATCGTATAAATGTACAGGTATATATAGCTCTGTCCGACCGCAGGATTAAGCTGTCGGCTGCCTTCGCCGTCAAGTGAGTACATTCCTGTCATCGCAAGCCTCTTGCGGCTCGTCACCTTGCTCAGCGCGGTGCTGTCCGCGGCTTCGAGCTTTGCGTCCATGTCAGCGAAGCTCTTCTCGTCGGTGGTCTCGTCGTCGATGCCCTCGACCATGAGGTAGTTTATCTTGAAGTCACCGTCTGTGCTGATACCGTCGTTCGTGTAGAGATAGTCCGAGATGAGCCCCGAGATAGTGTCGTGGTACCACTTCATGTACTCGTTCGTGTCTGTGTAGCCCGCTTTCCCGCAGACTTCGCTGAACATCCCCGGATAGTAGGCTGCTTCCATTGCTGCGCCGTCGCTGTTGTTCAGTGCGTCGAAGTACTCCGTCGCCTTGTATATCTCCGGGAACTTGCCGTCCTCGTTCGTGAAGAAGCGGTGGTCGAACTCTATCGTGATGAGCGCATCCTCGTCGTAGTCGTGCCTGAGCTGGGTCAGGGTAGCGCCGTAGGGCATATCCTCCTCAGCCATATCGCCCTGCGGTCCGCCGCCTACGAGGTTATTGGCGTCGCTCACGGACGATTCCGCTGCTTTGCTGCATGATACCGCTCCGCACGCAAGCACTAATGCGCACACTGCTGCTGCGCTCCTTATTATCCAGTTTTTCATATTGGTCCCTCCGTCAGCCGAAGACGTAGTATTTTCCGTCCTTTTCGGCAAAAATTATCTCAAATTCGCTCACCAGCAGCGATTCCTCGCCGGTCCCGGTGTTCTCTGCAATGATAAAAAACAGCATATACTGGAAGTTGTTGTCGATCTCGTCCCTGACCTCGGCGTAATAGTCGATGCCGAAATTGTTGTTCATGCGCTCGAAGAACTTCTCGATCGCCTGATCGCGGGTCTCGCCCTCAGGGAGCTCCGGAGTCTCGGCTCTCACGCGGGTCACGCGGAACTCGCCGCCCATGTTCACCTCGAGGTTGTCGCACTGCGTATTGAACGACTTTTCGAGGTCGTAGTCGTACTCCTTCTGGAGATACTCGTCGTACTTCTCCGCGTAGCTCGGGTAGACGATGTCGAGGTAGGCGTCGTAGTCCCTTTCGGCGTAGGCGGTGAAGTAGCGGTCCAGCGCGAGCATGACCTCCGCCGGGTACTCGCCGTCCTCGTAGTAGAGCTTTACGCCGTCGGGCGCAAGTCTGTAGCTGCCGAGCTCGGCTTCCTCCGCGCTCGGGTCGGGCGTGATGAGCTCGCTCACCTCTCCCTCTGCCGGAAGCTGGGCGGGCTCAGCCTCACTGCCGCTCTGCGCGTCTGCTGACGTTTCAGCGCTCTGGGCAGGCTGATCTGCTACGGATAAGTTATTATCGCTGCACGCCATGAGCGGTGAACAGCATATGAGCGCAGCAAGGGCTGCGGCTATCCTTTTTGTTATCGTCATTGCAGACCTCCGTATCACTGGGCGAGCTTGCCCATTTCTGACGCCCACTGTGCTGTCTCAGAGCCCTCGGGTGCGTAGATCACGACGTTCGGGAGCTCCTCAAGTCCCCAGTTCTCGTAGGCGAGGGTCGGATTCTCGATGGTCAGCGAGGTGAGCGAATCGCAGGCGGTGAATGTCTCCTCCTGCACGCTCGTTACTGCGGCGGGGATAGTTATTTCGGTGAGGCTCGTGCAGGCGATGAACGCTCCGCGGTCGATGTGAGTTACTCCCTCGGGGATATTCACGTACTCCAGTGCAGAGCAGTCCGAGAAGGCGCTCTCGCCGATACCGGTGATGGTGTCGGGGAGGGTCACGCTCGTCAGCTTGTACTTGAACTCGAATGCGTGGTCGTCGATAAAGGTGACCTTCACGCCGTCTATCTCAGACGGCACCTCGACTACGGTATCCGTGCCGGTGTACTTGGTGATAGTCACTTCACCGTCGATGACCTCGTAGTCGTAGTCGTCGACGGACTGGATATGCGCGACTCTCTCGGTGGGCTTTTCAGTCTCCTCCTCGTACTCCTCGGGTGCCTGTGTCTCAGCCTGCGTAGGAGCGGGGACGATAACGTCATCTTTCTTGCTTCCGCAGGCGGCTGTGGGCAGTACTGCCATTATCGCCACTGCGGTCAGAACGAGCTTCTTCATATATGATATCTCCCTAATCTGCGATATGCATGATAGTTTTGTGTGCGTCTGATGAAATCAGTTCTTGGCTGCCGCGCGGGTCTTGGCGCGCTGGCTGTTGCTCAGTATGCGCTTGCGGATACGGAGCGACTCCGGTGTTACCTCGAGCAGCTCGTCGTCTGCGAGGAACTCAAGGCAGTCCTCAAGGCTGAGGATACGCGGCGGGATAAGGCGGAGGGCGTCGTCGCTGCCGCTCGCACGGGTGTTAGTGAGGTGCTTGCGCTTGCAGACGTTGACCACGAGGTCCTCGGTCTTCGGCGATGCGCCTACGATCATGCCCTCGTATACGGGGGTGCCTGCCGGGATAAAGAGCTGGCCGCGCTCCTGTGCGTTGTAGAGTCCGTAGGTGACCGCCTCGCCGGTCTCGAAGGAGACGAGGGAGCCGGTGTTTCGGCGGTCAATGTCGCCCTTGTAGGGCTCGTAGCCGTCAAAGACGTGGCTCATTATTCCCTCGCCCTTGGTGTCGGTGAGGAACTCACTCTTGTAGCCGAAAAGTCCTCTTGCCGGCACGAGGAACTCTATCCTCATGCGGCTGCCCTGCGGGTGCATTGCGACGAGCTCGCCCTTGCGGGAGCCCATTTTCTCCATGACGGAGCCTACACAGTCCTCGGGGACGTCTATCACAAGGCGCTCGATCGGCTCGAGCTTCTGTCCGGTCTCTTCGTCCTTCTTGAAGAGCACGCGCGGGGTCGATACGGAGAGCTCATAGCCCTCCCTGCGCATATTTTCGATGAGTATGGACAGGTGCATCTCGCCTCTGCCGGCTACGCGGAAGGCGTCGGTGGATTCGGTCTCCTCGACGCGGAGGGAGACGTCCTTCAGGAGCTCGCGGAAAAGTCTCTCGCGGAGCTGGCGGGAGGTGACGTATTTGCCCTCCTTGCCGGCGAACGGGCTGTCGTTGACTGCGAAGGTCATCTCGACCGTCGGCTCGCTTATTTTGACGAACGGGAGCGGCTCGGGTGTGTCTACTGCACAGACGGTGTCGCCAATGGTTATGCCCTCGATTCCCGAGATCCATACGATGTCGCCGACCTGTGCGCTCTCCGCGGATACACGCTGCAAGCCCTCGATCTGGAGGAGAGTCGCTATCTTGGAGTTGTAGTTCTTCTTGGAGCCGGTGTAGTCACAGACAGTTACCTGCTGGTTCACCTTTATATTGCCCCGCACGATGCGTCCTATGCCTATGCGTCCTACATATTCGTTGTAGTCGATCGAGGAGATGAGCATCTGGAGGGGTCCGTTCTCGTCGCCCGTGGGCGGCTCGATGTAGTCGATGATGGTGTCGAAAAGGGGCTTGAGGTCGGTGCCTGCCTCATACTGGCTGAGGGAGGCTGTTCCGCTCCTGCCCGAGCAGAAGAGGATCGGGCTCTCAAGCTGCTCGTCGCTCGCGTCAAGGTCGAGAAGGAGCTCGAGCACCTCGTCGCCTATCTCGTCGAGACGTGCGTCGGGGCGGTCTATCTTGTTCACTACGACGATTATCTTGTGTCCCATTTCGAGCGCCTTCGACAGTACGAAGCGGGTCTGGGGCATGGGTCCCTCGGCTGCGTCAACGAGCAGGAGGACGCCGTCTACCATTTCAAGCACGCGCTCTACCTCGCCGCCGAAGTCAGCGTGTCCGGGGGTGTCGATGATGTTGATCTTGATGCCGTTGTACATTACCGAGGTGTTCTTAGCGAGGATAGTTATTCCGCGCTCGCGCTCGATGTCGTTGGAGTCCATCACGCGCTCGGCTACTGCCTGATTCTCGCGGAAGACGCCGCTCTGCTTGAGCATTTCGTCAACGAGCGTGGTCTTGCCGTGGTCAACGTGGGCGATGATGGCGATGTTTCTGAGGTCATTTCTTGTCATATTTATCTCTCCTGAAAAATTCTTTTCTTTCCTTATCCTGTTATCAATGGGTGCCGGTTCACACCACCGGCGGGTGCTGGTAGAGCCAGTCCACACGGTCTGTGCCCTGCGCTATGCGGTCTATGCTGCGCTTGGTGTAGTACCACTGGAGCTCGTCGCAGAAGTAGTCCTCCGGGAAAAGCTCAAAGTACTCGCGGAGGATATTGAATATCATCTCCTCGCAGCCGGATATGCTCTCGATGATGGCTACGCTGCTGAGGTCGGGAGCTATCTTGTCGTACTCCGGGACGGCGTCGGTGTCGCTGTAGAGCCACATCACGAAGCTCTTTTCTGAGCCGCTGCCCTCCGCTACTGAGCACACACAGCTCGTTTTGCCGTAGTAAAAACGCTCCGGGAACTTCACCGCGTAGCCGAGCTTTTCGCAGATACCTGTGAAAAGTGACTTCACCTCAGTGATATCGGTCTTTCTGAGCTCTTCGTTTTTCCTTAGAAATATTCCTGACAGACCCATATTTCCTCCTGTGATTTTCAGTTATTTATGAGCATTGGGCGCCCACTGAGTCTTACAAACTCGATATTTCTCTGCACATTTCTGCGATTTTTCCGTGCAAAACCTCTTTTTGTCCTTACATAAAAAAAACCCTGCGCACGCAAGGAATAAAAATATAAACAAACGCCCCGAATCATCGGGGCGTTGCTGGTGGGAGAGGGTGGATTCGGACCACCGAAGTTAAAGAACAACAGATTTACAGTCTGCCCCCTTTGGCCACTCGGGAACTCTCCCATTATTGATGTTTGGATCTATTGGAGCTGGTGGACGGACTCGAACCCCCGACCTGCTGATTACAAATCAGCTGCTCTACCAACTGAGCTACACCAGCGTTTAACGCTTGATTATTATATCACACTTTTTTGAGTTTGTCAAGTACTTTTTTGAAATTTTTTCGTGTTTTCTAAAAATCGTGAGGATTTTTCTGGGGGGATATGCGTGCGACCGTCACCGGTCGCAGGGAAAACCTTGAGAGTGAGCGCGCGAAGCAAGCGGCACCGTGTCCGCCCGCGCGGGATCAACCACGCGATAAAACTGCGTCCTCAGGATCAGGTCAGCCGCAGAGGTTACTTGCGTCACGCAAACACCCGGACGCGTCATGCGGTCAAGCCGGCTCAGCTTGTGGTCGAGGCGACAGGACTCGAACCTGCGGCATCTTGGTCCCAAACCAAGCACTCTACCAAACTGAGCTACGCCTCGTAATCCGTTCAAAAGTCCTGACGGACAGCTTTCTCATTATACCAAAGCCGGCCACAATTGTCAAGACAGCTCGCGATTTTCGTATATCTGCACGATTTTCTCCGCGCCCTCTCCCTCCTTTTTCGGCAGCTTGTATACCAGACAAAAAGAGAGGGGTCGCCCCCTCTCCATATTTCTCTATCGCTCAGTCCTTGATGTCCTCTACGGCATCCTTGACTGCGTCCTTGACGTCCTCAACAGCCTCTTCTACTTCTTCTGCTACGTCCTCTGCTGCGCCCTTGAGATCCTCGGCTGCGGACTCCTCTGTGATCTCAAAATCAATATTTGTATCCTCGCCGAAATCAGCGCCGTCGTCGTACTCGTCCTCGAAGTCGTCGTCCTCGTCCTTGTTCTTCATGTACTGGGCTGCTGCGTAACCGGCTGCAGCGGCTGCACCGGCTGCAAGAATAGCGATCAAAAACTTACTCATTGTAAAATCCTCTTTTCTCCGCAAGAATCTTTAAGTAATCAAGTTTACCGAACCGCTTGCGACCGGTCTGCGATAAGCTGTATTCATTATAACACACTCTTTTCTGAATTTCAACACCTTACATATTATTTGTTAAAAACATCAAAATTGAGACCGCTGTTATTGGTGCAGTTTCACAACGAAGTATCCTTTTGCCCAGCCAGACCTGCTGCGCTCCGGCGGCGACTGCTGCCTCCGCTTCCTCGCGGTCGAAGCCGCCCTCGCTGCCGATAAGAAGTCCCACTGTGCGGGCGTCGGTGAGCTCGGTCTCGCCGAAGCGGCGTCCGCCCTCCTCTTCATATAGTATTATGCTGCGGTCGAGCCCGCTCATCATCTCCAGCGCGCGTTTGTAGCTCACTATCGGGGAGACTGTCGGGATCATGCCGCGTCCGGACTGCTTTGCCGCTTCCTCCGCTATCTTTTGCAGGCGCGGCAGCTTCTTCGCGAAGTCACGCTCGTCCGGGCGCGAGATGCACCTGCGGGTCAGTACCGGGACGATCTCCGAGACGCCCAGCTCCACGCATTTCTGGATTATGAATTCGAGCTTGTCGAGCTTCGGCACCGCCTGAAACAGCGTTATCCGCACGCTCGGCTCTGCGGCACAGATGTGCTTTTCGCGAAGGGTCAGATATACGCTGTCCGGCGTGATACCAGCGATGTCGCAGACGTAGTCCACGCCCGCGCAGCACACCGTTATCCCCTCCCCCACCCTCATGCGCAGCGAACGTCCGATGTGGTTCGCGTCGCTGCCCGTCAGGATGATGTTGTTTTCGTCTATCTCGTTCGTGAAAAATCTTGGCATTCTATATCCCGTCCGTTCCCTGGTTTATGTTGTCAGTATAGCACATCAGGGGGGGATTGTCAATGGCAGGTGCCCGGGGGGGCGTGAATTGGCGGGACGCCGGGGCGGGCAGGAAAATTTTGTAGGGGCGACCCTTGCGGTCGCCCGCGCGGTCGTTTCATGCGTGCGACCGTCACCGGTCGCAGGGTGGTTGATTCGATGCGCAGCAAGGGGACGCCTTCTCTTACAAGGCGTCCCCTCTTGCAAAACGATTCACTGGATCGTTTTGCAATTCACCCCTTGCGAGGCGCCTTTCAGATTGTTTCGCTTCGCCTTAAAAACTGAAAGCGAAGCGACCAGAGGCGCTGCCTCTGGTCTCCGCCAAAGGGTCAGTCGACCCTTTGGAATCCCATTGCTGATTAGTTCCGTATGCGATGTACAAGTAACGCCTTCAATGAGAGTGAGCGAGCGAATCAAGCGGCAACGTGTCCGGGTGCAGCGTCACGCTGCCGTCAAGTGTCAAATTCGTTTTCCGACGTGTCACATTCGCCAAAAATCCATGTCTCCATTTGACAAAACCGACGAAATCGTGCATAAAATCCGATTTGTTCACAGAATATTAACAAAGTAATGAACAAATATGGTATAATTACAATGTATAGGTGTCCGGACACGCCGGGCTCCACACACCTCCCAAGGAAGGAACATGACATGAAAAAATTCAAACTCGTAAGAAAGCTCACTGCCGGCTTCACTTCGGCGGTGACTGCCGCGGTCTGCGCTGCTTCGTCTTTCAGTGCCCCGACTGCGGTCATCACGGCGTCTGCGGCGCCCGACACAGAAAACTACGCTAAGCTCCTCCAGTACTCGCTCTATATGTACGACGCCAATATGTGCGGCGATCAGGTCGATGAAAAGAGCGGCTTCTCCTGGCGCGGCGACTGTCACACCGGTGACCTCGTCCCGGGCGGCTTCCACGACTGCGGCGACCACGTCAAGTTCGGCATCACCGCCGGTTACTCCGCTGCGACACTCGGCTGGAGCTACATGGAGTACAAGGACGTCTTCGATGAGCTCGGTCAGACAGGTCACCTCAAGCTCATCACCGACCACTTCGCAAAGTACTTCAAGGATTCCACAACACTCAGCGGCGGCACGGTAACGAATTTCGTATACCAGATCGGCGACGGCGGCATGGATCACAACAGCTACTGGGGACCTCCCGAGGAACAGGATCAGTCCTCGCGCAAGGTGTTCCAGACATCCGGCGGCGCAAGCGACATCGCGGCTGAGTACGCTGCAGGTCTTGCCGTTAACTACATCAACTTCGGCAACGAGGATGACCTCACCTACGCTAAGGCACTCTGGGATTTCTCCACAAAGTACAACCAATGTGCGACCGAGGGTGTCGGCGGATTCTATGATACCAGCACCTACGTTGACGATCAGGCATTCGCAGCCGGCTTCCTCTATCTTGCCACAAATGATGAAAAATACAAGAACTTCCTCAGCTCCAACATGAAGGACCCCAACTGGATATACTGCTGGAGCAACGTTTATCTCGGAGCTTCTGTGCTCAACGGTGAGATAAACGGCGATTACAGTATCGTCAAGAAGTTCGCATCCGGAAACTTCAATAATCCGGGCACATGGTACGTTCCCGACGGCTGGGGCGCTGCACGCTACAACACGGCGGGACAGTTCATGGGTCTGCTCCTTACAGAGCACAATCAGGGCGATTACTCCGCATGGGCTAAGAGCCAGATGAGCATGATACTCGGCGATAACCCCAAGAACGTATGCCTCGTTGTCGGCTACAGTGACATCTCCGCGAAGTATCCCCACCATGAGGCGGCTTCGGGTCTGCGCGGCTGGGACGAGTACAACGCGGCAGGCGCGACCTTCGGCGGCAAGGGCTACACCCTCACGGGTGCGCTCGAGGGCGGATTCTCGAATACGTCCTTCCAGTACGTTGACGCGCTCAACGACATCACCTCCTCTGAGGTTGGTATCGACTACAACGCTACTCTCGTGGCTGCGGCTGCGGGTCTCTACAAGATATACGGCACCGGAACTGTTGACAGCAAGGTCAACGGTGTCGAGAGGGATATCCAGTACGAGAATCCGACTTCACAGACCACTACTTCCACAACAACTACAGAGACCACAACTACTACAACTACACCCGTCGCTCCGCAGTACCTCGTGAAGGTGAACATCGTTGCCGAGGACACCGGCGAGCAGCTCTCCGGCGTGACTTACTCGATCAGCGGAGGCGGCGAAAACGGTGCTTACTACGGCTCTAAGGAGTTCGTTTCAAGCTCTGAGCCGGAAGTTGTGAATGTAAACTGGCACGATATGGACAGCCTTGATGGTACCTACTGGGAGGTAGCAATAAAGGGTGTTCCGCAGGGGTATATGTATCCTTCATCGATCAATAAGAGCATCTTGATCAGCCGCGACGGCGTTGCTGAGGTGACTGTTGAGATCCCGCTCGCTCCCGATTACTCCACCATGACATTCGAGCTGGCTCTCACTGACAAGGACACCGGCAAGGCTGTTTCGGGTGTCGAGTTCTCTATCTCCGGCAAGGAGAGCGGCAACGACCTCGGTACCAAGACCTATGTTTCCGGCGACGGGCTCAACGTCATCGACATGAAGTGGGATAACATCACTGACCCGTCCAAGACCACATGGACTTGTCTCATCACGTCCGTTCCCGAGGGCTACGATATGCCTGAGGACCCGGATATCGTCTTCGTTTTCCATACCCTGAACAAGGTGAGCTCGAGCCGCGAACTCACAGCCAACGGTTCCTCCGACCTCTGGGGCGACGCGAACTGCAGCGGCGAAGTCAATATGGCTGACGCGGTCGCGATCATGAGAAGTCAGGCTGACCCTGATGACTACGCGCTCAGCGCCAAGGGCAAGCGTCTGGCTGACGTTACGGGCAACGGGGACGGTGTTACCAACGCCGACGCTCTCACTATCCAGCAGTATGAGGCGGGTATCGTTACTGAGCTGCCTGTTAAGTCCTGATAATATCCTGCATTGAAAAAGCTCCCTTCGGGGAGCTTTTTTGGCAGCGCGACGCTGCACCCTCTGGACTCCGCCAGAGGGTGCAGGTTGCCTTTGGAATCCCCTTGCTGAAAAAGCTCCGTATGCGATGACGAAAAACGCTCCCCGAGGGGAGCGTCTTTTTATTACTTCCAGAATTCTATTACCTGTGTGTAGAATGTGCTCAGCTCCGGATAGTCCGAGGCGGGCAGTGAGAAATGATATATCTGCGGGATGTTTATCACCAGTGCTGCTATCACGGACACTCCCATGAACAGACGGAACAGCTTCTTCAATGTCTCGTTCCTGCTCGTTGTGTACAGGAAGAACAGCACTGCGAACGCGCCCATGAGTATCTCCCATGAGAAGTCCGCGACGTAGCGTACTGCATATCCGCTCTCCCATATCGAGCAGATTATCACGAGCGGCATTACTACGCAGGGAAGTCCGATAAGCGTGAGCCATTTCAGGCGGGTCTTGCGGTCGGGAAGTCTGCGGAGGGCACGTCCTGCAAGGAAGTAGCCGAATACCGGCAGCGCCAGCCAGAATATTCCCGAGGTGTTGCCGACGTCGCTGAAATAATAGCCGTTCGCGCCCAGTCGGTAGTACGGGGTGGTCACATAGGGGTACTCAGGGATTATCGACGGGAATGCGATCAGGTAGTTGAAAAGTCCGATGAGGACGAAGTGGGTGTGGTACTGCGAGTCAACGAAGTCGTTGATAGTGAGCGAGTACTGGATACCGAAGTCGAGCGGCGAGCCGAATCTCGCGTAGTTGTACCACATCTGCACTGAGCCGAGCACTATGAAGGGCAGCAGTGCGCATACGGCGTAGATGATACCTCTGGGTATGCTGCGGGAGGTCGTTCCCTCGGCGGTGGTAACGGTGGAAGCCTTCTTCAGTCCGAAGAGGTAGTAGATGCACGCGCATACGGAGTACACTGCGAGCGTCGGGCGGCAGAGGACTGCCGTCGCGAGGAAGAGCGACGCGAGGAACGCCTTCACGGGCGAGGTCTTTCCCTTGCTGATGACGTTGGACGAGATCAGGAAGAACGCGCCGAGTGTCGTGAATGCGAAGCCCGACGATATGGATATCTCGTAGAAGATCGTGCGTCCTGCGCAGAACCAGATGCCGCAGACTGTGTGCAGCATGATGAGGCCTGCGATGTAGCAGCCGGCGGGTATCTTCCTGAACCAGCGCTTCATTATAGCGTCGTAGGTCATGGTGAGGAAGATCAGGCCTATCAGGCAGAATATCAGCACGGCGATGTTCGTCGAGAAGAAGTTGCCCGTTATCTTGTGGTAGGGCAGGAACAGCAGAACTACCGGTGCTATTCCGTAGTAGGAGTAGTATTTGCCGTCGTAGTAGACGTGGTCCCAGCGGTAGTATGCGCCGGAGGAGTCACGCACGCCCCAGTCGTAGGGGTCGTCGAGCGCCATGAGCTCGGCGGTGGGCTTTTCGGTGAGGGAGACCTGTCCTGCCTCGAAGGCTGTGACTATCTCCTCGGTTATCTGGTCGCCGGACCTGAGCTCGAACTGCTTTTTCAGTCCGCCGTCCGGGAGCTCCTTGAAGACTATCTCTATCGCGAGAGTCAGGGAGATGACTGTTATTACTGCTGCTGCGACCTTGCACAGTCTGCGGGTCTTGCCGCTCGCTGCGAGAAGGAGCGCTGAATTGAGCATTCCGTACAGGAACGTGCCGAGTATCACGATGAGGAAGTATCTCAGCCACGATACGGTGAACGGTATCATGACGTTGAGCTCGATACTCTCGACGGTGTAGTGCTGGCTGCCGCTCGTTCCGGTGAATTTGAAGCGGATATCACGGATATCTCCCGACATCAGCGCTGTGACGTATGCGGAGTCGGGGTTATTGCTGACTATCTCGCCCCTGATGACGTCGTAGCGCATTTCCTCGTGGGTGGCGTCTGCGGCGTCTATGATGAAGTTTATCTTCTGTATGTTGTCTGCCTTGCCATCGTATTTTATGTTGGCGTGTACCGTGCCGACCTTCATGCCGAGCTCCTCGAACGAGATGAGCACCTCGCCCGCTCCGCTCGCGGAGATACTGCCGTCGCCGTTTATCGAATCGACGTTCTCACAGTAGCCGTCACCGGGCTTGATGGTCTTCTTCTCGTAGCCGCCGAAAAGCAGGTGGTACGACGGGAACTGGAAGACGGTGAGCTCGAGCACGAGCGCTGCAAGGGCTATTTTCTGGGCAAACCGAAGCAGCCGCGAGGACTTCGAGCGGAGGACGTAGTCGCAGAGCATCTCGATCACTACGGTCACTGCCATTGCCGCAAAGGCGCCTCTGAAGCCGCTGAACGTCGATATGCCGAGAATGTCCGCTGCACCGACCATGACCACGATGACAGTGAATATCGTGCTCAACAGCGAGAGGACGTTCTCCTTCGTTGTTGGCTGGGGCTGCTGCGGCTCCGGAGCCTTCTTTGCGTCCTTTTTCCTGGGGGCGGGCTTCTTCTTTGCCTCGGGTTTTTTAGGCTCGGGCTTCTTTGCGGGTGCTTTTTTCTCCTCGGGTGCCGGCTCCTCAGCGGGAGCGTTCTTTTCCGGGGCGTCCTCTGCGGGAGTATCCTCCGTCAGTTCGGCGGGGTCATCCTCGGGCTCTGCCGGCTTTGGCTTGGGGAGATACTTATATTTTGCTGCCGAGCGTATAAAATTCGCCGACACTGCGGCGGTCATTACAAGATCGGCTGCGAATAGTCCAGCAATGCTGCTCATATCCAACTTCCTTTCTCAATTTGGTTATGCAATGTAATAACTCTATTATTATACCATATATCCGCTCGGATTGCAACCAAAACAGCGAAATTTATGCAAAAAAAGGCAGCCGGTAAGTGTAATGCTCATATGGAAGTATTACGCGAACCTACTGGGTGAAAACCTTTCTGAGGAAAGGGTCTCCCTCAATAAGTCCATGTAAAATTTCTATATGAGAACTACTCTTACCGGCTGCTGTTTAACTCATTCAACTGAGATGATGTAGTAGTACACCGGCTGTCCGCCGTTCACGAGCATTACTTCGACCCTGTCGCCCAGCTTGCTCTGGATAAATTCCTGGAGCTGCTCGGCGTTCTCGCCGGTAACGTCCGCACCGTATATCAGCGTGACGTAGCTCGCGTCGCCCTTGGTCAGCTTCTTGACCAGCTTGTAGGTCGCCTTGTTGATGTCGCGCTCCGTGAAGCTCAGCTTGCCGTTGTCGAGCGCGAGTATCTCGCCCTCCTTGATCTGGTGTCCCTCGAACTCGCTATCGCGTGCGGCAAAGGTGACAAGTCCGGTCTGGACCTTCTCGAATGCCTTGGTCATCGCGATGCGGTTCTCGGCAAGTCCCTGACTTTCGTCAAACGCAAGCATTGCAGCGATACCTTGCGGTATAGTACGGGTCTGGAGCACGCAAACGCGGCGGTCGGTCAGCTTTACTGCCTGCTCTGCCGCCATGATGATGTTCTTGTTGTTCGGGAGCACGAAGACTGTGCTTGCGGGAGTCGCAAGTATCGCGCGGAGTATGTCGTCCGTGGAGGGGTTCATGGTCTGGCCGCCCTTGACTACGACGTCCGCACCGAGGTCGGTGAACATGGCTTCAAGTCCGTGGCCTGCCGCTACTGCGACGAAGCCGAAGGTCTTCTCTGGCTCCGCGGGGGTGAAGCCCTCCTTGGCTGCCTCTGCCTCTTTGACCTTGTTCTTGTGCTGGATGCGCATATTCTCTATCTTCGGCTTGGGGTCGTTGATGAAATAGCCGAATTCAAGCGCTTTCTGGAGCGCCTTGCCGGGGTTGTCGGTATGTACATGGACCTTGATTATCTCCTCGTCGTCAACGACTACGACGCAGTCGCCGATCGTTTCGAGGTAGGCGCGGAGCATGAACGGGTCGGGGCAGTCTTCCTTCTTCTCGACCATGAACTCCGTGCAGTAGGTGTAGGTTATCTCGTCGTCGTACTCGCTGACGGCGGTGCTGAAGTTCTCGACTGTTGCTTCGGTCGCTGCGGTCTTCTCTGCGGGGGTCGCTATCGCGCCGCCGTTGAAGACGTCGTACATCGCGCGGAAGATTATCGCCAAGCCCTTGCCGCCGGCGTCTACTACGCCTGCCTTTTTCAGCTGGGGGAGCATTTCGGTGGTCTGCTCGAGGACTGTTTCGGCTTCGGTGCAGACCTCGTTCCAGAAGATGACCTCGTCGCTCGTGGAGAGGGCGATCTCCTTTGCCTTCTCGGACGCTGCCCTGACTACCGTGAGGATAGTTCCCTCGACGGGCTTCATGACTGCTTTGTATGCGGCTGTTACTCCGAGCTCGAGCGACCTTGCGAAATCCTCGCAGTTTGCCTCCTCGCAGCCGGCAAGTCCCTTCGATATGCCGCGGAAGATCAGCGAGAGTATTACTCCCGAGTTGCCGCGGGCGCCCCTGAGGAATGCTGTTGCAGCCGTGGAAGCGACCTCGGAGACCGTTACGCTGTCGTCCATGCGGCGGAGCTCGTTTATGGAGTTGCCGATGGTCATGGACATATTCGTTCCTGTATCGCCGTCAGGCACGGGGTAGACGTTGAGCTCATCGACCTCGCGCTTGCGGTTGTTTATCGTGATAGCCGCCGATATTATGGCGTTTTTAAGCAGATAACCGTTTATCACAGTTCTTCCTCCATTCAATACGTTACGAGTTCATGTCGTCAACGTAGACGTTGACCTTATGGACCTCTGTACCCACAGCCTCCTCGACGGTGAAGCTCACCTTGTGGATTATGCTGTTGACGGCTGCGGTGATGTTGGTGCCGTAGGTGACCTTGATATGGAGGTCGATGACAAGTCCGCCCTTGCTGTCCTGGCGGACTGCCACTCCGCGCGGCTTGCACAGCTTACCGCGGGAGAGGGAGGAGATCGTCGAGCGGAAGGTGTTGACGTTGCAGACGTCCGCGACGCCGAAGCAGTCGCATACTGCGTGCCTTACGATGTCGGTGAGGTATGCCTCCGAAATGGAGATCTTTCCGATGTGGTTTTCGACTGTTACCATATATATCCGCTCCTTGTCCTGATTTACGGCATTTTTGCACGTATCGTCTTATTATAGCACACTATTCCTGATTTTACAATAGCATTTTGGAATGATTATTCGTTCCCGCGCGCGGGGATTTTTATGCACGTTGATACTATATACTGTCCTTTTATGATGTACTGGCGGAAGGCATAGCCGGCGGCAGTGGTGGTCACGGCGCTGCCGGAGAAGCCGAAGCTGACGCTGCTGAGCGGGTAACCGATGCCTGTTCCCAGCGCCTTGACGTAGGCTTCCTTCAGCGTCCAGATACGGGTGAACATCATGTCGCGCTCGCTCTCCGGCAGGCTCCCGATGAGGGCGCGCTCGCTCTCCGAGAACGAACGCCTTGCGACGTTGGGGCGGTACTTCCGCACCTTTTCGCAGTCGGCGCCGCATTCTGTGTCCGCGACAAGACAGACCGCTATCCCCTCCGCGTGGGAGAGGTTGAAGAAGACGTCCGGGCGCTCCGCTAAGTATGGCTTGCCGTTCTCCCCCATGCGCAGGGGCGCGTCCGGGTAGGCTATGTTCCGCTTTTTCAGGCACTCGCGCAGCAGGGCGTGCGCGTGCGCGTGCTGCGCGGAGTGGTCGAGTTCGATCATCGAGATCATCAGCATGGCGTTCACCTCAGTCATATTATAGCAGATACCGGCCGGGATTGCAATGCGGAATGCGGAATTATTGTGCGGAATGCGCCCTTGCATGTGCGGCTATAAGCGAGGGGGAAACGTGTCCGGGCGCAGCGTCACGCTGCCGCACAATGAGTTTTTCCCTTTGCATTAGACCGCCCGCGCGGGCTCCGCGCCCCTTTGGAATCCCATCGTTGGTACTTATACCCGAATAGTGCGTCCCTGCATTGCAGACCTATCGCTTACCGGAATCTTAGTCCTCAAATCCTTGACTTTGCGGCGGAGTTGGTGTATAATTACAGTGTATAGGTTTTTCCTGCAAATCCATAATAGAAGAGGGTATTGAAATGGGCAAATTCAAGCAGATCACAGCCAACGACAGAGTCTCTATCAGACAAAAGCTCTCCTCCGGTGAGTCTCTCAACGTCAATGAGACCTCGTTCTTCTCGAGAGTCTATGTCAAGGGTATCATGCGCCCTACTGTCGAGGATAAGAAAAAGCTCCTCTACATCGGCGCTGTCGGTGTGCCCCTCATCAAGTTCATCGGCAAAAAGGTCAACCGCGCTCAGTTCTTCATGATCGTCGCTGAGATCGCCGAGGTCATGAAAAAAACTACTGCCAATAACCTCCGCCCCGAGAATCTCGTGTTCGATACCGAGAATATCATCATCAATCCCCGCACCGGCGACCTCTTTTTCATATATCAGCCGGTCAACGGCGCGGAAAGGAACATCGGGTTCATCCCCTTCCTCCGTCAGCTCGTCAACTCGTGCAGCTTCGATTCCGGTGAGGATACCTCCTACGTCAGCAACTTCGTGGGCTACCTCAACAGCCTGAAGTCGTTCTCTATGCAGGAGTTCGAGCGCTATATCTACGGCGTTTCGCCCTCCACACACGGCGTTCTCCAGAGAATGGGCTACATCAGCGTCACTCCGGCACCGCAGCCGACTCCGGTCCAGAACGCTCCGCAGCAGGCGCAGAGACCTGTCCAGCAGCCTGTTCAGCAGCCAGTACAGAGACCCGCTCAGCAGCCCGTTCAGCAGGCTTCATTCGCAAGGCCTGCCGCTCCTGCGCCTCAGCCGGTAAAGCCCGCTGCTCCTGCACCCGCTCCTCAGCCCGCAAAGCCCGTGGCTGCGGCTGCGTCCGCGGGGAATGACGTCGCTCAGCAGATCATCAAGGACATCAATACGGCTTCCGCAAAGCTCAAGACATCCTCACCTGCTCCCGCCCTTCTCAACGAAGAGGATGAGGGTACTATGCTCCTCAGCGATCTCGAGAATCCTACGGCTAAGCTCAAGCGCCGCTCAAACGGCGATGAGGTCACCATAAGCTCCGATACGTTCCGTATCGGCAAGGACAGCGCCCACAGCGATTACTGCGTCACCGGGAACAAGACCATAAGCCGTCAGCACGCTGTCATCAGGCGCAGGAACGGGGAGTTCTTCTTCATCGACAACGGCTCCACCAACAAGTCCTACGTCAACGGGACTGTTGTCCCTGCAAACACCGAGCGCAAGCTCGCCAGCGGGGACGTCATCAAACTCTCCAACGAGGAATTCATCTTCACAAGATAACCTTTTTTCTGCCCCCGGAGGGAATCCATGGAATACATCACAGCAGCCGATACCGATATCGGCATCTCAAAAAAGACTAATCAGGACAGCCTGTGCATAAAGGTCGCGGAGGCTGAGGCCGGCATGGTCGGGCTCATGCTCGTGTGCGACGGCATGGGCGGTCTCGATATGGGCGAGCTCGCGAGTGCTACCGTCATCCGCAGCTTCGTTCACTGGTTCGACAACGAGCTCCCCTTTGAGCTCAGTACATGGGACTGGCACAAAGCCGCAAAGCGCGTGACATCGCGTATACAGAGCCTGAACGCTCAGCTCATCGACTACGGCAGACAGCGCAGCATCCAGCTCGGTACCACTGCGACCGGCGTCATCGCACTGGGGTCGAAGTACCTCAGCTTCCACGTCGGCGACACGAGACTCTACAAGATCTCCTACCAGCTGCGTCAGCTCACCGAGGATCAGACGTTCATCAACCGCGAGATCAAGCGCGGCAACATGACTCCCGAGCAGGCTGCCACCGACCCCCGCAGGAACGCGCTTATCCAGTGTATCGGTGTTTCGGGTGCGGTCACTCCTGAGATACAGCTCGGCACGCTCGAGGACGGGGCGAATTACCTCATCTGCTCCGACGGGTTCCGTCATGTGGTCTCTGAGGAGGAGATGTTCGAGGCGCTCTCTCCCAGATTCGTCACTACGAGGAGCACCATGCAGGCCAAAATGCGTGCGCTCATCGACACGGTCAAGGAGCGCGGCGAGCGGGATAACATCTCGGCGCTGATGTTCAGGCCGGAAATGCGGGAGGTGTGAGCTTTGTCTGACGAAATGAAGGTCATTCTGATCGCGGTAGCGGCGTTTGTCGTGATAAATATCGTAATGTGGACGGTGATCATCATCTCCAACAAGCGCGTCAAGCGTAAGTCGGGCAGCCTGCCTAAGGTGCCGCTCACCGGCGAGGATGCGCTCGCGCGGACTATCGAGATACCCGTCAGCGAGATCGCTGAGGAGTACGCTCGCACGGTGCAGAAAACTGTGCGGAAGCAGGAACTCAAAATGATCGAGAGCATCGTGATGATACACACCGACGAGAAAATATGATAACGCAAAGGGCGGACATTATTGTCCGCCTTTCTTGTTCGGTAGGGTGATTTGCAGGGGCGGCATCCCCGGCAGGGGTGTTAGTGAGTTCTGTGTATGAAAAAGGGCGGACATTGCTGTCCGCCCTTTGCGTTTTTATCGGGTCACACCGGGAGCTTGGTATATATGCCTGCTTCGTACTTCTGGATCGCAAGTGCGTCCTCGTTCGTTACGCCGTCGTTTCCAACGACATCTGCATTCTTCCTGCCCTGTGTGCTCAGTGCGAAGTTGTCAGGATCTGCCTGGCTCTTCATGATCGCTACTGCATCTGCCATGTTTACTACGCCGTTGCAGTTTGCGTCACCGGCAAGATAATTGCCGTCTCCGCCCTGCGTTGTTGTAGTTGTTGCCTTTGTGGTAGTTGTAGTAGTTGTGGTAGTTCTGGTGGTAGTTGTGCTTGTAGTAGTTGTGGTAGCCTTGGTAGTTGTGGTGGTAGTTGTGCCGCCGTCTACCGTTACCTTGACGCTGTCAACTGTGAACTCGCCGCTGTTGATCCACCATGTACCGAACTTGAGCTCGCCGCCGTACTGGGTCTGGATTATCGCTGCTGTATCAGAGTCAACGTTCCATGTGATAGTACCGGTCTTGCCGCTGATGCTCTGTGACATATTGTCAGTCATTGTCCAGTAATCAGGAGCTACGCTTGTGGAGGAGCCGAATGCGCCCTCCCACTTGCCGATGTCGCTGTTGGAGGAGATAGTTACCTCGACCTTCTTTACCTTCGCGCCCGACGGGAGACCAAAGTCTTCCCACGGGAATGCGATCATCTTCTCGTCTGCGTTCTGGTCGAATACAACGTGCTTGTTGGGTGTTACCTCGTATGTGTTTCCGTTTGTGGAAGCCTTTGTGGTAGTTGTGGTGTTGCTCTGCTGACGGGTCGTTGTAGTTGTAGTCTGGCTGTTGCCGCCCTGTGTTGTGGTAGTTGTCTGCTGAGTTGTAGTAGATGTTGTGGGCTGCGAAGAACCAGAGTAGATCTTTGTTACGCCCTCGATAGATGTATCGCAGGAGCCTGTGCCGTAGAAGTGGTAGAGACCTGCTGCTGCGCCTACGAGACCTGCGTTGTAGTCGATCGCTACCTCGTTGCAGACGTAGTCAGACATATTATCGTGGTAAGTGCCGCCTGCATCGCACGGACCGCCTACGAGCGCACCGATGAGAGTGTGCGAGTTAGAACCGTATGTAGAATAAACCTTCATATGGTCGTTCTGATCGAATTCTCCTGTGGGGAACTGCTCATAGCTTGTGTAGCCGGAAGCTGCTCTGTGGTGAGCGTTCTTTGCGCTGTTGGAAGCAAAGCCTGTTACGAAGCAGGTATTTGCGGGGTTCTGGCCGAGGATGTAGTTCATCTGGCCCTTTGCCCAATCCTTGTAGTTGCCTGCCTGATGTGCTGTAGCAACGAGAGTTGTGAACTGCATAGAGCAGTTGAGACGTGCGCTGCCCCACTTATCAAGGAACATATAGTTGCTGCCGTTCGCATTGGCGGACATAAAGCCGTTGGCTGCGCTCCAGTCGTTTGTGATCTCGCCGAGGAGGCAGGCTGCACCGAGGTGAGCGTCGTTCCAGCCGTGTACCCAGCCTACCTTAGGAAGCTTGGACTTGAGGTCGTTGAGGTACTGGCTATCGCCTGTTGCGAGGTAGAGCCAGCCTGCTGCCCATGCCTGATCGTCGGCAACGCTGTTGGAGCCGTAGAACTCGCAGGAGAACGGCTGGTTGTACTGTGTGGAGAAATTGTAGAGAGCCTTAGCGTAGGTAAGATCCTCTGCCTGGCCGAAGTTCTTGTAGTTTGCGGCGAGTGCAGCTGCATACTCGGCAGCGATGTCGCTTGCCTTTGTCTGTCCCTGACTTGTCCAGAACATCTGTCTGCTGCCCTGCTGCTCCGGAGGTCCCCAGTAGTTGTGGTCCTCGTGGCCTTCGCCCTTCATGTAAAGGAAGTCCGTAACTGTGCCGCCGCTGAGCTTGGTGGAATTCTTGAAGAACTCGCAGAAGTGATCAAGGATGACCTTGAGGTGCTCGGTCTGGCCTGTTGCGTCGAATGCGTCGCCGAACTCGTAGTAGCTCCACTCAAGAGTTGAAGCTGTGAAGCCCTGCGGAAGTCCGAACATTGCGTGGTCGCCGGCGTCGTGGAAGCCGCCCTTGACCTCATCGGTCATGTGGCAGTTGCTTCTCCACGAGATAGCGCCTGTGGAGTTGTCTCCGCACATATTCGCATCGTAGAAATAGAGAGAGTACTGAAGGAGTCTTGCATAGTTATCTGTATCAGCCGCATTTGCTGTGACAGCGACAGAGGGGGTCACTGATGCAGTAAACGGAGCTGCTACTGCTGAGAGCGCCAGTACGCCGCTTATAAGCTGCGCTTTCAGCTTGTTGATCTTGGTCTTGACCATGTTATCACACTACTTTCATTATTGATATCCGCCTATAATATGTAGTACCTACATTATACTTATTTTTCCGTCCGTGTAAATTACAAAACGGTTACAATTTATCAACATATGGGCTTTTGCTCAAAATTTCAGCGTTATGCATTAACATTCCTTCTGCTGATTGTGCAGTTTTAACGTAAAGTGGTTAACAATTTATGAACAAATTTGAATTTGCTAAATCAGATACATTTGAGAACGGTTAGTATTTTTGTGCTGACCGTGCATCTTACATTCTGCTGTTATAGTACGCCGAGACCGCCCCGTACACAATAAACACGAACGCAAGGCACACTGACAGCGTACAGCAGACCACGCTGCTGAAAAAGTTTGACACTACCGTAGCAAGTCCAAGTCCTACTACTATGATATTGAACATAGCCGCTGAGGACTTCTGCACTAACTGGATATTCCTCTCATCAGTGCTCTGGATATACATTTTCTTCAGACGGACATCATCGCGCAGAGCCTTCTTCGTCTGTATCAGCTGAACTGCCAGCACACCGCACAGTCCTCCGAAAAATCCGCTGGTTGCGTTAAAGCCGTCATTATGTTTGCCGAATATGACCAGTGTGAGCATCCCCACAAGTGATATCACAATGAACACCCTGTACTTTATGACTTTCTTTTCCAGTGATCTTCTGAAATCTTCCATAATTGCCTCCTTACAGGTTCTCTTCTCCCTCAAATATGAACAGCTCTTCGATCGTTATCCCGAAGTACTGCGCCGCTTTGTGTGCAAGCGTGAGAGAAGCATTGTACTTTCCGTTTTCGAGTGAGATTATCGTCTGCCGCGTGACTGCAAGCGCGTCCGCAAGCTCCTGCTGCGTGACTCTGCGTTCCTTCCGCAGCTCCTGTATCCTGTTTTTCAAGCTATCACGCTCCCTTTCAGGTAAAGTTAGCTTTACAATATTAGTATAGCAAGCTTTACATCATTTGTCAAGTGCACTGTACATATTTTTATAATTTAACATTAGCTCTTCCCGGAAGCGTATGCAGCTGTATAAAGTCCTTGACACTTTATCTCCTTTATTGTATAATGTAATCAACAGGCTGCTGCGGCACCTCACCGCTCAGCACGAAAGGAGTTTTTTCACAATGAACAGATTAAAAAGGACCCTTGCCGCTCTCATGGCAGTTACGGCAATGGCTCTCGCCGTTTCCTCTTGCGGCGGCAGCTCGGACAGCGCGAATGAGTCCTCCGAGGCTCTCGCTACCAAGGCTTCCGAGGAGAATACCCTCCCCTCCGCGGACAAAGACGAGATCACCGGAGGCAACGTCGATCTCGCAGGCACTTCCATTACATGGCTTTCCTACTACGACATCAACCCTCAGGGTATGGCCGACCGCTCCAACGCTCTCGCCCTCTACGAGGACGTCTATGGCTGCTCGGTCAACTACGTTCAGACCACCTCCGAGGACAAGTTCAACAAGCTCGCTTCTATGATAATCTCCGGCGAGGAGGTCGATATGTTCCCCTATGAGTGGGAGGCCGTTCCGAACGGTGTGCTCAAGAATCAGTACGACCCGCTCGATCCCTACTACGATATCCTCGGTATGGACGACGAGGAGCTCTGGGGCGATATGGAGGACGTCATTGATATGTTCTCCTACAACGGCGGTCACTACGTTATCCCCTACTGCATCTCCGACCCGCTCATCATCACCTACAGCCGCACTATGATGCAGGCCGAGGGCCTCGATGATCCCTATGAGCTCTATCAGGACGGCGAGTGGGACTGGGATTCCTTTATGTCCATGATGCAGACCTTCGTTGCTAACGCTCCCGCAGGTCAGACCCGCTACGGTATCAACGGCTGGTTCGGTCAGGCACTGATACAGTCCACGGGCCACACTATCATCAACTACGACGGCAGCAAGTTCTCCAACAATATCGGTGACCCCGAGATCGAAAAGGCTGAGCTCCTTATGCAGGACATCGCTTCGAGCCAGCTCTATGACCCGTCGTGGATGGGCAATTTCCCGGAGAATCAGTCCACTCTCTTCTACGCTATGGCAGACTGGGCACTCGGTGCTTCCAATGCAAAGAACCCCGACCTCGACCTCATGATAGTTCCTTTCCCGAAGGAGCCGGGTGCTGATGAGTACTACCTCTGCTGCAATTACGGTGCGAGAATGCTCGTCAAGAACTCCAAGAAGGGCGAGGCTGTTGCAGCGTATATCCGCTGTGAGCGTATCGCGGCGACCGAGGAGAAGTACCAGGATATCGCCAAGAGCAAGGCTCTTATCCCGCAGCAGACCGCTTCCGGTATCGTTACCTCCTTTATCACTGAGGAGCAGTACGACGCGCTCGTGACCTATAAGGATCCCGCTGTGATCGTTCCGATGTTCGACTTCGGATACGGTATGGGCGACAGAATGTACGGCGACGGTGAGTATACCTACGAGACCCGCGGCGTCATGAATAACCTCACTGAGGCTCTGCTCAACGGTGAGAGTGCTGTCGATTCGTGGGCTACGCTCCGTGAGGCGTGGACCGGCGTTATCGATGAGGAGATCGCGGCGTATAACTGATGTTCTGGTCTTTTTAAAAATGCAGCCCCCGATAGCAGTTGCTTTCGGGGGTTTTTTATTGTGTGGGAATCTGGCGGGACGCCGGGGCGGCGTCGCTGGCAAGAAAAACGACCGCGCGGTCGTTCATACCGATAGAAAGATCCCCCGGCTCTGATGAACCGGGGGATCAATTTCTCTTATTCGCGGAATATTACTTCCGTTGCCTCATTTGTGCAGCGCGATGCTGCCCGCGGGGGCTCCCCGCTTAGTCCTGTCCGTAGAGTGTTGTGAGACGTGTGAGGTAATCGTAACGATCCTTTGCGTTCTCAACTGCTGCGTCAAACAGCTTCTCTGCTCTCTCAGGATTGGAGCGTGCAAGCGAGTTGTAACGTACTTCGCCCATGAGGAAGTTCTTGTACTCGTCTACGTTCGGTGCCTTCGAGTCGAGAATGAAGGGGTTCTTGCCCTCCTTCTTGAGGTCAGGATTGTATCTGTAGAGGTGCCAGTAGCCTGCCTCAACAGCCTTCTTCTCCTCTGCCTGTGCTGTTGCCATACCGGTCTTGATACCGTGGTTGATACAAGGTGCATAGCAGATAACGATGGACGGTCCGTCGTATGCCTCAGCCTCAGCGAATGCCTTGATGCACTGGTTCATGTTTGCGCCCATTGCAACGTGTGCAACGTATACATAACCGTAGCTCATTGCGATACCAGCAAGGTCCTTCTTCTTTACGACCTTACCAGCTGCTGCGAACTGTGCGATAGCTCCTGTAGGTGTGGACTTGGAAGCCTGTCCGCCTGTGTTGGAGTAAACCTCAGTATCGAATACGAGGATATTTACGTTCTTGCCCTGTGCGATAACGTGGTCGAGACCGCCGAAGCCGATATCGTATGCCCAGCCGTCGCCGCCGAAGATCCACTGAGACTTCTTGGAGAGGTAGTCCTTCTCAGCAAGGATAGCCTTAGCCTCGTCACAGCCGCAAGCCTCGAGTGCTGCTACGAGCTTGTCTGTTGCGATGTTGTTTGCAACGCCGTCGTTGTAGGTGTCGAGGTACTCAGCGATAGCTGCCTTGACGTCAGCGTTCTCAGCCTTCTCCTGGAGAGCGAGGACCTTGTCTGTTACTCTCTTGCGGAGGGTCTGTGTTGCGAGGTACATACCGTAACCGAACTCAGCGTTGTCCTCGAAGAGGGAGTTGCTCCATGCAGGACCTCTGCCCTTCTTGTTTACTGTGTAAGGTGTGGAAGGTGCGGAGCCGCCCCAGATAGAGGAGCATCCTGTAGCGTTAGCGATCATCATTCTGTCGCCGAAGAGCTGAGTTACCAGCTTAGCGTAAGGAGTCTCGCCGCAGCCTGCGCAAGCGCCGGAGAATTCCAGGAGGGGCTGTCTGAACTGTGAGCCCTTGACTGTCTCAGCCTTGAACTTAGCAGCAACTTCTTCCTTCTCGTCGATCGTTCTGCCGTAGTTGAATACTTCCTGCTGATCCATCTGTGA